>Ga0255773_10002045_pt1 | contig 19307 bp, 16 predicted proteins | sample 011ome_17_FD_179971 | JGI IMG/M metagenome (GOLD analysis project Ga0255773, IMG submission 179971) | Coastal salt marsh microbial communities from the Groves Creek Marsh, Skidaway Island, Georgia - 011502XT metaG (version 2) | ecosystem: Environmental > Aquatic > Marine > Intertidal zone >...
AAGATTTTCAAATCATTTAAAAATTAATGAAAAAAAAAATTTTAATTAAATATTTCTATAATTTTTTAGAGGATAATCGAAAAAGTATGGATACCGTATCAGATTATCTCTACAACAATATTAAAAATGATAAAAATTTCAAAGTTTCTAGATTTATTCCAAAATTTGACCCTAAATTTTCAAAATTTTCATCATTAGCATGGGGATTAAGGTATAATCGCTACGTTAACTATCCCAATCAAGTTAAAAAATTAAAAAAGGTAGATGTTGCACATGTTGTAGATCATCAATATGCGCATTTGGTTCACAAAATTAATGCTAATAAAAAAATTGTCACTGTTCATGACTTAATTCCTGTTAAATTTAAAAAAAAAATTGGAAAAAATCCATATTTAGTTAAATTTTCACTAAACCATCTCAAATATTTTGATGAAGTAATTGCGGTAAGCGAAAATACTAAAAAAGACATACTAAAATATACTGATTGTCCTAAGAAAAAAATTAAAGTTTTACATTCTTCAGTAGAAAAAAGCTTTAACAATAAAAATATTGATAAAAAAAAAGTTTGTGCAGCTTACAATATTCCCTATCAATCCAAAAAAATTCTAATTGTAGGTAGTTCATTTTACAAAAACCACAAAATATCTTTAAAAATTTTAGAACAACTAAAAAAAATATATAAAAATAAAGTAATTTTATTAAAAATTGGAAATAAATTGGATTTTAAGATTAAAAAAGAACTTAAAAAAAATATTGTTGAATTTAATCATATAAAAAGAAATAAAATTCATGAAATTTATAAAATTGCTGACTTATTATTATTTCCTTCAGTTTATGAAGGCTATGGTTTGCCATGTGTAGAGGCGATGAATTCAAAATTACCTATTGTAGCTAGTCATGTTTCATCCATAAAAGAAATTTTGGGTAATTATCCACTTTTATTTAAACCCAATGACCATAAAGCAATGACCAAAAGCATTATTGCGTTAATAGAAGATAAAAAATTTAGATATCAAATCAAAAAATATTTAATTTCAAGAGCAAGACTATTTAAAGAAACAAATTATTTTAATAAGTTAAAGAATATTTATTTAAATTAATTAAATATTTCTAATAATTTTATTTAAATCTTTAACATAATTATCCCAACTTCTATTTTTTGAAAATTTTAATGCATTTTTAGAAAAAAACTCAAGTTTAGATCTATTATCATTTAAATATTGAAGTTTATTTTGAATACTAGATGCATTCTTGGGTTTTACCACATAGCCAGTCTTATATTTTTGGACATTTTCTTTCCATCCAGTATTTTCTGTAACAATAACCGGTAAACCTGTATTCATTGCTTGTGCTACAGAGATTGCAGCACCTTCTTCAAGACTGGGCATCACAAAAACATTGGATTTATTGAATAATTTATTGATTTCAGAGTGAGATTTATGTCCATGAAGAAAAATATTTGGGTGCAAAATTTTACTCTTAAAGAGTTTAAGGTCATTTGAAACACTCCCCACCAAATGAAGCTCTTTGTTTTCAAAATTTAATTTGTTAAATGCATCCAACAAATAATGAACACCCTTTCTTAATGTTAATCCTCCAACAAAAATGATTTTAAAGTTTTTAGATCTATAATCTCTTTCTTTTTTATAGTAAAAAATTTTATTATCAGATGGGTAGGTAATAACTTTGGTGTTAAAAATACCTTTTTGGGCAAATGTTTTTTGAACAAAACGTGATGGTACTAAAATAAAATTAGCCGATTTGTATTCTTTTATTTCTCGATCAACAATTTTTTGATCAAAATCATAACTAATTCCAAATTTTTTATACTCCGTTTTTAATATTTTAACTGCATGAGATATATGGCTACTTGCTCTTTCACAGATATAAATTTTATTTTTTTCTTTGAATTGGATACCTGTGTTTAATCCAGTTCCTGACAGTGCTAAAAAAATATCAGACTGAGGAATATATTTTGATGAAATTTTATCTAGTTTTAAAAAATTTTTCATATTTAATTTTTTTAAAAGACCATTCGAAACATTAATTTTAAACTTAAATAAGAATCTAATTACAATTTGATATAAACCAAAAGATTTAATCACTCCTTTTGGCAAATTATATTTCTTTAATTTATATAAAGGATATCCAGAAACAATTTTTGTTAACTGTTTACTTTTATGAAGTGCTTTTGCTAAATCAAAATAATGAAAAGTGCCTGGTGTACATAATAAAAATTTTTTTTTCATATCTTGAACTTTTTTAAAATCACATGATGAGAGTATTGTTTATTAGTAAAATAAAATTTGCCTTCAACAAATCTTGGGAAATAAATTTCAAAGTTCATTTTTTTTAACTTATCTAATAAACCTACATCTGTTGTTTCTAAATACATTAGGATCTGATTATTTTTTAACAAATTTAATGCGCCTTCAATAAATTCATTTTCATGTTTCTCGATATCTACTTTTATAAAAATTTTTTGATCTTGAAGATCAAGAATATTATCTAGTTTATCAACTTTAATAGTCTCACTTTGATTAAAGATATTTAAATCAATATTTTTTTGCAATGTTGCCATACCAATATTACTGTTGGTTTTTGAAAAATATATTTTTTCCTCTCCAGTTTTATTGGATAATGCTAATTTATAAAATTGATGATTGGTAAATGCTTCATTAATTTTAAAATTATTAATTAATTTTTGATAACTATATTCAAGTGGTTCAAAACAAATTATTTTTAAATTTTTTGAATGACAAAAAGGTAAGCTAATAGTTCCGGAATTACTGCCCACATCCAAAAAGTAATCAAATTCTGATATTTTAGAAGAAATATAATTAACTAAACCTTTTTCTAAACCCTCGTAAATATAAACACCCCAATCTATATAATTACTGGTAATACCCTGATACCGTTTACCAAAATAGTTTATTTCAAAAATTTGACCTGATTCGAGATTTTGGTCTGGACTAAATAAAAATCTAATAATTTTATCTTTACCTTTAAAATATTGAATTTTTCTTCCTAGTAATTGAGCAGTTTTTTTTTTTAGATTTTTCAAATTGTATTTAAATATAATATTTTTCTTAAATTTATAAGTATACTATACATAACTAACTCTAATTTTATATTATTTTGAAAATTTATATTGATAAATCCTATATCAAATTATTAAGATTAATTTGGTTAATTGTATGGTTTTTTTTATTTAGATTTACTCCACCTTTTTTGTTTAATACATGGCGTATTTTCCTACTAAACTTGTTTGGAGCAAAAGTTTCATGGACCGCAAAGGTTTATCCATCTGTAAGAATTTTCAAACCATGGAATCTAGAAATGGCTAATAATAGTTGCCTTGGTAGAAATGTAAATTGTTATAACTACGACTCAATATATATAGGTCTTAAGTCAATAATTAGTCAAAATACTTTTTTATGTACTGCAAGTCATAACTATAATTCTAAAAAATTTGAGCTAATTACGGATAAAATTATAATTAATAAAAATGTATGGGTTTCAGCCAATTGTTTTGTAGCTCCTGGCGTGATTTTAGGAGATAACTCAGTAATATTAGCTAATAGCAATGTTATCCATAATACTAAAGAAAATTATGTTTATGCCGGTAACCCAGCTAAAAGTAAAAAAAAAAGAAATTTAAAATGAATCTGGTATTAAGATAAATATTAATTAATGATAATTTTTTATTACAAAAACATAATTTCAAAAATTTTTTTAATATTTTTTTTTAGTTTTTTTTTATTTTCTTGTAATGCACTTAATACTGGAATTACTGAAAATCCTATAGATCCAAAAAAGACTAAAAATATTTATACCCCAAATATAAAAATAAAAATTAAAGATATTAATGAATTAACGTTTGCAGATATCAATGAAACAAATAATGATTATACAGATAATAGCGTACAAGATGGCGCTATCAAAGAATTTTTTGGCCTTTATGATTATGTATATGAATATCAGCTTGGACCAGGTGATGAGATTGTTATTAATTTAACAGAAACTGATGATATTGATGGAAATTATTTAATTGATCCATTTGGAATGATTGATCTTCCCTATGTTGGTAAAATTAATGTAAAGGATTTAACTTCTGCTGAGGCTCAGAATATGCTTTTAAGTATATTAAAAAAATTTTATAAAAACCCAGACTTGCAATTAGATATTGTTGCGTTTAATAGCAGTAAAGTTTATGTCACAGGGACTGTTCGGAACCAATTAGTGATTGATATGAGTGACAAACCAATTAGAGTTTTGGATGCTTTAATTAGAGCAAATGTAAATACTACAGGTAATGATAATTTATCAAGTACAAGCGGAATAATTAGAAGAGACAATAGAGTATATGAAATTGATCTTCTAAATGCAATCAAGGGAACAGATACTAAGGAAAATTTTTATTTAAAAAAAGATGATGTTATATTCATTGATCGAAACCCAAATTCTATTTTAGTTTTTGGAGAAGTTTCAAGGCCAGGTTCATATTTTCCTTATGCAGGTTATTCTTTGACACAATTAGTTTCAGATAGTGGTATCAATCAGCTCACCGCTGATGCTAAAAATATTTTTGTATTAAGGGAGAGTTTTGATGAAGAACTTCAAATCGATGTTTTTAAAATGAACATTAAAAATCCAATTAATTTGATTGCAGGAAGAAAATTTAAACTTAATAAAAGAGATATAGTTTATATACCGGCATCAGATTTAGTTAAATGGAATAGAGTTATAAGTTTACTACTACCACAAACAAATTTATTTAAATCATATAATCCAATAATCCAAAATGGATTAGATGCTAACAATCTCAATATACAATAGATTTATAAATATTTTTTAATAGAGAGAGTAATCAGACTTGCAAATAGATATTGGTTGGAAGGAATATTTAAAGAGAAATCTACAAAACCATTTATTAGAAATATTATAATTAGCATTAAAAAAATTAGTTGTAAATTATTTTCATTTTTGGATTTAGAATTTAAGTAATATTTTAGTATTTGATAAAATAAGATCAAAACAATACAAAAACCAATTATACCGATTTCTGCTAACAACTCCACAAAATCACTATGAGCATGATTTGCATAAAAAGGGATCTTTATATCATTAAATAATAAGAATGCATGTTCATATGCACCAGCTCCAAAGCCAAATAAATAAAATTTATAAAATAAATTTATACTAATATGAATTATATCCAATCGAGAATAAGAACTAGATATTGTAGAATTTATTTCTTTTAAAATATCTAAATTATTCTCTATATTAAGTTCTTCATTAATAAATAAGAAACGATCAATCAATTTGCTTCCACCAAAATAAAAACCGATAATAAGAAAATCAAATAAGATAATTAGATAAAAGATAATTGAGAATTTATTAAAAAAATTTTTTGCCTCTATGACAGAAAAAATAAAATAAAAAAATAAAATTAATAATAAATAGAAATTACCAAGTCTGGAAAAAGATGTAATTATTCCAATTGAAATAAATAATAAAAAAATTCTTACATAAAAAATATTAAAATTTAAGTTGTAATTATTATTTAATTCATTTTTATAAAACTTATTATTAAAAATAAAATGTAGACTTCCAATAAATGTTAAAACTAAAAAAAAAGCAAAATTAGTCCTGTTGATAAAAAAACCAGTTGAGGAACTTTTATAATATACTATTTTTTCTAATAAAAATTCAGGATTACCTAATAAAAAGATAAAAACTCCAAAAAAAGCGTGAATAAAACCAATAATCGATAAGTAGAAAAAATAGCGATTTATGTGATTTTTTTTAAAAAAAATCAGGTGCGTTAATAAAATTATCATAAAAATATTTATATAATTTAATAATTCAAAAAATGTGCTTTTAGGATTTAAACTAATTGCATGAAATTTTTGTAAACCGATATTTGATAAAAGATTATAATAGGTCTCAGAAAAAAAACTTAACCACTGTAAAGGTAAAGGTATAATTTGTAAAAAAATATAAATAATAAAAACAATAAATATATTAAATGAGATTTTATTGTTTTTAATTATAAATTTAATTTTTGCTAGATTGTTTTTATTTTTTAATAAATAAAAAAAAAAAATAAATAATGTAAAAAAATTGAGAAGAATTAAATTTATTGAATTTGAACCATTAAAAATACTCCCTATAAAAATTATTAAAAAAAAAATTATTTGGTTTATCTTATTTAATGTTAAGTGCATTCAATTAGGAGACACATTTGATAACTGTTCAAACTTATCTAAAGGAAATCCACTATAAACATAAGCAAGCTGAGGATTATTAAGAACAGTTGGGGAAATAGGATCGGTATAAAAACTTTTCAAAATTGTTTCGGCTTCTTCTGTATTTCTGGCAAATTGATTATTATTTATTTTAGTTGCTTTTATTACTTCTTGCATTTTCTCTAAAAAATCTTTTTCAACTTTAAAAAAATTATTATTATTATCAATATAAGAGTCAACAACTGCTTCAATAGTTTTATTTGAAGTATCAAGATCTGAATTTAAAACAATTTGTATAGCAAATTCCATTTTCTCATCATTAATATTCTTAAATGCTACTGGAAAAATCTTTTCCACAAATTTGGATTTAGATTTAGTAATTTCTTTATTTTCATTATTTTGCCAATCATCTAAAATATTAGTTTGCTGGGCTAATTTAAAACTTAGCTCATCTTTTTTTTTTAAATCTGATTTAATAATATTATCTGCTATTTTTTCTGTAAGACTATTATTTGCACTTAAAACACTGGAGCTTATTGCAATAAGTGGCGATTGATTAAAATTATTTTCGAAATCTATTTTTTTTTTTACCTTTGTTTTTTTTATAATAATATCATTTTCTAGTTCATTTAAAGATTGTTTGATTAGTTGGTTTAAAATATCATCTGATAATTCATCTATTTTTTTTGAATTTAATTTACTTATATTATATAAAATATTGGAAGAGAGATTTTTTGAATTATTATTTTCTGATGCTGTTTGGTTAACAACTGAAATTAAATTATTTGCTGTTTTTATATCAGAATTAACTGTAATTTTTGCGATCTCGTAGGCACTGTCATTGTAACTTCGATCACTTTTATAACTTATATCAATTATCTTTGCTAGTGTTTTACTAAATAGTTGCTGTTCACTTGGAGTTAAAAAATCTAAATTAGATTGATTTTCAAAATCCTTACTAACTATCTTTAATAACATGTTGGATGTTAGATCATTTATATCTTTAGAGGTATTTGTTAAAATTTCTAATTTTTGGTCTTTAGGTAATTTTTTAAATAATTCATTAAATTCACCAATAATTTCCTCATTTTTTTTAAGCAAACTAGTTTGAGTGGTAACTTCGTAGGTCTTTAAATTTTCTTCAAGAGAATTAATTAATTGATTGAAGCTATCTTGGCTAACTTCTGCGGCACATATATTAGTTAAAAATAAAAAACTTAGTATTATTTTATTTAAAGTTTTTTTTAACACTGTTTTGTTATTATATACTATTCTTAGACTTCTCTTAAATAAATTTATAAAAATCAACTAAGCTTTAATTACTAAATATATCTTTAATTTGATTATCTAGATCTTCAGAAGTGAGATTGATAGCTTTGGTAAATAATTCATTATTACTTTGAGATACTGATGTCTCATAATAATTTTCAAAATTATCAGTATTCATTGTTTTTTTAATTTGATTTTTATTTTCTAGGTTTGAATTATCTTTTTTTATATACAAACTCTCTACATTATCATTATTAAGTAGAGTATCCCCCAGGTTGTTTACTTGTTCATATAATTTTTGTTTTAAATTTTCAAAATTGTCTATTTGATTTTTCATAATTTCTATTTTTTTTTCATGTTGCAATATATTATTAGACAATCTAAGATTTTCTTCTTGATAATGTTTTAATTTTAGTTCTAATTCTTCATACTTTAATTTATAATTCTCATTAACCTGATTGGTCTCTAATTCCTTAATCTTAACTAATAGTGATTGATTTTCATTTTTATATCTATTTAATTCATTTTGTAACTCAACATCTAATTTATCTTGGCTCTCTAATTTTTCTTTATGTTCTACAATATTAAAATTGGAAGTTATTTTGGCTTCATTGTTATTTTTTAATTCTATAATATTATTTTTTTGTATTTCGATTTTTGAGAATTTATTTAGTTTGTTTCTTAATTTCTTAATTTTTTTCTTATACTTATTTTTTAATTTTTTAATCTCACTTGTGTCTAAATTATTACTTTCGCTAGATTGAATTTTTGATAATTCTGATTGTAGATTTTTAATCTTAGAATTTAAATCGTCTAATTTATTTTCTTTATTATCTATATTATTAGTCATCAATTTTAATTTATTACTAGTATCAGTTTGATTAGAGTCTGTAAATTTATATCTTTTTATTTTACGTTTAATTCTACTAAGCTTTCTTTTTAATTTTTTTTTAAGAAATTTATTATTTTTACTATCAATCTCATTAATATCTTTATTATACTTTTCTATTGGTTCTATTTGTTGAATTGGTTTATCTAGCCTCTCATTCGAAAAATGATTTAAATTAATAGGAGAATTGTTTTTTTGCTCTACACTTAAAATTGCTTGTTCTGCATTTTTACTTTGTTTAATTCTAAACCTACTTATTTGATATTTTATTTTATTTAAATTACTTAGAAGATTATTTTTAAAATAATTATTGCCTAAACTACTAAATTTAAATTCTGATAATCTGTTATTAATAATTTTTTTTATATTTCGAATCATTAAGATCAAAAATATAAGTACAATCTATAGTTGTCAATTTCATATATCTAATTATGATTAATCAGCTTTATATTTTAAAATTGCATAAAAAGTTTTTAGCATGATTAAAAAATCAAGACTTAAAGACCAATTTTTCAAATACCAAATATCATAGTCCATTCTTTTTTTCATTAACATATCATCAGGTGTGGCTCCTCTAAAACCATGAACTTGTGCCCATCCAGTAATTCCAGGATTGCATTTATGTCTTGTTAAAAAATTCTGAATTATATTTGAATATTTTTTGCTATGTTCGATCATATGTGGTCTTGGTCCAACAATGGACATATCGCCTATTAGAACATTGTACAATTGGGGTAATTCATCAATACTTAATCGTCTAATTAATTTTCCAAAAAATAATAACCTTTTATCATCATGTATTACTTGTTGGGTTTTATCAAAATTTTCTTTTTTTAATGTTCGTAATTTATAAATTTTAAATTTTCTACCATCCCAGCCTGTTCTCTGTTGTGTAAAAATAAATGGAAAGCCATCTTCAATTATAATTAATATTATAGAAGGAATCATAATTGGTAAGGTGATTATTATTATAATAATAGAAAATATCTTATCTAAAAAAAACTTTATCAATAATGGTAAACCTGTAAATCTTGAATTATTTAATGAATAGAATAAATAATTTTTTCTTCTTTCAAATGTTGAAGCAATATTAATTTTATCAGAAAAATTTCTAATTAAATTTTCATTACCCTCTTTAATAAAAACTTTAATATCAAATGGAAATTTTAATAATTCCTCTACTTTGATTTTGCTATTATCTGTTGATTGATCATCTAATTCATACCAGATTTGACCTATGTAATGATAGTTTAAGATATCAAAAAAATTATCATTAAAATTAAAACTGGGTATTTTAAGTTCATTAAAATAATCGGAGTTGATTTTATCTTTTATAATACAACATTTAATTAACGATTTTTTATTTTTATTTTTATATAATTCTATGAAATTTTTTATTGTACTAAAATTAGCAATCAATATTACATTTCTTTGAATAATATTATTAATTATTAAATATTTGTATATTTGGTTATTAATAATCTTTAATAGAAATAAATTTATTATACAAAAGACTAAACTATTAAATAACCATAACCAATTATCTATTTTTAAATTAAAAAAGATTAAAAATATTAGTATATTCAAAACATAGCTTAAAATAAATGTTTTTAGCTCATAAAAACAAAAATAATAAAACGTTTTGATATAATTTTTATGTTTTTTAAAAAAATAAAAAGAAAAAATATGTAAAAAAAATACAGCTAAAGTAAAATAAAAAAAATCTGAAGTTAAAAATAAATTAAATATAAATAATTCTAAGATAACATTTTCCTTAACTATTGAAGCTACGTATAATGAAATAAATATTATTATTGATTGAGAAAAATGTGAAAATGCTACGTAAATTTCATCATCTTTTTGAAATAATTTTTCTAAGTTAATCACTTGTAAAATGAATTAAATTAATAGGTTTTATCCTCACCCGAATAATAATAATTTTGCTGATAATAGTATCCATAATAGCTATGTTTTGAAGTATCTAAATCATTTAGAATAAAACCGTCAATTTTTTTATTAATATTTTTCAATTTTTTAACTCCTGACATTAAGGATAATAATCCCGTTATATTTGATCTTGTTACATAAAATACATAATCCGCAGCTTGAGCTATTACTAAAGTATCTGACACAGGTAGAATTGGAGGGCTATCTACTATAATGTAATCATATTTTTTATTAAGCAATTCAAAAAATTTTTTAAGTTTTGGTACATTTACTATGTCAGATAAATCTGATCTTCTTTTACCTGAACTAATGAATTCAAGTTTGGTACCCGGTACGGACTGAATTGTTTCTGAAAAATTAGCTTCATTAATTAAAATTTCACTTAGTCCTTTTTTATTACTTTCAAATTCATAATAACTATTTGCAACAGACGGTCTTCTTATATCTGCTTCTATTAATAGCACTTTATAATTTTTTTGTAACGATAAAGCTAAATTAAATGCAACAGTAGTTTTTCCTTCTGATGGACTACTAGAAGTAATTAAATATGTTTTATTAGTTTTAAACTTAGACTCCATTATTGTTCTACCATTTCTAATGGACTCTGAAAAAGCAGACTCATTATCTTCTATATACATCTGCATCATATGAAAACCTTTTCTAGAAATATTGACTTTTGGAAGACTTGTTAAAACCAAGGTATTAAACATTTCAAGTGAAGTAGGATCCTTAACTGTTGAACTATTAAGATCTCTATAAAATAAATAAAAATAAACTCCAATCGAAGAGATAAGAAATGCTAAAATGCAATTCTTTTTAATATTGGGAGAAACAGGATTACTTGAGGCTATTGGTTCTTCAATAATTTTAACATTAGAAACTTGTAAATTCTGAGCTTCATTGGTTTCTTTTACTCTTTGAAGAAATGTTTCGTACAACTTTCTACTACTATCTACTTCACGAGAATATCTTAACATACCCGATTCTTTCTCTTCTAACTCTCTAAGTTCCTTTGTAGCAATTACAATAGAGTTTTTATTTATATCTATTGAATTCTTTAAATTTGTTAATTCAAAGGTTTTTTTTTCAATATTGTCATTAATTATTGATACCAATTGATCTTCATATGATTTGATAGTTTCTAATGCTTTTTTAACTTTAGGATGTTCATCAGTGTACAGTAATCTTAAGGATTCAAGATTATTTTTTGATCCTGACAAACTATCGTATATATTTTTTATTTCTGAGCGGTTCATTAAATCTTTTATAGAAGTAAGTTGATTTACATCACCCTTAGCTAACTTTATTGCAAGTAGATCTGATTGATATTCATTAATTGTTTGTTCTAAGTTTAAAATATTTTGAGAAATAGACTCTATTTGTTTAATTTTAAGCTCTTTGACATTACCAGTATCAATTAAACCATTTTCTTCTTTATATTTCGCTAAATTTTTTTCAGCAATCTCCATTACTTTGGTTAATTCCTGAAGTCGATCTGAAATTTTTTCATTAGCATATGACGTAATTACAATTTTTGAATCTATTTCATATCTTTGATATGAACTTATGAGATTTTTAAGGGCTAATTGAGCTATTTTTGGGCTTGAGGAAATAAACGACAATTCTAAAACGTCACTTCTAGGAATATTCATAATTCCAAAATTTGACTTTAAATACCTTTTTAAGCCTTCTTTTGAAATATCCTCTTTTTTGATAAATAATCTTTTGATAAAACTAGGCTTTAGCCCTCTAAATAATTCTTTAAATTCAACAAATTTTTCTTGATCATTTATTATATAATCAAAAACATCATCACTGTTTAAAATTGCAATCTGATTGTTAATTCTGCTGGCCTGATCATCCAACGAATAAACCTCCTCAATGTTAACGATTTTTTTACTTTCATCTGCTTCAATAACTATTGTTGCTGTACTTTTGTATTTTTTTTCAAGATTTAGAGAAATCAAAAGAATAAAAAGTGTAAATAAAAAGGAAATAAAAAATATTGGTTTTATATATTTTAAAAAAACAACCCAATAATATTTGAGCTCTAAATTTTCTGCAATTTTGGTAATTGTGCTAAAAAAGTTTTTTTCCATTATAATACAAATGATTTTTATTGGTTTTTATGTGTTTTGCAATTAACTAATATGGTAATTGATATTCAAAGCATGTTAAAATTGTTTTAATTTAATACTATGGAAGAGAAATTAGATTTAACAGCAATAATAATTACTTACAATGAAGAGAAAAATATTGGAAATTGCATTAAGTCAATTAAGAGATTCGTCAAAGATATATTTGTACTGGATAGTGGTTCTAAAGACAAAACATTAAAAATTTTAAAACAAAATAAGATTAGATATAAAATTAATAAATTTAAAAATTATTCTAATCAATACAATGCCGCTATTACTCTTTCAAAAGCAAAAACTGAGTGGTTAATGAGAATAGATGCTGATGAAATTGTAAATCAAGATTTTTTTAAAAAACTAAAATTATTTATCAAAAAAATTTCTGATAAAACTAACGGCATCGCAATAAAAAGAAGGTACTTTTTTTTAAATAAAGAAATCAAATATGGAGGAAGATTTCCACATAAAACATTAAGAATATGGAGAAATAATTCTGGAAAATGTGACAATGTTTTTATGGATGAAAAAATAATTACCAAACCAAAAGTAGAATATCTTGATATAGCAGTTATAGATAAAAATAACAAAGGATTTAATGAATGGAAAAAAAAGCATGAGAAATATGCTTTATGGGAAGCAATTAATTATTTTAAAAATTTTAAAAAATTAAAAAAAAACAAAAACCACATTAAAAAATATAAATATTACTACTCAATTCCAATTTTTTTAAGACCGTTTATTTTATTTTTATACAACTTTGTTTTTAAATTAGGATTTTTAGATGGACATATTGGCTTTAAGTTTTGCTTATGGCAAACTTTATGGTTTAGGTTAACAGTAGATAAAAATATTTATTATTTAAAAAGAAAACATTTAACAAATAATAATATTTTAGCTCTAATTAATAAAATTGATTTAAAATATGCACTATAAAGTTTTGAGCATAATCGATAGTCTTAATCCTAAAGATGGAGGTCCAAGTCATAGTTTATTCGATATTGCGCTATCAAATAAACAAAATAATATACAACACGATATTCTTTATATTGGAAAAAAACAAAAAATTAATGACTTATCTGGAATAAAAATAATTGCACTTAATGATAGTATTTTTAAATATGGGATCAGTCTAAGATTAATCTTCTGGCTTTATCAAAATAAAAATAATTATAATTTATTTATTATTCATGGTTTATGGCAGTTCATAACTTTATTATCTAGAATAATTATACCAAATAAATATCTAGTTTTTACACATGGCATGTTGGATCCATATTTTAAAAGTGAGAAATTTAAAAGTTTTAAGAAAAAAATTTATTGGAATATTTTTGAAAAAAAAAATCTACTAAAAGCAAAATTTGTTCTTTTAAATTCAATAAAAGAAAAAAAACAAATTAATAATACATTTGTTAAAACAAATGGAATTAAATTTAAATTAATTAATTACGGTATTTATCCAAAAGATATTAACTTTAAAAAAAGTAAATTAAAATTTTATTCTAAATTTAAATTTTTAAAGAATTATAAATTAATAGTTTATATTGGAAGGATTCATCCAAAAAAAGGTCTCGATATATTAATAGATGCTTTTGAAAAGATTGATAATAAAAGATATATTCTACTAATTGCAGGAGATATTAATAATAAATACGCTAAGGCATTAATTCAGAAGGTTAAGAATAAAAATAATAGTAAAAAAATAATATTTGCAAATTTTCTAAAAGGAGAAATTAAATGGGGTGCAATTTCAAATGCTGCATCAACCATATTGCCATCTCATGGAGAAAACTTTGGTGTTTCTATTGCTGAGAGTCTATTAGCTGGTACGCCTGTAATATGTTCAAACAAAGTTGGAACTAGCAAACAAATAAAAGAGTCTAACGCAGGAATAATAGTTAAAAATAATAAACTATCTTTATATCAAGGAATAATGAAATTTATTAACCTTTCACAAAAACAGAAAGAAAAATTATCAAAAAATAGCATTACTTGCTTTAATAAAAACTTTAATATTAAGATTAATCATAATTTCAGTGATTTTTTAAAAAAAATCATAAATTCAAATAAGAATATTTTAAATTAATGAGTATTTTATTCATTGGTGATCAAAATAAAAATGGATATTCTTTTTATCAGTATAAAGTCCTAAAAAATAATTATTCAAATGTGGATTTTTTTGAAATCAAAACAATTAATTTTTTAATCAAAATTATTTACAAATATAGCTGGCATATTAATTTAAATATATATGACTGGATAATCTTATTTTATCTGAAAAAAAAAATTAAAAAGAAATATGAAATTGTTTATTTGCATAATGAAAATTTAATTGGATATAAATCAATCATTTTTCTTAAAAAAATATCTAAAAAATTAATTTTTTATTGTCCAGATAATCCATTCGTTAAAAGAGATAAAAAGCGGTGGGATTTACTAAAACCTAATTTGAAATTATTTGATCTGATAATTTTTATGCAAAAAAATAGACTCAAATATACAACAAAATATAAACTTGATAAAACTATTTGGATACCTCCAACTTTTAAAGTAAATGAATTTAAAAGAAAATTCATTTTAAAAAAAAAAGAAAATTTTAAAATAGATGTACTGATGATTGGTACTTGGTTTCCTGAACGTGGTAAATTATTTTTAAAACTTAAACAAAATGGCATTAATGTATTAGTTTATGGAAATAGATGGAAAAACTTTGAGTATTATAAAAACTATAAAAATTTTATTAACGACGCGATTAATAATGATGATTTATATGTGAAAAAAATACAGTCTTCAAAAATAGCTATATGCCTACCATCCTTTGAGAATGATGATGATATCACTAATAAATCATTAGAAATTCCATATATTGGTTCTTTACTTTTGGCTAAAGATTCTTTTACACACAGATCAATATTTAAAAATAATGTAGATGCAGTTTTGTTTAAAAACTTTGATGATTGTTTAATAAAAGTTAAAAAACTTTTATCTGATGAAAAAAAAATTGTTAAAATTTCAAGAAATGGTTATGAAAAATTAAAAAAATTAAAAACAAAATTATCTTTTGAATATAATATAAAAAAAATAATCAATTCTTTACTTGAAGTTTAATATTTTTTGATAAAATTTACAAATTAACACATAAAGAATAATACTTTGTGGAATTCCTCTTATAAGGACTCCCAACATATCTGCTACACTACCTGAGGAAATAACATTAATTAATCCACCTGAGGTTAAATATAATAAAATAAAAATTATTATGAAGTACGATTTATTACTTATAAAAAAAGAGTCTATTAATGTGAAAGAAATTAAAAGGGCAAATATAAACAATAAAAACATCCAAAAATCCTCGTATAAATATAATATTCCAAATACTATTCCATTACTTTTGCCACCTACGTACAATCTATCTACCTCCTTATAAATTGTTGAGGTGATCGTATTAAAATATAAAGTTTTATTAAATTGAGGATTAAAAATAGCTATTAGTGGACCAGGTAATATTGAAATAATCTTATTAAATTCATAGTCAATAATTTTTTCAATTTGATCACTAGTCAAATATTTTTTTGCATAAATAATATTATCAGTAGCCTTTACTACGTTAATTCTATTTAAAAAATTTATTTCATAATAGTCCTCTCTAAAAATTTGTGATGATATCTCTGCGTTTCTTGTTTTTAAATAATCATTCTTCTTTACATTAAAAAAATTAAAATGATTTTTAATATTTTGAATTGGATTAATATTGTTTCTATAGTCTCTAACCTGAAGATAAGAATTAGAAAATCTATCAATGTAATTGCTTAATAATATCGAAATCAATAAAACAAAAAAGATCTTGTTAAATCGCAATACTTTAATTTCAATTATACCTGTAAAAACAAAATAACAGTAAATTAAAAGTCCTGTAAAAAAAATATCAAAAAAAACAGAGCGAGAATTTAAACCTAAAGATAAATAGAGAGCTGCTAAGAAAAAAATTAATAATTTTAAATAATCTTCTTTTTTGAGATCGTATTCATAAATCTTAAATGTATATAAAACTATAAATGGGCTTATATTTAAAATTTTTAAACCATTTAATAAATCACCTAAAAGATTTGGTCCAAGACTAGATGTTCTCCAAATAAATTCATTTAAATAAGTGATAGAAAACGCGCCAAAAAAAATTGTTATATATCCAATAAAATACAAATACTCTTTACTATTATATTTATCTAGTTTTATTAAAAAAAAAACTTTTCTTAAATTTTTCTTTAAAATGTTGAGAAAAAATAAATTTTTATAAATAAAATGAACAATTATTAAAAGGAAGTTAAACAAAAATAAATAAGCAAAAGTAAAGTTAGGACTGTATAAATTTTTATCTATACTATCTAATAGAAAACTTTTAAAAAATATTGCACCAGAATTACTATAAAAATTAACGAATATTAACGAGAAAGTAGAAAGAGGAAATTCGAGAATATTCTTTTTATAGAAACAATAAAAATAAATAATTAAATTTGATAATAAAAGCCATAAAATACTATAAATATTTTCGTAATTACTAAGTAAAAAAAGTTGAAGGAAAGTAGATATTAATAATAAAAAAAAGAATAAAAATTTAATTTTTTTTAAATTTTGATCTAAGTACAAATTAATCATCAAATTATTTGTATATATAATATAGAGAATATAAATAGATTATATTTAGTCTAAAATATTAATTTAATTGGATTTATTTTAGAAAACAAATTTTAAATGAATATATCAAATTATATACTTAGATATTTTTCTAGAAATGATAAAAAAAGAATCACTAAAAATTTTACGTCAAATTTAGTAAATAATTTTATAAATATTTTAACTCAATTTTTTTTCCCAGTATTAATGATAACAATCTATGGGATTGAAAATTTTGGGTTATGGATTTTTTTACTAGCTATACCAGATATATTTTATTTACTTAATCTCGATTTTAACTCTGCGGCTAGGACTGAATTGTCAATTTTATATAATCAAAAAAAATATTTTAAAATTAAATTATATTTTAACAATTTTGCATTCTTAAATTATTTAATATTTTTTGTAAGTCTGCCGTTAATTTTAATTGCCTCAAGTTATATAGATTTGAATTTAGATATATTTTCAACAACTGAAAAAGATAATTTAAGATTAATATTTTATATAATTTTTTTCTGTTTTTTTTTAAAATTTCTTATAGGCATATTTGATTGTGGGATATCTTACAAAGGCAAAAACTACATTTGTGAAAATATAAATACTTCATTTGAAATTTTTTCAAAAATTTTAATATTAATTTTTGGACTAATCTCCAATAATTTATTATTTGCTGCTTACGCCTATTTGACTGCAAATATTTTAAGATTAATTTTATTTTATTTTTATTTTAAAAAATTAAGCAAAGAATTAAAATTATTCAAAATCAAAAATTTGAACTTTAATAAAATTATTCAACTTTTTAAATTATCAATACCCTATTATTTAAAATCTCTTTCGAGCCTTCTTAAACATAGCTATCAAATCTTAATTATAGGTGTTTTTTTTGGACCATATATTGTGGGATTTATAAGCACTATAAAAACTTTATTTTATTTCTTTCCAATAAGAGTTTGGTCAATTTTTCAAAGAACATTTATGTATGAATTTGCAAAACTATTTGCCGCAAAAAACTATCTAAATTTAAAAAATAATTTCAATATATTTATAAAAATTTGTTTTATATTTCTGGGGTTTTATTTACTTACAACATTTTTATTTGGTGAAATTATTTATACTTTTTGGTTAAACAAAAAATTTAATTTTAATAATTATATTATTTTACTTTTATCTTTGGATCTTTCTTTCTATATTTTGTCTAATTCTTTTAATCATATCCATAAATCTATAAATAATTTTTTAGATTTTAGTAAACTTGAGTTTTTATTAAATTTTATCCTTATACTTCTAATTTTAATTATGTTCCGTAAAAATTCTAATTATGTTTATATTTTTTATTTTAATTTACTTATATCAATTACTTTGAGCATTTATGCTGTTTATAAATTTAAAAAAGATTTTTTTAGGTAACTTGAAGGGATAATTTTTAATGATAAAAAAAATAATTAAAAAAATTAAATTTTTTTATTATTTAAATGACTTAAATAATTTATTCTTAGCTAACATTAAAGGTTTTTTCTTATCAAAACAAAAAATAACATTTATACAAATTCCAAGAACTACAACTACTTTAATAAATGAATTAATTAAAAAAAATATCAAAAATTCTAAAAAAATTTATACACCTAATCATTATTTAAAACCTAAATACTGTTTTTTAGATAATTATTTTGTAACTCTTAGAGATCCTGTTGAAAGGTTCGTTAGTGCGTATTATCATTTAAAAAATAGTCAATTTATTACTTATTATAAAGACTTTTTTGAAAAGTATCCAACCATAGATGCTTTAGCTGACAAAATTACTTTAAAACGAACAAAAAATTATATTAGGTTATCTCATCATTTAAATGAAAACTTAAATACCTTTTTTTCTATAGATGTAATAAATAAAAATAAACCGATATTTATCATAGATAACCAGTATTTAAAAAAAGATTTAAAAATATTTTTTTCTTACTTTCTAAATATAAAAAATATTAATTTAAATGTGGTAGATAATAAAAAAAAAATAACAAAAAAATCAATTTTAAAAAAAAAAACAAAAAATAAATTAAAGAGATTTTTAGCTGAAGATTATTTAATATATTATGAATTAAAAAAAATTAGAAAAAAAATATTAAATTCTCTACAAAAATTTTAAAAAAGTTATTC
>Ga0255773_10002067_pt1 | contig 19169 bp, 19 predicted proteins | sample 011ome_17_FD_179971 | JGI IMG/M metagenome (GOLD analysis project Ga0255773, IMG submission 179971) | Coastal salt marsh microbial communities from the Groves Creek Marsh, Skidaway Island, Georgia - 011502XT metaG (version 2) | ecosystem: Environmental > Aquatic > Marine > Intertidal zone >...
GTGATAAAACGTCCTTCACAACATATAAAATCTCCCTACGTTGCTGATGTAAAAATCGACGGAGTCAATTATCTTGGACATACTCCCGCATTAGGTTGTTGTGGATTAGCTGATGCACATTCTACTGTTTATATGACACCATCTACAACAAAAACATCGAAATGTAATTTTACGTTTTACTTAGCAAAATACTGTGATATACATCATCCTGCCCAATCAGAACTCGTTGGTATAAATCCAAAAACAGCAGAACTATTGGTTGAACGTTGTATTCAAAATAATTATTTATCATTCTTACAAAATGTTCGTTCCTATCGTCGAGAAACTTCTGTTGTTATACCTGAACATGATTTACATTCACGTTTCGATTTCAGCGGCGTTGATTGCGATGGACAACCATTCTTAATGGAAATAAAAAGTGTGCCCCTCGCAAATTACGAAGATTTACCTGGAAAAGAACGACTGATTCAAAAATGCTATCGTGACCGAGATTTCAACTCAAAAATTGCCTACTTTCCCGATGGATACAGAAAAAAACAGGGTGATACAATCAGTCCGCGTGCATTAAAACATGTTCGCGAATTAACCAAAATAGCAGGTATGTCTAGAACAAGATGTATCTTAGGATTTGTAATTCAACGAAGTGATGTAAGCTGTTTCCAAGCTTCTGTAATAGACCCCGAATATAAAAACGCATTGAAAGAAGCAAAGGATTCGGGAGTCGAGATATTCGCATTAGTGGTCAAATGGACATCCGATGGAAAATGTTCATTTGTTAGAGATGATTTACCTATTCGTTGGTAATTGTGAGATGCACATACACAGAACTTTTCTTGGATACATCGTATATATCAGACATATTAATACGTGATATTCCTCCACCTGGAATTTTTACTGTTTGATTGCGCTGCAATTTTAATTGTTTGGTTTGGACGAATATTTGTTTGGTCCCAATTAGTATATCTATTTGGGGAGAATTCCATAAATCTATCAAATTAACTTGTTTGCTAACATGAATGTCGTTTTTCTCGTCTATCTCAATATTATCGTCTAATTTGGGTATACACTGCACATATAGTTCAGCACCTGCGTTATCATAAACCAATTCGTGATGCCACAATGGAATATAGTATGTCTTATTATCATTTTCCAATTTATAGACGTTTTCAGAATAAAGGTCGTTCAATGATGGATAAATACGAATGCATTCATCTCGTTCCAATTTATCGGTATACAAAAGTTCCATTTTTTCCATAAATGACGCGGGTATATGTAACACGTCCTTTTGGTTTCTCAATAATTCACAGATTTTACCACACTGTTTACGATTCAATCGTTCTATTAATTCAAGCGCTTTGGGTTCACACTTGTTTGATATATTTTCTATAATGGAATATACCAATTTAGTCTTAACATCTTGGAACATATCACTATTGATAACCGGTGATAAAAAAGAAAGTAATACATTTGTGTAGTTCATAAACGTTGTGTGATTACCACTTTCTTCTTCTTTTACCTCGTCCTCACCAGAATCGACAAATCCATGATATTTACGTGCCGTATTGTATGCATCATTTATTTTCACAAATTTTTGATGTGCTTCAGGAGACTTATTTTTGTCTGGATGATTCCTTAGCGCCTCTCTATGATAACATCGTTTTAATGTTTTTTCGTCAATATCATCGTCCACATGCAATCCGAGTATTTGATGCGCTTTTTCGTATTCTCTTTGGGGAATCGACATTGTCCAAAGAATAGTTGTGGATATGATTTAATATAGTAATGAACATACTCTCTAAATGGTAAATGGGGCGATAATTATTATTATATTGCTGCAATTGTTGATACGATTTTGTTAATATATCTGTTACAGATTTATCAGTTAATTTTCCTTCATCGATAAAATGTGTAATTGTATACCATAATACGTCATATATGTCCAAGTTATAAACCAAAATATCATATAAATAGTCACGGAAGTTTGTAATCAACATGTTCTTAGGATTTGCAATCTTATCAACTAATGTTTCGCATACATTATCAAATATGTCTTGGGGTAATTCTAATGGATCATTTACAGATTGAATCATAGGAATCTCTTTTAAATTTAACAGATATTGGGAATCTATATTCTCTGGTAATCCAAGCAATTTATATAATTCCACCGATGGACGTTTAACATTCACAATTTGTGCATTATACAATATATTCTTGGTAATGAAGCTTATATGCTCTGATAATATTATGAACTTTATTTGAAACGGAGACAATCCATTCGCATATTGTTGTATATAACTGTAAAAATTATCTAATAGTTCTGAATGAATGGCGTGGAAATTTTTACACACAATAATGCCGAATTTACATGGTTTTAAAGAAACTATGTCGACTATTTGCATATACACATCATGCCACACCGATTTGGAATTACAACCTAATAACGACATGTCTATCTCATAATGAATATCGCTTATACGATAACTATGTTCATATTTGTCTCCCTGTAACCCCATTTTCTTATCATACTTTAATTCGCTTGGACTGTATTTTTTAATAAATCGAAGCATTTGTGTATATTTTCCTACTCCAGATGGTCCATATAAAATTAAATTTTTAAAATCAATATGATTGTTTGGTAAGGATTCTTCAAATTTACGTAATTCTGGGTGCAAATCTAAATTTTTAGTTTTATTTATGTATTCGTCAAATGAGGTTTCGTGAAATTTCATATAGGTTATTCGATTATAATAATCTATATATTGAATGTTTAAACCGATTAGAGTAGAATTTCTTTACGTTTATCCGTCGGTCGATGAAACCATGATTTTTGATAATTTATTCGCATTTATTACATTAATTACTGGTAAAATTATGGACGATAAGAATAACACTAATAATAATGATTTATATCCTCCCGAAAAATTAACTGACGATATCGCATATGTAAAATCGTTCGAATAACTATACGTTAACCCGATTAATGCAATTGTTGCTATCACAAACATCCATTTATACATGGTCAAGTTGAACCGTGCACTTCGTGATAATTTCAAGGAATTATATTTTTTATACAAAAAATCTGTCGACATTACTGTTAATAGAGATGCTACAAATTGTAAAATTACACCTGGACATAATGCCCAATATAGAGGTAGCATTATATCACCACCAGTTGTAATCGTGGTTCTTGGAAAGGTAAGCGCCAATGATTTATTCTGTCTTGATGTATCATTCGCTAATTCGAATAAAAATACTATCGTATAGATTAGTTGCACAGCAAACACCAATCCAAAACCAATAGATGCTGTTAAATAATTAGACATCGCAACAAACGCGACTAAAAACATTATCAAAATATAAAAATACTTGGTGAAATGATTGAACATTGTTATAATATAATCCGATTTATAATTCATATGTATTTTTAATCCACTCTACCAAGACCTTTTCTTCACAATCATCATATGAATGGGGGCACTTTTTTAAAGGTAGAAACTTCGGCTTTTTCATCTTCGTCGTTTTGTAAAATACATACGGTCCAAACTTTCCATTACGAACACTCATTGTATCCCCTAATAACCGTAATATAGCTGTTGTTTTTGCCCTTTCTTGGCTTGAATTTATAATAGTAATTGCGTCTGAAATTGTGAGTTCGTCCAACGATTGTTTCCATTCACGTAAACTGACTTTGTTGTCCCCCCATTCTAAGTAGGAACCGAACTTTCCCTTCTTTATTTTCAACTCTTTTCCTTCATATTGTCCAAGAATATCATCTTTTACTAACAACAAATCGTCTAAATTATAGTCTCCTGCACGTAATCTTTCTAAATCTATCTTGGTTGATTTCACCGAATGAAAACAAGTTTTCCCATCATCAGTTGTTTCTTTCACTGTGGGACCATATTGACCAAATATTACTTCGTGGGTATCGTCGATTTTATAGGTTTCTTTGGTTAATTTCGATACAGGCTTGGACATTCTATCAATATCTTGCATACAGTTTGCACAAATATCATACCATTCACACTCGGTGTTTGGGTTGGTTGCTATATCATCTAATTTACACTCCATATTCTTGGTATAATCATAAGAGAACAGTTCAGTAAAATGTTTGATTAGAAATTCTATACAGAGAATACCCATTGGTTGAATGACTAGTTTACTTTTTTCATTACCAAATGTCTTTTCAATGATACGTTTGTCCAAGATTTCACCTTTGCGTAATGTGAATTCTGCACATTTACTAGTTTCACCCTCAATATCTGTGCATTTTACATAACCTCTATCTTGGACAGTATCTACAAGAGATGCGAATGTGGAAGGTCTTCCTATTCCAAGCTTCTCCAATGTTTGAATTAAACTAGACTCTGTATAACGCGCGACCTTATTCCGAATTATCACCACACTTTCGATGTATTGATAGGAAACTACCTTTTTATGATACCCTTGGACAAACATTTTCCGTGCAGTCAATTCGGATTGGTCCGGCATTTTATCTGTGACCTTTTTCCAACCAAGAAATGTAGGGATTTCTATTACATGAGTGTATTTTATGGATTTATCAAACATCTTGGGTGCACTCAGTGATAGACTCGTAGACAGATATTTTGCGTCCGACATGCAACTTTCTACTGTATTGCGCCAAATCATCTTATACATGGACGCCTCTCTACCAGAACATTCTTTGGGATACTCGGAAACACGAATATCGGTTACTCGGATACCTTCGTGAGGATTTGATTTATCTTTATTCTCTATCAAGTCCAGATTACCAACATACTCTTCTCCATTGTATTTGTTTACTATATATTTTCGAGCAATGTCCAAGAAAGGACCAGCATATTTTGTGCTATCTGTTCGCATATACGTGATTAATCCATTTTGATATAATGTTTGACACAATTGCATCGTTTGTTTCGGCGACGTTCGCAGTTGATTACTCGCAGATTGTAATAGTTTTGACGTATTAAATGGCTTAGGTGCACCCTTCGATGTATTTTTCTCTATACCAACATCCATAATATGCTTGTGAGTAACAGATTTATTTAAAAACTCTTCTATCTCTTCTTCTTTTTCAAAGTCATGTCCAAGATTGAACTCTAGACTTTGTGATGTAAAATACCCCTTTGTTTTATAGTTTTTTTCCATTCCAGATGCCTCTCGTTCCTTCATATTGTCGTAAACCAATCGTAAAGCAGGAGTTTGACATCGTCCAGCAGACAAAGCATTCGTTTTACCATTTCTAATGTGTTTCCACAAATGGGGTGATACTTTAAATCCTACCAATATGTCCAAGATTTGTCTGGCTTGTTGAGCATGCACCAAATCCATGTCTAATACAGAAGGTGACTTCATCGAGGACACAATCGCATCCTGTGTAATTTCATGAAATACAATTCGTTTTGTTGTCTTTATGGGTAACTTAAACACTTCACATATGTGCCATGCAATTCCTTCGCCTTCGCGGTCATCGTCCATAGCCAAGATAACATTCTGTTTTGGGAAATAAGATATGATTTCTCGCATTTGTTTTACGTGTTCTGCCTTTTCTTTGATGATTGTAAATGTCGGTGCAAAATTGTTTTCTATATCGATATTTTTCAATCCAAGTAGTTCACGAATATGTCCTTTACTTGCTATACAACGATAATCTGTTCCAAGATAAGATTCGATTTTCGCACATTTTGATGGGGATTCTACAATTATTAGATACGATGCACTAGTTACCTCGGTAGTTAGAGCCGACGTTTTATAAACCGGTGCGCTTTTCTTGACGAACTTTTTAAACTTTGGAGGCATTTGATATGATAGTATCCAAGATTGTATTTATTATATTTGTAATAACAATTTATGAATTTTTATTACATTTTATTTCATAGTATGAATATTATTTACATACTTGTTTGTCTTTTATCCCAAGATTCCATTAGAACACCGTTTGCGAATAATCCATATCTATTTTGTTCACCGTCTATCGCAATATGGTAAATTGTATGTTCTTTGGGTTCTGTTTCCTTTTCAAAATTATTACATAACGCGGCTATTAATGAATGTTTTCCAGTTATCATTTTACTTTCATCAGAACAATCTTTCATTATATCATAATATTTATAAGATTCCAGGTCGTCGAGTAAAATAGCATGATTACCTGTTACTAATAGATCATGAGTCATATCACCTGTTTTTTTCATTCTATACATAGTTGTTGAAGTGTTACCCGTATTGTTGAATTGTCTAGTTTTGCTACTAATTCGTAATATATCTTTAATACCACTAGTAGTAACCACTTTATCACCTTCTTTGAGGTCTTTCACACATATATTTCCGGTGGGACATAAAATTAATGTATCTTGGTCGAAACATGGCGCTTGATTGAAATAGGATAAGGGTGGGGTGTCCGATGTTGGTTCTCTATCTCCACCTGTGCCCATGGGTGAACCTTTGAACATATCTACTACAGGAACCGTTTCGGTGACGACCCATCGAGCGAGGTCTCTACTGAATACAGTTGCACCATTGAACATACTTTCCATGTTGGTGACTGCTGATGTGTTCCAGTCTTTGATATCCTGGTTAAATGTAATCGCATTTTCGAACATCTCATACATATTACTCACAATGGACACGTCCCAGGCAGCAAGAGGTTGATTGAATGCAGTTGCATCATCGAACATTTCACTCATATTTGTGACTAATGATGTGTCCCATGAGTTCAGAGGTTGGTTGAATGAAGTAGCATTATAGAACATACCCGCCATACTTGTTACTGCTGATGTGTTCCAGGAGTTCAGAGGTTGGTTGAATGTAGCTGCTTCCTGAAACACAAACTCCATATTTGTGACTGCAGATGTGTCCCATGAGTTCAGAGGTTGGTTGAATGCACTAGCAATATTAAACATATATCCCATATTTGTGACTGCAGATGTGTCCCATGAGTTCAGAGGTTGGTTGAAGGCACTAGTATTACTAAACATCCATCCCATATTTGTGACTGCCGATGTGACCCAATTATCAATAGGTTGATTGAATGCAGTAGCAGTATTGAACATGCCACTCATAGTGGTGACTGCAGATGTGTCCCATGAGTTCAGAGGTTGATTGAATGCAGTTGCATTTCGGAACATGATATACATAGTTGTGACTGCAGATGTGTCCCACTTATCAAGAGGTTGGTTAAAGGCACTAGCATCCCAGAACATGCCATACATAGTGGTGACTGCAGATGTGTCCCATGAGTTCAGAGGTTGGTTAAAGGCACTAGCATTATTGAACATATATTCCATATTTGTGACTGCAGATGTGTCCAATGAGTTCAGTGGTTGGTTAAAATTATTCCGTTGAAACATCACCCTCATAGTAGTTACGTTACTAGTATTCCATGCAGTATATGTTACATCGCCGATTGTGACTGTTTCTGTGTTCATAGTTTGATTGTATATACCTCCTTTTGTAAACCTTGCGTCCTCATCGGTATTGATAAAAAAATTATACAAACCAAACGTGTATTCCATGCTGGTCACCTTGCTAGTATTCCAATATAACGGCTTTGTGGAAGAGCCACTTGGTTCACCATTATTGAAGGATTCACAATAAGCAAATGTTCTAGTCATATCAGTAACATTACTAGTATCCCATGCATTATAAGTGACTCCGCGAATAGTAACAGAAGTAGTAGAACAATTTTGATTGAATTTACGACACTGTTTGAACAAATAATAAAAAGTAGTTACTTTACTTGTGTTCCAATTCATTGGTGCAGTCGATTCGCCTACACCCTGTCCATTATTAAAATCACCATCTCCCGTGTAATACGTACTGTTTACAAGTAACATATTTCTCATACTAGTAACGTTACTGGTGTCCCATGCAGTATATGTCCCAGCGTCTTTAGTTGATATGTCTTGATTAAATAAATAAGCATCCAGGAACATACTATCCATGTTTGTGACTGCACTTGTATTCCATTTACTAATATCATCATTAAATGTAGTTTTTCCTGAGAATAAATTAGACATATCGGTAACAGCACTTGTGTCCCAGTCTTTGATGTGTCCTCCGTAAGTTGTGGTAGCGGCGGTAGGGTCGGCGACCCATGCATTAACGGCGGTTTGGATATTGGCTTGCGTGATTGACTCGGTTTGATTAAAATAGGATTGGCCAGGGTTCACCGGTGCACCTTGATTCGCAATCATCAATGTGGCTTCCAAAAACATATTTAAAAAATCAGTAACGCTAGTGGTGTTCCAGTATGTGATATTTTGGTCAAATGCGGCAGCATATACGAACGTAAACTGCATAGTAGTGACTTTACTAACATCCCATGAGTTTAGAGGTTGATTGAATGCACTAGCTCCACCGAACATACCATTCATATTTGTGACTGCACTTGTATTCCATAAGCTGATATCATCGTTAAATGTAGGTTTTCCTGCGAATAAATCAGTCATATCAGTAACAGCACTTGTGTCCCAGTCTTTGATGTGTCCGTAAGTTGTGGTAGCAGCGGTAGGGTCGTCGACCCATGCATTAACGGCGGTTTGGATATTGGCTTGCGTAATCGCAGTAGTCATCGTTATATACTACTAATGCATAATCTCAAATACAAAAAAAACACCCCCCATCCCATAGTCTGAGCAATTTATATACGTTCTATAATAAATCACTTAAAAGTATTTAATCTACTCAAAATATCAACGAATTATATAATGTTTCTTACCGAAGATAGAATCGCAGATTGGGTAGATTCCACCGGCGGATTATTGATAACACGTCGCATATGTAATGTTCAAACCTATAATTTTATCAATCACATGGGTTTACAATATGTATGCCTTACCGGTTACCCACAAATTATCCAACAGTTTTTCCAAAAGGCTTTGGACCGTTTTTCTTTCAAAATTGTGTTGATTATTATTGAAAGTGATATTGTTGAATTATCGCCAGAATGGCTTGACCACCCCAAGCTTATGCATTGTTTTACTTGGAACAAACCATTTCATCATCCAAAATTGTCTGCTCTTCCAATTGGATTGAATTATAATAGACAATATGATGCATTAACCAAATGGCTTGGTGAACAATCAGTAGATACAAACGCGTATAAACAGTGGGTATGTATGAATTATAGTCCTTCTACCGACCCATCACGTGTAAAACTGATTGAACGTGCAAAAAACAACTGGAAGAAGTTTTGCACAATCATTGATTTTATACCCAACTCGAATGTGTATGTGATACCTTCACATATCGAAGGACAAATAACTGTTCCGGTAACGAATCCAGAATGTTACAGTCAATGGTCGAAATTTAAATTTGTAATTTCACCAAGAGGCGCAGGTGAAGATTGTCATAGAACATGGGAAGCTCTTCATATCGGTTGTATACCCATTGTGTTATCATCAAATCTGGACGAACTATATCATGATTTACCAATATTGGTTGTAAATTCTTGGGACGATATTACTTTGCCTTTATTGGAGGAATCTTATCATACTATTCAAAAACGAAAGATGGAAAATGGATATTGTATGGAAAAATTAACGCTTCAATATTGGATTGAGCGATTTGAACAAGTATCGAATTATATACGCATAATACCAGGCGGTTATGTGTAAAATACTTAAAAACAAGGGACATTATAATGCTATATGAAGTGTTATATTAGCTGTAGTTTTGGCGAGATTGTGGATAAAGTCTCTATTTTGAAAATCAAATCAAAAAAATCAACTGATAAGACAGCATTGAAAAATATTCAATTGGAATTAGACACCATTATTAAAGAAACACCTCTTGCAAATGAGGAGGATTCCCTTTTTACCGATTTATATAAGATTAACAATAAACTATGGGTGTTAGAGGATTTAATTCGTGAAAAAAGTAACAAGAAGGAATTTGATGATGATTATATCAGATTTGCAGAAGATATTCATAAAACAAATGATAAAAGATATAAGGTAAAACGTCAAATCAACGATAAATATGGTTCTGAATTGAAAGAAGAAAAGATATACAAGAAAAAAGAAACTCATCCAGTCCCGAATCAAAATGACCTTCAATTACTTGAAAAAGGGAAACACAATTTTACCCTAGGAAATTATTCAAAATCTTATACAGAATTACATTCTTTAACAGAAAAATTCAAAAATTATCCAGAATTCGACAATTTTTACGTGGAATTATTATTCTCATACAGTAATATTATTTCTATATTCAATTACCCGAATGAATATGCGAAAAAAATCGATACCCTTATGGGTAAAATCGATGTTTTGAACATTAGTGCACAATTGACGGAATTTTGTAAACAAATATATGTTACAAATCAATTGAGATGTAAAAAATACAGTTCCGTCTTCAAATACATAAATAGAATCAATAACGTCAAGGGTCCAAACGTTTCCTATGATACTATGTCTTTCTTTGACTCAGATTCAACTGGAAAAACATTATTAATTTATGAAGGAGGGGGGCTGGGTGATTATTTTATGTTTAGTCGATTTATTCCCAAATTGTGTAATTCATACAAAGATAACCCCATTGTGTTTTTTGTAGTTGATAGTGTGAGTTGGATTGTTCGCGAGTTATTCGCAGAATTTCAAAATCTAACCATTATTACTCATTCGGAATCATATAAAATGCCGACTTTCCACCATCACTGCAGTTTAATCTATTTAATGAAGGTGTTTCAAATACAATATGAAAATCTGACGTTTGAACCCATGATGACTAATTTAACCGAAAAAAAAACAATTTACCGACTGCATTATGAAGACAAACAAACATATATATTTAATTGGAAAGGTAATTCTAAAAACAGTCATGAAATACATAACAGACGTATGGAATTAGGATTCGCTATCCCCTTATTTCGATTAAAGCATATCCATTGGGTAGTTATCACAAAAAATATAACCCCGGCAGAACGAAAAATTTTAGACATTCATGGTGTAACATTTCTGGGGGATATGTTAGATAATGGTAATAACTGTTTTGAAGATTCAATCGGAATTATCAAAAATGTTAAGGGGGTTATCTCAACGGATACTTCAATCATTCATTTATCCGCAAATTTGGGTGTACCTACTACGGTTTTATTAACTACTGGTTGTGAATGGCGATGGACAAATGACCAAACGACAAACTGGTATCCTGATATGACGATTGTTCGTCAAGAAAAACAAGGAGATTGGAAACCGGTTATTGAAAATGTAATCGCGACCTTATCAGAATAGAATATCTGCTATTTTTGAGCAATTCGGTTAAAAACATAGTAGAAACACTGCAATTTATAATTTTCTTAAATAAACTTATAAACTGTTATACTATACAAAATGACCAAAACTTATACAATTAGAGGAAGGTCAGATGGATTTGGAGCACAATACCAGGGGGTTATGAGTGGTATCGCATACTGTTCGTTTATGAATTATAAATATATTCATACGCCATTTAAAAAAATGGGACATCGTGAATCCCCAAAAGCACTAAGCGATTTTATCGGCATTCCAGTTTTACCTATTCCAGATAAGATTGATATATCAAAAGGGCATGAACAGATTGTTCACAATTCACGTACCCCCGATAAATACTACACTACCGAAGTAATAGAAACGATTCGAAATCATTATTATTCCACAGAGAAACCAATTATAGAAAATAATGATATCGCAATTCATATTCGACGTGGAGATGTTAATTCAAACACTAAAGGGAGATATACGGGCAATAGTTATTATAAAAAGGTCATTGATTCCCTCCTAGAAAAATATCCCGATTATAATATAAACGTTTTTTCAGAAGGAAAAGAGGAAGATTTTAACGAATTGAGACATGAACGTGTTTCGTTGAAACTTAATGTAGATATTGAAACAACATTTCACTCCTTAGTTTCAGCGAAAGTGTTAGTTATGGCGAAAAGTAGTTTTTCATACTGCGCGGCAATATTAAATACAAACACGATATTTTATTTAGACTTTTGGAATAAACCGTTAGCACATTGGAACAAAAACTATTTTTAAAACATAATATATAATAACTATTTAAATATAACTTGTTATTATAATATAATGTCGTCGTATTATAAGCATACCGCCGAAGATGTATTGTTGACTGTTGAACCTCCTGAACCACCACAAGAGTCCGAGAAAACGGTTAAAATGAATATAGACAAAGACAATCAAAAAATCACAAAGGTGAACAATCATATTTATTATTACGCTGAAGTCACGCGCGCTTCTATATTTTCTCTAACTACACTTATACGAGAAGTTGAACAAGAAAATTTAGCATTGGCGAACACGTTATGCATTGACCCTATCCCCATTTATTTACATATTAGCTCGTTCGGTGGGTCTGTATTTGCAGCATTTACTGCGATTGATGTTATTATCGCTTGTCAAGTTGATGTAATTACCATTATTGATGGTGCTTCAGCATCTGCTGGAACATTGATGAGTGTAGTCGGTAAAAAACGATATATGCGCCCAAATGCATATATGTTGGTTCATCAATTGTCTGCTGGCTCATGGGGTAAAATGTGTGAATTAGAAGATAGTTTTACAAATAATAAACGTCTTATGGAACAAATCAAAACGATTTATAAGGATTATTCGAGAATACCTCGGAAAGAATTGAATGAAATATTGAAGCATGATTTATGGTGGGACGCGGACACATGTCTGAAATATGGATTAGTTGACGAACTTTGGACGAAAGTATAGACATATATCAAAAAATCGCGTGTATATTCAAAATCACTGCAATCACAGTGGATAATACCCAGACCATGGGCCATGATTTATTTCCCGCTGATATGCATCAATTATGTCTACTTCATCAAAATACCGACAAATACAATATCGATAACATGGTCCTCCCGCATGGAGATAGATTGACGCCATAAAAATTGGGCGTATTGGAATTCTATGTGCAATTAGATGTCGGTCTCTTCTTGTACATATAACGCGGTCCCTTCTATCGATATATCTACATAAAATAACATAATAATAATATTCATTCATATTGTTATTATATAATTAGATTTTTGTTATAACTGTGGTTATCGAGTCACACTTGATTTCCAAAAATATCCGCAAAATTGGATACTTGATTTTGCACATTTGAAGGACAAACTGCCTTTCGGTCGTAATCTTGTTTTGAATATGTATATGAAGTCTCACATAACTTGTTATCATCCCACTTAACCGTTTTATTTGTTATCATCTTTTTACATACATAATATTTTATGGTATCATACATATTATACAAAAATAGTTCGAGATTACTCATTTTCTCAGATATATTAACATAAGTTTTTTTGTCGAGTTGTGATACTAATAAGTATTCAGAATGAAATCCATTCATATTATATTATTCCTTTACTAGATATAATACAAAAATAATACAGAATATATAAAATTATAACTGATATATATGCTAAATTGTTTACACCTGTGATAAATATGGAGCCGAAGGAGTAACCTCTATTGCATGAACTATTTCAGGCGTAATATTTTGACTGTCTACATCTACGGGTTGTAATGAAACGGATTCTGTGGTTACTATCGTAGAATCGTTCAACATATTTTCTAGATATTTCACATAATCGTGTGTATCAAAACTCGATAATTCGGAATCTGTATCATTCTCAGAATGGATTTCCATATCAGAAAAACAAAAATGTTTGATACAAAAGCCAGCAATGCCGCCCACACCCACACCTAAACCGATTAATATTAATATAGTTGATTCGTTAAACATGGTATAATTATTGTTTATATATATTTCTCTGTTCCCACAAAATATAATAAGGGGGCATTAATTGGGTTTTCTTCAATTCACTTCGATATCCTTTGTATATACGCAACGCAACTTCGCCCCTGTATAATATAGACCGTTTACTTCCGGCAAATTCTAATTCATAATTGTTTAAGACCCCTGGCTGAACGCAATCTTTCATAAGATGGGGGCCGGTTACCATTAATGCGTTATATCCATAATAATTACTGGTTACGTGGTCTACAATCTTTGAAATGCAGGTATGTAATACTTGACTGTATGGTTTATGAACCATAAGTGCTTGGTATATACCGTTTACATCATTTAATTGTTGGTCTTTTACAAAATGCTCTTTTGTTGTTAATTCTATGAGTTTAAACTTATTCACGCAATTATATTTGATGTCTAGATAAATTCCACCGTGTATATATAATACGCAATATCTCCATAAATCTGCCTTATATGCACCTGGAATCAACTTATCAAATGCTTGAACTACATTCAATGGGAAATTATCTTTTATAAATTGTCGGCAATCATTATCATCATATAAATAATGGGTAAATTCAGGATTATTTTTGATGAGTTTATCGACGCATTTTCGCATTCGTGGAGGCAAGTCTAATGTATGATATGTCTGAAATATATTTAATGGTATGTTTGTTGAATTCATTATATATTTGTATGTGATTATCGATAATACAATTAATTTATACTGATACTCGTTTCATAGAATCACATGTAACAGTTCCCAACAAAAACGTGAGTATTGAGAAAGTTTTGTAATGGTCTCGATATTGTTTTTTGAAATATATTATGAAACCAATTATCGTAGTTAATATAATTACATATATACCATAATTAAATGCATTGGATAAATACGCGATAGTATCATCGTATTTTATTAAGTTGAACGATTTATAATAGGTGATATAGTCTTTACATATCAATAATGTGGCGAGTAAAAACATAATGACTTTTGAAAAATATAAACTAGTCTTGCTAAATATTATAAATAGTGTCCATACTATAATAGCATCTAACATATGTTCGAAAGGTGGCCTAACTGTGGCTGAAAAAGACGTTAACATAAAATATAGAATAATAATAATAATTATATGTATCGAATAAATGTTATGAGTAAGTAAATGTTGTAGGTTACAATTAAGAATTGGAGCAAAAAAATTACCGCATATTGTTAATAATAAAAAAAATAACCCTTTCATCAAAATAAAATCAACTGGTTCACTTCGTTTCAGGCTTGTTGAAATGTCTAACATATATATTATATAAATAGATATAGATATTAGGTGTGTATACATTGTGTATGGAAACAATATATAAATTTCAATCATTATCTCGTGATTATGACGATACAACGATTACGCCGGATATATCGGTAAATATCGACGCAATTTCAAACAATTTATTTTCCGGTGATGAATTTACTTTTTTTAATCAAGAACTATCTATTCTAAATTCACCTATACGCGAAAATCAGTCAATACCAGGTGTATTGATTTTACAAGGAAGTCAAACATTTGGTCGTTCCACAAACAACCGCGTGTTGTATAAATGTATTCCTCATGATAAAACATTACCTATATTTTTAGTCCCATATGATATAAAAATCGGTTTCCAAAAATCACAAATAAACAAATATATTTTGTTCCGTTTTTCTAACTGGGACGGGAAACACCCATGTGGAATTATTACCGAAACCATTGGTCAAGTCGACTGTTTCAAATCATTTTGCACTTATCAATTATGGACGCGCAATCTTGTTCATTCAGTGACGAAAATGAATAAGGAACTCAATCGCAAAGTAAAAGATGTTTCCGATTCAGATATTATCCAAAACATTTGTTCCGACCCTCGATATAAAATAGAAGACCATAGTGATGAATATGTTTTCACAATTGACCCGGATGGTAGTGTCGACCTAGATGATGGTTTCAGTATACGTCAATCGGATGATGATGCGACCGTAGTAACCATTCATATCGCAAACGTGTATACCTGTCTCGATTATCTAGGTCTTTGGGAACACATGACCCCGCGAGTTTCCACCATTTATTTACCAGATGACCGTAAAACAATGCTTCCGACTGCATTATCCGACCGGATTTGTAGTTTATTAGAGAAAACGAAACGAATTACATTTGCAATGGAAGTCATAGTCGATAACTCAACGGGTGAAATTCGCAAGGATACCATTCGTTTTTTCAACGCAATTGTTCAGATTGGTCGAAATTTTCGATACGAAGAAAAGGCTTTGCGAAAAAATCCAAACTATAAAACGTTAAATAATATCACATGTAAATTAGACACAAACATTGCCGATAGTCACGACGTTGTAGCATTCTGGATGGTTTATATGAATACTGCGGCGGCTAAGGCATTATATGAATCAAAAACCGGAGTATTTCGTTCAGTTATCGCGGGCGAGGCGATTAATAATATACCGTCTAATACGGGAAACGATGAAACACGCCGCGTATTAGAATCATGGAAAAATACACATAGCACATATCAACTTTTTGACGAATCGTCTGATGTTCGACACATGACTTTAAATGTAGATTCGTATGTTCATATCACAAGTCCAATTCGACGTACTGTTGATATTCTGAATCAGATTTGTTTTCATAAAGATATTATGAAAGCGACTCTATCCGAAAGTGCACTCACATTTTTGCATAGACATTTTGAAAATATAGAGGGGCTGAATAATGACGTGAAATCCATTCAACGGGTGCAAATGGATTGTGATATGTTATATTCTTGTATTCATAACCCGGATATTACCGAAAATCACCATAGCGGTATTGTTTTTAATCGAACTATGGTTTCGGATACGAAATATCGTTATACAGTATATCTTAACACTGTAAAACGTATGTATATGTTGGATTCGACGGATTTATTCGATAACTACTCGACACATTTGTTTAAAATATTACTATTTGATGCAGAAAATACGGGGCATCGCAAAATGCGCATAGTCCGTGTGTAAATATTTATTCTTTTTGCATAATTGATTTGCAAACAGTACCAAAATTAACCTTGAAATTGTGATACAATAAACCACTTGTTCCCAAGACTACTGCTGATGTTGCGTATAAATAGGATATGGGAATACCGTAGAGTTTATTCATATCCGTTTCATTGAACAAATTATAAAATGTCCAATAATAAATTGGTATTAATACCTTTGATGCACATGTATCTTCTGTGTTTGCTGTATAGTATATATGGAAGAGTGGTAATTGATGAAAAAACAAATCCCCGGCTAGTAACATTGGATAGGGAACTTTATAATTCGATTCTTCGCCTCGAATTATCATTTTTCGTGGATAAATATACGCCATAAACCCACCCAAAAAACTTGTAGTTAAAATCGAGAGTTTTAATGCATTATTTACCGGAAAATAACCATTTTGGGCGCCTAAATACCACATAAAATTCCATGACGTCCAATATTGAAACATGTAATTATTAAATGCAGAGATTTTATACTTTGTTCATATACTCTTTGTGAGTTGAACGCACCAAATCCATTGTATCTGAATGGTCATACCAATCGCCCACATTCACCCACTTATTCGGTTCTAACCGTTTGTATGTCTCAAAAAAGTTCTTAATTTGAGCTAATGTGTGGTTTGGTAAATCACTCATTTTTTGAATCTCTGTGTAATAGGGGTCCTTCTCTACTACACCCACAACCTTTTCGTCCTGTCCTTTTTCATCAGTCATATCCATATAGCATATGGGACGCACATTGACCATGGTTCCGGGTTGCAAAGGTTGACTCGAAATAGCTAAAATGTCTAACGGGTCACCATCTCCACATAATGTTTGGGGAATAAACCCGTAATTTTCCGGATACACTACAGATGAATGTAAAATACGGTCTAACATCAACACCCCTTTATCATTGTCCCATTCATATTTTACGTTTGAATTTTGACTGACTTCAATGAATACGGGCACAACTTCGGGATATTTTTCCCCTGTAATGGGAAAATCGTATATATTCATCGTATATATATACTGATTATAATTGGATAATGAAAAAATATATAAATACTACGTTTGATAGTATATAACAATGAATATACAACTCCCCGCTGACTGGTTACGTGTTACCCCTGACCTCGATAATCCCATTCAGATACGAGTATTCGACGATGGAAATGAAAGATATAAACAGTATGAAAATTGTTGGATTGTATTTGGTAAATGGAAGGGTAAAGTCGCCCTGTTCAATGGATTTGATGAAAATGTAATTATCGAGTCGATTAGCGAATGGAAAACGGGTTAATAATACAGGCATTTACATTGGAGAAATTGGAATCTACAACCAGTCCGGCATTTCACTCATGAGCATGCATTTTTCTAATAGGCGACGTCTCCCATTGAAACAATGTGCACAGTTCGCTTCACTGTGACGTTTGCTATCGCAGAATGGACACTTCTGTATTGATTCAGACATTATTATTAATAATTCATTAATTGATACTGACTGTTTTATTTTATAAAAGCTTTCAATTTTATAAAATAAAATTGAAGGGTCTTTTAGGCTACATATTGGGGGCATCTAAGTCAACTTATTAATCAATCAACGCATAACAATCATGGCTATTCAACTTAATGTTTACGAACAGCATTTCTGGGAATACTGGTCACGATTAATCAGAGTATTTTCGAATCGTCGGGTTCGCCGGCATTTCTATCCAAATAATATGGATGAACTTGATAATCTGGTAAAGGACTTTACAGGTTATCGTCGCGAATCAGCCGAACGTTTAAAACAGATTGATTTGGTAAGTTTTCACAAAAATGCTTCTCGAGAGGAGCGAAATATACATTCGGATTATAAAGCGGAATTACGCGAGTTGGAAAATACATTGAGTGAACATATTGTAAATGATATGGTTCCTCAATTTATCGACATGTTTATGAATATGGAAAGAGTATACTTCCATAAAATTGGTATTATTAACCAAAAAGCTCTAGAAGAAGAAGCTGCAGAAGCAATTATGCTGTTAAACAAGATGACACATCAGGAGGAGGACCGTAAACGTAGAAAAGAACAAAAAAAACTTGAAAAGCAAAAAAACGTTGTTTTGAGACGTTCGTCGCGACTTGATAAGATGTAGAATAGAATTTTATTGTAATTTAATTAACTAATATTTTTTTTGTAATTGAGAAAATAACACACAAAATGTATAATGAGTGACGATGAAGATAAGCCCGAATATAATAATAGAGAATTTATAGAGCAATTAAAAGCGATTAGTGACCAAGGGAAAATCTCAATGGACGAATTAAATACCTTGGATACTGGAGTTTGTCCAATATGTTATGAAAAACTGCACCTTTTAAAATAC
>Ga0255773_10002068_pt1 | contig 19147 bp, 13 predicted proteins | sample 011ome_17_FD_179971 | JGI IMG/M metagenome (GOLD analysis project Ga0255773, IMG submission 179971) | Coastal salt marsh microbial communities from the Groves Creek Marsh, Skidaway Island, Georgia - 011502XT metaG (version 2) | ecosystem: Environmental > Aquatic > Marine > Intertidal zone >...
GCTCCAGCCTTCTCCACAGCGAGCGCATCCTTCATCAGTTGCTCGCGGCCTGAGCCTTTTCCTTGGACAACATGTCCCCCCAGGCCGTGCTCAGACTGTGGTGTGAATCCGATGTGACCCATCACGGGCACTCCGGCTCCGACGATGCGCTCGATGCTCGACGCGGAGCGCTCACCGCCCTCGAGTTTCACCGCGTGGACGCCGGCCTCCTTCATGAACCGCACTGCGGTGTGAAGGGCGTCATCCGGGTTGGCCTCATAGGAGCCAAAGGGGAGATCGGCCACTACGAGAGCCCGCTTCGCGGCGCGAACAACTCCTTTGCACAGAGGGATGAGCTCATCGGTGGTGACGGGCACTGTGGTGTCATACCCGAACACCACATTGGCTGCTGAGTCACCCACAAGCAGGAAATCAACACCCGCGGCATCAAAGATTCCGGCCGTCAAAAAGTCGTAACTGGTGAGCCCGGTAATCCGGATGCCTTCAGCTTTCGCTGCGGCAAAGTGCCGAACTCGAACCTTTTTGGGTGCGTCAGTCATGCGTGTGAGCCTATCGCGAGGACGGAAAAGGGGTAGGTCTGCTCGTGATGGGTAGGCGACGGTCCCTGCCAAACGCCACGCTCGAAATTCTCGGTCCAATTGCTCCCTGGCGTCGCTTCCACTCGGCCCGAGATACCAGGCCCACGATGTCTTCGACGAGTGCTTGATCGAATCCTCGATTCGTGATCTGTGGGACGTCGAGACCCTCCACAATCAAGAGTTCAAGAATGGCGTCGAGGACCGCGTAGTCAGGCAGGCTGTCTTGGTCAGTTTGGTCGGGTCTCAACTCGGCACTCGGAGGCTTCTCGATGGAACTCACGGGGATCGGTGCCTGTTCCCCTGCGGACCGCGCTTGATCGTTGCGCCACCTGGCCAACTCCCACACCAGCGTTTTCGGGACATCCTTGATTGGCGCGTACCCGCCCACAGAATCGCCATAAATCGTGGAATACCCGACGGCCAGTTCAGATTTGTTGCCGGTGGTGAGAACTAGGTGTCCCTCTTTGTTCGACAACGCCATCAGGATGATCGCGCGGGCTCGGGCTTGAACATTTTCCGCGGCAAGGCCGCTCAACCCCAATTGACTATCGAGGACGCTCACGACGTCGCCAATCTGCTCTACTCGATAGTTGACTCCCTGAGCCTTGGCCAGCGCTTCTGCGTCCCCGAGGGAATGCTCGCTGGAGTGGACGCTTGGCAAACTCACCCCGAACACTCGATCTGCACCCAGAGCGTCGACGGCGATCGTCGCGCAGACGGCTGAGTCAATACCGCCGGAGAGCCCCAGCATGACGGAAGGGAAACCGTTCTTGGTGACGTAATCCCTGGTGCCGGTTACGAGGGCTTGCCACAGGATTGCGTTGTCATCTTCCTCGGGGCTGCTCCGAGGGAGAAGTGGCTGTTCACCGGGTCCGCGGATGTCTACCTCACACAGCACGGTGTGTGGTGGTAACGCAGCTTCAAGCACAGAGCCTGGAAGCTCAAGGTCCTGGAGGATGAGGTCCTCCTCGAACCGAGCACCCCAGGAAAGGCGCTTACCCGCGGGATTCACCACCATGCTGTCGCCATCAAAAACAAGGTCGTCTTGCCCACCCACGAGATTCACGTAGGCGATGTGAGTTTTCATGTCCTTGGCGCGGGTGACCACGAGTGGCTCACGTACCTCATCCTTATCGCGCTCAAAGGGTGAAGCATTCGGGACAAGAAGCGCACCCAGGGGATAGCCGGTGAGGCTTTCGATAGGCCCATCAGAGCGCCACAGGTCCTCGCAAATGACGAGCCCAAGGTCGACTCCACCGGTTCGCACTATGAGGCCTTGATCGCCGGGGAGAAAGGTTCGAAACTCATCGAATACTGCGTAGTTGGGGAGATGATGTTTGGCGTAGGTCGCATGAATTTTTCCGTGAGCAAGCACTGAGGCGCAGTTCCTTGCCCGAGCCGGGTGATGCAGGATTGTCGCCGAATCCTCCGCAGAGTAGGGACCATCTGGGTGCCCCACAATCACGGCCATGTCACCCATTCCTTGGGTGTCCAGGGCGAGGGCGAAGGCGTCCAGTGCGTGGCGAGAGATTTCTAGAAAGTTATCGCGCAACGCCAGGTCCTCAATGGGATATCCCGTCAGAGCTAATTCACCCGTGAGGAAGACCTGAGCGCCCTGATCGTAGGCCTGCTGGGCGAGCTCTAAGAGACGCTCGGCATTGTGTGCCCGGTCACCCACAATCGGGTTAGTTTGGGCCATGGCCAAGCGAAGACGGGGCATACCAAGTAGCCTAATGGCAGGGTTTTAGCCCCTCCACATGGGTGCAAAGGATATGTGATGGATAAGCAACGAGATTTTGTTCTGCGCACGATTGAAGAGCGCGGAGTGAAGTTCATCCGTTTGTGGTTCACCGACGTCGTCGGCACCCTCAAAATGGTGGCTGTCGCGCCCGCCGAGATCGAAGGCGCCTTCGCCGAAGGCTTGGGAATCGATGGATCCTCCATCGAAGGCTTTACGCGTGCTTTCGAGGCTGACGTGCTCGCGCATCCTGACCCCACAACGTTCCAGATTCTGCCCTGGCGCGGTGAGATTGACCCCACTGCCCGCATGTTCTGTGACATCACCACTCCTGATGGTCAGCCCGCAGTCACCGATCCTCGTTTCGTTCTCAAGCGTCAGTTGGAAAAAGCCGCAGATTTGGGCTTCACCTTCTACACCCACCCCGAGATCGAGTTTTATCTCCTGAAGTCCAGTGCCTACGGCGAGAACGGCCCCGAGCCGGTGGACTCGGCGGGATATTTCGACAATGTTCCCGGCGGCAGTGCTCACGATTTCCGGCGTCGCGCCATTCGAATGCTCGAGGACTTAGGAATTTCGGTGGAATTCAGTCACCACGAGGCCGGTCCCGGTCAAAACGAGATTGACCTTCGCTATGCGGATGCGCTGACGACGGCGGACAACATCATGACGTTCCGCACCGTTATCAAAGAGGTTGCCATCGAACAGGGTGTTTATGCCACCTTCATGCCCAAGCCCATGGCGCACCATCCTGGATCAGGAATGCACACCCATATGTCACTCTTCGAGGGTGACACTAACGCGTTCTTCGACGCCGGTGGTAAGTACCAGCTCTCGGCAGTCGGACGCTCTTTCGTTGCTGGAGTGCTCAAGCACGCCCCAGAGTTCACGGCGATTACCAACCAGTTCGTGAACTCCTACAAGCGGCTCTGGGGCGGCCATGAAGCCCCCAGCTACGTCACCTGGGGCCACAACAACCGGAGCGCACTCGTGCGCGTCCCCCTCTACAAGCCCGGCAAGGGCCAGAGCGCTCGTATTGAGTACCGCGCCATGGACTCTGCTGCTAACCCTTACCTCGCCTTTGCCGTTCTTTTGGCTGCGGGCTTGAAGGGTATTTCGGAGAACTATGAGCTTCCCGCCGAGGCCGAAGACACCGTATGGGAGCTCAGCGAAGGTGAGCGCCGAGCTCTCGGGTATGAACCGCTTCCCGCGAGCCTGGATAGGGCGCTGTCCCTGATGGAAGACAGTGAACTTGTCGCAGAAACATTGGGTGAGCAGGTGTTCAACTATGTGTTGCTGAACAAGAAGCGCGATTGGAACACTTACCGCGCTCAGGTCACCCCCTATGAACTCGCCAGCAATCTCGAGATTCTCTAACTTTCCAGAGGATGTCGCGGACTCCGTCACCCCTGTCATCGCTGGCGAAAGCTGGCTTTGCGAGGCTGGGCGAAGCCCGAGACCGTCTTGACGCCCAAGACTTTTCCGCAGAGGACTTTTCTGGAGCAGCCGACCCTGACCTTGCGCTCAAGACAGTCGCCGACTTAGCGGAGAAGGAACCCAGCCGGTTTCGAAAACTATGGTCCGATAGTGACCACCGAGAGTCTCTGGTTGTGCTCGCCGGGTCAAGCTCTGGACTGGGCGACTTTCTCAAGCGCCACCCCGACCAGTGGGATCTGCTCCACAAGCCACTGCGCTCGCTTCCCCGTGATAGTGAGTACCTCACGATTTTCAGGAAAGCGATTGCTGGGCTGGAAACGGAGAGCGCTGCCATGGCGCTGCGGGTCGCCTATCGTCGACAGCTCTGTCGTCTTGCGCTCTGGGACACCCGTCAGAGCTCACCGGTCTCCATTGTCGATCAGGTGGCCAGGGCGCTCGCGGATATGGCCTCGGCTGCACTCGACGCTGCGCTGGATATCGCCCGCGAACACCACAATCTGAGCGCCAAGGATGTACCACTGGCCATCATCGGCATGGGCAAGGCCGGAGCGGCGGAGCTCAATTACCTGAGTGATGTCGACGTCATCTATGTCACCGATGTCCCGGAGGGCGCTGATGCGAGCTTTGTCGTCAGAAGCGCTGAGACCCTTGCTCGCGATACTGCCCGGTATCTCATGGAGTTTGGGGTGGAGCCTGGCCTGTGGGAAGTTGACCCCAACCTGCGTCCTGAAGGAAAAGATGGTGCGCTGGTGCGCACCCTGGAGTCACACGTGGCGTACTACGAGCGTTGGGCCCACGATTGGGAGTTTCAGGCGCTGATTAAGGCTCGGCCTCTCGCCGGAGACCGTGCGCTCGGCGCTGCCTATCGCGAAGCCCTGGAGCCCCTGATTTGGCAAGCCTCGAGCCGGCCGGGCTTTGTTGAGCAAGTGCAACGTATGCGTGAGCGCGTGACGGACAACATTCCTGCTGACCAAGTGGATTACCAAATTAAGCTGGGTCCTGGTGGCCTTCGAGACATTGAGTTCACCATTCAACTGCTTCAGCTCGTCCACGGAGCACACGACGAGACCGTGCGGAAACTGGATACCTTGGGAGCACTCAGGGCTCTCAGCGAGGCGGGCTATGTCGGGCGCGCTGAGGCGGCTGAGTTCGATCACGCCTACCGAACCCTTCGAGTACTCGAGCACCGGATTCAGCTGGGAGCACTGAAGCGTAGTCATGTGATGCCACAGGGCGAAGAAGCACTGCGCGTGCTCGCCCGGCACACGAAACTTGCCGACACGGCAGAGAGCCTTGTCGAGCACTGGCGAGGTATTCAGCGTTCCGTCCGAAGTCTGCATGAGCGACTGTTTTATCGGCCGCTACTTTCTGCGGTGGCAGGTCTTGAGGACCCGGGGGTGGAGCTCACCAGTGAGCAGGCGGCATTGCGACTCCAAGCCTCAGGGTTTAGAAACCCAGAGGGTGCGCTCCACCACATTGGAGCCCTCACACAGGGTGTTTCTCGACGCGCCGCCATCCACAAGACACTATTTCCTGTCCTCCTCAAGTGGCTTGCAGAAGGAACTGATCCCGATGGTGGACTGCTCGCCTTCCGCCAACTCAGTGATGACTTGGGGGAGTCCCATTGGTTCCTTCGGATGTTGCGGGATTCATCCGGTGCTGCTGGGCGATTGATGACGGTGCTCGGCACCAGCGCGTTTGTGGCAAAACTGTTCGGTCGGGTCCCTGAGGGAGCCGCGTGGCTGGATAACGATGATGACCTTGTGCCGCGGGAGCTAGCGTCCCTGCGCGATGAGGTCCAGGCGACCCTCGAGCGCCACCAGGACAGTGAGGACTCGGCAAGAAAAGCCCTTCGAGGCTTCCGACGTCGCGAGCTCCTGCGGATCGCGCTCTCCAGCATGGTCGGGGTGAGTGACATCACGCAGGTCGGGAATGCGCTGACGACTCTCTCCAGGGTTTTCCTAGAGGGGATTGTCGCTCTGGCTCGAACTCCCGATGATGGTATCGAGTTCGCCGTTATCGCGATGGGCCGACTGGGTGGCGCCGAGTTAGGTTTCGGATCGGATCTGGACGTGGTTTATGTGTTCAGGGATGCAGGGGCCGCAGAGCAGGCCCACAGTGTCGCGGAGCGTATCGTCAAGGACATCACCCGATTGAGCGAGGACGTCCTCTTCCCGGTGGATCTCGATGCTGGTCTTCGCCCTGAAGGCAAAAATGGCCCGATTGTGCGCAGTTTGGACGCCTATGCTGCCTATTACGAGCGGTGGGCACTCGGCTGGGAGGCGCAAGCATTACTGCGAGCAGCCAGCTACGTCGGAGACGAGGCGTTGACCACTGATTTTCTCGACATGGCGGCGATGTATCGCTACCCAAAGGTGTTCCGCGAGGATGAGGCCCGGGAGATTCGGCGCATCAAGGCTCGCGTCGAGGCTGAGCGGCTTCCTCAAGGAGTGGATGCGTCCCGCCATCTGAAGCTCGGTCGCGGGTCTCTCAGCGACGTCGAATGGGCCGTGCAACTGCTGCAGTTGCAGCATGGGCATGATCACCCCGATATTCGATCAGCCTCAACACTGGAAGCTTTGCAACGAATCGATGACAACGGTCTTATTGACCGGACCGATGTCGACCTTCTTCGTGAAGCGTGGCTCTTGGCATCTCGCATTAGGACAGCGCTGGCCCTCTTCGGGGAGTCGTCGACAGATGTGCTACCCAGTGATCGTGTGGGTTTGGAGGGCGCTGCGCGCCTCATGGGATACCCGCCACGAAGCGCGAGTGTGCTGGAGGAGACTTACCTGAGAGTCACGAGGCGCTCACGCGTGGTGTTTGAACGCGTCTTCTACGGGCACGAGGCTTAACGGCCTGGTGGGCCCCATCCCACGATAGGGCCCACCAGAGTCTGTCTCTCGAATTAGACGCCGTAGTACAGCTCGAACTCGAAGGGGTGAGGACGCTGCGCCATGGGCAGAATCTCGTTCTCACGCTTGAAATCGATCCAGGTCTCGATCAGGTCCTCCGTGAAGACACCACCAGCGAGCAGGAACTCGTGGTCGTTCTCCAAGGCGACGAGGGCTTCCTCGAGAGAACCGGGAACCTGAGGAATGGCCTTAGCTTCCTCAGCGGGCAACTCGTAGAGGTCCTTGTCAACAGGCTCGTGAGGCTCGATCTTGTTCAAGATTCCATCCAGACCAGCCATCATCTGCGCGGCAAACGCGAGGTAAGGGTTGCTGGCGGCGTCAGGAGCGCGGAACTCGATGCGCTTAGCCTTCGGGTTGGTTCCGGTGATCGGGATACGAATGGCTGCCGAGCGGTTACCGGCCGAGTAGACCAGGTTCACGGGAGCTTCGAAGCCCTTGACCAGACGGTGATAGCTGTTCAGGCTGGGGTTGGTGAACGCGAGAAGCGCTGGTGCGTGCTTCAGGATTCCACCGATGTACCAGCGAGCGATGTCGGAGAGGCCGCCATAGCCCTTCTCGTCGTAGAACAGTGGTTTGCCATCGTTCCAGAGCGACTGGTGGGTGTGCATACCGGACCCGTTGTCTCCAAAGAGGGGCTTGGGCATAAAGGTAGCCGTCTTGCCCCACTGCAGTGCTGTGTTCTTGACGATGTACTTGAACTTCAGGATGTCATCGGCTGCGTTCACCATGGTGTTGAAGCGGTAGTTGATCTCTGCCTGACCACCGGTTCCCACCTCGTGGTGTGAACGCTCCACAATGAGACCGGCTTCCTCGAGCTTCAGACAGATGTCATCGCGCAGGTCAGCAAAGTGGTCCACTGGGGAGACGGGGAAGTAGCCACCCTTGTAGGGGGTCTTGTTGGCGAGGTTTCCGCCCTCTTCCATGCGACCGCTGTTCCACGCGCCCTCGATGGAGTCGACCTCGTAGAAGCTGCGGTTCTGGCGCACGTCGTAACGCACGTCATCGAAGATGTAGAACTCGGCCTCCGGTGCAAAGAACGCGGTGTCGGCGATACCGGTGGAGGCGAGGTACTTCTCGGCCTTGTGTGCCACCTGGCGGGGGTCGCGGCTGTAGATTTCCCCATTACGAGGGTTGTAGATGTCAAAGACCATGATGAGAGTCAGTTCGTCGCGGAATGCATCCACATACGCGGTGGTGACATCGGGAATCAGCTGAAGATCGGACTCGTGAATCTGCTGGAATCCGCGGATGGAGGAACCATCGAACAGCTGGCCGACGGTGAAGAATTCCTCGTCAACCGAGTGGGCGGGAATGTTGAAGTGCTGCTGCACTCCAGGCAAGTCGGTGAAACGGATGTCAAGGAATTTGACGTCCTTTTCTTTGATGTACTTCAGTACTTCTGAAGAGTTTTTAAACATGCAGTCACTCCTGTATTTCGTGGGATTGAGTGTGGTTGGGGTTCCAACCTGCCTTGAGGGTAACTCTGTGCAATTTCTCCGTCATATCCGGATTGTTTCCTCCGTGTTACATCAGCCTGGCAACCTACACTGGAGGGGTGGTGGACGAGGAGTATTGGCCGGGTAAGAAGTTTGGTCTTCCTCAGGATGGACCCAGGTCGACACCGACATATCTTCGTCGGGTTGCCGGGTTAGCTATCGACTGGGCCATCGCTGTGGGAATTTCGGTGCTGTTCTTTGACTACAACGGGCTCTGGACGCTGGCCATCTTTGTTGTCCTTCAGATGCTGGGGGGACTCCTAGTGGCCGGATCTCCCGGTCATCTGCTCGCCGGGATGCGTCTTGCGCCCATCACAGGCGGTGCGCTCGGCGTTCTGCCACCCCTGATTAGGCCCTTACTGATTGCTCTCGTGATTCCCGCAGTCATGGTCGATGAGGACCAACGAGGCGCCCATGACCGTCTGGTCGGCACCATTCTCGTTCGTCGTTAGCGGGGTTTTGGAGCGCGGACTTTAGTCGGGTCGATGCCCTTGGGGACAGGTATGTTCGGCCCGCTCTTGAGCGAGTTCAGTCGGTGAGAGACCGCCAGGACTTCAGCTTTCCGCAGCGAGTTCTTAAACGATTTGAGGGTCCTGTTGAGCTTATGGAGTGGTGTCGAATCGGCATCCGGTCCCACGTACACGAAGTGCACTGGAATCTCGGGGACAGCTCGGAGGACAGCGCGACGCTCATCCTCGAGCATCTTCTTGGTTTTCGCCTTGGAACCTTCAGCAATCAACACGACCCCTGGCTTGCCCACCGCGCGGTAGACGGCGTCCTGAGTTCTCGGGTTCACGGCAACAGGAAACTCACTTGCCTGCCATGCCCGGCGCAAAGCGCTACGCAATACGGCGCCGACGGCACCGGGTTGGCCGGAAATCTGCTGATACGCGGTGCGCTCAGCTCGTTGTCCGAGCACCACAAGAGTCAGGAGAATAGCCAGCAAGATTCCCGTCGTGATGTAGAGAATCAGGGTGAGGATGCTGCCCCCGGAAATGAGAATGGCGGCACCCACTCCGGCCACGATGGGCACAATGAACGTCAGCAGAAGTATGGGGACGAGAAGCTTGTCGGACTCCTTGGTGAGGTTGAAGATCTGCCAGAGTTGCTTGATCCGGCCAGGCTCTTTTGCCGATGAATCCTTTTTCGCCATGATCTCTACTCTCCTGGTGCCGGGATTCTCTAGATGCCCAAGTCGGCGTCAAAGTCGCCGGCCTCGAGTCGATTCTTGACCATAGTCAAGAATCGCGCAGCATCGGCGCCATCCACGATCCGGTGGTCATAGGACAAGGCAAAGAACACTGTCTGACGAATGGCAATGGAGTCATCCCCATTGTGGGTCACCACGACTGGCTTCTTCTGCACAATTCCTGTGCCAAGAATCGCGACCTGAGGCAGGAACACCACCGGGGTGTCAAAAAGTGCACCTCTCGACCCGGTGTTGGTGACGGTGAACGTTCCACCGGCCAACTCGTCGGGGCTCAACGCGTTGGTGCGGGTGCGCTCGGCCAGGTCTGCGACGTCTTTCGCGATCCCCGCAATGGTCTTCTCTCCGGCGTTCTTCAACACGGGGGTGAGCAGACCACGCTCGGTGTCGACAGCGATAGAAATGTTCTCGGTCGCCGGGTAAACGATGGTCTCTCCGTCAACAACCGCGTTGATGATGGGGAACACGCGAAGAGCTTCCGCCGCTGCTTTGACGAAGAAGGGCAGGAAGCTGAGCTTCACACCGGTGACCTGGTGGAACTGGTCCTTGGCTGCCTGACGAAGCTCCGCCACCTCGGTGACATCAACCTCGACAACAGAGGTGAGCTGGGCGGTCTGCTGCATGGAGGCAACAGCACGCTCAGCAATGACCTTACGCAAACGACTCATGGGCACTGAGGTGCCGCGAAGAGCTGACGCCTCGACGACTGTCGGAGCAGCCGCTGGCGCGGGTGTCGCACTTCCGCCTGCCTTGGCAAGAACGTCCTCTTTGCGAATCCGCCCTCCGACACCCGTACCGGTAATGCTGGCCAAGTCGACACCGTGGTCGTTTGCGAGCTTGCGGACAATTGGGGTGACGTAGGGCATCGCACGCGAGCCCGTGGGAACCGGCTCCGGCAGACCTGCAGGAGCAGCAGGGGCAGTGGTAGGAGCTGGTGCTGGCGCAGGAGTAGCGACAGCGGGAGGAGCCGCAACCGGAGCCGGAGGGGCGACAGGTGCCGCCGGGGGCGCGGGGGGTGCTGCTGCGGGTGGGGCTGCAGGGGGAGCCACCGGAGCTGCCGGCGCTTCTGCAACGGGAGCCGCGACAGGCTCTGGCGCTGCTACTGGCGCTGGCTCAGGTGCTCGTTCCGCGGCAGGAGCAGCGGCTTCGGGGGCGCCAGAGGGGGCTGTAGCACCACTGCCATCACCTACGCGGACCAACACGGCACCGACCTCAACGGTCTCGTCCTCTGCCACGAGAATTTCTTCGATCACACCGGCAATGGGAGAGGGAATCTCCGTGTCAACCTTGTCGGTCGAAATCTCCACTAACGGCTCATCAACGGCGACAGTGTCGCCAACGTTCTTCAGCCAGCGGGTCACAGTGCCTTCGGTGACACTTTCCCCAAGGGCGGGGAGGGTTACATCTTGACTCATGGTGGTGGGTCTCCTTGTGAGAGGGGGTAAGGGTGACTACATCGCGTGCAGGGGTTTGCCTGCGATGGCCATAAACGCTTCTCCGAGCGCTTCGTTTTGGGTGGGGTGGGCGTGGAGCAACGGTGCGACATCTTCGGGGTAGGCGTCCCAGTTGACAGCAACTTGGGCTTCACCGATGAGCTCACCTACGCGGGCGCCAATCATGTGCACTCCAAGAATTGGTCCATCGACCTGGCGGATGACCTTGATGGATCCCGCAGTCTCCAGAATGTGGCTCTTGCCATTACCCGCAAGGTTGTAGTCATAGACCGCGACTGCTGCGTCACCGAACTCTTCCTTGGCAGCTTTCTCGGAGTAACCGACAGAGGCGACCTCAGGCTCTGAGTAGGTGACCTTCGGAATGTTGCGATCCACCACGACCATGGGGTTCAATCCAGCGAGTTCCTCGGCGACAAAAATACCGTGCTGGAAACCGCGGTGAGCGAGTTGGATGCCCGGCACGATGTCACCGACAGCGAACACGCCGGGAACATTCGTGCGCAGACGCTCATCGGTGAGGACGTAGCCACGATCCATCGCAACACCGACCTCGTCGAAGCCCATACCGTCAGTCTTCGGACCCCGTCCCACAGCGACCAGCAAAAGGTCAGCAGTTTCGGTGGTTCCATCCTCGAGGGTCACGGTGACACTGGTGTCATCCTGGGTGGCGGACTGGAAGCGCACTCCCGTGTGGAAGTTGATACCGCGCTTGCGGTATGCGCGCTCAAACTGCTTCGAGATTGACTCGTCTTCCGCGGGCACAAGGTGGGGGAGACCCTCAATGATGGTGACCTCGCTCCCGAACGAGCGCCAAACGCTGGCGAATTCGACGCCAATTACGCCGCCGCCGAGGACGAGCACCTTGTTGGGGATCCAGTCCAATTGCAATGCCTGCTCAGAGGTGATGATGCGACCACCGATATCGAGACCAGGCAAAGACTTCGGGTAGGAGCCTGTGGCGAGAATCACATTCTTACCGACCACGGTGTCCTCACCAACAGCAACAGTCGTGGGGGATACCAGCCGACCCGTTCCCTCGATGGTGGTGATGCCTCGAGCCTTGATCAGGCCCTGGAGTCCTTTGTGCTTGGAGGCCACAATGCCATCGCGATAGGTGTTGACGGCAGGAAGGTCGACGCCCTCCAAAGTGGCGCGAACGCCAAACATGTCCGAGTGTCGAGCAGAATCTGCCACCTCGGCGGCATGAAGAAGTGCTTTGGTGGGGATACAGCCCACGTGAAGGCAAGTGCCACCGACCTTGTCTTTCTCGATGAGACCCACGGACATACCCAGCTGGCTAGCGCGCAACGCGGCGGCGTAACCTCCCGATCCTGCTCCGAGAACGACAAGGTCAAAAGTGTGCTCAGCCACGTGTGAGGGACTCCCTAATCAACGATTTTCGACAATAATCCGTCACGACATTCGTACAGAGCCGGACGACAATCGCCCACCAGCCTACTACCTCATGACTATGACCTAACAGGTGCGCTCCTAGGAGAGCACCACATCCAGAACGGTTCGAGTGAGAGCACCGGATGCTCCCTTGGGGGTGTACCCAAAAGCTCCTGAGGAGTTGTGGGCTGGGCCCGCGATATCCAGGTGGGCCCACGGGATTCCCTCTCCCACAAACTCCTTCAAGAACACGCCCGCCAGCAGCATTCCCCCGAGCACCTCACCCGGTTTCGCATTCGCAATATCGGCAACATCCGAAGAGAGCAAGGAGCGAAGCTCGTGGGGCAGAGGCATACCCCAGACGCGCTCGCCGACGCGAGCCGCTGACGCCTCCACCTCAGCAACACCCTCGGGGGTGCCCATAAGCCCGGCGTAGCGCTCACCAAGCGCAATCCGCGCAGCACCCGTGAGAGTCGCGATGTCAATAATGAGGTCCGGGCTCAGCTCAGAGGCGAGCGCGAGGCCATCCGCCATCACCAAACGACCCTCAGCGTCCGTGTTGAGGATCTCGACAGTCTTTCCACCCTTGATGGTGATGACGTCATTGGGCCTGGATGCGCTGCCACTCGGCATATTCTCCGCAAGGCACAGATAGGCGGTGATACTGGTGCTGGAAGACAGGGCGCTTGCCGCCAAGGTGACGGCTGCCATGACCGCTGCACCAGTCATGTCGTATTTCATGCCGACCATGGCGTTCGGGGCTTTCAGAGAAAGACCACCGGAGTCAAAGGTGATTCCTTTACCCACCAGCGCGACATGGCGGGTTGGGGACGCAGGGCGGTAGCGGAGGACCATCAGACGAGGAGGATTCTGCGATCCCTTTCCGACGGCACTGATGCCCCCCATTCCTTCGGCGAGGAGCTTCGTCTCGTCGAGAACCTCGATTTCGAGACCAGTGCCACCGGCTAGAGACGTGATGTGGTCGACAAAGCTGACGGGATTCAACAGATTGGGAGGCATCGTGACCAGGTCTCGAACCCGCCAGACAGCCTCGGTGGAGACCATCGCTCGCGAGAGCGCGGCATCGTCAAGGGATCCTAGGAACGCCAGGGTTGGCCGAGCTTCGTTGGCCGATTTACCGGGCTTCTGCACGCGGTGAGACCCCAGCAGCGCACCCTCGACGACAGCTGCCAACTCGTCACCTGACTCGGCCAGTGCAAACACCACGCGCTCACCCTTCGAAACCTGGAGAGCCGCGTAGCCCGCAGATTCGCGAAGCCGGTCCGCAGTCATCTCTTCGTCTCCCAAGCCGGTGAACACGACGCTGCGGACACGAAGGGTCGCGGGTGGCCCTTGGCGCCACGCGCTATCGAGAGAGCCATCCGCGTCGATCGCGGTGGCGAGCGAGGTAAGCGCTTCTCGTGTGTCGTCGTCCAGGCCTGGTGCATGGACCACGGCACCGTTGTCGGTCTTCTGGAGTCCCACGACGAGAATGTCGCCGGTGTCCAAAGCGTCAGGGGAGTCAAGGAAGGAAACAGTGGGCAGAGTCATGACCTCATCGTATCGAGCGATTGGTTATCGCCCTTGGCGAAGCTTCCCATTTCCTCACAGTGCGCTCGCTAGCATGGGCGTATGTTCCGAGATGAAATTTTTCGTGAGGCGATGGAACTCTCTGACGTTCCTCGCGGGCTTCCCCTTGTCGCGGGGCTCACCGGTTTTGCCGATGCAGGTGGAGCTGTCAGCCAGGTCAATAAGTACGTGTTTGAAACCCTGGAGACTCAGCGTGTGGGGGCTTTCGTCAACGACCTGCTGGTTGACTACCGAGCTCGTCGCCCTCTCTTTCACTTCGAGGAAACGTCTCTGACCTCGTACGAGCCTCCACGGCTCTCTCTCGACCTCGTCAAAGACGAGTTGGGGTCCCAGTTCCTCTTTCTCTCTGGCTATGAACCTGATTTCCGTTGGGAGCAGGTGAGCGACACCGTCCTCGACCTTATTGATGACCTTGCGGTGGAGAGCAGCTCCTGGGTTCACGCCATTCCCATGCCCGTCCCGCACACACGGAGCCTGGGTGTGACCGTCAGTGGAAACCGCGAGGACATCACAGATGCTCTTTCGGTGTGGCGACCCACCACGAGTGTTCCCGGGACGTTGATGCATCTGATCGAATACCGCCTCCAAGAGGCCGGGCACCCCACTGCAGGTTTTGTGGTGTTGGTTCCCCACTATCTTGCCGACACGGAGTTTCCCGACGCCGCGATTGCAGCTCTTCAGAGCGTGAGTCAAGCCACCGGCCTGATTTTTCCCACCGATGCGTTGCGTGAATCCGGTCGGTTGTTCCTTCAGGGAATTGCCGAGCAGGTGGAGGACAACCATGAGTTGCGGAAGCTGGTCGATACTCTCGAGAATCGCCACGACTCCTACATGCAGGACAACCCGGTGCCTTCACCTCTGATGGGTGCTGACGGGGAGATCCCGAATGCGGATGACATTGCCCAGGAGTTGCAGAACTTTCTGGCCAAGCGCGGCGACCAAGAAGCCCCGGGCGAAGTCCTCGACGAAACGTAGGGCTCGCGGGGCCGGGGTGTCCGGCGTCGAGGTCGATTCGTGACATAATGTGGGGGAAGGCCCTGCGAGTTCACATCCGTGAAACTTGACAAGGGTTTTCTTACTGCCCGTCACACAGTGGAGCAGGTGGCTTATGGCTCAACGCACACCGTCCGAATCACGTGCGGGAAAAAAGCCTCAGAAACAGAGTCTTCTGGATCGTGTCCTCGGTTTTGGGCGTGGTTCTTCACAAACTGACAAGAAAGCAGCACCAACACCTGTGACCCCAGCAGCGAAAAAGCCCGCCCCAAAGTCCGCACCTTCGAAGCCTGCTTCCACCCCAGCAGCGAAGAAAACTGCGGCGAAGAAGGCTCCCGCGACCAAAGCGCCAGCGAAAAAGGCACCTGCCAAGAAGCCTGCACCTGCGAAATCCGCTGCCCCAGCTCCTGCGGCGAAGAAGCCTGCAGCGAAAAAGCCCGTTGCCCAGAAACCGGCAGCGAAGAAGCCTGCAGCACAGAAGACTGCTGTGGCAAGGTCTGCTGCTCCCAAGACTGCAGCCGCTAAGCCGGCGACCAAGGCTCCCGCGAAGAAACCTGCACCAGCCAAGGCGTCGACCGCGAAAGCTGCCGCTTCCAAAGCTCCTGCAAAGAAAGCTCCCGCAAAACCGGCCACCGCAAAGGCTCCGGCAAAGGCCACACCCGTCAAGAAAGCCGCATCTGCCGCTCCCAAGTCAAGCGGTGCTACACGGGGCAAAAAAGCTTCGTCTGCGGCTGATGTTCTCGGGGGTGATGGGGACGATGAGCCTGACGTCATCGAGGTCGAGGTTAAGTCCGGTGACACTGAGACCGATGTAGTTCCTGACGCGGTTGCAGAGAAACTAGGCGCTGAGATCATTGCCGGGCTCGCGGAAGCGGCACTGGATGACGAGGACGAGGTCGAAAAAGCTGTGCTGCCGCAGGGCGCCCTCGTGCTCTCAAGCACAGATGACGATGATGCACCCATCATTTCCACGACAATTACCGGCGCCACCGCGGATCCTGTCAAGGACTACCTGAAGCAAATCGGTAAAGTCGCACTCCTCAATGCTGAGCAAGAAGTGGAGCTCGCGTTGCGCATTGAAGCCGGACTGTTTGCGGAAGAGAAGCTCTCCTCGCTCACCGCGTCACAGCGCACGACGAAGCTTGCGCGTGAACTGCACGAGATTGCGAAGGATGGTCAGCGGGCTAAGAACCACCTTCTGGGAGCTAACCTGCGCCTTGTGGTGTCGCTGGCAAAGCGCTACACCGGCCGAGGAATGCAGTTTTTGGACCTCATTCAAGAGGGAAACCTTGGTTTGATTCGTGCTGTCGAGAAGTTCGACTACACCAAGGGCTTCAAGTTCTCGACCTACGCCACCTGGTGGATCCGGCAGGCGATCACGCGCGCTATGGCAGACCAAGCTCGCACGATTCGTATCCCCGTGCACATGGTCGAAGTCATCAACAAGCTCGCTCGTGTGCAGCGCCAAATGTTGCAAGACCTCGGTCGCGAGCCCACTCCCGAAGAGTTGGCTCGCGAACTGGACATGACGCCCGAAAAGGTCGTCGAGGTTCAGAAATATGGTCGCGAGCCCATCTCCCTGCATACCCCTTTGGGCGAGGACGGGGACAGCGAATTTGGTGATCTCATTGAGGACACCGAAGCAGTGGTCCCTGCGGATGCAGTGGGATTCACCATGCTGCAACGCCAGTTGGAAATGTTGCTCGATTCGCTTTCAGAGCGCGAAGCAGGCGTGATTCGCATGCGTTTTGGTCTCGGCGATGGTATGCCCAAGACCTTGGATCAAATAGGAGACACCTTCGGTGTTACCCGTGAGCGCATCCGTCAAATAGAGTCCAAGACGATGGCGAAATTGCGTCACCCGTCCCGCTCGCAGGCTCTTCGCGACTACCTCGAGTAGGACTTGTGGGTAAGTTTCCCTCGTTCGTTATCGCGAAACTCTTGCGGTTTCTTACGCGATTGCGTGGAGGGGGTTCGGCGTTCCCCGGTCTCGCACTCCTGAGAATGCGTCCCGATGTTCTCTCGGAGACTCTCGGAGCGCTGCCACGCGGCACTGTCTTTGTCTCAGGGTCGAATGGAAAGTCGACAACGACCACCATGATGGCGTCCCTGATGCGCGCTCATGGTGTCTCCGTATTCACTAATCCCGCCGGCGGAAACCTGCCACAGGGCTTGGCGTCCGCGGTGGTGGGAGCGGCCAGCCTCACAGGTCGTGTTTCTGCAGATATTGCTGTCCTCGAGGTTGACGAAGCTTACGCGGGCATGATTGCCGATGCCCTCGCTCCGGACTGGGTGGTGCTGACTAATCTCCAAGTCGATCAGCTCAATCGATTTGGTGAACCAGAGAACGTCTATCGAATGCTGCGTGATCTTGCTGCTCGTGCTCGAGTAGGTGTGATCGTCAATGCCGCGGATGCCAACCTTGTTGCCTTGGGAGCTGAGGTGGCTGCCCAAGGCTCAAGGGTCGAGTTCATCGACCTGTCCTCAGACGCTCTCGCCAGTGCCGCTCACGGTGTCGTGGCGGCACCACTGTTTGCTGAGGCGCCGGAGAGACTCCCTGGTGATTCCCTCGTGACCTTGGTCTCGAGCGAAGGCCAGCGGGCAACGGTGGGGGTCGGTGGTAGCACTCTCGAGCTCGAGCTCCCCGCTCCTGGTTTGCATTACGCCGTGGATGCTGCTCTTGCGCTCGGATGCGTGGCGGTTGTTCTCGGGAAGCCGGTCGACCTCGACGCTGTTCGCACTGCGATGAGCTCTGGTGCGCCGGTCTATGGGCGTGGGGAGGTCATTACCCACAAGGGCGCGCAAATAGCGCTCACGATGATGAAAAATCTCCCCAGTTTGCAGGTGAACATCGATGCGATGAGCCACTCGCCGGAGCTTGTCTGGGTCGCGGTAGACGAGGGGACACCGGATCCCTCCTGGCTCTACGACGTCGATCTAGGCCCGATTGATCATGTGGATGTCCTCACAGGGACCAAAGCGTGGCAATGGGCTGTTTTCCTCGAATACCGAGGGATTCCTTATGGCCAGGTTATTGAAGACTCCGCTGAGGCCCTCGCCGCCGTGGGATCGATGGCTCTGGAGCGAGGCGTAACAGTATCGGCCATCGTCAATTACGAGCAGATGATGCTCATTCGGCGGCTTGCCGGGTATAAAGAACTTGAGGGCGCGCGATGACGCAGTGGTTCACCATTGCGAGGGTTCTTCCCGAGCGCCTCGGGCTGAATGGAAGCTCGGCATCTGCAGAGATTCTCGCCATGACATTGCGCCAGATGGGCCATGAGGCGTCCATTGTTGATATTCATGGTCCGGCTGACGCACCCAGCACCGCTGACATTGTGACCATCGGGAGCGGCTCCACCTCACAACTTGCCCCCGCGGCGACAGATTTGATCGCTCTCGTGCGAACTTTTCAGCATTGGAAGAACTCTGGGGCTCACTGGGTTGCCATCGGAATGGGCTGGGATCTCCTGGGGGAGTCCTTGATGACAGCGGAGGGCGACACAGTCCCTGGAGCAGGGATTTTTCCTTCTCGTGCCGACTACCGCGCCGGGAGGTTTTCGGGCGAGGTGCGAGGCTCTGACTTCAAAGGTCGCGAGAGCGCCGGCTATATCAATCAGGTTGGCACGACTGAGCTGAAGGAGGATGTAGGGCCGCTCATGACGCTGGAGGGCGCGCCCGAGGGATGGCCTGAACAGGAGGGGCTTCGTGCGCCACAGCTGTTCGCCACCAGGCTTGGTGGACCAGCCCTCGCCCTCAATCCGCACTGGGCGCTCGATATTGTGACCGATGTGCTGGCGTCACGCGGTCTGCAGCCACAACTCAACGATTTTCACACCCGCGTCGAGTCTGCGGCGGCTCGCGCTCGAGCGTTGATTGTGGGACGGCTTAGTTCTCGTCGATAAATTTTCGCGGCACATGTGGAGCAAGCGAGGCCACCACCTCATCGCCAATGGTGTCGGCCCACGAGGCCCAGTCCTCGGCACGAGGTGACGCACCCTGTGGGTCACCCCAGAGCGTGATCCACTCACCCACCGGTGGGAGAGCTAAATCGCCCTCGGAGTGAATGATGAGGTGATCGGCGTCCACCGTCTCTATGGGGTATCGAACTCCGTTGTGGCTAACCCAGCCGCGACCATCCTGAGGAGGCAAGAGCCCGTCGCCAAATCCCATTCCGAGCGTCGCCGTGTCGCCTTGTGGGCTGTGGGAGAGCACCTGAGCGTGAACGGACATCACGGGGTTGAAGCCCATGTCCTGGGCTGTGCGGTCATCGAAGGGTGACACCCCGTACACGATGATGCCAATACGAACCATGTCGAGGCGTGTTTCAGGTAAGTCTGCTGCAGC
>Ga0255773_10002082_pt1 | contig 19062 bp, 26 predicted proteins | sample 011ome_17_FD_179971 | JGI IMG/M metagenome (GOLD analysis project Ga0255773, IMG submission 179971) | Coastal salt marsh microbial communities from the Groves Creek Marsh, Skidaway Island, Georgia - 011502XT metaG (version 2) | ecosystem: Environmental > Aquatic > Marine > Intertidal zone >...
ACTTTTTTTCCATCAGATTTAGTATATAAAATAACATCTATAAATGGTTTAGAGTCTGGTACATTAGGGTCAGACCATAAAGGTTTTCTTTCAAAAAGCATATTACCAAATGACCCTTTAGGTTCATACATGTTAATTGTAGAACTTGTTGGTTCTCCATCAGAGTATGTAAGCGAAATTCTTTTTACGGTTATTTTCTCTTGATTTAAGGCAATACATGAAATCAGACCTTTCCATTCATCAATAAGTTGCTTGTAGAATTCAATTAAACTGTTGCCACTCATCTTTTGATCAGAAACATTGTCAAAAGCATTTCTAAACATATTTGCTCGAGCAAAAACAGTAGGCATTCCAGATATTACTGAACCTATATTTGAAGATCCTTCTCCTTCTCCAATAGAGGGTGTAATAATCTGCTTTGTAAAAGTTTCAATATTTCCTATTTTTTCCCAGCTATACTCAGATGCAGGTGGGTTTGAAGACGATTTTATTACTAGTGATACTAATGACATAATTTAAATTTTTTGAGATTTTTTTACAGCATTATAAATATGAGCTAGGAATTTTTCATTTGTGTCTGAACAATTTTGCTCTGCTTTAGGTTCAACCTCTGGATCAATTAGAGTCTCAACAAATGCTTCATAAGTATTTCCAAACAAACCTGACTTTTCCCAGTGATACTCTTTTTCGTCAAAAAGCTTGCCTATGTCTAATTTATTGAGCTCTTTACTTGATTGAGTATAGGAGTTTTCGTTTAAAATTAACTTACCTGAAACAGTACTTTTTATTTGATACAACCACCCTGAAGTAAAGTTATTGTTATCAAAAGAATATCCAAAAGACTTAAGATAGTTGTTTAAATCTACGGTATATTGCTCTTCCAAAGTTGAATAGTTATGAATATTTTGCTTTTCTAATCTGTTTAAAAAACCTTGTACACCGTTATCACCCAGACTTCCTTTGTTTATTGTTAATGCCAAATGCATAAATGAAACAAATCCACCAAATTTTCTCGCAAAGAACTTGCCATTATCACCATCACCTATAAAATCATTAAAATTAAAATCTAATATTCCATCTTTATATCTTACTGATTTATAAACATATTCTGCCTTGTCATTATTGAAACTATCTGTATTAAAGAAATCAAAAGCAGCACAAGCACAAATTAATTCAGTAATATGATTGGGGTTTTTCTGATTTTGTCCTCCTGTAATAGTTTCCTTTTCATTTGAATTTTTTGAAAAATCCTCTGATGTTATAGGCCAGCCAATATGATACATTTTTTTGTATGTTGATTGAACTGTAGGATCAGATTGATAAAATTGAAGAGCGGCTTGACTATTTAAAGTGAAAAATGAACTATCGGCTATAATTGCATTTTCTTTGGATTGTTTTTGTGCAGCATCTGGTTTTTTAAAAGAAAAGTATTCTGTCAGAAGAGTTGAACCAAATTTCACACCCTTGCTAAGACCCATTTTATCCCCCCCACGTATCTTTATAGCGTCATTTAAAGCTTTTGGTATTACTGGTATTGAAGAAGCACCAGTACCACCAAAAATTGAACCAAAAACAAAAACTCTAGCCTCATCTCCTGCATCATAAATTTTTTGAATAAATTCCCCAAATTCTTTTTCTTGTGACTCTTGATTCTTGCCAGATTCTAAATTTCTTGCTGCCTCTACAATGGCATGATACATTAAATATGAACCCAAATGAGTTTGAGCTCTATATCCATGTGCCAAGTTAAATTCCTGGACATTATCATCTAAAAATAATTCTGATAATAATTTGTTCTCACCATCAGGAGTATCATTACTTAATTGAGCTATGTTTTTAAATTTTGTCCTTGAAGCGGAATTATAGTCTGTCCAAAATCTGTATAAATTTAGTTTTGCGCTAAAAAATGAATCTTTGTTTGGATTTCCGCCTTGAGTGCTAGAAGTTGTTTTAATTCTATTGTATTGCTTTATTAATTCTTCGGTTCTTTGTTTATTCCCATTAGTTTGATCGGTATCTAATGTCAAGATATCAATCTCTTTGGAATCAAATACCCCCATAGCACATAAGTGTGTAAAAGACTCTAAACACCTCATGCCAGTTCCACCAATTGCAATAACAAATAATTTATCTGAATTAGCCATATTTTATTTATTTTTTAGATGGAAACCAGTTGCCAATTTTACCTCGCTTAAGTACTTTAGATAATATAAATCCAAATATTATATAGACAACCAGAGTTAAAACTGCAGATAATGCTCCGTGAAGCATAAATTTATCAAGTGCAGGTCCTTTAGTAATGTTTGGTATTACTAATATGAAATTATACATATAAAAAACTACAGGAGAAATTATTCCAATAATCCAAAACCAAACTCTTCTCTTTTTGGGATCAGTCGGATTTGTTCCACCCTGATATTTTATTGAATTAGATATTAGTATAGCTATTAAAAGAAATATTATTCCACAAACTGCCCCAAATATGTATGAGTTAGTTATTAATCCGGGTACTTCTCTTAAACTGATTTTTTTTGCTGCTATTAGAATTGGTAAGATAGTGGTAAGTGTTTTCATTTTTATTTTTGTTTAATTATTAAATGGTCCAAATTCAATGTAGTATGTATAAAGAATCTTTTCAACTGGAGCACTGTTTTTTAAGGTATTGGTTAGTGATCTATACAGTGTTTCATCTAGTCCATCTTCAGAGATTTTGTTCCAAGTTAGAGCTTTTTTATCAATAGGTTTAAGATTAACCTCATCTATAATTACGTCAATCCGTATAAGATTATTTTCTTCGTTATTAAATCCATTTGTTTGAGATGAGAATGATTTATCAAACTTAATTACTATTTCATATTCAGAATTCTCATCATTAATTTCATTTACTTTTCCTGCCGTTTCGTCTATTATTACAAAATCATTGATTAAAACAGGTTTAGAATAAGAAATTGGATATGAAAAATTCTCAAATAGCATATTTGAAAATTTATTAATGGTATCATTTTGAGTTTTACTATTTAAATCATAAGCAATTTCACCATCAATTGTTGTCATACAAGTGTTAAATTCTAAATAGTTATCAAGATTCAGACTATCTTTTCCATCAGCTGTTTTCAGAATAATTGGTAAATTTTCTTGAGCGAAGTAATTTCTTTTAAAATCTTTGAAATCACTTGTAATGTTAGAGACTTTTAATTTAATTTTTTGCACATCATAATTTGGAATATTATTGAAATTAAAAAATAATTTTTCCAATAACGGATAATTTTTAGGTCTTCCATTGTCATCTCCTAGATCTCGAAGTACATTAACAATACTACCCTCTGATTCGGGATTTATTTCACCAGAGGTCATATTTATGTATTCAAATGAATTTTCTGAGAAAAAAGATATAGGGTTTGGATCAAAACCAGTTTCAATATATCTGGTTGTTCCAGGTGTTTGTGAATCAGGATATTTTCTTTCCCATAATCCATTAACATCAGTTAAAAAGTCTAATTTTTTAAATAAAACCGAAGAATCTAAATTTAAATCTGACATGAAATTATTTAAAATTTTTCCATCGTAGTTTTTAGGAACAAAAAACATAATATACATGTGCTTATTGTAGGTGTTGCCATTGTTGTTTTCTGTAAAATCAGAATAAATGATTGATAATTTATTTCCTTTCTTAAACCAAGTTGTTAAAGCTTCGCTAGCCCACATTTCTTGACTTATCATTTTTAATTTTGAGTCGTAAAGTTCTCCGTCTGTAACTAAAATTGAAATGTTATTTGAATTTGATATTCTATTAATTGCCAAATCTAAAGGGGCTCCTTGTTTTAAATCTCCTTTTTCTGTTCTATGACCAGTCTGTAAAAAATATTGAATAGGAGAGTTATTAGAATAAGGTATAATTGAATCTTGACTAAGTTCATAATATTGATTTAAATCATTTTCATTTGAAATACTTGTCAAAAAAGACTTAAATAAATTAACGTTGTTTTTTTTGCTTAAGGCGTATTTAGTTAATCCATCACTAAGATCAACATAAATTTCATTTACAGAGGATAGCTCATTTTCTTCTTCCCCTAAATTTAATGAATTATATTTTTCAATAATTTTTGAAAATGCTTTTGTGGTAGGATCATTATATGTTGTATCAATATCACCACAATCACCTTCACTATCACAAGAGATAAGTGAAATAAATGCTGTTAAAAGAATTAAATTTAAAAATCTATTTTTCATTTTAGTTGTTATTTTAAGATTGTATCCAATTCAGAACTAAAGTTCTCTATTTCATTCATTATGTTATTAATGAACCCACCTAATTTTGAAGCTTTATCTGCAAATAAAAGAGCTTCAATTTTACCTATTTCAAAAGCAATTTTAATATTTTGCTCTGTATTTAATTGATTGGCATACTGTTTATACTGTTCCTTTGTTTCTGAATAGTTTTCAAGCACCGCTTCCCATTCAACTGATTCTTCACTAATTGTTTTTTTTGCTTCAACAATTTCATCATGGCTCAGTTCGATTTTTTCCAAAAGTAACTTTGTTAAAACTTTTTTAAAATTTGATTTAATTTTTTTTGACAATAAATTAATTCTATTTTTTTCTTCAGATGATAAACTTGAAACTTCTATTTCATCTGTTAACTCCAAAAAGTTATTATAGTTTGATTCAATTAAATTTTCATCTTCAATTACTGAATTTGAATCTAACAATAAAATTAATTCTTCATTGATATTATTTAAACTTTCATAACTATTATTGCATGAAATATTTAAAAAACCTAGAACTAAAAAAAATCTGCTTAAATATCTATTCATAATTTATTATTTGAAAATTTCAAGTATGTTATTTAAAGGATCTCTTTTAATTTTTATTTTTTTAAATCTCAATTTATAATCTTTTATTTGATTTGCCTCAAGTTCATCAAATTTCATTTGATTTAACTTCGATTCAAAATCTAAATATTCTAATACTGTGATTTCCCATTCTTCGTCAGTATATTCTTTGTAATACGCTTCAGATTGATTTATAAAAACCCCAAAGTCATCAATAAATTTATCTTTCTTACTTTTGCAACTAATAAATATTATGCAAAAGATAAGTAATGTTAAATATTTTTTCAAATCGTAATTAATTTATAAGACATATAAAACAGGATTATCGAAATAGTAAGTTTTAAGATAACTACTGATGTTATTTTATTTTTCACTCCTTTATTATATCTCTTGTCTTTTTTTTGAGAATTTTTAGTTGCGTTTATAACTATAATCGTGGCGATAATGAATAAAACAATACCAGATAATTTGAATTCCATTTTATTATTTTATTAAAAAAGTTAAAGTAATATTTTTTTGTTCCTAATCAAAATTAATTTATGATTAATCAGTATTTAGAAGTTATTGAATCCAAGAATATTAGTCACATTTCTTTTGATTTATGGCTTACTATAATTAAATCAAATCCAAATTTTAAGCCTAAAAGAAATATTTTTTTTAGAGAATTTTTTAAAATTGATAAAACTATTCAAGAAGTTAATTCGAGTATTAGAAAGTTCGATATTTTAGTTAATAATATGAATGAGCTTACAGGGCTTAATGTAAATGTATTAGAGATTTATTATTTAATATTAAATGACTTAGGTAAGGATATTAGTTTAATTGATAAAAAGGAAGTGGAAAATTTTATTATTGAATCTTCTGAAATTTTATATGATAATATGCCTTTACTAATTGATGATAATATTCATTTTAAATTAAAAGAAATAATAGAAAATGATGTATCACTAAATATTCTTAGTAATACTGGCTTTATAGAAGGTTTATATCTTAGAAAAATTATTGAATATTATGATTTGTCTAGTTTCTTTTTGTTTCAAATTTACTCTGATGAATGCGGTTATTCAAAGCCAAATAATTTGATCTTTCAGCTTATGTATGATAGAATAAATGCACATAGAATAGTTCAAAAGAGTAGTTTAATTCATATAGGAGATAATATTATTTCAGATTACAACGGAGCAATAAATTTTGGAATAAATGCTAAATTAATTTGAAATGAGATATAGTCTACACAAAATTATTAAAGAGGACTATCAGTCATTTAGCCCATTAGATTATAGTAAATTTAAGTATGGAGATAAATTAACAGCTAAGAAATTTGGAACTGACCTATTTAATGGGTTTGTAAAAGTTTATGGTGATTATTTATTGAATACTAAAAAGGACATTTTAATTATACCAAGCCCTTATTTATCAATACCAACTGCATCTAGTTATCTTTCTTGGTACTTTAAAAAAGAACTTGATCTCTTTTTGTTTAAAAATAACAAAAAGGCCTCTATTGAATCAAAAATTTATAGAAATCAAACCTATACTGTCGATTATGGTAATTTATCTTTTAAAGAAAGGAAGAAATTGATATCAAATGACACATATTATATTGATTCTGGGTTTTTAAAAAATAAAGTTTGTCTTTTTTTAGATGACATTAAAATTACAGGAAGTCACGAAGAGACTATTAAAGAAATTCTTAATAATTCTAATGTTAAAGGAGAACATATCTATATATACTTCGCGGAATTAATTAATTTAAAAATCAGCCCTAAAATTGAAAATTTTTTCAATTATTCATATGTTAAAGATGATCAAAAACTTATTAAATTTATTTGTGAGCATGATTTTTCATTTACTACCAGAATGATTAAACACATTCTTAAGATGGAAAAAAAATCATTAAAGCGATTATTAGTTGTTTTAGATGAATTTAAACTAGAATCTTTATTCCAATTTGCTATCAGTAATAATTACCATCACATAGATGAGTATTCAGAAAATTTAAATTCAATTAAAAACTATCAAAAAAGGATTACTTAATTAGTGTTTAAATTATCAAATATCCTTTTGAATTAATTTGATATTGTACTAAAATATTAATAGTTCGCTTTACATGAAATAAAAACCCATTATTTATTTCTTTGCAATTTTTTTATTTTTAACTCACATCATTTTTTATTCTCACAATTAACTCTTCATTTTGCATCTTTTAAAAGAAATATATAAGTATTTATTTCTTTTTTTTAAAAATTAAATTATACTTTAACTAAATGAAATTTAGATATATTTTAATTTTATTATTTTTTCAAAATTTAATTTACAGCCAAGACAATGGACTTAGAGAGTTAGTTTTTGTAGAGAATAAAGTTTTTAAGGTATGGTATAATGAAATTTATGAACAACCAATTAAACTAAAATACAAATCTATAAATAATGTAAAAAAAGTAGAAAGAAGATCAATGGATTTTTATAAAGAAGATAGCATTCATACATCTGATAATAATGATTATTATAAAAATATTTGGGATAAAGGACATCTTGCTCCCGCAGCATCTTTTTCAGATACTAAAGAAAACTTAAAAATGACTTTTTCATACTTGAATTGTTCTTTGCAAAATCAATATCTAAACAGAGGTCAATGGAGATTATTAGAAGCTCAAGAGAGAGTTTGGGATGACAATGAAAACTTAGATATTACGGTTGAATTAATTTTCGAAGAAAAACACATTGTTTTACCAACTGGGGCCCACGTGCCATCATCAATGGTCAAACATATATTTTTTGATAAACAAAGAATCTGGAAATGTTTTGAATTTAAAAATATAAAGTTGAAAAAAAAATGGAACAATTATGAAGTTAATCATTCACACTAATTTTATTATTTTATGATACAGTATTATTATTCAGATGGGAACGATAAATTTGGCCCATTCAACATTGAACAACTTAAAAGCAAAAATATTTCTAAAGAGACTTTAGTTTGGCATGAAGGTATTAACGAATGGAAAAAAGCATCTGAATTTCAAGAGTTAAATAACACTTTATTTTCTATTTCTCTTGAAAAGAAAAACACTGTTTTTAATTTGCAAAAAACAGAAAACAAAGGTATTGATGAAACAATTAGATTCGAAGAACCCAAAGTTCCAAATAATAGTTTAGTTATAAAACCTAAGATGTTTCAAAACGTTTTTTCATTTAATGGGAGGATTAGAAGAACTGAATATGGATTAAGTTTGATTGGATTTTACATAAGTTATTTCTTTGCCTTAGCTCTTACTTCTGAATACCCAATTTTTGGATTATCAATTGTTCCACTTATTTGGATTGTTTTAGCTCAAGGAGTAAAAAGATGTCATGATAGAGGGAATAGTGGGTGGTGGATTTTAATACCTTATTACGGCTTTTGGCTTTTATTTGCTGATAGTGAAGCTGGATCAAATGAGTACGGTGAAAACCCCAAAGGTATTAGTTAACTGTTTTTCAGTTTTGATGAAATTAACTTTTTTTAATGGCAAAAAAACAAATAAAAAACATTTATTATTCAAATGGAGAAAATCAATTTGGACCTTTTGACTTAAATGAATTAGAGTCTAAAAAAATTACAGTTGATACTTTAATTTGGTTTGATGGAATGAAAGATTGGGTTAGAGCTGATCAAGTCAAAGATGTTAAATATATTATAGAAAAATCTGATAAAATTGGTGAGGGTTTTAATATTGAAAAAGTTAAGAAAGAAAGATTGCATGAGCCAAAAGAATCAATTAATCCAACTCCTGATATCAAGAAACCAAAAAAATCTTATATAGGTTTTATAATCTATTTTTTTATATTTTTTTCTTTGTTAATTGGATTTTTTTCAATCAATTATTTTAATAAAAATTATAAAAAAGTTGTTACAATTAGTGAAAATCAAAAAGTTGAAGAAGAACAACAGAAAAACAAATCAATTATATCGGATAATAATGTTATCCCCTCTGATTTTAAAGGACAATGGTCTAATGAGGGTGATATAGAAGATAGTTTTAGACTAAATATTGAAATAGATCAGATATCTGATAAAATAGAAGGTGTAGTTTCTTATTATGATTGGCTATATGATAGAGGGAATTTAAAAAGTTTTAGTGGAATATGTTCTTTTAAAGGTAAAGTGAAAGGTAGCAGTGCTTCTATTAATATTTATAATTCTAGGGGTATTCTATTAAATACGGTTGAAATAGTTAAAGAAAAAGAATACTTAAGATTTTTATTAATTGAAGGAGACAATACTTTTTTTCCTTCTGATTCCAAAGTTTTGTGGCCTCAAAAAGACATTGATTTTATCCCACAGGAAATAAGCGAAGATTCTTTTGAAGATAATAAAAACGACTCTAATTTTGAGATGGAAACGAAAGTTAAAACTACTCCAAGCAAAAAAACATCTATCTCAATTTCGGATGAGAAAACCAATAAAGCTTACCCGTTCTTAGGTTTTTTAAGGGAGGAACCTGATGTTATGTCTAAATCAATATATTCTGTAAGAGAAAACAGTACAATTGAATTGCTTTCTGAATCAAGTAATGAAAATTTCATAAAAGTCAGAGTTAATGGATATGAAGGTTTTATAAACAAATCACTACTTGATTCTGAAAAGAATAAAATTATAGACAAAATCAATAAAACTAGAGGTGATTCTGAAAAATTAAAATCTGAAGATAAAACTCAAGAGAATAAATCTGAATTGGATAAAATAAATAATGATGATATAAATGATATAGATGATAATATTGCTATTCCATTTATTCTAGTTGAAGAATCTCCTGTGTTTCCTGGTTGCGAATCTGAAATTTACAAAGGGGTTAGTTATGTTCGAGATTGTTTTACAGAAAAAATCCAAAACCATATAAGGAGTAATTTTAAATACCCTGAAATCGCAAAAGAGAAAAGAATTCAGGGAAAAGTAAATGTTATGTTTACAATACGAAAAAACGGAAGTATTGGAAATATAAGAATGAGAGGTCCGGATCGTAATTTAGAAATAGCAGCCAAGGAGATTATTGAAAAACTTCCTATAATGATCCCTGGCAAGCAAAAAGGTAAAAATGTAGACACCCAATACAGTATATCAATATCATATAAATTAAGTGCTTATTAACAGCCTTTCCATTTGCGCCTTTTATTTATTAGGAACAATTGAAATGAGAAATTTTTCTTAATATTTATAATCTTACTCACTTTAACTTCATGCCAAAAAGAGGGGAAATTATTTTTAAATGAATCTACAATAATCACTTAAATTTTTTACGATGAAGTTCATTCTAAAATTATAGTTCGACCAAATAGAGATGAATCTTTGAAGTTTTTTGTTAGAGCGTTTATAAAAGATGGTAAACGACATGGTGTTGATTTAATCAATGTAAATGTTGAGACTGCCTAAATGCAATGGGGGACGATAAAAAAGATGAAGGTATTTCAGCTGGAAGTTATTTCTCTTGTGATCCTTCAGAAGTATTCTTAAGATGGGGAGGAGCTAAATGAAGTGGCATCCATTATCTGATGCAGTTATTGACAAATTTTTAATAATGTGTGATGAATTAGGTCATGATATTTTAGGATTAGCTCATACTTGTGAGGGAGTTTAAATTATGTCCGGAAGACATTCAGCTTGTTATGGCCCAGAAATACCTTTTGATAGAGAATATAAGAATGTTAATAATACGACGCTTTACAATGTAGATCCATACCTAAATTTCCAAATAGCATTTAATGATATGTTGACAGATATAAGGTAATATTTTGTTGAATGCAGAGCATCTTTTATCTCTAAAAAATTTGAATCTAATCTTATCATTAATTAATACTTATGAAAAAATACAAGAAAGCTTTACTTTTTCATCTTTTTAAAGATTTAAATCTCATTTAGGCTAAATCTCTGACTGAATATATTTGATATTTACTTTTATCGGCTTAATTGAATGGTTGAAAATTACATATTGAAAGTTTATGACCCTTTTCCAAACACTAATTTATCATCTCTAATAACTCCAGATTTAGGCATAACATTGTTTGCTTTTGGAAGGTACTTTTTTATTAGTTCTCTCTCCAAGGATTCGGAGTCACAAGATGTTTTGCATGAATAAATAATAATAGAAGATTGATCTATAATTTCTCGTAATTGGTTCCATATTTTCATATAGTTAGGATTGCTTTTTTTCTCCTCTGCTGTTAAATTTGTGTACTGATCGTGATTGTAACTATTTAGTAAAAACTTAACAACGGAGTCACGTGCTGTAGTATTATAAATAGCATTTTTCTTAAAACTTGATATTTTTCCAAAAATATGATCGCCTAATCTATTTCTCATATTATTAGTTCTTCCGACGTATAAAATACAATTGTTATTCTTCCAAATATAACATCCCGGAGTTACAGGAAGATTTGCTCTACGCTTAAGAGATATTGCATTGAATTCTTTTGATATATATCGTTTATTTGAATCGTAAGGCTTCCAATCAAAAAAATTATAGTCATATATCATATAGAGAATTTTATATTGTTAATTGTTATTGCTTAAATACTCAAGAACTCTTTTCCAATCAGAAAACTGTTTACTTCCAAAATGAATCCATTCCCCCTTAAATTCAGAAGCACCATTAAATCTTCTATCATCTATTAAATAATCTCCAATTAGGAAGTGCTTGTGATGACATAGAATCAATCTTTTTCTTATTAATTTTTCATCAAAAAATTTTGCAAGCCACAACCTTTTATGCATCCAAGCTTCAGGATTATCCCAAGGAGCTGTTGATAGAAAATAAACATCAAATCCAGAATGATTTAAAAGTTTATTGACCGATTCAATAGAAGATTCTATAGGATCTAAATTTTCATAAACTCCAGGTAATTTATCAGGTCTTCCAATGTAAGGCTTAATATTACCTAAAGGATGTTCTTTTCTTCCTTTATCAAAATCTGCTATTACACCATCCAAATCTATATATACTCTTTTCATTATTTAGTCTGTTATCTTATTTTATGAAATATCTTTTATAAGCTCAGTTAATTCATTGTCATTAGGATTACCTCTAAATTCATTAGGTATAATGAATTTAATTTTTGTAATATATTTTTCTGTATTTATCCAGACATTCGGGCTGTCGTCTATGATGTAAATGTTGTCGAATGTATTGCCCCAACTAGGCAAAAACTTTTTATAATGTTTATCATCTTTAGATTTACAGTCTTTCCTTGTTAAGATATTAAGGGTATTAATTTTAAGTAAACTACAGATTTTGTTTGCATAATCATTTTTTGCAGTTGTGTAAACTATTATATCTCCGTTTAGATTATTTAAATTGCTCACAAAGTCATTTACAAAAGGCCTTTTATATACTTTTAAATACTGGCTATATTCAAATAATAATTCAACTTTTTCAGATTCTGAATAAGAACCATATATTAAAGTATGGTCTAAATCTAAAAGATAGAGATTTTTCATTTTTTCAATTAAAAAGATTTAAATGAGTTTTTAAATTATATCGAAATAAAAATTATTTATAATAATTTAGTTTATAATACTTTAATATCAAAACTTATTAAGTATTTATTGAGATTTTTTTTAAGAGAAAGAGTTTGAAGATTTTTTTAAAAGATGGATTTGTTTAAAAATCAGGTTAAGATAAATAGTTGAAGACAATTTCATAAACACTTTTATCTATTTAAATATTAATTTATTATTTTAACATCATTACACATGAAACATTTATTAATATTATTTTTAGGGCTACTTTTTTCTAGCAATATATTTGCTCAAAATGTTTTTTCTGTTGAATATGAGAATCAAGCAGATTTAAAAGTTTTTGTAGTCAAGTATGAAAATCAAGCGGATTTAAAAGTTTTTAAAGTAAAATACAAAAACCAGTCAGTTAGAAATGATGGAAAATGGTTTTTCACAGAATACGCAAATCAAGCAAAGAAAAAAATTTACTTTGTTAAGTACGCAAATCAAGCAGATTTAAAAATTTACTTCGTTGATTATTCAAATCAAGCAGGGTGGAACAAAAAGAAAAAAAAACACCTCTTGTATTAGACCCAGTCCATAATTCTGTAAATAAAAATCAAGAAATAATTTAATTTTTATGATTTATAAAAAATTATTAGACCAAGTTATCAAAATACACTTTCCGAAGGCAAATTATGATTTAAAGGGTAAATTAGAGTGGTTTCCTGTTACAGACCAACAAAAAAAAAGATATTTCAAAAAAAGAGGTAAAGAGTTGAAAATTCAAAGAAGAAGGTATAAGACTAATGAAGTTTTTTGGGAAAAAGAAAAAAATGAAAAAAAAGTATCAAGTCCATACTTTTTTTATCATCATATTTTAATAAGTGAAATTGAAAAAAATGGAATTTTCTATTGTATTTCTGATTTCTGTATTGGAAGAATGGGACATAAAATGAGGTATAAATTTAAATTATTGAACTTTTCAGATTTAACTTCATTTAAAAATCCAAAAATTGAATTATTAAATGAAAATATGATTATGATAAGGTGAGAATTTTTATTTTATAATTACATATAATTTTTTTAAACCTGCGATGGTATTAAAAAAGATTATTAATTTTAAAAAGACTATTAGCTTTAATATTTATAACCCTCTTAAATGTTACATTTGAAAGGTTTTGAATTCTTAGAATTGGAGAACTATGTTTAATAGCAATTCATTTTATATTTAATCAATAATATCAATAAATTGAGAAAATTCATTGTTAATTAAAAAGTTTATATTTTTCGAACCAAACCTTAAATTGACTTAATTATTGATTTCATTTAACCAGATGCATAAACTCTAAAAACATTATTTTACATCAAATAATTATGAAGCTACTATTCTTTTTTTTAAATTTTGTTCAAGATATTTGTTTGGATTGTAATCCGCCACCTGATATTTTTGATTTTCTTAATATCGCATTTAGTTTGTCTATTATAATTTCTCTTTTAGCTAATATACTTCAAGGTATTTTAAAAAAAATTAGATCTAAAGCAATAGAGTTTAATTTAAAAAAAAATCATATCATATTTGCCATTTTGTCTGGAACACTACCAATTTTATATATTTTATTTTTTATTGAACAGGGTGTTTTAAAGGAAAAGGTTGAATCATTCTATCCTATTCTTTTTATATTTTCTTTTCTAACATATGCCTTTAATAGCTATGTGTTATATAGACTAGATAAAATGGAAAAACTAGAAACACTAAAAGTGAAATCTTATGTAGAATTAGTCCCAAAGTTCATCGAAATGTTAGTAATTATCATAATTATCATTATAAATTTAAAATATACTTTAATGGGTATTAATACTGCTATAGAATCGAGTCCTACTTTATTTTACTTCCTACTCTCAAGAATTTAGTTTTGAAGCTAATATAGCTATTGTTTTATATTGGGGTTTTGATAGTTGTGTATGGATATACAAACTCATTAAAAAATTCATCATAGATCTTTAATGGATTAATCCGAAAAATAAGGTCTGCTTAGATTCAAATTATTTTCTATTTAAAAAAAAGACAATTATAAAAAGTGGAACTGTAAATATGCTTAATATAGCAAACCAATACATATATTCTTCTGGGCCTAAAAAATATCTATCACTTAAATGAATTGCTGTACAAGTAATAGTAGTAATAATATAAACCACAAAATATTTCAAAACTCTACCAAAAGTATTTTGTTTATTTTTTTCCATGATTTAATTTTTTACAATATTAAAATACAATAATTATCATCCTTTTTTTACTTCAATTACAGTACCATTTTTCATTTTCCAGTAGTGTTTTTTCTTGCATTTTTTGCAAGAATTTGAACCACTACTAACATTATGATTAATTGTGAAAGTAAATGAACAGTGCGGACATGTAATATTAACATTAGGCATAATTTCTTTTTAATTTTTCTAATTGTTTAACATCCATTATTCTCATCAGCATAAGTCATTTCTTCTGTGCTATAATACTTTGAGCATTCGTCAGTTTTTGAGGAAGTTGTTGCATCTCCAGACATGGCCTCTCTTACATCATCCATAAAAGCTGTGTGGCATTCACATATAGTAGGTTTTTTAAAGCTTAATGAAGCACTAGAGTATTCTTCAGTATTTGCAGTTAAAACGAGACCTATAAATACCAAAGTAATAACCCACCTTATATTCTTTGTCCATATTTGATTTTTCCACATAAAATAGATTCCCACAGGGAAAAATATAAACAAGGCAATTATAATATTTGATGGCTTTTTATGCCATTTAATTTCATCTTTACTTTCCATTGCTTAATAATTTAAGATTTGTTTAATAAATTTATTGAAAATAATAATATCATCAATTTTGAAAATGCTATTATTATTATAATAATAGTATTCTTTGCTTTTTTAGATTAAAAAATTAATTCTATTACAAAAAGTAAACTTAATGCTCTAATATCATTACTTAAAGGCTTTCAATAAATATCAAAAAACTAATTTTAAAAATCAGCAACAATAAATCAACAATACGCTAAAGCAAATTTAAAGTTTAATAAGTTATATAACTGAATTAAAATAAAGTCATGCCAATGATTTAGTTTCTGTAACAACCCATTTCTTTTAATTTCTTGAAAGTATTAAACTCAAGTTTATCGTCTGGATTTGCAAACCAATTGTAATAGCCAGGAACATTTCCAATAGTATTGCTAAACACTAATTCTTTAGCCTTTTGAGTATTTAAAAAGTATTGATGGACAATTTTGAAATCACAACCAAGCTCAAGATGATTGTCAACAGATTTATTTAATGTATTGTAATATGGAGCGCGTGCTTGATCTTTAGTTGTTGAGCTTATTTCAAAAAAAGTATCTACTTTTAAAGTTAATAATGCCCATCTAAATATTATATCTTCTTCTTGAAGCTTCATTAAATCTTTTGCTAAACTTACTTTTGAATTTGATGTATAAATAAGTTCAGCAGCAATAATTCCATTATCGTTATTCTGTTTTAAATTTTCGAAGAAATATTTTACAGAGGAAAACCCTTCATTGCTTTCAAGAACTTTTGCATAATCCAATAAAACATCAACTTTATACTGTTCTGTTAAATTAAAATAGGTTTCAAATGAGCTTTGGGCTTTCACTAAATTTCCTCTTTCTGAAAAAATATATGCATTAACAATGTGATCTTTTGCGGAGGATGGATTATTTATTGGATCAGAATTTTTAATTAAGCTAGCTAAGTCATCAATTTTATCATCAACTATTTCTAATTTTTCATCAACTACTTCAATTTGATCACTAATCTCATCTAGCTTTACCTCAATAATGTTTAAACTAGCTTGGAAATCAGAAACAAACTCTACATTATCTCCAAAAAAACCATTCTCTGAATCTTTATTCAAATTCACAAAAACACCAAATATTATTGAAAAAAACAAAGAAGATAAAGAAGCCATTTTAAATACTTGTTTCTTTGATTTGGGTAGTAAGACAAGTAATATTATAGAAATTATCAATACTATAATTGACAGATATAGTAAGTAATTTAATATTGGACCTAAAGGAGACAAAACATCACCAATAAATCCACCCACAGTAGCCAATATACCAGCAAATTTTAATGCTGGCTGAAGATTCTGTTTAATATTATTTTTTTCCATTTTAATGTTGTTTATGTTTAAGTTAAATAATTAATCCCAAAAATATCATCCCAAATCATTATCCCTAAGTTTTTTATAACTGCAACTCATTATAAAATTCATACTTCTAAAATAATAACTTTCTTTATAAAACAAGTTCAAATATTATTATTATATTTAAGAAACCTTAAAATAATATAAACATGAATAATAAAAAAATTTTTAAGGCAGTCCCATTTACTGCTAAAATAAATAGAGGAGATACTGCACAAAAGGTTGCTGAACAAATTCAGTTGTTAATTGACGAATATTCTCAAGATGGTTGGACTTATCTCAGATTAGAATCTGTTGAAACTAGTGTTGCTCCTGATAAAGGTTGTTTTGGACTTGGAGCTCAACCAGGATTTACTACTTCTTTTAAGGTTGTAATTTTCGAGAAACACATTTAGTGAAGTACTTATTAATTCTTTCAATAAAATTATATTGGACTTTAATTCCCGCAAAAAAACGCAGGAAGTGCTTATTTGCTGTATCATGCTCTAATTTTGTTCACAAGGAAACATTAAAAAATGGTTTTATTGCTGGCTTAAAGGCATTAAATTACAGGTATAAAGTCTGCCGTTCTAATTATATTACAACAATTTTAAATAATGAAATTAGAATAATTTTAAGTGACGGAACAATTTTAAAAAACGAAGAAATAAGTCCTTATTTAAAAATAAACACTGATATTAATTAATTTTTTAAAATCATGGATATATTGAAAATACCAAATAATAAGGACCCTAAGATTAAGAATTTTTCAGAACTAGCCCATGCAGAAATGGAAGCACGTCGATTTGAGGAGGCCATAAATTTTTATGATAATATTTTAGGACTTGATTCAAATATTGCATATGCATGGTTTCAAAAAGGAATTGCTGTTTTTGAGTCATCTACCCTTGGTAATTGTCGCTTTTTAGAAAGTAAAACCTATTTTGAAAAAGCTATTACTCTTTCTGATAATGAAGAGACCAGAAAAATTATAAGTGAAAAAATCATTGAGCTAGCTAAGACTTATTTTCCTGCTTATGAGAATTTTTTCAAAGATCACTTCAAAGCACCATCAAGTGTTGATTCGTTGTTTAAAACGTATTCAGAATTTGACCAAATGATTTATTGGTCAACAGAAATTTATCCAAATAACATATCAGCTTATGAGACTGGATGGAATTTAGCTAGACAGATAATAGAAATGCCAAAACAATATGTTTTCGATAAAAAATGGTCTGCTTTTGGTTCAGAAATGGCAGGAAAATTAACAGGTAATTATGGTAATGAAGTTTCTTCTAAAATAGATCGCGAAATTGCAACTCAGGTACAAAATAAGCTGGAATCATACTCATTAAAAGTTAGAAATAATGCGAAGAAATATGAAAAAGGCATAAAAGGTTTACCTGAGTTAAAAAAACTTATCAAACACTATGATTCGCTAGTTATTACTAAACCTAAGGTTTCATCGGAAGGTAAATCATTTGATGTTTGGGTTAAGGATGAGAAGTCAAGTAACAAAATAATGGCCATTATAGGCGTTGCATTTGAAGGGCTTTTTATTTACAATTTATCTGATAATAAAGGCGAAATAACATTTTGGTCTGTTTTTTGGCTATTAATTGGCATTGCACTTTTTTTAAGTCCATTTTATAATAAACCAACAAAAGAAAAGTTTGAAAAACAACAAGGAAAAATTTTAGAATGGGTAAAAAATGCTCATGCACATATACATAAAAACAATATAAATTCTAGTTATCTCAAGAAACTAGGTTCTGAGTCAAAAAATATTTATCAATCATATTATTATTTTAACTCTGAAAAATCAGAAGCACCAGCCACCATGATCATTGAAATTAATAAACTTTTTTTTGATAAATCCTCAGCTTATAAATTTGAAAAATCAATATCATCAAGTAATAATTAATAAGATAGATAAAAACCTACTATTAAAGTCTATTTCCTTATTTTTAAATTCAAAGTGAAAACATGGAGGTAATTTAATCTAAAGAGAATAAAAAATTTTAACTGTGCCGCTGAATAAATTATTTATATATTTTAACAAATATTTGGTATTGAAAATATGACATTTCACTATTGCTTCACAAATTTTAAAATTTATTTGTAAAGCACTGTAAATATTAGCGTTTTGAACTAGTGTTCGAATCTTTTCGCGATCACTAAATGAGAATCTATAAGAATCTCAATAAAATTAAACCTTCACAAGTTGTGAGGATTTTTTTATGCATTAAAATTGCACTTATAAATTAGTCATTTATTTTGCAACTGTCAGTTTACTGTCAACTATTTAAGTGTTTTTGACACCTATATGACAGTTGAATCAACTCTTTTGTTTTCAAAAATATAACGGTTTCCATCATTTTTTGTTTTTAAATAAAGACACAATTATGACAGAAGCAATTGTTATTCGGTTCACTAAAAAGGACAAGGAATACCTATCCAAATTAGCCACTAAACACAGACTTACTTTACTTTAAGTAGTTTTTTAAGGTCTGAATTACTGAATTCATTTACCTCTAAATCTAAGTTAGATGTTTAAGGATGCTCGTA
>Ga0255773_10002086_pt1 | contig 19026 bp, 13 predicted proteins | sample 011ome_17_FD_179971 | JGI IMG/M metagenome (GOLD analysis project Ga0255773, IMG submission 179971) | Coastal salt marsh microbial communities from the Groves Creek Marsh, Skidaway Island, Georgia - 011502XT metaG (version 2) | ecosystem: Environmental > Aquatic > Marine > Intertidal zone >...
TCCCCCATTCAGACAGAATTTAAGTATTTTCACATTCTTGAGGGTGTGATGGATTTACCCTCTGGATTTGTTCCAACCCAGCTGGTGGCTGAAGCTTGGAAAAAAGGTGTCAACAGTAGCCGTGTGGAGCGGTCATTTGATTGGCAAATTGATCAATTTTGATGTGTACAGATAGGTGATATATGCGCAAAAAAACTAAATCAGTATCTTACTCGGCAGGAAATACTACGCTTATTGCCGGAGGCACTCATGTAGTTGGGGATATCCATTTTTCAGGTAATTTAGAGGTGGAAGGTCAGGTCACAGGTAACATTATGGCCGAGGAAGATAGTGGGGCGAGAGTGAGAATATTGCCTGAAGGCCGTGTTGTAGGTGATGTTCGGGTGCCGGTGATTGTCATTAATGGGCATATTGAAGGTGATATTTATTCCTCTAGCCAAGTCGAACTGGCAGACAAGGCTGTTGTCGAAGGTAATCTACATTATGTGTTAATTGAGATTGAAAAAGGTGCTCAGATGAACGGAAATTTTGTTCATCAAAAGACGCCAGAAGAATCGAATAAAGTAGTTGTTCTGGAAAATGTCTCAGAATCTGGCCATGACAGCACTAGTTCATGATAGAATACTTGACTATAATGCTTGGGTATTAATTCGAAGAGCATGTTGATCAGCGATCTATGATGAAAGTATTAGGTGTTTTCAGGAGTATTCATGTCAGGTATTGAAACATTCACACCCATGCCGTTGTACGTATCAGAAAATGCGGTGGCCAAGGTGAAAAGTCTGGTTGATGAGGAAGGCAATCCCGATCTCAAGTTGCGGGTTTTTGTGACCGGCGGTGGTTGTTCAGGCTTTCAATACGGTTTTAGTTTTGATGAGTTGGTAGCAGAGGACGATACGATCGTAGAAAAAGATGGTGTTACGGTAGTAGCCGATCCATTGAGTATCCAGTACTTGATGGGGTCTACTGTGGACTATGAAGAAGGTCTACAGGGTTCACGCTTTTCTGTTTCAAATCCCAATGCAACAACGACCTGTGGTTGCGGTTCTTCGTTCTCGGTGTAAGCCATGCAGCGTCACTCTCTTATACAAGGTTACTCCCTCATACAAAGCCGCTTCCTGATTAAATTGTTATTCATATTTATGGCCATTGGTTGGTCTAGTGTAGTAACCTCAGGTGGGACAACCCTTCATTCCAATGGCTTGGTTCAGGCTGAAGAATCTGGACCGGACACTTTTCTTGCTCGTATCGAGTTGGATGACCCCGATGCTGTGGTCGGTGCACTAGAGCGCGCTGAGCGTTTTTATTTTAAAGAAAGTGCAAATTTGGAAAAGTACTCTCCAATTGTCCTTGTGATACATGGTTCAGAGGTTGGTATTTTCTTTAAAGAAAATTATGACATGTATAAGGCAGTTGTTGATTTGGCAGCGAGACTCTCTGCATTTAATGTGGTGGATATTCGAGTCTGCGAAACTTCAGCCAAAGGGCTTGGCCTCGATTTGGATACGTTGTTTCCCTTTGTGGATACAGTAACCTATGGGCCGGCAGAAGTCGTTCGATTGATTGAAGTTGAAAAATACCAATACTTTTAATGAGTGTCTTGGTTGGTTAACAGGTGCTTAGGTTAATAGGCGTCTAGGTTAGTGGGCTTGTAGGTCTTCTTGTCCTCTGAATACATTCAACATTGTTCTCTACTTTTTCTTATCTATTGTTGTTCCCGAATTCAGGGTTTTATAGCTTGAAATTTCTCCCTGGATAAATCGCACCCAATACGGCTTGTTCGGTTGCGCCTGTAACCGTTGGAGCGTTTCCTGGTTTCCCTCCCAGAGTTTGTTTGGCTAGCCAAGCAAAGGCGGCGGCCTCAACCCATTCAGGGGGGATGCCTAATTGAGCAGTGCTGGCAATTAGGTTGGGATGAAGTAATGTTTCCAGCCGTTGCATTAAAACAGTGTTGTATGCGCCGCCTCCGCAGAAGAATATTTCTCTAGGTGTGGGTGTATGACGCTTTAAAGCCTGAGTGATTGATTGGGCAGTGAACTCCAGTAATGTGGCTTGTACATCAGTAGGGCTTGCCTTGATAAAAGGCACTAAGTGTTGGTGTAGCCAATTAGAGTTGAACAGTTCTGGCCCTGTGCTTTTAGGCGGCAATTCTTCAAGGTAGGGGGTGTTCATTAATGACCCAAGAAGAGGCTCAATGACATTCCCTTGCGAGGCCCACTGTCCGCCATTGTCATAATCTTTTTTCTGATGTTGTTGAATCCACTTGTCCATCAGCCCATTTCCGGGGCCAGTGTCATATCCCAATAACGGAGAGCCGTCTCCTCCCAAAACTGTGATATTAGCTATGCCGCCTATGTTCACAACTGCTCGAGAAAAGCCGGGCTTCTCGAAAACAGATTGATGGAATGCGGGAACGAGTGGCGCACCTTGCCCTCCTAGTGCGATGTCACGTCGTCGAAAATCAGCAATAGTGGTAATGCCTGTAAGTTGGGCGATAGAATTTGGGTCACCCACTTGAACGGTATAGGCCATATCGGTATTGGTAGAGGGTATGTTTGAGGTTGGATAGTGCCGGATTGTTTGCCCATGGCTGCCAATGGCCATTATTTTGTCAGGACTTAGTTCTGATTTCGTAAGTAGCTCATTCGTTGCTTGGGCAAAGAGTTGCCCCAAAGCCCTGTCTAGCTGGTTAATGCGATGAAGCTCATTGTCCCCGGGAGCTGCTAACGCGTGTATTTCAGCTTTTATGGATACTTGGTTTGGTAGCTTTAAATTGGCTAGGCTTACAGAATGAGTCGCCAATAGTTGCGGTGTTTCTGAGCTTAGATCCACGAGTGCTGCATCAATGCTGTCGGCACTGGTCCCGGACATCAGCCCTATATATAAATTACCGTTACCCATAAAAGAGCCGTCTAATTGTCAGATGATTTGGCTGATGTATTTGGGGTGGGCGAAGCTAAGGCCAGCTGCGACGCACCCTGATATTGTGTGAGTAGTGCCATTAACGGTTGAGTGTGTTCCTCAAATCTAGATAGTTCTTTTTTGTTAATGGGTTTGGCTTGGGGTAAAGATACTGTCCTGGGGTTGCGATGAACACCGTTGACTAGAAATTCATAATGCAGGTGTGGTCCCGTTGCATATCCGGTAGAGCCCAGCGTACCAATCACCTGACGCTGTTTGACGCTTTGCCCTCTTTTTACCTTGCGTTTGTGCAGATGGAGATATTTGGTGGTAAAGCGTTGGCCATGTTGGATAAAGACATAATTCCCATTGGCTTTGCTGTAACCACTGGCGATCACCTTGCCGTCACCCGCTGAAAAAATGGGGGTGCCACGAGGTGCTGCGTAATCTACTCCGCGGTGGGCTCGGATTTTTTTATGGATGGGATGTTTGCGTCGCAAGTTAAAGTTGGAGCTAATACGGGTAAAATCCAGGGGTGCACGGAGAAAGGCTTTGCGCATACTATACCCTTCAGGGGTGTAATAATTAGCTAGTCCCTTGCTATCTTCATAGCGTACAGCTTTAAAAGATTTACCCTGGTTAACGAATTCAGCTGACAGAATATTACCGTTACCTATTTTTTCACCGTTAAGAAACTTTTCTTCATAGGTCAGAGCAAAGCGATCGCCTTTACGAATATCTAAGGCAAAGTCCACATCCCAGCCAAAGATATTGGCTAACTCCATAATGAGTCCATGTGGCAGTTGTGCTCGTTCGGCAGCAAGAAAAAGTGAGTCCTTAATGGTGGATTCGCGGTAAGTTGTCATTATTTCTGGTTCGAGAATAATGTGTTCGCCGATGTATTTGGAAGAGTATTCGGGAGTGTTTTTGGTAGATGTATCACTCTCTGTTCGTGTATATAAGTAGGATTCAAGCTTAGTTTTAACATATTTGAGTTGAGCTAATTCACCCTGATTGTTGAAGCCAAATTGAATTTCTTGACCGGGGCGCATATCAACTAATGGTTTCGACAGGGTGGTAGATGACATGAGCGCGTGAACATCTCCTGCGCCAAGTGACACTCTTGGAAATATAGTACTTAGATTGTCGCCACTTTTGACGGTTTGATGTTTCCAAACAAGATTGGTGTCAGGCTCTACTTTTTTGACTGTCGTTACTTCACTTGTTTCTTCGGTGGCCAGCAGTGCGGCTTGCGGACTATCATCGATAAACTTGAGGGTTATTTCAGCTTCATTACGTTTGGCTGAAGCCTCTTTGCTGGGTAGTGCAGCTATGATAGCGATCATGATGGCGATTGATGTCATCGCGACAACATGAATTTTGGGTAATTGATGCGGTAATAGGCGCTGCCAAAAACTTGAAGTGTGGCTACGGTTTGTATATTTAGCTTGGGACATAATTTTTCTAGGTACCGTTTCCTAGGCTTTTTCTCTCTATATAAAGAGGCTCTTAAAGCTACTTTAAATGCAGTTGCTCAAAGACGTTTATTTGTTTAAATCTCTTAGACTGTCAATATATACCAGAAAAGGCTTGAATCCCACTTTCGCTGACCCTTTGAAGGTAGCTTGCTAAATGGACTGAGACTTGTTTTTGCAAGGGGATAATGTATCGTTTGCGTCCTTTTTTAGTAAGCCCTTTTTTTGATTAATGCCAATTTGAGAGAAAGTATGTCTACGAGCGGTACGGAGCTGATAGCTGATTTGCAAGCCCGAGGCTTGATTGCCCAAATGACGGGTGATGATGAGCTGGCGGAACATTTATCGACAGGTTGTCGAACACTTTATTGTGGTTTTGATCCCACGGCAGATAGCCTTCATATTGGTAGCCTTGTGCCGCTGTTAGCGTTAAAGCGTTTTCAGCAGGCCGGCCATAAGCCTGTTGCTTTGGTTGGTGGGGCAACCGGGTTAATTGGTGATCCCAGCTTTAAGGCGCAAGAGCGAAAACTCAATACTCCAGATATAGTGACAAGTTGGGTGGAGAGAATCAGACAGCAGGTGTCGAGATTTGTAGATTTTGATGCTGGAGATTGTTCTGCTGAAGTGGTTAACAACTTGGATTGGATTGGCAAAATGGATTTGCTCAGCTTCTTAAGGGATGTGGGTAAGCATTTTTCCGTCAACAATATGGTAAATAAGGAGTCTGTTAAGCAGCGCCTTGACCGAGAAGGTGCGGGTATTTCTTATACCGAGTTCACCTACATGTTGTTGCAGTCCTATGACTTTGCAGAGCTTAATCGTTTACATGATTGCACCATACAAATTGGTGGCTCTGACCAATGGGGTAACATTACTGGGGGTATTGATCTCACCCGGCGGCTGAATAGCAATCAAGTCTTTGGTATGACGTTACCATTAGTCACGAAATCTGACGGTACAAAGTTTGGTAAAACAGAAACGGGAACTATATGGCTAGATCCTGCTAAAACCTCACCTTATGCCTTTTACCAGTTTTGGTTAAATACAGCAGATGCCGATGTATACAAATTCCTTCGTTACTTCACATTTCTTCCTATAGGCAACATCGAGGAGATTGAGAAAGTAGATAGTGAGATTCAGGGGAGAAAAACAGGTCAGGGAATATTAGCAAGGGAAGTAACAAAATTAATACATGGAGAGCAGGGGCTAGAAGCCGCTGAAAGAATAACGGAGGCACTCTTCGCCGGCTCAAGTGGCCTTGAGTCGCTCAAAGAGGGCGATTTAGAGCAACTAAAGCAGGATGGTATGCCATCAAGTGATCTTGGCAAAGAAGAGCTGGATGGCCGTCCACTGACGAGTCTGTTTACTGATTGTGGCATGGTAAAGGCAGGGAGAGAGGTTAAGGATGCTTTGGGTCGAAATGCTGTCATTATTAACGGCAAGGAAAAAGGTGCCGAAGATAATATGAAGGCTACGGAGTGCTTTAGTCCTAGCAATGCCCTTTATGGGCGTTTTTTCATGGTCAAGTTGGGCAAGAAAAAGCACCACCTGTTTGAATTGGCCTGATGATCTCACTACTTAAATATTTGCATAAAGAAGCCTGGCTGAAGAGTCAGGCTTTTTTTGTTGTTGATATTGAGCTAAATAGACTTAAAGCTGAGTGTTTTATATCCAGTTAGATGGCTCCTAAAAATAAAACCAAAAAAACCGTTGACGGGCAGGAATGAAACGATAGAATGCGCGCCTCGATTTAGGGATAACACCTTATTTTGAGATCTTGTGAGAGGCGTTTTAAGGATAAGCTTTTTTTTACGTAAAGTTTTGCAAAAAGCCGTTGACAACAAGGTGTGAAGCGCTAGAATGCGCGTCCGCTTCGAGGTACACCAGAAGCAACTTGTTAGCAGTATGTAAGTATAGAAATTTTTGATAAAAAAGTTATCTAAATATTGTTGACATTAAAGCGCTAATCATTAGAATGCGCAGCCCGCTTCAAGCATGATCTGAAGCGGCAAGTTAACGAAAGTTTGGTGGTAAGTTTTTTTACTTTAAATCAAACGAATTTGTTGACATTAAGGCGGCGATCAGTAGAATGCGCAGCCCGCTCCTAGAGAGCAACGTTCTTTAACAATTGATCAGATAATGCGTGTGGGTGCTTGCTGAGACGATTCAAGTGACAACGAATCATCAAACGCAAGTATCTCACCAAAAGAAGTAATTTGGTAAGCAAAAAGTGTTTGAGCTAAGTTTTTGAGTAGTACCACAAGTTATTGTGAAGCTGCTCCCTCTTGTCGAAAGATAGAGGTTAAAGATTAAACTGAAGAGTTTGATCATGGCTCAGATTGAACGCTGGCGGCAGGCCTAACACATGCAAGTCGAGCGCGAAATTTCCTTCGGGAATGAGTAGAGCGGCGGACGGGTGAGGAACGCGTAGGAATCTACCTAGTAGTGGGGGACAACAATCGGAAACGGTTGCTAATACCGCATAAGCCCTAAGGGGGAAAGCAGGGGATCTTCGGACCTTGCGCTATTGGATGAGCCTGCGTCGGATTAGCTAGTTGGTGGGGTAATAGCCTACCAAGGCAACGATCCGTAGCTGGTCTGAGAGGATGATCAGCCACACTGGGACTGAGACACGGCCCAGACTCCTACGGGAGGCAGCAGTGGGGAATATTGGACAATGGGCGCAAGCCTGATCCAGCCATGCCGCGTGTGTGAAGAAGGCTCTAGGGTTGTAAAGCACTTTCAGTAGGGAGGAAAAGTTAGTAGTTAATAACTGCTAACCCTGACGTTACCTACAGAAGAAGCACCGGCAAACTCCGTGCCAGCAGCCGCGGTAATACGGAGGGTGCGAGCGTTAATCGGAATTACTGGGCGTAAAGCGCGCGTAGGCGGTTTGATAAGCTGGATGTGAAAGCCCTGGGCTCAACCTGGGAATTGCATCCAGAACTGTCTGACTAGAGTACAGTAGAGGTGAGTGGAATTTCCTGTGTAGCGGTGAAATGCGTAGATATAGGAAGGAACATCAGTGGCGAAGGCGACTCACTGGACTGATACTGACGCTGAGGTGCGAAAGCGTGGGGAGCAAACAGGATTAGATACCCTGGTAGTCCACGCCGTAAACGATGTCTACTAGCCGTTGGGTTCCTTGAGGACTTAGTGGCGCAGCTAACGCAATAAGTAGACCGCCTGGGGAGTACGGCCGCAAGGTTAAAACTCAAATGAATTGACGGGGGCCCGCACAAGCGGTGGAGCATGTGGTTTAATTCGATGCAACGCGAAGAACCTTACCAGGTCTTGACATCCCGAGAAGTTACTAGAGATAGTTTCGTGCCTTCGGGAACTCGGTGACAGGTGCTGCATGGCTGTCGTCAGCTCGTGTCGTGAGATGTTGGGTTAAGTCCCGTAACGAGCGCAACCCTTGTCCTTTGTTGCTAGCAGGTAATGCTGAGAACTCAAAGGAGACTGCCGGTGACAAACCGGAGGAAGGTGGGGACGACGTCAAGTCATCATGGCCCTTACGACCTGGGCTACACACGTGCTACAATGGCCGGTACAGAGGGCTGCTAACCCGCGAGGGGGCGCTAATCCCAGAAAACCGGTCGTAGTCCGGATCGCAGTCTGCAACTCGACTGCGTGAAGTCGGAATCGCTAGTAATCGCGAATCAGAATGTCGCGGTGAATACGTTCCCGGGCCTTGTACACACCGCCCGTCACACCACGGGAGTGGGTTGCAAAAGAAGTGGCTAGCTTAACCTTCGGGAGAGCGGTCACCACTTTGTGATTCATGACTGGGGTGAAGTCGTAACAAGGTAGCCCTAGGGGAACCTGGGGCTGGATCACCTCCTTAAACGATGCACTGAACGTTTCAGTTAAGTGCCTACACTCATTATCTGATCATTGGCTAGAGCAGCATGCGGACACCTATGTGGACGCAAACCCGAGACAGTGGGTCTGTAGCTCAGTTGGTTAGAGCGCACCCCTGATAAGGGTGAGGTCGGTGGTTCAAATCCACCCAGACCCACCATTTCATATGCATGGCATTTCATCACATGAAAGGTTGCATTTGGGGCTATAGCTCAGCTGGGAGAGCGCCTGCCTTGCACGCAGGAGGTCAGCGGTTCGATCCCGCTTAGCTCCACCACTTTCTCCATCTTGCTGCTCAATTATAGACGTCAGAATTAAGTTATTTTTGATGATTTAATTCTGGTTTTTATGCCAGTCGTTCTTTAAAAAGGTAGAAATGTTAAAGCTGTAACAATTTATTAATTTATTATTGTTGTAATAAGACAAGTGTATTCTTGAAGTACACCTGTCCGGCGAAAAAGTCATCGAAAGATGATTATCGTAAATGCAGTCGTTTGTCTTATATGGTCAAGCGACTAAGTGCATACGGTGGATGCCTTGGCAGTTAGAGGCGATGAAGGACGTAGGAGCCTGCGATAAGCTTCGGGGAGTTGGCAAACAAACTTTGATCCGAAGATTTCCGAATGGGGAAACCCACCCGCTTGCGGGTATCATATACTGAATACATAGGTATATGAGGCGAACCTGGGGAACTGAAACATCTAAGTACCCAGAGGAAAAGAAATCAATTGAGATTCCCCTAGTAGCGGCGAGCGAACGGGGATTAGCCCTTAAGCTTTTTACGTTTTAGTGGAAGGTTCTGGAAAGTTCCGCGATACAGGGTGATAGCCCCGTACACGAAAAGACGTTTTAAGTGAAATCGAGTAGGTCGGGACACGTGTTATCTTGACTGAATATGGGGGGACCATCCTCCAAGGCTAAATACTACTAACTGACCGATAGTGAACCAGTACCGTGAGGGAAAGGCGAAAAGAACCCCGTAGAGGGGAGTGAAATAGAACCTGAAACCGTATGCGTACAAGCAGTAGGAGCAGACTTGTTCTGTGACTGCGTACCTTTTGTATAATGGGTCAGCGACTTACTTTTAGTAGCAAGGTTAACCGTATAGGGGAGCCGTAGAGAAATCGAGTCTTAATAGGGCGTTTAGTTGCTAGGAGTAGACCCGAAACCGGGCGATCTATCCATGGCCAGGGTGAAGGTTAGGTAACACTGACTGGAGGCCCGAACCCACTTATGTTGAAAAATGAGGGGATGAGCTGTGGATCGGAGTGAAAGGCTAATCAAGCCCGGAGATAGCTGGTTCTCCTCGAAAGCTATTTAGGTAGCGCCTCGTGTCTCACCACCGGGGGTAGAGCACTGTTTGGGCTAGGGGGTCATCCCGACTTACCAACCCCATGCAAACTACGAATACCGGTGAGTGCAATCACGGGAGACACACGGCGGGTGCTAACGTCCGTCGTGGAAAGGGAAACAACCCAGACCACCAGCTAAGGTCCCAAATACCAGTTAAGTGGGAAACGATGTGGGAAGGCTAAGACAGCTAGGAGGTTGGCTTAGAAGCAGCCATCCTTTAAAGAAAGCGTAATAGCTCACTAGTCGAGTCGGCCTGCGCGGAAGATGTAACGGGGCTAAACTGGTAACCGAAGCTGTGGATGCGTGTTTACACGCATGGTAGAGGAGCGTTCTGTAAGCTGTTGAAGGTGAACCGAGAGGTTTGCTGGAGGTATCAGAAGTGCGAATGCTGACATGAGTAACGATAAAGGGAGTGAAAAACTCCCTCGCCGGAAGACCAAGGTTTCCTGTCCCATGCTAATCAGGGCAGGGTTAGTCGGCCCCTAAGGCGAGGCAGAAATGCGTAGTCGATGGGAAACGGGTTAATATTCCCGTACCTTTTATTACTGCGATGGAGAGACGGAGTAGGCTAAATCAGACGGGCGTTGGTTGTCCCGATCTAAGCGTGTAGGGAGTTTTCTTAGGTAAATCCGGGAAAACACTATCCTGAGACGTGATGGCGAGGTCCTCTTTTGGACCGAGTGGTTGATGCCATGCTTCCAAGAAAATCTTCTAAGCTTCAGGTAATAAAAGACCGTACTCCAAACCGACACAGGTGGTCAGGTAGAGAATACTAAGGCGCTTGAGACAACTCTGGTGAAGGAACTAGGCAAAATGGCACCGTAACTTCGGGAGAAGGTGCGCTGTTGACGGTGATCGGACTTGCTCCGTAAGCTGTTGACAGCCGAAGTGACCAGGCCGCTGCGACTGTTTATTAAAAACACAGCACTCTGCAAACACGTAAGTGGACGTATAGGGTGTGACGCCTGCCCGGTGCCGGAAGGTTAATTGATGGGGTTAGCACTTGTGCGAAGCTCTTGATCGAAGCCCCGGTAAACGGCGGCCGTAACTATAACGGTCCTAAGGTAGCGAAATTCCTTGTCGGGTAAGTTCCGACCTGCACGAATGGCGTAACGATGGCGGCGCTGTCTCCACCAGAGACTCAGTGAAATTGAAATTGCGGTTAAGATGCCGTATACCCGCGGCTAGACGGAAAGACCCCGTGAACCTTTACTATAGCTTGGCACTGAACTTTGAATCTATCTGTGTAGGATAGGTGGGAGGCTTTGAAACGTGATCGCTAGATTGCGTGGAGCCATCCTTGAAATACCACCCTGGTATATTTGAGGTTCTAACCTAGGTCCATTATCTGGATCAGGGACAGTGTCTGGTGGGTAGTTTGACTGGGGCGGTCTCCTCCCAAAGAGTAACGGAGGAGCACGAAGGTACCCTCGGCATGGTCGGAAATCATGCTATGAGTGCAATGGCATAAGGGTGCTTGACTGCGAGACTGACACGTCGAGCAGGTACGAAAGTAGGTCATAGTGATCCGGTGGTTCTGTATGGAAGGGCCATCGCTCAACGGATAAAAGGTACTCCGGGGATAACAGGCTGATACCGCCCAAGAGTTCACATCGACGGCGGTGTTTGGCACCTCGATGTCGGCTCATCACATCCTGGGGCTGAAGCCGGTCCCAAGGGTATGGCTGTTCGCCATTTAAAGTGGTACGCGAGCTGGGTTTAGAACGTCGTGAGACAGTTCGGTCCCTATCTGTCGTGGGCGTTGGAGATTTGAGGAGAGCTGCTTCTAGTACGAGAGGACCGAAGTGGACAAACCTCTGGTGTTCGGGTTGTCATGCCAATGGCATTGCCCGGTAGCTACGTTTGGACAGGATAACCGCTGAAAGCATCTAAGCGGGAAGCCCCCTCCAAGATTAGATCTCCCTGGGACTTTAAGTCCCCTAAAGAGCCGTTCAAGACTAGGACGTTGATAGGCTGGGTGTGGAAGCGCTGTGAAGCGTTGAGCTAACCAGTACTAATTGCTCGTGAGGCTTGACCATATAATAGAAATGATTGCATATCGGACAGATGTGAATCTTGAATAACACTTGTTGCTTTAACATTTTTTACCGGCCTATTTGAATACGGAGCACTAATGATCTTGCCTCTACCCGAGCGCACTGATCGCTTCGCATTCAAACCAGTTTTCCTGGCGACCATAGAACATTGGTACCACCTGATCCCATCCCGAACTCAGTAGTGAAACGATGTATCGCCGATGGTAGTGTGGGGTTTCCCCATGTGAGAGTAGGTCATCGCCAGGATTTAAATATAAAACTCCAGTATCCGTAAGGTACTGGAGTTTTTTTATGTGCTTTTATAATGAGATAAGTACGAGAGTCGCGTAGGTATTAAAATAAAAGCCAGTATTTAACTGGCCTTTAAAGTGAGATGTAATTCTTCCTACAATCTCTTTTTACTTATTGATAAATACCTTGGTAAGTATCTCTCAGTGCCTTTTTCTGAACCTTACCCATGGTGTTACGTGGCAGCTCATCCAAAAAGAAAATTTTGTTTGGTTGCTTAAATCGCGCAACTTTTTCCTTTAGGAAAGCCATTATGTCTTCTTCAGTAATATTTGAATGGTTTTCCTTGATGATGATTGCCGTTACACCTTCACCAAAATCAGGGTGGGGTACACCGATGACGGCAGATTCCTTAACACCCTCCATCTCATCAATGGCGTTCTCCACTTCTTTGGGGTAAACGTTGTAGCCACCAGAAATCACCAGATCTTTTGCTCGGCCGACAATACTAATACGGCCATCATCATCCATAGTTGCCATATCACCCGTAATAAAAAAGCCGTCATCGCGGAATTCTTCAGCGGTTTTCTCGGGCATACACCAGTAGCCTTGGAAAACATTAGGCCCTTTAATCTCAAGGATACCTACTTCACCTCGTTCTATTTCTTTCCCTTTGTCATCTGCAATCCGGCCAGTTACGCCGGGAAGTGGGTAGCCCACTGTACTGGGAACGCGATCGCCGTCATATGGATTTGATGTAATCATTCCAGCTTCAGTCATGCCGTAGCGTTCAAGGATTTTATGGCCGCTTATATTTTCAAATTCTTTAAAGGTTTCTGAAAGTAATGGAGCTGAGCCAGCAATAAACAGCCTCATGTTTTTACACATATCAGTTGTAAATTCTGGATCTTCCAGCAGGCGAACATAGAAAGTAGGAACCCCCATCATAACCGTAGAACGTGGAAGGTTTTCTTTAATAGCAGGTAACGAAAATTTTGATAAAAAGATAACTTTTGAGCCATTGAGTAGGGCGCAATGTAGGGCGACAAATAAACCATGAACGTGAAATATTGGCAGTGCGTGAAGTAAAACGTCGCCATCTTCCCAGTGCCAATAGCTGTGTAGAACATTGGCGTTAGAAGATAAATTGTCGTGTGACAGCATAGCGCCTTTAGGGCGACCAGTGGTGCCAGATGTATAGAGAATACAAGCAATATCGTCGCTTTCGCAGTGTTCTGTGTCAGTAGCAATGGATGCTCCGCCCTTAGCTTCAACTAAGCTGCCCCTTCCGCTTTCATCAAGGGTCAGCACATGGGGAACACTAAACTCCTTGGCACTCTCTGTGATAGTGTCATGATCCTGTGGGCGGCAGACGATCAGGTGTGGTTTGGCATCACCCATAAAATATTTAACTTCCTCGGCGGTATATCCCGTATTCAGGGGTATAAAAATTGCGGCGACGCGAAGGCAGGCAAGGTAGAGCATTACAGCGTCTGCAGACTTTTCCACCTGTACAATAACTCGGTCTCCTTTTTTGACACCAAGTTGCTTCAGTAATCCGGCTAGCTTTCCCGTTTCATTGTCTATTTGACTATAAAGTAAACAGCCTTGCTCATGTTCTAGGAACACAGCTTTTGGATCAGAAGGAAACTTGGAATGGAATAACGTATAAATATTACTGTTGCTCATGTCATCTCCCCTGCTTGGAACAACTTGAATCGAAAAAATAAGTTGGTGATTTCATACACCTCCAAAAATAGTGTATTCAGTTCAATCTCTTTCGATGGGTAAATCCAAGTAGTGTTGTGTGAAACTCTTAATCATCATTGGCGCAGATGATAGGCAATTTCAATGCTTCATTCATAGTCTTTAGTGGGGTTATTCATAATTTTATTCATCGTTTCTATTTATTTCTGTTTTTGCTAAACAAATCCACTTGCTGACGTTTATGTCATATCAGGCATAATGCTGGTTTAGTTACTAAAATAGTATTGGTTTTAAATGGAAATCTATGGGCTTTATTTATGCCTGGGCCTTGTAGCTGGTCTGATCAGTGGCCTGTTTGGATTGAGTGGTGGCGTTGTTATTGTCCCCATTCTTATTTTTACTTTTGCCGCTCAGGGTTTCTCTCCTGATGTACTGACTCATCTGGCAATAGGCACATCTCTTGCTACCATTGTAATTACTTCTATTAGCTCCATTTTTGCCCACCATAAACGCGGTGCAGTTTTGTGGCCTGTGGTGATTTGGCTGACGCCGGGGATTATGATTGGTGCTGCCTTTGGTGCTACTTTTGCCGTTAGTATTGGTGGCCCTGTTTTGCAATTGTGCTTTGGTGCCTTTCTCTGTGTGGTTGCCGTTACCATGGGACTTTCACTCCAGCCTGAAGGTGCCCACTCAATTCCTGGTATTGTTGGAAAGAGCGTAATGGGAGCTGTGATTGGTTTTGTCTCTAGTGTCTTTGGGATTGGCGGTGGCTCACTTTCTGTACCAGGTCTTTCTTGGTTTAAGGTGCCCATGAAAAATGCAGTAGCCACATCGGCAGCCTGTGGTTTGCCTATTGCTATTAGTGGCACCTCTACTTATTTAATTCAAGGCTGGCAGGTTGTGAATTTGCCTGTGGGTGCATTGGGGTTTGTGTATTTGCCGGCTTTTATCGGTATTGTGTGTGCCAGTGCATTTTCTGCCAAGTGGGGTGCAAAATTAGCACACCAGCTACCTGCAGATGTATTGCGAATAGGTTTTGCAATATTGTTGTTGGTTGTAGGCGCTCGTTTTATATGGCGTAATTTTGGGGCCTTATTTTAAGTCCCTAAGATAGCGGCGTAATTAAGTACTTTATAAAAGGTGTGGTAAGTGGGTTGTAATGAATAAGCTGCTACAAATACTGAGTGATGGTGAATACCATTCAGGTGAAGAGATTGGGAAATTATTGGGTATTTCCCGTACGGCCATTTGGAAACAGATGCAGAAGGTCGAGACTCTTGGGTTACCTGTTGAGTCACAAAAAGGCTGTGGATATCGTATTGCGGGAGGTTTGGATTTATTGGCCCATGATGCTGTATTTCAACAGCTATCTCCACAAGCTAAAAAATTATTAAAACAGTTGGATATTCAGTCAACCGTTACCTCAACAAATGAACTCGCCAAGCAAAAGGCAGAAGCAGAGAATGCTTCGGGCCTGGTCGTTGTTGCTGAGCAGCAAACCAATGGTCGAGGTCGCCGTGGTAGAGAATGGGTAAGTCCCTATGGTTGTAACCTATATTTGTCATTGGTGTGGGGTTTTGATGGTGGTGTGAGCGCCTTGGAGGGGTTGAGTCTAGCTGTGGGTGTCGCTGTTCGAAAGGCAATTATACGAATGGGCATAGAGCCCCTGGCGGATAAAGAGCCTTCAGCACACAAAGAGCCTTCAGTGAGAAGAGAGCTTTTAGAGCTCAAGTGGCCTAATGATTTGTTGTGGAAAAAAAGAAAAGTAGGTGGCATTTTACTCGAGGTGATTGGAGACCCTGCAGGTTTTTGTCAGGTTATTATTGGTATTGGTCTCAACGTTAAAATGCCCAAAGAGCATGCCGCTGAGATTGCCCAAAACTGGGCTAATTTAACGGAGCTGGTTTGGGGCGATGAGGTTGAAGATAATGAGGTCGAGGGCGAAAAGGCTAAGAGCCGAGCACCTCGAAATCAATTAGCTGGGGCTGTGGTCGATGAACTTTTACAGCTTTTAGATAAATACCATGAGTTGGGTTTTAAGCATTACCGGGATGAATGGCACCAATATGATGCTTACGCTGATGAGTCTGTTGTTTTGTCATTAATCGATGAAACTGTAGAAGGCATAGCCAGGGGTGTAGATCATACCGGCGCACTAAGGTTGGAAATTGACGGGGAAATAAAAATATTCAGCGGCGGTGAAGTGAGTTTGCGGGGAGTTAAATGATCCTCGAAATTGATGTGGGAAATACTCGAATCAAGTGGCGCAAACTCAACAGTGAAGTGGTGACTGATCGGGGTGCGGTGCCAAAGGAAAACCTTGATGAGTGGTTGTTGAGCTTGGGGTTAAGTCAGGTGCCCGAAAAAATTCGTTTATCTTGTGTGGCAAATCAAGCAATTGTTCGGCGGTTCATAGAGCAGGCTAAGAGCTGGGGTTGTTTGTTGCAAGAGGCAAAAACAAGTCGTATTTCTACAGGTGTAAGTTGCGGCTACGAAGAGCCAGAGGCTTTAGGCGTTGACCGCTGGTTGGCGGTGGTGGCGGCATTTAACAAATTTAAACAGCCCTGTGTAGTCGTTGATGCGGGTAGCGCGCTAACCATTGACCTGGTTGATGGGATAGGGCAGCACCTCGGTGGTTATATAGTGCCCGGATTGGGAATGATGCGTGAGGCATTATTTGAAGGTACAAGCCAGGTCAAGGTGGACACCCTAACTAAAGCGAATGTTTCTCCTGGAGGTTCTACTAAGGAAGCCGTCACAAATGGCAGTTTATTTATGATCAAATCAATGATTGAGTCAGCAGTCGAATCATTGAGCTCTAAAGCAGGCGCTGTGCAGCTTGTTATTACAGGGGGCGATGGCGATTACTTGATAAGGGTACTGAATGAGAAGGCGTGTCATTTACCTGATCTGGTCATGGATGGTTTGGCATTGGTTATTCCTGAGCCTGAATTAGGGGAGGAATAAACATGCGGTGGCTGTTTTGGGTGCTTGTGCTCGCTAACCTGATTGGTTTTTACTGGTTTAGTCTGTCGTCTGATCATCGTGCGAGTAAAAATGCTCCTCAACCATTGGTTACGGGTAACGGGCCAAATTTAGATGAGGCGACATTAGTTTTGGTCAGTGAGGCTGGTGTACCTAAACTCAATAGTTCAAAACCTGAGGGAGCTACAATATTTGTTAGTTCTGGCATTGAAGCATCAATAGTTACGGTTTCCACAGAGGAATCAGAAAAGCCGCTAGCAAAAGCAGATATAAAAAATGACGAAGATGTTCTAGCAACGTCAATAGATACTGTTATACCTGAACCTGAACCTGAACCTGAACCTGAACCTGAACCTGAACCTGAACCTGAACCTGAACCTTAACCTGAACCTGAACCTGAGGTAGAAGCAGGCGTCGATTTGGAAGAGGCTGAAGTCTCCCTTGCGGTAGCAACGTCGAATGACATTAAAGATTGCGTACTTGTAGGTCCTCTAAGCGAAGAAAGTAATGCTCTTGAATTGAAAGAAGCGTTGGTTTCCGAACAGATAAAATCAGAGCTATATGAAAAAAGCTCAGCAGTCGAAGAAAAGTATTGGGTGATCATCCCGCCACTTAAAGAGAGAGGTGAAGCTAAGGCATTATTGCGTGAGCTTCAGGAGCGTAAAATCGATAGCGACATTATTTATGAGGGTGAATATAAAAATGGTATTACTCTGGGTGTTTTTGGTAATGCTGAAAATACAAAGAAATATCAAAATGAAATGAAAGCTCTAGGTTATCCCGCCGAAGTTAAGCCCCTCCCTCGTGTTTCCAGGATTTTTTGGTTGGAGCTTCATGGGTTTAAAAATAATGAGCAAGATATAAATGAAAAGAAAATAGCCGAATTACCTGCTTTGGTTAGGGAAAAGCTCAATGAGCAGAATGTCTCGGATCAAGTGAATATAACCAAGATAGTTTGTGGTGCAGGCGAGGCTGGTAGTGGTCTTGCGGGCCATATCGAAAAAAGCGACGAATAAATGAGTCGAAAAGAATTGTATGCTTCGGGAGCAGAACAAAAATAAAACACTAAAAAACTGTTTTGATGTCCTAGGAACGGTTGATTCTGACGCCAACATTCTCTAGAATCGCGCTCCCTATTTAAGTACTGGTTTAGTTTAAGTACGGGTTTTGGGCTGGCGTAGCTCAGTTGGTAGAGCAGCTGACTTGTAATCAGCCGGTCGGGGGTTCGACTCCTCTCGCCAGCTCCATTATTTCTAAGCACGTTTGTCGAGTTTATTGAATTTGACAGGCGCGCTTTAGGCGTGGACAATGTCCAGCCTTTTTTTCGCAGGGGTTCCCGAGTGGCCAAAGGGATCAGACTGTAAATCTGACGCGAAAGCTTCGGTGGTTCGAATCCACCCCCCTGCACCATATTGAAGTGGTCGGTTGAAATGGCCGGTACCGGCTGAAAGATCGGTAGGCTGCATTGGCAGTGGAAAGGTTTGTTGTACCAGGCAGGGCTAACCCTGTTAGGTAGCGATTATAGGCGGGTATAGTTCATTGGTAGAACGTCAGCCTTCCAAGCTGAATAGGCGGGTTCGATTCCCGCTACCCGCTCCAATTCCTACCTGCAGAAAGACTGTCAGCAGAAGTGGTAAAGAGTTCTGCTCATATAGCTCAGTCGGTAGAGCACTTCCTTGGTAAGGAAGAGGTCACCGGTTCAAATCCGGTTATGAGCTCCAGTATTTTTCCTCGAGAAGAGTTTCTCGTGGTTTTTATTTTTTTGGGTACCAGATTGATCGAGGAGTGCTCGTCATGGCAAAGGAAAAGTTTGAACGTAATAAGCCCCATGTGAATGTGGGCACCATTGGTCATGTTGACCATGGTAAAACGACTCTGACTGCGGCCCTGACCCGCGTATGTGCAGAAGTGTGGGGCGGTGATGCGGTAGCGTTTGATGGTATTGATAACGCACCGGAAGAGCGTGAGCGTGGTATTACTATCGCAACGTCTCACGTTGAGTACGATTCCCCTACACGTCACTACGCTCACGTTGACTGTCCAGGGCACGCCGATTATGTGAAAAACATGATCACCGGTGCAGCTCAAATGGATGGCGCTATTTTAGTTTGTTCTGCTGCTGACGGCCCCATGCCTCAGACTCGTGAGCACATTCTGTTGTCTCGTCAGGTAGGTGTACCTTACATAGTTGTATTCCTGAACAAGGCTGACATGGTCGATGATGAAGAATTGACCGAATTGGTTGAGATGGAAGTTCGTGAGCTGTTAGATAGCTATGAATTCCCGGGTGATGACACACCTATTATTGTTGGTTCTGCGCTGATGGCGCTGGAAGGTAAAGACGACAACGAGCTCGGCACAACTGCTGTTAGGAAGCTGGTAGAAGCGCTGGACGAATACATTCCTGAGCCAGAGCGTGCTATTGATGGTGCATTCCTGATGCCTATCGAAGACGT
>Ga0255773_10002100_pt1 | contig 18930 bp, 18 predicted proteins | sample 011ome_17_FD_179971 | JGI IMG/M metagenome (GOLD analysis project Ga0255773, IMG submission 179971) | Coastal salt marsh microbial communities from the Groves Creek Marsh, Skidaway Island, Georgia - 011502XT metaG (version 2) | ecosystem: Environmental > Aquatic > Marine > Intertidal zone >...
CATTCAGCCATGTTTGAAGGATTAATTTTGCGGCATATTTGTCGACTTCCCCCCGATCAGAATTCTCATGATCGTGATTATATTTTAGAGTCTTTTTGGCTTCAATTGATGATAAATGTTCATCAATTAGGTGAACTGGTATCTGGTAACGCTCATTTAATTTCCTGGCAAATGATTTGGCAATAAAGGTCATTTCCTGGTCCCGATTATCCTCAGTTTTAGGAAGACCAACTATGGCACTGGTTAGATCGTACTGACTCATGAGCCTATCGAAATCTTCCCAGTTGTAGGAACCATCTTTATGATGTTTGATGACATCAAGAGGCGACGCTTCAAAAGTAAGCGAGTTGGCAATCGCTACCCCAATCCTTTTGGTGCCGACATCAAAGCCTAGATAGGTTTCAATCATAAGTCTTTAAGATGATTGAAAAGCTCCTCTCCAATGTAGCCATCTGCCCTTAGATTATTTTGAATCTGATAATTTCTTGCAGCACTTCTGGTTTTTGGACCCGCAATTCCATCAGGCTCTCCCGTATCAAAGCCTAACTTATTGAGTTTTGATTGAATCATCATAATGTCGGATTTGCTAAGAGGTTTCTCAATGATTTTTTGCGTCAGCAATTTTTTATCACCAACGAACTGATCGGATAAGTGACCTACTGCAATCGCATATAAGATAGATCGATTCCATTTCATAATGACATTGAAGTTATCATAAATTAAAAATGCAGGACCCCTATGACCTCCTGGAAGAATGACAGAGGCTGAAATATTAGCCTGAGGAAGTGCACTGCCATCGGCACTCTTAACTCCGAGTGTACTCCATTCGGTCAATGTTTTTTTAGTTTTAAGACCCGTGATTGAGAAATCAAAGCCACTGGAGAGTTGAACCTCTCTTCCCCATTTGAATCCTCTCTTCCAACCAAGAATTTTTAAGAAATTCGCTGCACTCTCAAAGATGTCCTCCTGGGTATTCCATAAATCTATTTTTCCATCCCCGTTTGAATCCACTGCATAATTCAAAACATTACTTGGCATGAATTGAACCCCGCCCATCGCACCTGCCCAGGACCCCTTTGTGTCGTGACTTAGGTAGCCCTTATCAACCAACCGCATGAAATTTAATAGCTCACCTTGGAAGAATTCAGACCTTCTTTGATCGCTACTCAGTGTGGAAAGCGCATCGGACAATCTGAACGATCCAGTATTGGAGCCATAGTTAGACTCAAGCCCCCAGAAGGCAACAATGACATGAGCGGGTACCCCATACTTTTTAGAAATCTGATTGAGTGATTTTCTATTGAGACTTAATTGCTTCCTGCCCTCATCAATTCGATATCGAGAGACTCTTTTATCTAGATAGTTCCAAAAGGTTTGGGTGAATTCAGCCTGAGTTCTGTCAAAGCGAATGACTTCTGGGTTAAAACTGGATGAGTCTAAAACTAAATTGATGGCTTTCTCAGAGATGCCCTCATTCCTAGCCGTTGTTTTAAACTCTGTGATGAAATTAGCAAACTCATCTTCAAAAGAGAGGTTATTGTTATTGCTTTCTGCAAAAATAGGAAGACTTACTAGCAACAAGAAAATGAACTTCAGCATGACGCGATTATACCTTGCAGGATTGGCATTTATATTCCTCTCATCCTGTTCTAATGATAATTTTATAGATGAGATATCGGGTCCAACCATGGGGACTAGTTATTCCATCAAAAGCACCAAAAGGATTAATCAAAAAGAAATTATTGAAGAGTTGGGAAGGATCAATCAAATATTCTCAAATTGGGTGAGTGATTCTGAGATCAATCGATTCAATCAAACTAGGGTCAATCAGCCCTTCTCACCATCAAAAGAATTCCAAGAGGTTGTTGAAATATCAAAAAAAATTCATTTGGAGACCGGTGGTTATTTTGATCCGGGGATTCATGATCTGATCAACAAGTTGGGCTTTGGAGAAAAGCCTGCTAAGGAAATCAACTCGGTTGATGAACTTAAGAAATTAGTTAATCATTCAAGCATTGCCTCAATTGATCTGAAGAGTAATCAGCTTGTAAAAAGAGATGAGGTGCAAGTGAATTTTTCAGCCATTGCCAAAGGATATGCAGTTGATCTTTTGGCTGACTTGCTGATCAGTAAGGGTCATCAAAATTTTCTCATTGAAATTGGCGGTGAGGTGTTTGCCCAAGGCAAAAAGAGTTCAGATCCATGGAAGATTGGCATTCAATCTCCCGAAAACCGTGAAACATTGAGTATTTCAATTCATAATGAAGGTGTCGCCACTTCAGGAAATTATTTGAATTTCACTCTAGTTGATCACCAGAAGGTGGGTCATATTCTAAACCCCAAAACGGGGACATCTGAGAATAATCATTTATTCTCTGTCAGCGTTATCCATCCCAAAGTTGCGATTGCCGATGCCTATGCCACCGCATTAATGGCAATGCCCATCGATGAGGCAAAGCGCTTGATCTTAAAAGAGACATTAAAGGTTGTCTTGATAGTCAAACAAAACAAAACCTACAAAGTTGAAAAAATTAATTTTCAATGAAGTATGATGTCTTCATATGTTGACTCTCAATTCAATTTTCTTGATTGGCATAGGCGCAACCATTGGCGCTTCAATCCGATATTTGTTATCCATTTATTTTCTTGAGTTTCTGGAAAAGGGTCTTCCCTATGGAACTTTATTTGCCAACGTGATCGGCTCATTTATTGCTGGAGCAGTGATCCTTTTGGTGGCTGAGAAGGCCAATATCGGCGAAAGTTATCGTCTTTTCTTGGTGGTTGGTTTGGCAGGTTCTTTGACGACCATGTCCACCTTATCGCTCGAGACGTTTGATATGATTAATCTGGGAAATTATCTTCAAGCAGCCTTGAATGTGCTGGTTAATGTCCTGGCTTCATTAACGGCTGTTGCTATTGGTTTTTATATCACTCGCCTGATAATTTCTTCTCAATAGCATCAAACAAGATGCCGGCAATGTTAGTGCCATAGACTTTATCAATTTCAACGATACAAGTCGGACTGGTCACATTGATCTCAGTCACATAATCTCCAATCACATCGAGCCCAACAAACATCAAACCCTTTTCCTTAAGAGTGGGTGAGATTTGTTGGCACAGCCAACGATCTCTCTCGGATAACTCCTGAGCAACTCCCTTGGCACCTTTAGCTAAATTTCCTCTGAAGTCATTTTCTGCAGGAATTCTGGCTAGAGCATAATCGATGGGCTCGCCATCAATGAGCAAGATTCTTTTATCACCGTGCTTAATGTCTTCAAGAAATTCTTGTAGCATGATTGGAGTTGAGAAATGATGCGTCAGTCTATCCACAATCTTTCTTATTTCTGTCTCTCCATGACTGACCTTGTAAATATCATTCCCGCCCATCCCGTCTAGCGGTTTTATGACACAGGTCTTTTGATCAGCAATGAATTGATTAATCTCATCTATGTTTGAGGTGACTAAGGTCTTAGGAATACAATTCGCAAAGTTAAGAGCAAACAATTTTTCGTTACAGTCTCTGATCGATTGAGGATCATTCACGACCAATACACCAGATTTCTTTGCATGATCGAGCATATAAGTCGCATAGATATAGTCCATATTAAAAGGCGGATCCTTTCTCATGAGAATCACATCGAGATCCTCTAGAGAAATCATTTCATTAGAGAGTACCTCGCACCAAGGATCCTCGGAGGGTTTCATTGAAATTTTTTTGGCGTTCACCTGGGTTTGATGATTCAGATGACTGATGTCATTGGCATCAAAGGTATAGATGTCCCAACCTCTATTATTGGCCTCTCGCATCATCGCCAGGGTTGAGTCTTTTTGAGGATGAATTTTCGAAAAGTCATCCATTAGAACACCTAATTGTTTCATTGAGTTATGGTTTATTGTCACAAAAGTTTGAATTTTAACCTTTTTTTTGATAGTATCACCTTCTGCGCTTGAGGAAGAGTTAATGGCTTACGCTAATGTTACTTTAGAGCACCCGAAAACGGGTGAACTTAAATTTGCCCCTATGGGGGTTTCTTGGACATCTTTATGTTTATGTCCCTGTCCTGCTATTTACCGTAAAGACTGGCACGCATGTGCCTACATGATCCCATTAACCATTTTAACTCTCGGCTTGTCGAATATTTTCTTCTGTTTTACCTATAACAAAATATATCTAAACAATCTGAAAAAAAAGGGATTCGTTGAGAAGGTGATTGGTGCCTCTCATGTCAAACGCTCTAAATTTTAAAACCAATTAAGAAGACTTCACTAGACATTGAAGGCAATTCAGCGTATCATTGCCTGTTTTTAGTGCGGGGTGGAGCAGTTCGGTAGCTCGTCGGGCTCATAACCCGAAGGTCGTTGGTTCAAATCCAACCCCCGCTACCAAATTAAAACCCCCTATATGGGGGTTTTTTAGTGGTGCATTTTGATGGCAAAAATTGAGGAAAAAATTTTCGATATTGTAAAGCCAACCATTCAAGCAATGGGCTATGAATTGGTGGGTATCGAATACCATGCCAGCGGAAAATTTAGCACCCTAAGAATTTATATAGACATTGATCGTGGTATCAATTTAGATGATTGTGAAAAAGTCTCTAAACAGGTAAGCGATTTATTGGATATAGATGACCCAATCACGGGGCAGTATAGCCTTGAGGTGTCATCACCAGGACTCGAAAGACCGCTCTTTACGATGGAGCACTATCATCGCTTCCTGGGCCATGATGTAAAGATTAAGCTCTATAGAGCAATTGAAGGAAGAAGAAAATTTAACGGGACAATTTTTTCTGTTTCGGATGCGAGTGATATAGTTGAGTTGGCAACTGAATTGGGAAATGTTGAAATCGATTTTAAACTGATTGAAAAAGCCAACTTGGTGCCGGATTTTTAGGAGAAAAATGTATGGACGGTAAAGAACTATTTTTAATTGTTGAAGCAATTTCTAATGAGAAGAATATTTCCAAAGAGGAAGTCTTTGTCTCTCTTGAAGAGGCGCTAGCGGTTGCAACAAGAAAGAAAAAGGGTTTTGATGTGCAGATCAACATTGATAGAAAGACTGGTGATTATGTGACCAAGAGACAGTGGTTAGTAGTTGCAGATGACGCCAGATACATTGGCGAACATGAAATCGAATTTGATCCTGAACTTCACATCCGCGAGATGGATGCTGAAGGTTTGAAAGTTGACGAGTATGTCACAGAGCCTGCAGAAAATATTGATTTTGGTCGTATTGCAGCCCAGGTTGCGAAGCAAGTGATTATCCAAAAGGTTCGCGAAGCTGAAAGAGATGTGGTGGTCGATAACTACTCACAGAAAGTTGGCGAGGTAGTGACTGTCAATGTGAAAAGAATTGATAGAGGAAATGTCTATGTCGATATGGGTGGTGTTGATGGCATGATCTCTAAGTATGATCTCATCCCTAATGAGTTACTCAGAAAAGGGGATCGAGTCAGGGTCTTTATCAAAGAAGTGAAATCTTCTCCAAGAGGTGCTCAGATTTTCCTATCAAGAACTGCGAATGAAATGATGATTCGCCTATTTGAAATGGAAGTTCCAGAGATTTCAGAGGGTGTCATTGAAATTATCTCTGCAGCCCGTGATCCAGGACTTCGCTCTAAATTATCGGTTAAGGCAAAGGACAAGAGATTGGATCCGATTGGTTCATGTATTGGTATGAGAGGAGCTCGTGTTCAGGCTGTCTCCAATGAACTCAATGGCGAGAGAGTTGACATCATATTGTGGGATGAAGATCCTGCACAATTTGTGATCAATGCTATGGCGCCTGCTGAGGTAAGTGCAATCGTTGTGGATGAGGATAGAGGGTCAATGGAAATCACAGTGGCTGATGATCAACTGGCATTGGCGATTGGTCGTGGAGGTCAGAATATTAAGTTGGCATCGAAATTAACTGGTTGGAAGTTAAATGTCATGTCATTAACTGAAGCTGATGAGAAACAAGCTGAGGAAGATAAGAAAGCCCTAGGTGTTCTTGCTGAACAATTGGGTGTGGACGAAGAAGTTGCTGGTGTCCTGATAGAAGAGGGATTCTCTTCAGTGGATGCGGTTGCGGATGCTGATTCAGACTCATTAGCTAACATTCAAGAGTTTGATGGAAAGATTGTGGCTGAACTCCAGGAAAGAGCGAGTGATGCTCAGTTAGTCCAAGCCATTGGAGATGCTGAGGCCTCTGAAACGCTTCAAGAGATCGAAGGGGTAGATGCTGATTTGGTGGATATTCTTTTTGATAACGAAGTTAAAAACCTAGATGATTTGGCAGAACTCTCAACCGATGAGTTGACTAATTTATATAATATTGATAGTGAAAAGGCAGCATCAATCATTATAAATGCTAGAGAAAAAGCTGGATGGTTTAAATAAATTACAGAGATTAAAGATTAGTTATGGCACATACGGTTGAAACACTTGCGAAACTTTTAAAGAAGACCTCTGATGAGGTCATTGTCATCCTCAGTAATGCTGGCATTGAAGGCAAGAATGCGAGTAGTGAGATTACTGCTGATGAAAGAAAAGTATTGATGAGTAATCTCACCAAAAGAGTCACACCAAAACCTTCGGATACTAACAAAACTCAAAGCGCTTCTGGGGTCAAAGTCCAAGTTAAAGCGAGCAAAAAACCTGCTGCTGTTCAGCTTAAGGTCTCCAAAGCAGATGTTGATAAAGCCAGAGAAGCGCTTAACAAGGGTCAAGAGCAAAACATTGAACAAGAGGAACAGGATAAGAAGAGAAAGGAAAAGATTGAAGAGCAGAAGAAGCTTCAACAAGAAAATGCAGCGAATAAAAATAAAACTGCCAAAGATGCTGCCAGTCGTAAATTTGAGAAAGATGAAAAAGATACTGGATATAACACCAGAGAAGAGCTACATCTTTCTGATGAGAACCACAAAAGAAAACTCAAAAAGAAAGATCGAACAAAATTAAGTCAAAAACTTAGAGAGGAGCAAGCGCAGCATGCCTTCCATAAGCCGGTTGATAAAGTTATCCATGATGTTCCCGTTCCAGAGAATATAAAAGTCTCTGAACTGGCACTGAAGATGAAGACCAAAGCTGGTGAAGTTCTCAAGGTATTAATGGGAATGGGTGTAATGGCAACACTCAATGATGTGCTAGATCAAGATACTGCCCTACTGGTTGTAGAGGAGATGGGACATAATGGTATTGCAAGCGTTGAAGAGACGGTTGAGGATAAGCTAATCGCTGAGAGTGAATCCTCAGGTGATGCTGTAGCGAGACCTCCGGTGGTTGCCATTATGGGTCACGTTGATCACGGTAAAACTTCTTTACTTGACTACATCAGAAAGGCCAAGGTAGCCGATGGTGAGGCAGGTGGAATCACTCAACATATTGGTGCCTACCAGGTGAAATCAAAAGATAAGTCAATTACATTTATTGACACTCCTGGACATGCTGCGTTCTCGAAGATGAGATCCAGAGGGGCTAACTCTACTGATATTATTATTCTGGTGGTTGCTGCTGATGATGGAGTCATGCCGCAAACCATTGAATCTATAAAGCATTCTAAGAAGGCTGGCGTACCAATGATTGTCGCCATTAATAAGATGGATAAAGAAGGAGCCTCTCCAGACAAGGTCAAGCAAGTACTCTCGACACATGATGTTATTGCTGAGGACTGGGGTGGTGATGTCATGATGGTTCCTGTATCAGCGCATACTGGTCAGGGTGTAGATGATCTTTTAGATGCCATTTCATTGACCGCTGAAATTCTTGAGTTTAAAGCAGTCAATAAGGGCTCAGCTAAGGGCATTGTCTTAGAGGCAAGACTTGATAAAGGTCGTGGAAAGGTAACCACAGTTTTGGTTCAGGAAGGACAGTTAAAGCAAGGCGATATCGTCATCGCTGGTGTTGAATTTGGAAAAATTAAGCAAATCATGAATGATCAGGGTAAAGCGGTTAAGACTGCTGACCCATCAACTCCTGTTGAGATTCTCGGTCTAAGTGGGGTTCCAAATGCTGGAGAAGATTTCTTGGTGGTTGAGAATGAAAGAAAGGCCAGAGAAGTAGCAGACTTTAGAAGAACCAAAGAGAGAGAACAGCAACTTAAAAAACAACAAGCAGCGAAGATGGATAATTTCCTCTCCAAGATGGAGGAAGGGGATATTTCAACTGTGAGCGTTTTAATTAAATCAGATGTGAGAGGCTCAGCACAAGCTTTGGTGGATGCAATCGAGGAGTTGTCTACTGATGAGGTCAGAGTCAATGTCATCTCTAGTGGAGTTGGTGCTATTAATAACACGGATATTACGCTCGCTTCAACCTCAGATGCCATTGTTCTGGGTTTTAATGTTCGTGCGGATGCGGTCGCCAGAAAGACAGCTGAGAATGAAGGAGTCAAGATTGAGTACTACTCAGTGATCTATAACCTCATCGATGATGTTAAGGCCATTATGAGCGGAATGCTCTCCCCTGAGTTAAGTGAAAATATCATTGGTATTGCCACTGTGAAAGAGGTCTTTAGATCACCTAAGTTCGGTGACATTGCTGGATGTATCGTTGATGAAGGTGCGGTCAGAAGAGATGCCCCAATTCGTGTTCTTAGAGAGAGCATTGTGATTTATGAGGGTGAGTTAGAATCCTTGAGACGATTTAAAGATGATGTCAAAGAAGTCAAATCAGGAACAGAATGCGGTATTGGTGTATTGAACTACACTGATGTTCAACCGGGTGATCAGATCGAAGTCTTTGAGCGAGTAGAAACCTCTAGGAGTTTGTAAGCTCGATGAGTTCACAGAATTCTTTCCGCCTTGAGAGAATGAATGAACTTCTTAAACGAGAAATCATATCGCTGATCAAAAAAGAATCCAAAGATCCCAGACTGGCTAATCTACTGATTACTGATTTGGAGATTAGTCGTGACTTATCTCACGCAAAAGTATTTTTTTCAACTGCAAAAAATCAGGATATTTCAGAGGTCAAAAAAGCCCTTGAGAAAGCATCTGGATTTTTTAGAACCAAGTTATCCAAGTCAGTTAAATTAAGACACACCCCAAAACTCAATTTCATATTCGACCCAACTCCTGATAAAGTGGATCGACTAGAAGAGTTGATTTCTAAACTTTAATGTCTAAGAAAGGGTCTTATCAAAATATCAATGGTCTCCTTCTTTTAGATAAACCTGCTGGTATCTCATCTAACCAGGCCCTTCAAAAAGTAAAAAAAATCTTCAATGCTAAAAAGGCAGGTCATACAGGCAGTCTTGATCCGATTGCAACGGGTATGTTGCCAATCTGTTTTGGCGAGACCACCAAGGTGGCGCACTTTCTATTAAATAATGACAAAGGTTATCTGGTCACAGCAAAATTTGGCGTATCAACCACAACGGGAGACAGAGAAGGTGAAATTTTAGAAACAAAGAGCACGTCAACATTATCCCAAGAGATCATCATCAATGCACTTGAGAGTTTTAAAGGTCGGTATGATCAGACAGCCCCGCTTTATTCTGCGCTCAAGTATGAGGGCAGACCCCTATACTACTACGCTAGGAAGGGAATTGAAGTTCCCAGAAAGACCAGGACTGTAGAAATCTACTCAATTAAATTTGAGAGTTTTGAGAGTGACATCTTGAGATTTCATGTGATGTGCTCAAAGGGGACTTACATCAGATCATTGGTTGAGGATGTTGCCAAAAAAATAGACAGTGTCGCACATATTCAAGAATTAAGACGAACTCACTTTGCCTGGTTTAAAGAAGATGATATGTCCAGTTTGGAGAATGTTGAAAATGATAATAACAAGACACTTGATGATAAGCTATTACCCTCTGACGAAGTCTTAAAAGAATATGATTCGGTCTACTTAGATAAAGACTCTGCGAATGATATAAAATACGGAAGACGAGTAAGTTTTGACTCAATCCCGTCTACCAAGATCGTCAGAATTTATGATGAGAAAGATGAGCTCATTGCCATTGGTGAGGTAGTTGAAGAAGAGAATTATTTGCAACCCAAAAGAGTATTTATTAAAGATTGATCATGAAGAAAGAAGCATTAGTCGGTTACTATTTTGACGACAACTTAATGAGAAGCGTTAAGGGTGATAAGAGCCTCAGGGATAGCGTCTATAATAGGGAAAGATCATTCAATAATGTGGATGAAAATATTGATGCGTTGATGGGCGTTGTCAAGTATCTTCTAAAATCAACAGGCATCTTTCGTATTGTGATTGGATTTAATAATGGTGAAGTCAAAACCTCCTCGGTATTTGACCCTTTCAATGTTGAAATCCACTTGGTTGAAGATTTAATCTCTGAGGATTATGTCTTTCATCATTTTGGAAGAATTGACATAGAGGAAAAATCTGAACTCATCAAACGCTTCTACAAGATGCTAGAAAATGACAAGGCATTTAATTTTTTGTCTGAGGAGTGGCAAAATGCATTTCACTCCAGGAATCAGTTCATGAAACAACTCACCAATGAAGAGGAGTTAGACTTTATTGTTGATAACTTACCCAAGCTGAGAAGTTTGGATGGTTATTATCTGCGATCAGTGGTCATTAATCTTTTCAACTCAACAATCGCGATGTCATTTAACTGTGATGGTACCCAGATTATGTCGCATAAAAAATTCAAAGAATTTATTAATGAATACATTTAAATAATTATGAAAATTTTAATTATCGGCTCTGGAGGACGCGAGCATGCTCTAGCTTGGAAGTGCGCAAGTTCAGAAAAAACTGAAAAAGTTTATGTGGCCCCAGGCAATGCCGGAACTGCATTAGAGGATAAGGTTGAAAATATTAATATTGCCTACAACGACATTGAAGGTCTTCTAAGTTTTGCTTTAGATAATGATATTGATCTTACTATCGTTGGACCAGAAGAACCCTTAGTTAAAGGAGTCGTTGATACATTCGAAGACAATAACTTGAGAATTTTTGGTCCTTCTAAAGCTGCCTCACAGCTTGAAGGCTCAAAGTCTTTTTGCAAGGATTTCCTTGAAAAATATCAAATTCCTACTGCAGGCTACAAGACATTCACTAACCCTGAATTGGCTTGTCGTTATCTCCAAGATCAAAAATTTCCAATTGTGATTAAAGCTGATGGCCTAGCCGCTGGAAAAGGTGTCATCATTGCTGAGACACTAGAGCATGCTGAGAGAACAGTCAAAGATATGCTCGAAGATAATCAATTTGGTGATGCAGGTTCCAGGGTAGTGATAGAGGATTTTCTTGAAGGAGAAGAAGCTAGTTTTATTGTGATGGTTGATGGTGAAAATATTCTCCCAATGGCTACCTCTCAAGACCATAAGGCTAGAGATAATGGCGATCTTGGACCTAATACTGGAGGTATGGGCGCCTACTCACCAGCACCGGTAGTGACTGATGAGATATACCAGAGAGTAATGAGAGAAGTCATCGAGCCAACGGTTAAAGGCATGAGGGCAGATGGCAATACTTACAAAGGTTTTTTATATGCTGGACTCATGATTGCAAAAGATGGCTCTATCAAAGTTTTGGAATACAACTGCAGGTTTGGAGACCCTGAAACACAACCAATCATGATGAGACTTAAGAGTAATCTGCCTAAATTATGCTCAATGGCAGTCGATGGTCTTTTGGATCAAGCAGAAATTGAATGGGATAATAGAGCGTCTTTAGGAGTGGTGCTTGCTTCTGATGGATATCCTGGAAGTTATCACTCTGGAGAAATTATCGGTCTGCCGAAGGATAGTCAAGATTCAAAAGTTTTTCATGCTGGCACTAAGAGTGATGGTGGTAAGGTACTTTCCAGTGGGGGCAGAGTTTTGTGTGCAACCTCTCTTGGTGAGTCGATTCAAGATGCGCAGAAAAATGCTTATAAACTTGTCTCTCGAATTGATTGGGCGGGTTCTTATTACAGAACAGATATTGGATTCAAAGCAATTAGTTGAGTGTAATTATTGGAATTGATGAAGCAGGAAGAGGACCATTGGCCGGTCCAGTAGTTGCTGCTGCTGTCTATATTCCAGAAAAATTTGATACATCTGGAGTCAAGGATTCTAAAAAAGTCTCTCCTAAGAAACGAGAGGAACTTTATTTAAGAATCATGGGTGAATGTAAAGTGGGTATAGGCACTATCACACCTGAAGAAATCGATAATTTAAATATCTTACAGGCCACTATGCTGGCAATGAGATTGGCATCTGAAGCTCTCACCATTCAATTTGACAAAGCCCTTGTTGATGGAAACCGATGTCCTGAAATTCGAAATTGCGAGAGTATCGTCAAAGGCGATGATAAATTTGTTGAAATATCTGCTGCCTCAATAATTGCTAAAGTAACCAGAGACAGGGTTATGATGGAACTTGCTGAGAAATATCCAGTTTATGGTTTTGAACATCATAAAGGATATGGAACAAAGGCTCATCTAAAAGCACTAGAGACTCATGGCCCCATTAAGGGAGTTCACAGGTTTAGTTTTGCGCCAATAAGAGCTTCTTAACTTAAAAAGGGGTTCCTTCAGGGCTGCCCAGCTCCTTAAGTTGTCTTAGAAGATCTTGTCTTTTAGTTTCTCTCTCTCTTTCTGATAGAGCTCGATTTTTCTCAGCTAACTCTCTGGCTTCTCTTTCTTTCTCTCTATTAATTTCTGCCAGAGGTCTAGCATCAAGATAATTAAAGTGTTTAACTATTGTGTTAACTCCATTCGCTTTTGAGGCTGCTTTTACCGCCCCATCACCTTCACGCTTAGTGACATCACCCATTAAGTAGACATTTGCATTTTCTGTCATTACCCTGACGTGGATAGGGTTAACTACTTCCTGATTAAGCAGACTCGCCTCAACTTGGGCGGTAATAGCGATATCTTTAGCCTTACCAACAAGAGAGTTTTTCTTCGAGATGACAACCTCATCAATAATCCTATCAATTGATGGGAATTTGAGTTTTATCTTTTGAAAAATGCTAGACTTTATTTCTGGGCTAGGAGCTTGACCCGCTATTAGAGCAACTCTCTTATAGACCAAGAAACTAAGGTTTGAACTTTTTGCGTCAAAATCATCAATATTCCATGCCATCAATTGCAGTTTAATTGAATTATCGTCAATTACCTCACCAGCAGTTCTTCTGTCTTGATCCATAGTGAATGCTGTAGCGGCAGTAGAAGTCGCAGAAGGTATAACAGGTACACAACCGTTAAGAAACATTGCGAATATAGTCAATAAAATGATTTTTGGGGTATGTCTATACATATGCAAAACTATTTTAAACACTTAGTAAATATCTGAAACATTAAATCAATCTATTTTTTGTCAGGTAACATTTTCTCATGCAAAAAGAAACTGGGAAACTTTTTATTGTCTCCACGCCAATTGGCAACCTGGAAGATATCACATACAGGGCAGTTAATACATTAAAGAATGTCGACCTAATTCTTGCCGAGGATACGAGACATTCCTCCAAGTTAATTTCTCACTTTCAAATCTCAAAAAAACTGATCGCTTTTCATGATCATAATGAAAAAAGTCAGTATATGAAAATTATTGAAAAGTTAAAAGATGGGCTTAATATAGCGTTAATTTCTGATGCAGGGACACCTTTAATTAATGACCCTGGTTTTAATCTTGTCAGATCAGCTAAGCAAGAAAATATAAATGTTGTTCCAATACCAGGAGCTTCATCGCCTATTGCCGCATTATCGGCTTCTGGACTTCCAGCTGATTCATTCACCTTTTTGGGTTTTGTCCCGACTAAAGATTCTGACAAAATCAACTTTCTTGAAAAACTTAAATATTCATCAGGTACCTCAATTTTTTTTGAATCTCCAAGCAGAATTCTAAAGACTACAAAACTGATAAAAGAAATTTACGGCTCTAAGAGAAATGTTTCTCTAGCTAAAGAAATTAGCAAAATTCATGAGACCATCATCACTGGAGATATTGATGAAATCATTCATTATTTAGAAGAATCTCCTGACCACCAAAAAGGTGAATTTGTAGTTCTTGTTGGAGGGTTAAATTACAAAGAGATTGATGAAAAACTAGTCTTACTTAATGAGATAATCCCTCATCTATTAAAGGAAATGAGCGCCTCTAAGGCTGCTAAATTAGCAGCTAAGATTACTTCTCTAGATAAAGAAACATGTTATAAAGCGATTATTGAAAAATGAGTTTTTATCAAAGACATATATTTTTTTGTAACAATGTAAAGGATGGCGAACAGTCTTGTTCGCAATTTGGAGCAAAGGATTTATATTTATTTGCTAAATCTAAGATTAGAGACCAAGGTCTTTTAGGGAGAGAGAAACTTGGAGTCAGTGAATCAAGATGCCTGGGCAGATGTGAGTCAGGACCTGTGGCAGTGATTTATCCCGATAATGTTTGGTATCAATATATCGACGAGGATGATGTTAACGAAATCATTGAGAGCCATTTAATCAATGGCAATATTGTTGAAAGATTATTGATCGACTAATTTTTTGTAAAGACTTTCAATTTTTTCCTGAAAAGCATCCTCTGATCCATTATTTTCTAGAATATCATTGGAGTATATACTCAGCTTAGATTTTCTTTCTTCATCAGTTAATTGTAGGTCAAGAATTTGATTGATCAAATTAGAATCCATCATTCTGATAGTTTTGAGTCTATTGATTTGCTGGTCTTTTGATGCTGAAATAATGATGATGTGATCAAACAATGACCCCATATTTTTTTCTGCCAGTAATTGAACCTCAACAAAGACATTATCTTTTTTTACTGAGCCAATTTCATTCATCATAACCTGTCTAATTCTTGGATGAAGAATCTCTTCTAGTTGTTGTTTTTTTTCACTATTTGAAAATACTTTAGAGGCTAGTAGTTTTCTGTCAATGCCTCCAGATTGTTTTTTGATATCATCACCAAAAATTTTTGAAATCTCGTTAATGGTGTCTTCATCTGAATCTGTGAGAGTGTGAGAAATCTCATCAAGATCAATGACTACCTCACCTTTGCTTTTAAGAAAATTTGTTAACTTTGATTTGCCTGAGGCAATACCGCCGGTAATTGCAATTTTTCTCATAAACTCTTAAATTAGGTAAGCATTTACTTGACAATTATAGGCAAAATTTCGATAATAGCGGTCTTTCGTGGTGATATAGCTCAGCTGGTTAGAGCACAGCATTCATAATGCTGGGGTCGGTGGTTCAAGTCCACCTATCACTACCACGAAGGTCTTTTGAATATATCCTTTCTAATTCTGCTTGTTTCATAGCCCTTTTGTCTTTAGAGACATATACAATGTGCTTATGAAAAAATTATTTTGTTTTGCCTTTTTGTTTTTTTCTGTGTTCGCGTATGCTGGCTACCCAGAGGGGTTTCAAGCCTTTAATGAAGGTGATTATGAAACTGCCTTCAAAGAATATTCAATTGAAGCAGAAAATGGCAACTCATATGCGCAAGCCGATCTTGGAGATATGTACTATCATGGTGTTGGCGTCGATCAGGATTATGAGAAGGCTCTCAAGTGGTTTGAGCTTGCAGCAAAACAGTCTCATTCTCGTGCCCAATATAACTTAGGAGTTCTCCATGAAAATGGATTCGGCACAAAACAAGATATGACTAAAGCTCTTTATTGGTGGTGTTTGGCATCTGGACAGGGCCATTATGGAGCAGATTTCAATTTAGCTATGGCTTATTATAACGGTAAAGGTGTGCCAAAGGATCTTGAGATAGCTGCCCACAAATTCAAGAAAATTGCGATTGTTGGGATTCCGGGAGCTCAGTATCGACTCGGTCTAATGAACTTGAATGGGGATGGAATTCCTAAGAATCTCTCTGAAGCTAAAAAATGGCTCTATCAAGCCTATAAAAACATGGATCCTGATCTTGCCGAAAAGGCTTTTGCTCTTCTTGAAAAAAACAACCTCTTAGATAATACAATCAAGCTTTTTTAGCGTCATATACTGACTCGACTCTTAACTCACTATCCCTAAAGTGGTAGTGATAGTTTCGCCTTAATATGTATAATTTCAAGGTTTTGTTCCCGAGGATTTTTTATGCCATCACGTAGAGATTTAGCGAATGCAATTCGTGCCTTAAGTATGGATGCAGTTCAGAAGGCCAACTCTGGTCATCCAGGTGCTCCAATGGGTATGGCCGATATTGCGGAAGTATTATGGAATGATCACATGAAATACAACCCAAGCAATGCTAATTGGGCTGATAGAGATCGTTTCGTTTTGTCTAATGGGCATGGTTCAATGCTTATCTATTCTCTACTTCACTTAACCGGGTTCAATCTTACCATTGACGATATCAAAGATTTTAGACAGCTTCATTCCAAGACAGCTGGACACCCTGAATATGGTTTTGCTGATGGTATCGAGACTACAACAGGTCCATTGGGACAGGGAATTACAAATGCTGTCGGTATGGCAATAGCTGAAAGAACATTGGCAGCACAATTTAATAGAGATGGACATAACATTGTGGATCATCACACTTGGGTTTTCATGGGTGACGGCTGTTTGATGGAAGGTCTTTCACATGAGTCATGTGCAATGGCAGGAACTCTCGGTTTAGGCAAGTTAATTGCCTTCTGGGATGACAACGATATTTCAATTGATGGCCATATTAGTGACTGGATGGAAAAAGATGTCGCTGGAAGATTTGAATCCTATGGTTGGCACGTTGTCAGAGATGTAGATGGTCATGATGCTGATGCTGTCAATAAAGCTATTGAGGCCGCGAAGGCAGAAACTGGTAAACCTTCTTTAATTTGCACAAGAACCACTATTGGCTTTGGTTCACCAAACTTGAGCGGCTCTCATGATTGTCATGGTGCCCCCCTTGGCGAGGAAGAAATTGCCAAAACTAGAGAAGTACTTGGTTGGTCACATGATCCATTTGTTATTCCAGGTGATATTTATGATGGATGGAATCATAATGCAAAAGGTCAAACTGATGAAGACGCTTGGAATGAAAAATTTGAAGCATATAAAACAGCATTCCCTGAAGAAGCTGACGAATTTGTAAGAAGAATGTCAGGTAAGTTGCCTGAGAATTTTGAATCTGAAATGGATAAATTCATTGCCAAGACTCAAGAAGAGATGCCCAATATTGCCTCCAGAAAAGCTTCTCAAAATGCAATTGAAGCAATGGGTCCAATTGTTCCTGAATTGCTAGGAGGCTCAGCAGACTTAACTGGATCAAATCTAACTAACTGGTCTGGAACTGAAAAAATTAATGCATCGAATGCGGGCGGTAATTATTTGTCATGGGGCGTAAGAGAGTTTGGTATGGCTCATATGGTCAATGGCATTACTCTTCATGGCGGCTTTAGAGCATATAGTGGTACCTTTTTCATGTTTATGGAATTCATGAGAAATGCTCTTAGAATGTCAGCACTTATGAAGATCAATCCAATCTATGTTTACACTCATGATTCAATTGGCCTGGGTGAAGATGGCCCAACTCACCAACCTGTTGAACAGTTGGCGACTATGAGGGTGATTCCAAATTTCCAAACTTGGAGAGGCTGTGATGCTGTTGAGTCAGCTGTTTCTTGGAAAATGGCCATGTTAAGAGATTCGGCACCAACCGCTTTGGTGTTCTCTCGTCAAAATTTAACACCAATTGAAAGAACTGCAGAACAAGTTAAGAATATTGAAAAAGGTGGGTATATTCTAAAAGATTGTGATGGTGCTGCTGATCTGATTCTAATTGCTACTGGCTCTGAGGTTTCTCTAGCTATGGACGCTGCAGATGCTATGGATGAAAACGTGAGAGTTGTTTCAATGCCGTGTTGTGAGGCTTATGATAGTCAAGATCAAGCTTACAGAGATTCAGTTTTAACGCCTGGAGTGAAGCGTGTGGCGATTGAAGCTGGTGTTGCTCAGTCATGGTATAAGTATGTTGGACTCGATGGAGGAATTGTTGCCATGAAGACATTTGGTGAGTCTGCTCCAGCCGACAAGCTATTCAATGAATTTGGTTTTACGGTAGATAACGTGGTTGCTACCGCTAAAGCTGTATTAGGTTAATTAAAACAAATAGAACAAATAGGTTCGGGTCAATTGCATTGACTAAAGATAGGAGAAAAGAATGACAATTAAGGTAGGTATTAACGGTTTTGGAAGAATTGGTAGAATGGTTTTCCGTGCTATCCAAAAAGATTTTCCTGAGTTAGAAGTAGTAGGTATTAATGATCTTTTAGATAATGATTACTTGTCATACATGTTGAGATATGATTCAGCACACGGACGTTTTGATGGCGATGTGACAGTTGATGGCGATAATTTTGTTATCAATGGTAAGAAGATTCGCCTATCCGCTGAGCGTAATCCTGCTGATCTTAAGTGGGGCGATATTGATGTTGATGTTGCAATTGATTGTACTGGCTTCTTCTTGACAGAAGAGTCATGCCAAGCTCACATTGATGCTGGTGCCAAGAAAGTTGTTCAATCAGCTCCTTCTAAGGATGGCACTCCAATGTTTGTTTATGGAGTTAACCATGATACTTATGATGGCCAGAAAATTATTTCTGCAGCATCTTGTACGACAAACTGTCTAGCGCCTATTGCAAAAGTTATCAATGATAATTGGGGACTTAAGAGAGGATTGATGACAACTGTTCATGCTGCTACAGCAACTCAAAAAACAGTTGACGGCCCGTCTATGAAAGATTGGAGAGGCGGTCGTGCTGTATTCGAAAATATTATTCCTTCTTCTACTGGTGCTGCAAAAGCGGTAGGTGTAGTTCTACCTGAATTAAATGGAAAATTAACAGGTATGGCATTTAGAATTCCTTCTGTTGATGTCTCTGTGGTGGATCTTACTTGTGAGTTAGACAAAGCTGCATCTTACGATGAGATTTGTTCTGCAATTAAAGAAGCATCAGAGGGCTCAATGAAGGGAACACTTCAGTACACTGATGAAGCTTTGGTATCGACAGACTTCAGAGGAATTAGCGCCTCATCAATTTTTGATGCGGGTGCTGGTA
>Ga0255773_10002105_pt1 | contig 18903 bp, 29 predicted proteins | sample 011ome_17_FD_179971 | JGI IMG/M metagenome (GOLD analysis project Ga0255773, IMG submission 179971) | Coastal salt marsh microbial communities from the Groves Creek Marsh, Skidaway Island, Georgia - 011502XT metaG (version 2) | ecosystem: Environmental > Aquatic > Marine > Intertidal zone >...
GTTGATATGCTTCAATTTCTGTTGGTCTTTCACAATATGGTACGTTATCATCAGAATATATACTATTACTTGTTTGACGAACGTGTACCATTTCATGAAAGAGTGCAGTGATCAGATCAGCGTTTGATTGGTTCTTTTCTAATTCAATCTCATGTGTATATCTATCAGAATTCCAATGATAACCCGTTGCGGGTTTTTCGAGATCACACAGAGAGATCGTAACATCCAGTCGACGGCGAGATGGCATGATTTCAGATACAGCCCAGAAAAAAACTTCTGATAAAAAATCTTTTGAAAGCCTTTTGTGATGGCCGATTATTTCACATTCAATCATAGTATATCTCTTCCCTCTCCGGATTACTCTCTTATTATACCACGTTTCCCAGGCATTGTACACATATATTTTTTCTTTTCAAAAGAAACTACTTAACAAAACCGTAACATAACTGAAGTCCGCCGGACTATAGATAAGTGTATGAATGAATTAATCAAAAAGGTGCAGAAGATGGAACTAGGCAATCCTATTATTACAACTCTTATTGGACTGGTTGTGTTCTATATCGGCCTTAAAATGTTTTCCGGTGGAATGAAATCCATGGGAAACATTGAACATTTAGCATGGTTTACTGGTAACTATATCTACATGTTCTTTGGTGGTATTGTCATGACGTTATTATGGCAATCTTCAAGTCTATCTACTACTGCAATTATTGCCCTTGTGGCATCAGGCGCTGTCCCCCTACCTGCTGCAATTGCCGCTGTTCTTGGCGCCAATATTGGAACAACCGGTACAATTTGGTTGGCGGGACTTCTAGTTTCGGATGGTATGCCGAAAGGCGATACCCTTCGAATTGCTATGGCTCATACAGGTGTAAATCTTTTTATGGCTCTTACTCTCCTACCATGGGTTCATCATATAGCCCGATTCCTCGGACGTTTCTAAGAAGATAATTTATATTCAAAGTTTTGTGATGTATGATTAATGCTAATTAATTTTGCACCATTGCTAATATGAAAATGTGTAGCCATTGGTGTTAATGGCGAAAGTGTAACTAATTTCTCTATATGAGAAAACTTCTTACAATGTTCAGATAACTTTTTTACAATCTCTCTTCCTGCACCTCTTTTACGTGACCAAACAGTATAGGCTACTGCTATATTCGGGTCTTGTTTAAAATGTGCATTCTGACTCATGAGATCTAATTCTTTTACATTATGGGGTACATCATTTGTATAGGCAACACAAATAATACCTTCAATATTATCTTGATATTTTAAACCAAAAATTTTACGATCATAGTCTAATCTAAAATCTACATCAAGTTCAGGTCTTACAGGATCTTCTGAAACATCAATATAATCGAGTTCAACGAGTTCAGTTCCCTTTACCCATTTAAAAAAGTTATCCATTTTGTCTTTAAAAATCTTCATTGTCGCCTTCATATATATAATCTTTCTAATTTTTTTTCAACTATTTTGCTAAGTCATTGTTTTTGTTGAATATTTTTTTTAACTTTTTTGCATTTTTTTATGTACAAAGCCAAAAAAGCATGGTATAATATACTTATAAAATGAAAAAAGACATTAAAATGAGGAGAATAAAAATGCAAAATTTAAGAAACCTAATTAAAGATCTCGAGAATCAAGCTAAGTCCGAGTGGGCTATCAAAGAAGATATGGCTGATATGTACAATCAAGATGCCCTAGATACTGAAATTGTACTTCACGCCATCTTAGCTGATAATTTAGATCTAGCCGAATCAGCACTCTCAAGAATGGATACTCTTCCAAGAGATAATGCTATACTAGCCATCATCGAAGATAAAGGTGCTGGCTGGACTATGGAAAAATTAGGTTGGTATATGTAATATGATGCTAGATAGAGAACATGGTTCACCATTTGATAGAGGTGGCGCAGATAGTTACTACCAAAGATCTTTCGATCCTCATTATTGGCCATCAGGTACAGGTAATGGATTTCGAGTAGAAATGTGTGAAATGACCGCAGAAGAAATTGTTGCATATACACGAGGTTATAATCAGAACGAAGAAGCAGGTAATTTTAAAGTTTATTAACGAAATTCTCCGAACCCATCCTTTCATTTTGTTCTCCTTATCGGGTTCGGAGAAACTTTTTTCAAACTATTTTACTAAGTGATTGATATGATTGAATATTTTTTTTAAATAAAATGAAAAAAAAGATGTACAAACACTAAAAACTGCTGTATAATGGTACCATAAAATGAAACAGACATTGAGGAGAAAAATATGTCAAAAATTATAATCACAAAAAATATGTCTTCAGACGAAAGACTTGAGGCTCTAAGAAAAGCTACTAAGAAATTCAATAAGAAGATGAATAGAAACGCTTCTGTCAAAAGAGACGAAACTTCTTTTATGGATAAATTTGCCGATGGTAACATCTATGCATGGACTGATGCACCTAAGTATTTAGATGAATATTATGGTGAAAAAGTTCGCGATCAAAAAGAATATGAATCATCAGAAGGATGGAACTAATATGTCGGCATATCCGAATATATTAGAATTGAAGCCAAATCAATTATGTACATATTATTTGACTTCATCTTATCTGTATTATAAAGAGGATCTCAATGTACTTACAGATGCTGATTATGATTTATTATGCAATCGCCTTTATCAAAAGTATGACGAGGTAACGCATCCGCATAAAAATTTAATAGATAGAGAATCACTTGGTGCTGGTACTGGATATGGTTTAGAGCAATATCCTACACGTGTAAAAATGGCAGCGCTATGTTGGTATAATGAATGGAAGGAGGAAGATAATGCAACAAGTTGATAAAGTCACGCCACGTCACGATCTTACATGGTATGTAAAATGGATATCTTGTTTCTTTGTATTAATTGCTGTAGCTTGTCGTAGTGTTGAAGAAGTTCCAAAAATTTATGATGTAATATTCAGTCTTACCGGTACTGTAGGTTGGTTATGGGTAGGATACATTTGGCATGATAGAGCTATTATGATTTTAAATGGTGTATTATCATTTTTATTAGCAACAAGTATATTGAGGTATATGGTATGACGATGCATTTAGTACGTGGTATGTCGAGTATAAATACAAAAAGACGTAAACAAAATAGAAAACCAGGATGGGAAAAAGCAGAAGCTGCACATAATGCTTGGTTGATGAAAAACGGCGTTCATCCTTCACAGTTGAAAAACAAGGAGAAAAGTAGTGGCGCAAGTATTCCAAACTATAGAGCGACACGTTCGACAATCAAAACGTCAGATACAATCACAGCAATTCAGGGTAAAAAACAAACCAACGAATATACTGGATCTTATATTACAGGAATTGCGCAGATGCACAAATCAAACTCAGTCCCTGTTGGTAGAGGAACTGATCCAAAAATATACGCACAAATGAGGAGAAATTAATGGCTATTGAAACACCTTTAGAACTAAAACTTGAAGCGTCTAAACGACCAAGAGATGAATATATTCATAATTTATGGAGGATTCAAATTGACCTACATCCTGATGGATATTGGACATGGATGATTGAAACTGAAAATAACGGTCCTGTATATTTTCATAATACAGACTCGCGACCCACTTATGGTGAAATTCAGAAGTGGATTGCAGATCAGTCTTGGAGCTAGACAATGTCTATCGCCAAGGCAACACTTATGTGTTTAGCGCTTAATGCGTATTGGGAGGCACGCAACCAGAGCTATGAAGGTATGGTTGCTGTGAATCAAGTTGTTATGAATCGTGTTGCTTCTAATATGTATCCAGATGACGCATGTGAGGTTGTCTTTCAAGGACCTACAAGACCATCTTGGAAAGATCCAGAAAAAGAATATCCAATTAAAAATCGTTGTCAATTTAGTTGGTATTGCGATGGAAAATCTGATGAGATTAAAAAAGAAAATGAAGAAAACCTTGAAGCATGGAGAAATGCAGTTAAATCTTCACTTCAAGTTATGATGCGAGATTACAAAGACTTAGTTGATGGTGCATTATGGTATCATGCAGATTATGTTCAACCTAAATGGACAAAGAAAATGCAACAAACTACAGTGATTGGTAAACATATTTTTTACAAAAAAAATGAAAAAAAGTAAAAATAACTGTGTACAAACCCTCAAAACTGCTGTATAATATATGTATAAAATGAAAAATTGAGGAGAACAATATGTACATTAAACCAAATAATAATAAGAACTATATCGCTACTATCTCGACTTCAGATGAATCAGATATGCAAAATCTTAAAGAATTAAGACATTCTATTTCTATGATGAATAAAGGTGAATGTTGGGGAACACATCCAAACGGAATTCACATTAAAAAACGCATCGAAGTAAAAGGTCGTGGTGCTAAAGTCAAAATGAAAACACCATCATCAAAAGGTCCTGTACAATATACTTATTGGGGATCAGTAGTCGGTGGTATTTCTAATGCTAAAGAATTAGACGTGTACATTTATAATAGATAATCTCATGACAATTACAGCATTAAAAGGTAAAAAAATAAAAAAGAGAGCACCTAGAGCTCGAGCTCGTACTGGTCTAAATGCTTCACCAGTTGAAAAAGGTTTAGGTGCTGTCAAGTATTATTTTCAAGTTGAAGTTGATAAGAAAAGTATTGTTGATCAACAGAAAACTTTTATTAAAAAGAATTTTAATAAAACGGATGCAAAATATATTTTAGCAAATGCCGAATATCATTTTGTTCATCCATATATGGGTGCCATTGCCTTTTGGTATAATACTGGGCAAGAGGTATCTGAGAGATCAGAGGAGGCGAAAGCCCATCTGATGGAGAAGTATGCTGAACTACTTCAAAGTGGTAAGGCTATATATAATGCCAAAAAACAATCGTTGAGTGATAACGAAAAAGTTATTACGCTCTCTCCTCAACAACGATTACAAAATAAGATCAATAATACGATTATTCAAGATCTCCTTTCTCTTGAAGACTCGTGGATCGAAGGTGAAAAAACTTCTCTAGACGTTTACCAAGCTTTTGGTAAACATGGATTAAGTGGATCTGCCACTATTCCAGTACGTATGATGATTGAGGGATGGTTGCTTGATTATGAAGATGCTTATAATAAGCAATGTGAACAAGCAGTAGAAGGCTATTCGCATATATCGCGACCTGAACTCAATCGTCGTATTAAAGAATGTCAGGCTATGTTAGCTGATCTCGATAGAATTAAAGCAAAACAGAAAGCTACACGTAAAATTAGAATTCCAAAAGTAGCTTCTATTGATAAACAGATATCTAAACTTAAATATAAGAAAGAAGATACTGAATATAAGATTGTGTCAATTAATCCAGCACATGTTGTTGGTAAAGTCAGATTGTTTGTATTCAACACAAAGTATAAACAATTGACTTATTATGAAACTGGAGATCCAAAAGGTTTTATAATTTCTGGTTCAACTATTAAGAACTTTGATTCAGAAACAAGTACGAGAATAACTTTAAGAAAGCCATTAGACTTTCTGCCGATTGTGTTAAAGAAAACACCACTTCAAATTCAAAAAGAAATTGGTAATTTAACAACAAAGGTAACAAAAGCAAATGGAAGAATTAATACAGAAACTATTTTATTAAGGGCATTTTAATGACAATTGAAGAAGAATTTTTAACTAAATCTAAATTTACATCATTAGTTGAATCAACAGTGAGTGAATTAAAAATTAGTTATATGGACGCAGTATTACATCTCTGTGAAAAGAACGATCTTGAACCAGAAGATATGAAGAAATTTGTCTCACCAATTATACGAGACAAAATAGAAGCCGAGGCAATGGCTTTAAACTTTTTGCCAAAACAAAATACACTTGATTCAGCTTTTGCTGATTAAAAGTATAAATAACAGTGTACAAAGACACATGAACTTTGTATAATATTACAGTAACATATTTCAGCTATACGAGGAAAAATATATGTCATTTGCAAATCTAAAAACTAATCGCGACTCAATCTCAAAACTTATTCAAGCAGCGGAAGCCACTGGCGGTGGTGGAGAGAAGAAGTCGTATACTGACGAAAGAATCTGGAAACCAACAGTAGATAAAGCAGGTAATGGGTACGCAGTACTTAGATTCCTACCAGCAATGGAAGGACAAGAATTACCATGGGTTAGATATTGGGATCACGGATTCAAAGGACCAACCGGTTTATGGTATATTGAAAATAGCCTTACATCTATTGGTCAACCCGACCCAGTCGGTGAACTTAACTCAAGGCTTTGGAATACAGGCAATGAGGCTGATAAAGACCGAGCAAGAGATCAAAAAAGAAGATTGCATTATGTTGTAAATGCACTTGTGCTTCAAGATCCATCTGCACCTCAGAATGAAGGAAAGGTGTTCATCTATAAATTCGGTAAAAAGATCTTTGATAAAATCATGGATTCTATGCAGCCTGAATTTGCTGATGAAAAGGCGGTCAATCCTTTTGATTTCTGGGAAGGTGCTGAATTCAAACTCAAAATCAGAAATGTTGAAGGTTATAGAAATTATGATAAATCTGAGTTTGGTGGTACATCATCCTTGTATGATGGTGATGATACGAAACTAGAGGCTGTTTACAATCAGCTTCATGATCTATCAGAGTTTTCTGATCCAAAGAACTATAAGACTTACGATGAGCTTAAGTTAAAACTAGCTAAGGTTCTTGGTGAAGATGTAGTTAATTCTGGTGCACCAACAATGGCGCAAACTGCTCAAATGAATGAGCCTGCTCCTGCACCAATTACTCCAACTACAGCAGAAGATATCCCATCAGAAGATGATGACACTATGTCTTATTTTGCGAGATTAGCAAATGAAGACTAAGAATATCTTTCATAACTTTTATTCAGAGGACGGTACCCGAGAGGGTACTGTCTTCAAATATCCTAATGATGAAGCTTGGTATGTTGATTGCTATGAGCATGGACATTTATCGCAAACTCGAAAGATGGAAACCGATGGTGTTCTTCATAGTGAACAGTATGCAGAAGATTGTGCAGAGAATTGGGTATTTAAAATTTTTTAAATAGAAATAGCTCCACGATAAATGTATGGATCCATACTATCATACGCATTAGTTTTATAAACAAACCCTTGATTTTGATTAATTATATCACCTGTTCTTGAAGACTGATCAACTATTTGCATATTCGGCTGACCAAAACTTTGGAATCCAGAATTTTGTACTGCAGTTCCAGTTGTGCTTGGCACTGAACTTACGGATGAAGATTTTGAACTTAAATCTATTTCTCCAAATTTGTAAAGACTTTCGGGGAATGGATTAAAATCAACAGTTTTACCACCAATCTTGCCGAATCCGGGTATGTTTACTTCAGGTATTTTAATTTTAAACATATCTTCTGGTGGTAAAATTGCACGAATAACCTTTTGCAAAAATTGCAATGGTAAACTTTTAAACGTGTTTATTAATGGAGCAAACGCTTCTCTTGCATCTGAAAACGCTAGTTTAAAGAAATTTTTAACAGCTTCAAAAGCTGGATCAACTAAGTCAGTTAAACTAAATTCTCTTAGTGTTTTTGCAAATGATTTAAATCCAAGTTTTTCTGCGATAAACGCTGGAAGATCAATAAAGATCAAATCAATAGCGTCAGTAATTCCTTTAATTACTCCTTTAATACCACCTTCGAAACCGCTTAACAATTTCTTTTTAAATTCACCTTCTTTTTCAGATTTAAATCCTTCCACAAATCCGACGAAAAAATCAATAATTGAAAGTAATATTTGAACAAACGGTCTTGCCACAAGTTTTACAAATCCTATAAGAGGAGTTAATAAAGGCTTAAAAACTCCTGCAACATTTTTTAGAAATTCAATAATTGGTGTAAGCACATCTTTTGCGGCTATAACTGTTCCTTTAATTCCTTTTACAATTGGCTCAAAAAATTGACCAATTGCTTTGAAAAAATTACGAACTGGTTCGAAAAAAGTTGATATTGCTGTTTTGATTCTTATTGCATCCGCCGCCATATCTCCAAAACCTACTACTGCAAAGGTTTTTAGAGCTTTTAAAAGACCATCGGGTAAAGCAAAGAATGCAGCTCTAATAGCTTCTGGGAGTTTAGTTAAAGGTCTGAATACTTCTAATATAGTGTCTGTTATCCGAGTAATAGTTTTAATCAAACCAAGAAATCTTAATCTAAAACTATTAAGAATTCTTAAAATTGGCACTGCTCTTAAGGCATCGTCAAGTCCTGTAAAACTTGCAGTAACAGCAATTAGTGTCGCTCCAAGAGCTGACAAGGCTGGAGCTAAACCGGCTAAACCTAATAAACCAAGATTAAAGCCACCGCCACCGCCACCAGATCCGGCTACAGCCGCAGCTTGTCGAGGAGCCGGTTGTGATTTTCTTTCACGCAAAGTTTCAAGTAGGTCTAACTTATCAATTCTCATTCCTTTGATTAGTTCGCCTATTCTACCGCTTAAACCCGTTACCTGATCAGTAGTCTCATCTTGAGCTTCTTTATTTTCTCGTAACTGTTCTACGACTTTTTTAAGACTGGCCATTTTGCTTTGCCCTCATTTCTTCTTCCTTTAAATGTTGCATTAACATAGCAACATAAACTTCTCTCTCCCATGGAATCATGTTTTCTATCTCAGCCAACGAATAATTAAATCTATGAATCATCTGGAAATTAAGTTTGTAGTAGTTTTCCAGCGAGTCGTGGCTGAGAGCTATGATAAAAAACTTTCCAGACCCTCCACTGTTATTTTATTATCATGATTACAATGCGAACACTTAAATTCTATGTCATGTTTAAGACGCGGCATTGCGTCCATAAATTCTTTTATTTTATTAAACTGCGCTTGTGTCATTGACTCAATAAATTCTTCAATTTCTGATAAAGGAACTTCACTAGCGTTAATTCTTTCTTCCGCTGTATTAATTGACTTAAAACATTTAGCCATTACTTGAAAGAGACTTTCAGTGTCTTGATTATCAACATCAATGTCTGCAAGAGATGCATAAGTTGGCCAATCAATATCAACTGATATATCGTCTGTTAACCGTATTGTTTTTTCGAGCTTAGGTACATTAATTTGTATTTGATCAATTGGTACTACTATCTCAGTTGTTTGATTACATTCTGAGCATTTCATTCCAATTTTTGTTGTTTCTCCTACAGATTTACTTCGAATATTTAAAAACATATGTTCAACGTCAAATGTAGGAAGTTGTTCTACAATAATTTCTCCATCTATGCAAGTTTTAAGAGTTCCGAGCAATGTATTAATAATTGTTTTAGTGTCTTTACTTTCCATCGCGATCATTAAACTCTTTTCTTCTTTTACAAGAAAAGGTCTATATCGAACTTTTTTACCAGTCGATGGAATTGTCATTTCATATCTAAGAGTTGTATCTTGTAGTTTAGGGAGTGCCATTATTTACCTCTAAAAATTAAGTGAGAAAGACAATTGTCCAGCTGGTATTCTCTTCCAGTTTGTATAAGACAATTGTACAGTTGTTTCAATAAACCCGTCTTGTTCATTGTTATATTCAGCTCCTACCATTGTAGTAGGAAATGCGTTAACTAACTCAACTGAGTAAGTTGATATCATTATAGTTGCCGGTATTAAATTTGAAATACTAAATCCAGCAATTGGAACCGGCTGAGCCAATTGATGAATCAAAACTCTTTTTTCATAGTCTTTTTTATATGCTGCAGTTTGAGAGTCTTCATTAATAGTAAGACCTCTCCATGTATCAAAATATCTACGAATTGGTAAAGTTGAAGTTTCTAGAAAAGTCAGTGTAACATCTTCGACAGCATAACCATATGCAACTTTTTGTGATTCCATACCAATTCTTCTGTCATGGGTTAAAACTTGTTTGCCAGGAATTTGAGCTGTACGGCATAAAATATTCATATTTCTTTGACCGAGAAAATCAAGTGCGGCTCCAGCCAATCCGCCGAGTGTACCACCTAAAGGTGGAATACCAAAACCTAAAGATGGAAGAGTTACAAGAAATTGATTGTTTCGAGCTAATCCGCCACCAAACGTAATTGAACTTTTAATTTCTGATATACTAGCCATTAGCTGCCCTTAGTTTTTTTCTAGAATCTCGGTAAACCGTATTAGGACTTGCTTTGTTCCAATCAGCAGCTGGAAGAAATGTTGCTATCTCCCATTCTGGCTTTTCAACTAAAGCAAATCGACTACGAACGTGACTAAACAAATAATGTTTCATTGCAGGATCTAAATATTTCATAGGTATTTTACCATTGCCGCCTAATACTACATCAAGCAATCGAGCTCTTACAGTTGGTGGTAAGTAGTGAAGATTTAAACCCATAAATCCACCTTTTGCAGGTCCCATCATAATAATTAACGGAAACCCATCATAATATGGTAGCGTCTCTTTATGTTTAGGATCATAGAAAAACATATACATATTTCCAACTGGACCAGTTTCAGTAACTGGTTTTTGTTTTAACTCCAAAGCTGGATCATCCATGAGATTTTTACGATTCATAGTAAATCGACCACGAAACATTTGTCTCGCTTTGTTTGAAAACCAACGTATAGATTCTTTTGTCCGTGGTGTAACACCAGCACGGAATGCTTGAATCTCTAAATCTCTAAATAAACTTTCGCCTGCCATACGTGTATTTATAACTATTTTTTGCGTTTTTTATATGGTTTAAGTGGCTTTAGTTTTCCCGGTACTTTTTTCAAAGGTTTCTCCATAATACCCATTGATTGTAATGTTTGTTCAGTCCATACTTGAAATTCCCATTTACGGTCTTTACAAAAATTATTAGCAGCTTCCCATTTATTCATATTTTTGACGTATGTTGTTGCTTCTCCGACATATTGCCTTCGAGATTTTCCAGCTTTGTTTGGTAATACAGTTTCTTTAGCAGGTTTAATTTCAACGACAATAGTTTTATTTTCAAAAACTATTTTAAGATCTGGAAAATAACGATGATACTTTTTGTCCATATCAAAATAATATGGAATAACAATTTCTTCTGAAGACCATTTTTTTATTTTAGGATTTCGATCACACCATTTAAATACTTCTCTTTCCCATAGTGATCTGTACACGACGTTAAGCGGATCACCGGCGTATTTCTTCTTATTCTCTATAGTATACAGACCTTTATATGCCATGTTTTTGTTATAAATAGTTGAAAGTTGTTATTATATCTATAAGGAAAAACATGGCTAAAAACTCTGAATTCAGACCACCTGACGGATATCCGGGAAGACTTGAATATCCTATCGATAAAGATAATCAATATAATACTAAAATAGCTTTTCAGGCTGTAAGAGTAATTCCGCCAACGGTTATTAGTCTTGGTGCAAAGTCATCTGCTGGAGCGGCAGGCGCCGGCATCGACGGTGAAATTGCAAGAAACAATAGTGGTATTGGTATTGGAAGCAATCTTCGATTTTTTAATATACCTCAGGAGCGAGCCGACCTATATGTTCCTATTGGTGGATTTCAGGTAAATGATGGATTTGATTATGCGTCATCAGCTCTTGGTACGTTTGGCGGCGTTGGTGCTGCAGCGTTAAATCGATCCGGATCAATTACAGAAGCAGCGTCCGCATCAGCTTCAGAATTTGGTCAGTCTTTTTTGGATTTATTTGGTGTATTAGCAGGCGATCCTGGAATTGGCAGACTCGCAGCTTTAAGAGCGACGCAATTAGCCCCAATTGGACAAGCTCTGAGAAATGCTGCGCAGATCACCACACGTGTTACGATAAATCCAAATATTCGAACTAACTTCAATGGTGTGGCTCCACGTGAATTTAATTTTCAATTTCAATTTATTCCAACATCAGAAAGAGAATCTCGTGCAGTTAAATCAATTATTAGATTTTTTAGATACCATGCATATCCTGATCAAATAGCTGCTGATGCAAGTGGAGCATTTTCTGCTGGATTCGAATACCCAGATATGTTTAAAATACAATTATTATCAGGCGTAGGTGGTACTTTTGAAAGAATCGGTACTCCAATTAAATTATCATATTTAAAGGCAGTTAGTACTACATATAATCCTACTTCACCCGTTTTGCACGATAACGGTGCTCCTACAGAAATTACTATGGGATTAACTTTCGTTGAATACAAAGCTCAAACTCGTCAAGATATTCGAGATGAAGATAATTCTAATTTCTATCATTTTGAAAATGGTTCATCAGTTACAAATTCTGTTAATCAAGCTTCGAAGATCGGCGGAGCTGTTGGACAACAAACTCTTGATAATATCGTTGGAGGGCAGTAATGTCTAATTATTTTAAATTTTTTCCAATGGTTGAATATAAATTCGGTGAAGAAACAGATGTTGCAACATTTGAAAACATTTCAATATATGCTGATGTTGTAGATCAAGTAGCTGACGCTGTTTCAGCTTATCAAGAATATTATATTACTCCGGGTGAAAGGCCAGATCATGCTTCTACAAAACTATATGGAGTTCCAGATTATCATTGGACATTTTATTTAATGAATGAAAGATTACGAGAGCAAAGATGGCCTTTAACAGATAATAGTTTATTTGATATAGCAGTTGTTAAATATCCTACAAAAGTAATTACAACTCAAACAAAGCTTACTGATAAAATGAAAGTAGGACAAACTATTACTGGAGGATCTTCGGCAGCAACAGCAACAATTGGAAAAAGAAATCTTGATCTTGGTCAGTTATTTTTAGAAAATGTTAATGGTGTATTTACTGCTGGTGAGAACGTTACTTCAACAAATGCAAATGATGTTATTGAAACACTTATAGTTACCAGTTTTTCTGATCAGTATAATGCTGTACACCATTACGAAAATTCTTCAGGAGAAACAGTTGATATTGACCCAGAAGCTGGTCCAGGTGCATCATTGACAGGTATAACTTATCTTGATAGACTTGTAAGATTAAATGAAGCTAATCGTGAAATTAAAGTTATTAAACCTACAATTGTACTAGACGTTGTAAGAGCTTTTAGAGAAGCAGTGAGAAATTAAAATATGTCAACTCAAGAAAAAACCGCGTTTGAGATTGAATTTATCGCATTAGAATCAGAAAGACTTACGAATCAAGCAGATCTTACGCGAATCACAACAGACTTAGAAATATTTGAACACATTCAAAAACCATATTTAACGGCGCGAATGTTAGTAGTTGATGATTCAAATTTTTATCAAGAAGCTGATATTTTTGGATCAGAAAAGATTATAATAAGATTGAGATCATCAGAAGATGGTTCTAGAGCAATAGAAAAAACATTTTATATCGATAAAGTTGAAAGTCAAGAAAAAATTCAAGATAATGCACGGGTTCTTTTAATTCATTTAGTTGAAGACATATTTTATATTTCTTCTCTAATTAATATTAATAGACACTATTCTGGTAAACCATCTGCTATTATAAAAAAGATTGCACGTACATTTTTAAGTAAACAAGTAATTAGCGCTGGAGGATCATCTCCTGATGGAGTATCAGACGCAGTTCAAACTAGTTTTAAAGATACACAAAATATAAGATGTATTATTCCAAACTTACATCCAATTGATGCTCTTCAATGGATAACTGCTCGAGCTTCTACGGCAAAAGGTTATCCATTTTATATGTATTCAACACTAGTTGATAGTGAATTGATACTTGAAGATCTTGGAGCAATACTTTCAAAAGAAGCTTTAAATTTTGGTAAAGATGCTAAGTTTATTGCGCAAAGTACGAAGGTAACTTCTCTTGATGTTGCAACGTCTAGACGAGTTATAAAAAATTATCATTTTGGCAACGGTAGCGAAAATTTATTAAAAATAATTAGAAATGGATTAATAACTGCAGATTATGAGTATATTGACACTTTAACTGAAAACACTCGTAAATTTAAATATGATTCGAAAAAAGATCTATTTAGAAAACTGTTAGATGATAATATTTTAAGCAAAGATCAACCAAATCCACAAGTTCATTTTGGTGAAAAAATTAATGATAAAACTCTTGACCAACATAAGAGCAAATATGTAACTAAAATTGGTGGATCAAATGCTTTTAGAATTCAGCCAGCAATTGAAAATACAGAATGGACAAATTCTTATAGTGAAACAAAAACAGCAGCACAATATAAATTAAAAGTTATTCAGGCTTCCATGGATTCAATATTTAAGAAAAATCCAGTAACTATAACTGTAGATGGAATAGAATTTTTAAAAGGTGATTTTAGTAAGACAGTAGGTAGTAATATTGATGTTCAATTTTTAGCTACTTTAAATGAGTCGACAGATGTTGGTGAAATACTTGATAAGAAAAAATCAGGTAAATACACAATATATTCGGCAAGACACATGTTTAAAAAGACAGTTCAAAAATATGATATTGCTTTAAATTTAATAAAGATTGGAAATTTATAATGAATGATTTTTATGGAGATAATTTTCGTTGGTTTATTGGTGATGTAGTAAGTATTGAAGATCCCGTACAAGTCGGTAGGATAAAAGTTAGAATTAATGGCTTGCACCAAGATCAGGTAAAAGACGACGATTTACCATATGCTCAAACTGTTGTGCCAATTAATGAAGGTGGCACTAAAGAATTAGGTAACCCTCTTGGAATTCAAGTAGGAGCAAGAGTATTTGGTTTCTTTATGGATGGAAAAGATTCTCAGTTGCCATTAGTTATTGGATCAATGCCAAAATTTGAGGCAGCTACATCAGGCGATCGATCAACTACACGCCAGTCACGCGGAACAAATCTTTTAGAAGACATCAAAAAAGACAAAGGAACATCACCTGATTCAAGAAATAGTGAACCAGATAGTCCGTATGCTGCAGTATATCCACATAATAAAGTAACACAAACGTCGTCCGGCCACGTAATAGAAATTGATGATACTCCTGACGCAGAAAGAATTCATATATATCATAAGTCAGGATCTTTTGTAGAATTTCATCCAAATGGAGACGTGGTAACACATCATAAAAATGGTTTTACAACTGCTTCTGGTAATGATAAAATTCATATCAAAGGAGATTTAGATATTAAAGTTGATGGAGATTATAATTTAACAGTTCTTGGATCTAAAGATGAAAAAATACTTAGATCTTCTAGTGAGCTAGTTGGAGCTGGAAAATCCATCAATGTAATAGCTGGCAATTTAGATTTACAATCTGGAGCAGCCGGTGTAATTAATTTGAATAAATTGACAGCAATATCCGCCGCGGTGACTCAAGCGTTTGAAGTATTAGAAACATTGGCTAGTGAACTTGGTCTTGAAGATGTAGCAACTGGGATAGACGCGGCTAGCACTGCGAACGATGCATTAGGTGAGTAATCATGGCCCACGAATTTATTATTAAAGATAAAGGAAAACTTATAACATATACAAATTATGAAGACATTCCTGAAGTGTTTGATCATTTAATTAAATTTGTTCCAGAAATTCCGCCTGATCCACACACGCCAGAACAGCATGAAGAAATAGGACAGTGGAATGATAAATTAAAACAAGTAATGAAGAGGGAAAGATAATGCCAGCAGTATGTAGAGTTGGAGATGCAGATTTACCACACTGTAGTGGAATGGTAAGAGCAGTTGGATCACCAAATGTTTTTGTAAATGGTATAGCACTTAGTAGACAAACTGATGTTAATACACCTCATCTTTTGCCCGCCACAATATGTCCAACACACTCGGCTCCTATCACTTTAGGATCAACAACTGTACTTGTGAATGGTTTAGGATGCGGAAGAATCGGTGATCCAATTACTAGCTGTACGGCTGTAGCCGCAGGTTCTATTAATGTTTTTGCTGGTGGATAATTTATATAGGTATAAATAGACTTATGGCACGTGTATTTTCAATAGAAGACGGAAATCTTAATACAAAATCGATTTTAACGTCAAGAAATAAAGTTTATAGTGATATTGACCTGACTTTTGAAAAGAAAGGCAATGGAGATGTATTTAAAAAAACAGATGTTGCAGCAGTAAGACAAGCAGTTAAAAATTTGTTAATGACTAATTTTGGTGAAAAACCATTTGAACCTAACTTTGGAGGAAATTTAAATGCTTTTTTATTTAACTTAGACACTGAATTCGATGAATTAGAAATTGAAGAAAATGTAGCACAAGCCATGGCCGCATTCGAGCCTCGAGCGATATTAAGGCATGTAAAAGCTTTAATACTATCAGAACAGAATGCCGTAAATGTAAAAGTAATATTTCAAGTGATTAATGTCCCAGAGGTACAAGAGCTTAATATAAATCTCACGAGGTTAAGGTAATGGCTGTTATTAGATCGTCAGATCTTGATTTTGATACAATCAAGGCAAATTTAAAAACTTATCTTCAGGCTAAATCAGAATTTACTGATTATGACTTCGAAGCATCAGGACTTAGTAACATTCTTGATGTACTAGCATATAATACACATATTAATGGTCTTATAGCAAACTTTGCAATTAACGAATCATTTTTAAATTCAGCACAATTAAGATCATCTGTTGTATCCCACGCTGAGACTGTAGGTTATTATCCGGCGTCTAAAACTGGAGCATTTGCTACTATTGACTTTAAAGTTGAAACTTCAGACTTAATTACAGCTAGTGCATCTTTACCGGCTTTCACAACATTTACTGGAACAATTGGAGAAGATACGTATGCTTTTCAAACTTTAGAAACTCATACTGCAACAAATGACGGTTCAGGTACTTTTCAATTTAAAACTGAATCTGGATCTTCTGCAGTTGTAATCACAGAAGGTACACAAAGAACTAAAACATTCATAGTTGGAGAAACTACTGATAATCAAGTTTATGTTATTCCAGATGCTAATTTAGATAAAAATACTCTCAAAATTGATGTATTTGATACTACTACATCAAGCACTTTTAATACCTATAATGACATTGAAAGTGTTGTAAGGATTGATACTAATTCTAGAGTTTTTATTATTCGTGAAACACCCAATGGATTTTTTGAACTTATTTTTGGTGAAAACAACGTTCTTGGTAAAGCACCGGTAGCCGGCAATAAAATTGTTATAACATATCTTGCAACTAATGGAGCGGACGCAAATTTAATTAGTACATTTTCTGCAGACGATACAATATCAATTGGTGGAGTAAGCTATACTCCTACAGTCACAACAACCGTAAATTCTGCTGGTGGTGGAGAAAAAGAATCTATTGAATCAATCAAGCTTAATGCTCCAATTACTTTTGCATCTCAGCAAAGACTAGTTACAGCTGATGATTACAAAGCTATTATATCTCAAAGATTTACTCAACTATTAGATGATGTCGCATCATGGGGTGGAGAAGATAATATACCAGCAACTTTTGGTGATGTATACATATCGCTTAAATTTAAAGATAATATTTCTTCAACGGTACAAACATCTACTAAAAATACAATTCAAAGTGTAATCGCTCCTAATTTAGGAATAATGTCAATCGATACAGAATTTGTAGATCCTATCGATACATTTATAGAATTAGCTATTACTTTTGATTTTGATCCAGATCTTACAAACTTAACACTTGATGCTACTCAATCAAATATTAAAACAGAGGCTGCAACATTTTTTACAGCAAATTTAGGAAAGTTTAATAGTATATTTAGAAAATCAGCATTGCTTACAGCAATAGATGCAATATCACCAGCTATTTTAAATTCTGATACATCTGTTAAAGTTCAACAAAGTTTTACTCCAACATTAAATACTGTTGCAGATTATGAAATAGCTTTTCCAGTTGCATTAGCAGCACCAGACGATGTAAATAGAATATTAGAATCTACTCCTTTTACAATAAATGGAAGTACGTGTATTATAAGAAATAAACTATCTTCTACTACTCTTGAAATATTTGATGCTACTAATAATACTGTCATTTTTGATAATATAGGTAGTTATAATCAAACTACTGGTAAAGTTAGTATTTCTGGATTTGGAGGAACAGTAACAGCATTTAATGGATCAGCAATAAAAATATCAATTATTCCGGCAAATCAAAATACAATTAAACCTTTAAGAAACTATATTGTAAAATTAGATACTGGTAAAACATCAGCCGCTGGTACTATCGATTTTCAGAATACAACTACAACCTTAACGATATAAAATGGCAATTACATCGGTAGATAAAAATCGTAGAGATCCTGTTCTTAAAAGGTCAGAAGTATCGACTGTCTTACCTGGATGGTTCGAACAGTCTAATCCGAAATTTATTAAATTTATGGAAGCCTATGAAGAATTTCTTGATAGTGATGCCGGTAAATTTAATTTTCATCAAAAAGTTCAAGATATATTTGCTTCAAGAGATATTCCAGATACAGATGAAGATTTTTTAGATCAGATTATTGGAGAGATTGGTAACGGATTAACTCAATCTTCTTTCTTTGAAAAGCCTAGACTTATGGCAAGATTACTTGGTAATTTTTATCAACAAAAAGGAACTAAGCCAGCAGCGGAAGGATTCTTTCGTGGATTCTTTGGAGAAGAAGTCGAGGTTATATATCCAAAAAGAGATATATTCACTGTAGGTCAAGATCAAATAGGTTTTGATTCACAGAAATTTATTCAAGATGCAAAAAGATTTCAAATCTTTTCGATATTAATTAAATCAGGTATTTCTGTTTCAGATTATGAGGAGTTATACAAAAGGTTCGTACACCCTGGCGGTTTTCACTTTGCAGGTGACGTTTTAGCACAAACTGAAACCAGTATTGGAACAGTTATAACATTACATAATCCGCTTGAGGTTGAGGAAGCCGATCCAATCTTTGCAAGCAGTGCATCTTTTGCAACTGGTACGCTCTTTAGCGAAACTACTGGATTGCAAGATTCAACAGATGGTACAACCTTCCGTGTTGGCTTTGAGCCTGAACAAGATATCAGCCGTTATGGCGATGAT
>Ga0255773_10002124_pt1 | contig 18756 bp, 7 predicted proteins | sample 011ome_17_FD_179971 | JGI IMG/M metagenome (GOLD analysis project Ga0255773, IMG submission 179971) | Coastal salt marsh microbial communities from the Groves Creek Marsh, Skidaway Island, Georgia - 011502XT metaG (version 2) | ecosystem: Environmental > Aquatic > Marine > Intertidal zone > Salt...
ATAGGTGGCTGTAGCAGTGATACGGCTTTATTCACTGTTCAAGATATCTTGGTTCAACAGCCTAGTATTTTACCTGCTACACTAGATCTATGTCCAGGCGAAAGTGATACGTTAAGAATTGCATACCCAATTGATGGTTACAACTATGTTTGGTACAGTGTAGGTCAAGGGATCTTAGATACTACGAGAACTTTAGCGGTTAGTACTCCTGGAACATACTACGCAAAAGCATACTATTCTGAACTCAATGGAAATGAAGAAGAAGTTATTTGTTTATCTGATGCTTCGCCGTCAGTTGTTGTAGTTCCATTAAACGCACCGAATACTCCAGTAGTAACGGATCCATTTATTTGTGAAGATGATTGGGGGCATGATCTATCTGATTATATCGATGATAATGCTGGTGTGAAAGTTCACTGGTATACTGCACCTTCAAAATACCCTAGCGAAAGCTTCTTGGATGCTACCTCTACTGTTTTGTTCCCAATGACAGCGGACAAAGATTCGTTATGGGTAGCATATGAGAATCTAGCAACGGGCTGTTACTCGCCATACGCGAAGATGGTTGTTCACGAGGTAGAATTGCCGCCGATGCCGGATGTGGACTCGGCGATTATTTGTAACGGATCAGGTCCGTTTAATATCAACGATATAGCCACCTATGACGACCAGAATTACACCTTGATGAAGTACGACATGGATAGTTTATCGTTACCAGCGAACTATTTTGTCAACTTCACCACAGTAACGACTGCCAAAACGGATTCATTCTACTACGCTTTAAGAAATAAAGTTCCAGTAGGTGGAGCCACATGTGAGAGTCAATGGGCTCTAGGATGGATTGAGACGCTACCTGAACCAGCAGCGCCAATAGGGGGAACATTAGAGTATTGTGAGGGTGATGCGACTGACGACTTTGACGCACGTGTATCGAATTTAAATCCGAGCACTACGCTTAATTGGTACGATTTGAACTCCAACCTTTTGGATGGAACAGGAGAAATTCCATCCATTTCAACGGAGAATGATACGAACTACTACTACTTCATTACGAATACAAACGGATACTGTGAGAGTACAGCAAAACTCATTCATGTTAAAGTAAATCCACGCCCGTCAAGAAACATCTTCACCGTAGATACTATTTATGCGTGTCGTCAAGATTCTATCGAACTGGCACCATACGTAAACAGTGTTTATTCCCCTATGAAGCTCAAATGGTGGGATTCACCAACATCTACTGACTTTGAGTGGAATCCTAACCAGAAAGTGTATGGCAATATCACTGGAGTTCAGTTGTTCACTGTTTCGAAAGTGAATACGAACACTGACTGTGAGTCAATAAGAGATTCTATCTGGGTAGTAATTAATTCAAATGAAACAGCTCCAATTGTTTCTGTGCCTGATTCTACTCGTATTTGTGCGAACACATTCGCAGGAACGTTGGATAAGTTCATTAATTACGATGATACTCAATTCACCTTGTATTGGTACAATTCGGCTAATTCGACGACACCAACAACGGTTAAACCTTTCTATGATTCATACAGTACATTAACTCTTGATTCTATATCCTATTGGGTCTCACTAATCGATGTAAATGGGTGTGAAAGTCCCAAGCGAGAATTGATAGTAACGCAACCGCCAACTCCGTCTGCTCCGACTGTGAGAGATACCGCTTATTGTTTGGGTGCGCAGATAGTTCCATTGGCTCAAATGGTAAATCCAGGGCAATATGCAAGCCTGAATTGGTACGATGATCCATTAGGCCAAGCACAGAATTATATTGATATCAGTAACCTTCAAACGGACGATTATTATTGGGTAAGCGCAACTAGTATAGATGGTTGTGAAGGACCAATGTCTAAGATTACGATTCAAGTAACTCCTCTTAGTTCAGTTTCGATTACAGCATCGAACACTGTAGTCCCTGCTGCAACAACCACAGGTACAGCAGGATTGGTGACACTTTCGGCTTCAGGTGCAGATATATATCAATTCTTTGATCCTACGGGTTATGACCCGAATAATCCAACTGTTGGGGTTTTGGGTAGCGTTAATCCGCTAATAATGACTCCGCCTACCTCGGGTTATTATACAGTAAAAGGAATTGATACGGCTACTGGTTGCGTGGGTATTGATAGCATTTACATTCATATCAATCCATTCGATCCGGGAACAATTGGGTTTAATTATTCAGCGACTGGAACTTTGGTAGCTCCTGGAACCTCTGGATCAAGCAGTTCATTAATCCAGGAAATCTGTTTTGGTCAACACCCGACAGATGTTAATTCTTTAGGATATCCTTCAGGCGGTTCTGGTAATTATGAATTTAAATGGAAGATCCTTTCACCCGGTATACTTGATCCAAGAACACAAAAATTCATTAATGGGGACACAATACTTCATTTGGATGACAGCGTATTAGTATTTACAGATACACTATTACCTGAGAGTTACTACGAGAGTGACTTCAAAGTTTTGAGATACGTATATGACCAAGGTGGTTTCGCCATTTCAGATACAGTAGAAATAAGAGTCCTAGATGTACCACAGATTAGTGTAGAGGAGGTCAATAACTATGTTAAAATACCTACTGGCGAGCCATTAACCTTTGTTATGGAAACGGGTATAGTTAGCGGATACACGCTTGATTATCGTTGGAAAATAAATAAACAACAACAAGGAATTACCAATGATACTTTACAAAATATTGTACTAAACCCTGGAACCCGATGGATAGAAGGCCGTGCATACAGGTCAGACATGTACGGGAATCTGAAATGTTACAGTAATGATAGTTTAAAAGTTAAAGTTTATGACCTCATCCCAGGTGTGATTGGCTCTTCTCAAACTATATGTTACGGTGGTAAACCTCAAGATTTATCTGGCACCCAACCAGAAGGAGGGGATAGTTTATACCGTTACGTGTGGGAGTACTATAACTTGGTCGATAATTCATGGGATACCCTAAGAAATGCTGCAGGTGTTGCTTACACTCAACCTGTGCTGCCATTCGATCCGAATGAACCTATGATCGAGTCGATTTCATTAAGAAGAATGGTGTATTCATTGTCTGTGGGGGCTTCCTCTAACTCAGTGGATATAACTGTTTTGGCACCGGCTCCACCGCCAATAGTGAACTTGCCAGAAGTTTGTTTCGGCAATTATGTAGGTCCATTGAGTGCGACACCTATTAATGGATTTGAAATAGAATGGTATGATCAAAACAATTTAACATCTCTACGTAATTCCCCACCTATCCCTGATTCAGCGGCTGGTCCATGGTATGTGAGCCAAATCGATACCATTTCCGGCTGTAGAAGCCCACTTGCAAAAGTTGAATTCGAATGGGTTGCAGAACCGAATCCACCACTTACGAATTCTGCATTTGTTTGTAAATCTGATTTATCAGGATATGATTTGATCGGTCATGTTGATACAACAACAGACTTTAGAATTAATTGGTTTGACAGGGATACAATAACACCATTGGCACTTTCACCAAAAGTTGCTTGGAACGGATTGAATGATACAGTATTCTATTTTGTTAGCTATACCGATACAGCCACGGGTTGTACAGGCGCAAAATCTTCCGTGGCGGTTATCTTCATGAATGGTCCAGAATACTCTATTGTTACGAGTGATGCCGATGGTATATTGTGTTTTGGTCAGGATGTAAGTGTAAACCTACAGTTTACCAGTCCTACAACAGTGATCGACAGTATTAGTTGGTATGCCGATATCCCTGGGTATCCAGTGATGACGGGTATGAGCAATTTGATAAGTCCTGATTCGACAATTAAATACAATATATATGTTGAGGACACATCGGGCTGTTCGACACTAGATTTCTTATGGTTAACAGTTGTTGAGCCTCTTGATACACCTGCCTCATTAATCATTGAGTACTGTCAATATGAAACTGCTTATCCAGTTTCTAGCGGATTATCTACAGGTACAAGTGCATTAGGTCAAGTAGTTTGGTATGATGGACAAGCAAGAACGGCAGCACTGCCTACTGCACCTATTCCGAACACAACAGCGGTTGATACCATTGTTTATTATTACACCGAGACCGATACTGTGACTGGTTGTACTACAGTTTATGGTGATGTTGAAACAAGAGTATACCCATTGCCAATGTCTCCAATCACGGCACCTATTGAGGTTTGTGAAAATGATACTACGCCGGTTCAGCCGTATGCGACCACTACTTTTATAGATGGAATTCTGAATTGGTACCAAAAAGACAGTGTTACTTCTATTGTGGGTACTCCAGTTATTTCTGGTTCAACTATTACGGGATCTACATTCTACACGGTTAGACAAAAAGATACTACTACGGGCTGTTTCTCGGAAGTTTCTCAAGCGCAAGTAATCTTCAATGAAATTCCTGACGCCGCGATTGTCAGCACTGATAGCCTTTACAAAATATGTATTGGCGATCAAGTAAGCCTAGCGCTCACGAAACCACAATCTTTCCTTGCCGTATCATGGAGTATCGAATACACCTTGTCTGATGGAACCAAGAAGTTTGTTCCTAACGTTTGGAGTGGGGTAACATTCACTCACGAGCCTGACACTACCACTTTGTATATCGCTGAAGCCTTAACCAAAGATTCATGTTTGGTGAAATATCAGCAACTTGTTACCGTTCAGCCATTGCCTAAAAAGCCGGCAATTAATGATTACACTTATTGTCAATTTGAAGAGGCGTATCCGATAATTGCCGATAGCCTAAGTTCAACGAATAAGCTTTTGTGGCATCGTGCGAACGGTCAAATAGATACGGTGGCTATTTTACCGGCCCCATCAACGTTATTAGCAGGGGTGTCATACAGGTATGTTCAGCAATATGATCCAGTTACTGGTTGTGTTAGTCAGATGGATACAGCAACCATTATCATTAATGCGTTGCCAACGAAGCCCACGACACAAGAGCGCAAATTGTGTGAAGATGGGGGAGGTATATCATGGCCAATTGCAGATACCACACTTGGCATTTATGGAGCGCTACATTGGTATGAATTAGACAGTACTACAGCTATTGATAGTTTACCATTGATCAACGGAAGTTCACTTTCTGAGTCAACTGCGTATTTAGTGAAGCAAGAAGACTTAAGAACAGGATGTTACAGTGAATTTGCCTTAGCGCAGGTAACTTTATTAAACAAGCCAGATGCTCAGATTTTCACTACAGATAGCCTATTTAAAACTTGCGATGGAGAGTCAATCACACTTGCTCTTAGCCTGCCTCAAGAATTCACAATAGTTAACTGGCATGTCGAAAGACAGGGCTTTGCAACCCAATACAACCAGGGTACAGGGGTCACATTCACTCACACGCCATTGTCTTCAACGAGGTATGTTGCAAACGCACATACTACCGATGGATGTTGGTATGATTATAGACAGTTAGTCACTGTTCAGCCATTGCCTCTTCGTCCAGCAATAAATGATTACGAGTACTGTCAGTTTGAAGATGCATATCCGATCACTGCTGATAGTCTCTCTGGCGGGAATATGCTTCTATGGCATAAAGCAAACGGTGATGTTGATACTGTATTGTCACTGCCGGCACCTTCTACACTGAATGCTGGTACATACTATAGATATGTACAACAATACAATCCTATTACTGGTTGCGAGAGTAAGATGGATACCGCTATTATCGTAGTTAAAGCGCTGCCTAACGCACCTAATACATCTTCAAGAGATGTGTGTGAGGATAACACATTCCAAGTTTCTCCTATTGCCGGCCACAACTTAGGATTTGATGGTTTCTCTCAGCCATATGGAATTTTACATTGGTTCGAAGATGATAGTACGACAGCAATCTCTGGAACACCTCTTGTAAGCGGAGCTTCATTAACAGCGTCCAAAACTTACTTGGTAAGACAAGAAGATTCTAGAACAGGATGTTTCAGTGAATTTGCAGCAGCACAAATAGAATTCTTTGCTAAGCCTGGGGCAGAAATTACAAGTATAAATAACGACTTTAATATTTGTAAGGATGATCAAATCACTTTGGCTCTTACACAGACGCAGAATTTCAACTCCATCGTTTGGGACGTTAGAACCACTTTACCAAACGGCCAGCCAATCTTGTACCAAACTCAAGGTACTGGAGCAACATTTGTTCATCGACCAGATACCACATCGGAGTATATTGCTCGTACAACAACGCCACAAGGTTGTCAATTTACCTATGAGCAATATGTTTCGGTACAATCACTTCCTAAGAAACCGCAGATAAGAGATTATGAATACTGTCAAAACATTACGCCTAGTGTTATTACAGCGAATTCGTTAGAAGCTAATAACAGTTTGTTATGGTTCAGACAAAATGGTGCTGTAGATACGTTAACTGTGCTCCCAGCTCCGTCAACGGATTCCGTTAGAACCGAGTATAGATATGTCAAACAGTACAATCCATTGACTGGATGTTCTTCAATATTTGATACTGCAACTATCGTAATAAATCCATTACCGGTTCCTCCTGTATCAAAAGCCTATTGGATATGTAAGGACACGCCATCAGATACATTAGCCGTACAACAAGGAAATTACTCTGCAAATTATTTGAGTTCTTTGGAAGTAGAATGGTTCTCTGAAGCTGGCGTTTCTTACGATACTATTCCTTCTGTAGCAACATCTGATACGGGAACTACTGTATACAATGTCCGTAATGTGGATGTAAACGGGTGTGTCAGTGAAATGGTATCGCTATATGCCAATGTATACCAGGTAATTGTCGATTCGATAAACTATGAAGACGTCGACTGTTACAACTATACTGACGCGGAAATAAGTGTTTCCGGAAGAGGGCCGTATCCGGTAACCTGGAAATATATAGATTCAACAGGTTTTGTGAGCCCAAGTTATTCATCTGGCGCCAAAGCGTTTGTAGGTGGCGGTTACTATGAGATAATTGCTTCTGATACGGCAGGATGTAATTCTGTGAAATATTTAGAACCTAGATTCTTTAGTGTTTATCAGCCTGAGCCAATTCGTATTACAGAAATAATCTCATCAAGACCAAGTTGTCATGATTCGGATGATGCATTTATCCAAATCATGGCTACGGGCCGAAATGCCGATGACTTCTTGTATTCTATCAATAGTGGCGGAAACTGGCAAACTTCAAATTATTTTGGAGGATTAAGCCCATATACCTTAGGCTCAACTGCTGCAAACACAGTTAGAAGAACATTCAATGTTGATGTAACGGATTCTGCATATTGTCCGGTCTACCAAAGAACAACGCAACCGGATAGTACAGGATCGAAACTTGTAAGTATAGGTCGTACAAATGTTGATGGATCACTAAATAAGGTTGGCTATGATCCTGCTTTAGGCAATGGTACTGCAGTATCAACGAACTATACTGGCGATAACTCATTGATCTGGTCGCCTAATGGAAACCTGAAGATTACTGAGGACGCAACTTGGATGACTATCACGATGCCATTTAAGTTGGTAGAAGATGATGAAGTTTTCTATGCCAAGAAGTTGTCTGGAACAGCTGAAGCGGTCATTACTCAGTATCTGGTACTTCGTCTAAGAGAAATCAATGGTAGCGATACGATTCAAAAGGTTCTCTTCAAGGATAATACTCTGAACTTATCCGGTACGGGTAACTTACCGTCAAACGTTGGTACAACTCAGAGTGCGGAATTCAATTATAACATAGTTGATGAAAATATTGATCCAGGTACCTACGCTATAGATATCGCAGCATATCACAGGGTTCAGTTGAAGACATTGGTCAACTTGGATACTGTAACAGTTCAATCGCTCAAAGCGAATATTAATCAAGGTGTTAGTATGACCGTTGAACTATACGAAGGTCCTAAGTCAAGCTTTAAGTTAAATGAGACTGCGCCAACTGTTCTTACTTCATCCGGCGTCATTAATGATATTAGCTGTTGGGGAACTGAAGACGGACGAATCGATATTTCTTGGAGTGCTACCAATGATGTATATGTATCCGTTGACTCAGGGGAGACATTTATTTCGGCTACAACATATGCAAATTCACATTGGTTCCAAGGACTAGATAGTGGTGATTACTATGTTACAATTCGTGACGAAAACGACTGTTATATCTACTACGATCAGAACAGATCACATACACTAAGAAGTCCAAGTCCAATTGTATTGGATAGTGTAGTATCGGAACAGAATTCTTGTTTTGATTCAGACGATGCCTTTATCCAACTATATGCACATGGAGGAATGATTAAGGATAATGACGACCCTAATTACACACCTCCACAGCTATTGTATTCAATAAATGGCGGGGGGAATTGGTCCACTCAAAACAACTTTACCAACCTAGATACGGGCTGGTACTATTTGAAGGTGACCAATCTGAAAAACACTGTAGTGGATCCTAGAGGATGTGTCAATGAATACGTTGTAAATCCTTATCTATACATAGATCAACCAGATAGTTTACGTCTAGATAGCGTTTACTCATTACCAGCACAATGTTATGATTCAACAGATGCATTCGTTCAGCTTTTTGCTACTGGAGGTAATACGATACTATACTCCATTGATTCATTGAATTTCCAAGTTTCTGATAAATTTATAAATGTTGCGCCTGATGATTACTGGCCTACAATAAAAGATGATAAGAACTGTCAAGCATATTACTGGCAAGACCACTTGGCAAAATTGACTCCAACCATTGAAAGTGACGACTATACCGTAGGTGTACAGGATACATTGGTGGTTGAAGAGCCAAGCCCGATGTTCATAACATTTACAACGTCTGACCTTACTTGTAACGAAGAGTTTGATGGCGAAATCATTGTGAACATTGTTGGGGGTAATATTGATCCGAATATCACTCCTGGCCCACCTTGGGATTCAAATCTAGACTCGTTGCTTGGTTACACGTATGAGTGGAGCTTCGACTCAACGTCAGCAATAAACTCTCAATACGGATACTTTATTGATACGTTATCTTGGGATAGGGCTGATAGCTTATGGGCAGGAACATACTCGGTATATGTAGAAGATTATAAAGGTTGTTTCGTAGAAGGGTCTGTAACGCTAACTCAGCCAGATTCGATAAGGTTGGATAGTGTATACACGCGACCTGTAACTTGTTGGGATAGCACTAACGCAATTCTTGAAATCTATGCATCAGGAGGTAATGGTTTATTCTATTCGACCGATTCTGTTCCTGATACAAGTCAAGTTGTTAATTGGGGCTTCACGACTTCTTATTATACCCTTGCACAAGGTGATACGTCTTATCTATATCTAAGAGATACATTGAATCAAGACTGTTATGTTGATTACAAAGCACCAAGGTTCCACTATGTGGCAATGCTAGATACGTTTAGAGTTGATACAGCAATAGTAACGCCTGTATTGTGTTTTGGAGACACTACTGGAACCATTTTACTCCAAACAACAGGTGGAAATATTCCATTATTCAACTTTGATACGTTGTCGACTGTTTATGATACGGCTGCGTTTATACAAGTGCCATCTGATTCAGTTTATTACAGTGTCACTGATAATAATGGTTGTGCACCAGTGTACTACGATTCAACGAGAACAGTGTTTGTACCACAGCCGGATCCGTTGATTGTTCTTGCGGAAACTGATAGTAACGTATTCTGTGCTATGGATACTACCGGTATAGTTTCTGCGATGATTTTTGGAGGAACGCAGCCGTATTATCTACTCTGGTCTTCAAATGATACTACTGAAGTTGATAGTTCTGTTACTGCCGGGCTTTGGTACATTGAAGTGACGGATACGAATGGTTGTTACACCTACGATTCAACGTTCGTATATGCGATCGATTCAGATTGTGATAACATCATGGATTCTGTTGAGACTTTCGCCGATTACGATATGGATGGTCTTCCAAACGCGAATGATCTGGATAGTGATAATGACGGATTGCCTGATGCATTAGAATGGGATTACGACCGTGATGGAGTAGGAGGTGATGATTGTGACGGTGATGGTTGGCCAAATTACTTGGATCCTGATATTTGTGAATTCTATGTGCCTTCGGTAATCACACCAAACTCTGATGGAGATAATGATGCGTTGTTTATACCTGGCTTACAATATTTCAATAACTTCAAGTTTACAGTTTACAACTCCATGGGGAATAAAGTTTACCAGGTAGAGAATACTAACGTTAACTTTAACGGAGCAACTAATGGAACAGTAGTTTGGTCTACTACAGGGGCTTTGCCTTCTGGAACGTATTATTATGTATTGGAGATTAGGCCAAATAAATGGACCCAAACAGGTTATATTTTCTTAGCTAGATAAGGTGAAAAAGCGTGCGTTACATATTGTATTAATGACACTTGGAATGTGGACATTGGGTTTTGCCCAAAGTCACCCCTCCTTACATAATTACCTGTTTAATCCAGTCTCAATTGCGCCTTCATACGCGGGGAGATTAAGTGGTACACTAAGTGCAAGTCATGACCAGAGGTGGGTAGGAATAGATGGAGCCCCCGTAACTTCTGAATTGAGTTATGATGCCATGACCAAAGGAAGGTTTGGTTATAACTTGAGTGTAATGAGTAACGATGTAGGACCTATATCAAATACATCCGTTGGTATTGTTACTTCTTATCACCTTAGAATTAGTCCAGATGAGTATTTTTCAACTGGAATCAGATATGTGCTAAATAGGTTAGATGTTGATCTTCCTTCAGAGCAATATATTGACCCGAATGATTATGTGATATTGAATGGTGTGATTCGCAAATGGTACCACAACGTGGACATTAGTGGCGCGTATTATGGACGTCAAAGTTATTTTGGTGCCACAATGCGAAATGCGGTACGCACCTCATTCTTTTTGAATGAAAATTATGGGGCACGAGTGGTCCATTTGTTTGGAGGGAGTGAATATCCCACAATTTATGGTGTAGATTTTCTGTATAGCGGTCTTGTAAATATTGTCGAAAATACTCCTGTAGATGTGAACCTGCATATGCTGCTTCGCTACCAAAATTACGTGGCTAGCGGAATCCATATTGGAAGCTCAAGTGCTGGATTAGTTTACAAATTAAATAGCCAGAACGGATTCACATTTTTATATCAATATTCATATCCATTATCTGAGCTCAGTATGTTCTCACAACAAAGTCATATGGCCACATTGAGATACGGGTTTACTCGTGCGACTGTTTTCAGTAATCGAATAGTAGAAACGCCTGTATTCTTTTTATAGATGAGAAGGTCTACAGCATTATTGGCGTTTGCCTATATCTTAGTCAGTTTTCCTTTGTTAGGCCAGCTGCGTCCCGCGCCCACGCCAAATTTCTTTAATCAAAGCTTTCAAGTCACGCGTTTAACGTCCCCAATAAAAAATTCATTAGCGGGTACCTATGTAGGTGATGGAAGAATGTTATTTGTTAGTGATGCAGCATCACCTTTCTCTCAAGCTCCTAAGTTTCGATTGTGGAATATGGATTTGATAACGGAGAAAGCAAAACGTGTTAATACCAAAAACTTATGTGAGATTAACACGCTACGATACAATGTTGGAGCGATTACAGTGGATGATAGCAATTCCTTCATGATAGCAGCTATAAACGATGCGTCAATAAATGACTTCATGGTGCAAACTAGGATGACGTTATTACATATTGATTTGTCACATGGTTTCTCCCAATGTGCAACACCTCCTTTTGTTAAAATCGGCTATTCTTATAATCATCCATTTTATGATGATAAAACAGGATATCTATATTTTACGAGTGATAAGCCTGGAGGCAAGGGAGGCTTAGATATTTATAGAGTCCTTAAGTTAGGAGCAAATGAGTGGGGGGAGGTCGAGCCTATGGATGAACTTAACACGCCTAACAATGATGTGTTCCCTTATGTCCATGATGATGGTCGACTATATTATTCTACACTCACCGCCTCGTCTGGGTATGATGTTTATATGTGGGATTTTGACCGAAGATCTTATCCTACTCGATTGCCTGCACCGGTCAATACGAAAGTTGATGATTTCAACTTTTTTATCATATCGGAGAAGGACGCTGTTGTTGCACGCTCAAGTAGTAACTCTGACTACTCCGCGTTGTATCGATTACTCGCTTTTTAGCGAATAATAAATTCACATCTTCGGTTCTGGGCTCTGCCTGCTTCAGTCTTATTTGATGTAACCGGCTCTTTTTCTCCCATTCCGACGACCTTGACAAACCCTTTCTTAACTCCTTTTTTTTCTAAGAATCCTCTGACCTCTTTGGCTCTTTTCACGCTAAGCTCTTGGTTAAAAGAATCAGAGCCTATAGCATCAGTATGACCAACTATAGTAACACTCTTAGCGTTGTCAACCATAGGTTTAATGATTTCCAACTCACGAGTCGCGACAGAAGAGATATTCCACTTTCCGAAATCGAAATAGATGTTGTTTAGAGTAAATGAGTTGTCGGCACCTTCTTCATACTTGCGAAGCATGACTAATTTTTCGACTTGCTTCATTTGAATAAGGCGCTTTTTATTGTCAAAACGTATTGAATGCGGTAGATAGCCTTCAGAAGTGATGGTCAGACCTAAATTATATTTTGGCAAATAAGAGAAGTAGCAAACTTCACCTTTTTGAATTTTAGCGCTTTTCATTAATGTGTTAGACTCATAATCGTAGTAGTCTACATGGAATGGAACATAATCTCCGGTAGCTTTGTCAAGACACTTTAATCTGATTACGACGTCTTCAGGAACTATGGTACTATCTCGACCAAGATCTATCATGGTAGCGGTAATCCCAGAATTCGAGAAGTATAAACTATCCAATTCTGCTTCGTGTGGCTGAGTATGTTTTGGACCAAGAACAAAGAAAATGCTGTCCTTTTGAGAAATAAATGATCGTGGATTATTTTCAAGAGCTGCATTTAGCGTGGCCATGGCGACTATAGCATCGTTGGTACGTTTAATTAGTGTGCTAAATCTACCTTTACCTACATCTCGAGTAACAGTATCAGTAAATTCCATGGCATTCACCATAGCTTCAGCCTTTATGGAATCTATTTGTTCTTGTCGGCGTTTATTTATCTTATCTAAGGTTAGAATATCCTGAGATTGCGAAATATTACTAGCATAAATCATTACCAATTCATTTTCACCTAAACGTAAATTTCTAGATACGAAAAGGGTGTCATCATTCAAGAATTCAATAGCAATGTTCTTGGCGTTGTAATTAATTGGATATCGAAGTCGCTCACCTTTTAAGGAATCAACCATATAGATGTCACTTAGATCAAGACCATTATTGATGCTCAAAAATGGTTTGCCATTATAGGAAGATATTCGGTAAGGATTACCGGGCAGATCAGCAGTGATTTCAATAGTATCGGCGCGAAGGATACCAGTTTCATTGATTTCCATCATGACAACTTGACCATCTGATAACGTGAAATATTTACCCGATTCGTTGTCGTAGGTGATACTAGTGACATTATAGTTGTCATTAGGGTGAATTAAAGTATTACGCTCATTTTTATTTAGTGCGTTCTTTACATCAATTCGATTCTCATACTGGACCAAGCTATACACCTCATTCATTTTTACAAACCCCACGAACTTTGATGCTTGGATAGTTTTGTCCTCTACAACTTTATCTTCTTTGATGCTGTAATACAACAAGGAGTTTGTATTCGGCGAACTGAAGTAGACTTCATTCAAATCGTCGTTAACACTATGCAAGTAGATAGGTTTTGTAGAATTGTATATGGTCTTTTCGACTAGTATGGTTTGAGCAAAACTGAATTGACCAAAAACTAAAAATAGAACAAGTAACTTTTGAATTCTCATAGTCCGAACACTACACTCATTGATACTTCATTGTACCCTCCAACCAAAATTCTCGGGCCAAAGGTTAAACGATCTGTTGCTCGCTTTTGAAGACTAAAACAACCGGCTCCGGTTATGGTCATTTCATTCACTCCGCTTTCTGCCAACAAAACAGGCCCTAACGACACCTGGCCACGCCAGCCAGTTCGGTAGAACAAGTTCATCTCATTCGACAATCCTAAATACATGAAATTTATTTGATTGTCACTTCTATGAATAGATGTGCCAGCAATGGCTTCTACACCGTAGTACTTGAAGTATTTCACACGAATACCTAGCTGGTCGGTGTGCCTTCCAACACTGTAATTTAAGTGCATACGATTTTTTACCGGCGGAGTTCGCTTCGCATCTGGAATGTATACGTCCAATTCTCTAACTGAACCTTCTCCCATGAATGAAGACTCTGAGATGTAGTGAATAGATTTTGGATCTTTTCCGGTGGCCAATACTATTTCAGGAATGAAAGGATCAACATTGAATTTTTCAAACTTGACAATTTTGAGAGTATCATTTACGACATCGAAGTTTCCTATCTTTTCGGTTCCAAGTAAAAGGTCATTACCCTCTATTTCGAGAGCCTGTGCTATACCAAGTGTAGGAAATAGCATTATCGTTATTGCGAGCAGTAGTTTTCTCATAGCAATTGGTATTGTAACGTAACGTTCAAATGATATCTGTTTGTCCATCTAGGAATCAAGTTATAGTTCGGATATGGAATACTTGTTGCGGCAGAAGAATATGCCATGAGAGTAAATTTTTCAGAAATTTTCGCCCGAATACCAGCAGATAAATTGGGCTTAATGGTTTGATTATAAATATAATTGGATATTCCTACTTGTACGTACAAATCATTTTGATATTTTCTTTCTGCCAAAACATTGGCAACGAAGAATTCGGTATCTAGGTAACGCTCAACTCCACCAGAGAAATTTAAGAACAATAGAGGTTCTATTTGAACTCTATAAGCTAAATAAGCACTGTAAGGAATTAAGTTTATGGACTGTGTGGTGTCGTTGTCCTTTATCTTATTCCTTCTATATTCATATTGATTATTCAATTCTAAAATCTTTTCCTCGTTGAATAATTGATACGTAGGAATACCTGATGGTTCCAGAACAAAGTTGACGCTATCAGAGCGAAAGTCCATAGGAACAATCCTGTTAGGAGTTATCCCGCTTATGAATAGTTGAAATTGAGTAAACTCTGTGGGTCTATGAACCAAGCGAATGTCCAAACTGGGCATCAATGGCTGACGAGTAATTGATGTTATGCGAACTGAATCTCCCCAACTCATTGAGTTTTGAAGTTGATCCTCAACGGATCCTTGATATAGCAATTGATTGTTATACCTCATTGCGTCCGCAGTATAATGCCCCTCGTAGGTTTGACCATTTTTTACAATAATCCCATTGAGGCTAGCTTTTTGATAGGAATTAATTTGATGGCCTGAGACAATGAGCTGTGCAATGGTGTGATTACTCTTTTTGGTGAATTTCAATTGATGTGTAATTATACTACTTCGGATGTCCATCATGTTGGTTAACGGTAGCGTATCACCGACATAAATACCTCTGAGCAAACTATTGAATTCACTTGGGCCAAGCGTTCTGGAATGAATACTTGTCATACCTGTGGAGAATCCAATTTCAGATTTTGGGGTAGAGTATGCTATCGTCAGCAACTCATTATCTCGTAAGTCAAAAACGCCAACATCATTTTTTGAAGCAGTTCCATCGACCCACTTACCAGCATTCATACTACTTTGAAAAGTCCTATCCAGAGAGCCTAATGAAAGAAAAAAATTGGTGTCTTGGTGCTCATGAAATGCCCAGGTATTGAGCACATTATTTTGACCAACCATAAGTTGGGCAAATAATAGTATAGGTATGAGGTAAACTCTTTTCATTAGTAAAAGGAAAGTTTTACCCTCATGGACAAATAATCTTTCATCCCGATGAAAGTGGTTTCTAAATTTCCCAGACCTCCCCTAAAAAAGAGTTGGAGTTCTTCTCCAGATAAGTGGGATGGACTGATCTTAAACTCTTCTGTGGCCCAACCTTCGTCATTATAATTTAGAATCCCTTCATAGTTTATAATTTCTACCCCTGCAGAGTCAACTAGTTTTAATTCCAAGTCAGACGATGTAGTAAATTGAGCTTTAGCATCACCTTCAATAGAAATAGTTATGCTATCTGATGCAAATATGACCGAGTCCAAGAGTCCATTTGCATTTATGGTTAATGGTGTATTTGCTGTGTAGTAAAGCTTTCCCTCACAATAGCCCAAGAAACGTTGAATTCCGGTATTTATAATATGGTTGTCGTCAAGTCTTAACCCAAGTGTAGTGTCGGCTGTAATTACCACCTCGCTTTCCAGGATGATTGGAAGTGCGCCCATAAATGTGCTATCTATTCCCGAAAGTGTCCTAATTCGTGTAAGGTTGTTGTTCAACGAAATATGTTTTAATTGACTACCCATTTTCCAATTAATGGTATCGCCATATGCTCCTTGGCCTGAGCTATATTTTACATAACATGAATCTGTTAATTCAAGATAGCCTATTCCATCCCCTTGAACATTTATGACGATGGACGAGTTTGTCAAATTTAAACTGTCCTCAATGTGACTGTAGGCCTCGTTCAAAGAGTTGTCTAGTATGTCTGTCAAGATGATTTGATTTTTTACCGGCCCCTCATAATAACATACATTCCACATATTTTCAGCCCCATATGCCGAATTGACAGTATAGCTAGGTTTAATGCGAATAGGGAAGCTTTGCAGTGGCCGAATGTAATAATTGGCATATACGACGTTACTATCTGAAATGTGGAGCGAATCATTCTGAAACAATATGTTGCGAACGAATGGAGACGCACTTTTAACCATTAAAGTACTGTCAACATTATAATATTTAACAGAATCAGTTATCTCTCTAATCAAATAGAAAGGTCCATCTATACCGGATAGTAAATATTGAGCATCCAGTTGTCCGGAGCACAAATAAATATCAAAAGCTCCTCCTCTATCTTGAATTGGAACTTTCAATGAATATGACCCTATGGGCACTCTTTCGTTTAACGGATTTACTTTACCATTACTCACGTAGGCTTCCGATAAACTTAAGCTAAACTCAAGCTTTTTTGAATTCGACCATGTTAAGGGAGTTGAGAACCCAGGACAGGTAACGTCTTCGAAATAAACTTTAATTTTCTTGCCGATGTTTTGGTTATAGATAACTGTATCTATGACTAAGCTATTACCTGCAACAAGACTGATTTCATCTGAATAAAAGGTCCCGCCACCTGAAACTAACTTAAACTCTCCATCAAGTGCTAAATCTAAGTCGTTCACAAAAGTCAACACTAACCTCGCTGAATCTAAGATTGATGTACTATCTACGAAAGAAACACTGTAAGGTGTAACAATCTCATTTGTCGGTGTAACATTATTGAAACCAGAATAAGAATCGACAGTTTGTCCATCTTTCCCACTTAGAGTAGAGAAATTTGAGGCATCATATCTACTGATGATATTAATTTGCGTTAAAGACTTGATGTCGAAAACACTATCAACACGAAATGATATGTTCCCGTTATTTATCGGGCTCATGCCTGATAGTAGTATAGTTGTGTCCTGAAAATCAAGAAGTTGTCGACCAGTGTAGGACTCATCCAGTAAACTTTGAATTAAAATTATACTATCACCATTTGAGCTTATTTCGTTTCCCTCAAGGTCCAAAATGTCGTAGATCATGAACGTATCTGCAAATACGACTATCTTTGAGTCTAGATTAGGTTTTATACCATCTAAAGACACTGGTCCTATTGAACACGAGCCTAATAAACTCAACATTATGAATCCGCAAAAGAGCAGTCGTTTAAACATGGTGTTATTTGCTGGTATGATTAGATGTAAATATAAGTGGTTTGGCATTAAAGTTATCCATCTAGGGTTAGCAACTTTATTTGTCCTGCTATCTTCTTGCGGAAGCACTACCAATACCATTACCTATCCCTTATCTGAACCTAATTTTAAAGACACTCGTTTCTTAGATACTATTCAAGAGAAAACCACCTTTTATTTTGGGATAATTAATCCTGATGGATTTGACCGTTTTGGTGGCACCGTGTTTGAAGATTTGCAGAGAAAAATAACGCTTCGAAACTCAGTAAGCGATTCTCCGAAGCGAATTGATTATTTCTTCGGAGAAGTGCATTCAAAGGGATTAAATACAGTATTCATTGTTAATGGGGTTTATGTAAATGAGCCAAATTTATTCAAGGTTAAAAATGATAGTGTTTCATCCATAGTTTCTGTTCAAGAGGTCGTCAAGACTAATACTAAAAATACGCCACCAGATGCGGCTGCGGTTTTGATTCAGGCTAAAAAAGATTTAAAACCTAAGTCGCCTAAAGTAGAGGAAGTTACGGCACAACCTGAAAAGGTAAAACAAGATGATAGACTAATTATTATTGCCTGTTTTAAAGAGGAATATTTTCAAGAATACATGCTAGAACCCTACTACAATGAACTTGCAGATATAGGATTTTATAAGGCTAAGGGCTGGGTAAGGGTATACCTCGTTGACTTTCCAGGATTTAGAATCTGGGAAGCGAAGGAAGTATTCCCTGATGCTTGGCGAACATATTATGGTGAATAAGTAAAAGTTTTCCTTAATTTTAAGGCAAACCACTATAAACATGAGCAGAAATTTTCAAACACTGTTTATTGCCTTAGCTTTTCTATCATTTGGAAAATCCAACGCACAATCATTCAATACGACTTTACAAGGGTCACCAAACAATTATTATTCTCCGGGTGATACTGCAGCCATAGAAATTGCCATATCCGGATCAAATTTTGGTATTGGTAATTATCTACAGTTTGCTTTGGCGC
>Ga0255773_10002130_pt1 | contig 18722 bp, 9 predicted proteins | sample 011ome_17_FD_179971 | JGI IMG/M metagenome (GOLD analysis project Ga0255773, IMG submission 179971) | Coastal salt marsh microbial communities from the Groves Creek Marsh, Skidaway Island, Georgia - 011502XT metaG (version 2) | ecosystem: Environmental > Aquatic > Marine > Intertidal zone > Salt...
GCGGTGAGAACGACGACCCCCTCGAATCCTGGGGGTGGGAAAAGGAACGACGACGACAACGCCAACCCGTTCGGCGGCGTCGACCCCGGCTTCTCCTCCTCTGCCTTCACGTTCGGACAAAAAGAGACTTCTCCAACTGTGTTTGGTGATTTTAGAGAAGAAAGTTCGGCGTCGCCGATGAGCGTCGTGTCGGAAGGGACACCGGCGTCTTTGAACACGAATAATACTAATAGCAACAACGTCGAGGAGTCGCCGTCTTCGTTTGGAGGATTTACCTCGTCACCTGGATTTACGTTTGGTCAGCAGAGACGAGAAGAAGAACCGTCGCCGCCGAATCCGCAGTGGGCGCACATCAAAACGCCGACGGAGTTTTCGCCCTCTATGTTTGCCGAGACGCATCCCGGGGTGAGGACGACGAGTTTTAATACCACCACGCCGACGGGATCGGCGAACGCGACTTCGACGCCGTTGATTTTTCAAAGCGGCGGTGGCGACGGAAGTTCAGAGGGCGGCGGATTTAGTGGAAGCGCGACAAAGCCAAAGTCGTACAGTAGGAGTAATAGCAGTAAAGCAAAAGGCAGCAGTAGCGGTGGTAGAATGCAGAACAAAAGTAGCGCGAATAGCGATAGAATGCAAGAAGTTCCGAGCGATAGTAAGGAAGCGGCAAAAATGGCGACGAAAGCCGCGACGAGTTTTCGAGAAAATGGCGCGTTTTCCCCGCAGGCGGTGTTGAGCAACTCCTTCTCAAAGGTGACCATTGGAGGTGAAAGCAACAACATCAACGGTAGTGGTAGTCCGTTACCCAGCGCGTCTGCCTTTAACGTCGGTTACAACTTTACTACCGACGGAAGACCAATCCCGCGAATAGTAAACGGCGAAGGTGCGCGAAAACCGTATAAGAAGTTTGCCGTCGTGAAGTCACCGGGTTCGCCAAAGTCGCCAACAACAACGGGCAGTAGTGCAACAAATGCGTTCGGTCGCGCGATGGGATCGTCGCCTTCGAGGAATAGTCCTTCGTCCGAGAAAGAGATGGAGAAAATGGTAAACGTAGAAAAAGATGTGAAAGCGTATAAACTCGAAGCGAACGGATTGTTTCAAGAAGCTTCTTCTTTTGTGAATCAAGATAAAGACGAGCAGGCTTTGAAGAAGTTCCGCGCGGCTCGAGATACGTACACGCGCGCAATAATTATGCTCGAAAGCATTGCGCCGTCCCCGGACAAACACGGTAGTTTTTCGCCGAGTAGAAACAACGGCAGCGGCGCGCCGTTTCTTCCCACGAGACAGCTGTTAGGCAGAGAAGCGGGGACACTTTTGAGCAACCGAGCGGCATCGACGCTGATGGTTATACAAATAGAAGAATCGAGAGAACGAGCGAAGGAGATGGACGGTAAGTACACGCCGGATATGCTTTGGAAGTATCGCCAGAAAATCCAGGAATGCATCGATGATTGCATGCGCGCGAGAAAAGCGGATGCGACGTACATGAAACCGATTTTGCGTCAAGCGAAATGTCACGAGCGTCTGGCTGATTTTACTGCGGCGTGTGCGTGTTACACTACGATTGTTTCGAGCTCGAAAGCTTCGGAGAAGGAAAAAGAAGAAGCGCGCGTAGAGCTCGAGCACGCGAAGCGTTTGAAAATAATCTCAGATGTGACGTATCTCACCGACGCGAGACGCGCTTTGAGAAGAACACCCATAAACGGCGGAGAAAGCTTCGTGCAGAACGAGTTGTTAGTGAAATCGGCGATAACAGATGCGACGGATATTGAGGGCAGGGCGACGCACATGCCGTTGGACACTCGACAGCTCGTGGCGTGCTTGAAAATAAACGCGCTCATGATTTGCGGACAGTATAAAGAAGCATTAGAAACGTTGGAATCGTTCGACTTTTTCGCCCCGTTATCTCCGACAAAACCAAAAGGAACGAGGAACAAACACTCTCCCCCTCGCGTGGTCGAACCGGAAGACGATATGGCGGTCAGAGAGAACATAATCGAGATGACTTTGTTGCGCATAGTCGTGCACTACGGATTAGGTGACGTGGACGATTTGGAACGGTTCGCGAAACAAACGAACGGTTTCACCGGTCCAACGTTTGGCGGCTCAGAAACTGGTGAACCTGGAGGAGATGGCCCTGAGCATAAAACGTTCACCATGTTAGACACGTTTAACGCGATTCGTCCCGACTCCGGAGCTATCTTTGCCGTTCTGAAAGATCAATACGACGCGCGCATGTGCGGGAACTCCGCATTCTCGAGTGGCGAGTACGACGAGGCCGAGATGCACTACACGAAGTGCATCGCGGCGTCTAATTCGTCGTTATCGAAACAGTTTGTTAGCGCCATTCTGTGTAATCGCGCTGCTGCGCGTATGGGTGCGCAGAAGTACATCGACGCCATGCTCGATTGCGGTCGCGCCATCATTCTCGACCCGACGCGCGCGAAAGCGTACTCTCGTCGCGCGGCGATCTTCTCGCACTTGCGTTTGTTCGAAAAGTCTTTAGAAGATTTGAACATGTACGAGAAAACGGCGGATGCGAACGGCGACGTCAAGCAAAAGAACGACGCCAAGAGTCGCGCGAAAGAGTTGAAAGCGGTGGAAATCAAATTGGAACAGCAGTACGGCGAATCCGCTCCAATACACGCTCGCGCCATACTCGGTTTCTCCGACGACTCGTCCACCACATCTCTGAGCGACAGCGACATCACGAAAGCGTTCAAAAAGTTATCCTTGCGCGCGCACGCGGACAAAGTCTTCCACCCGAACGAGCTCCCGAGCCATTTCGTCGCCGGGAACGAGGACGTGCTCAAACTGCTCACCGAAGACGCAAACAGAGTTTTCAACCATCTCAACGTCGCGAAAGACGCGTTAAAAACCTCCGCCGACCGACGTTCCCACGACGCCTCTGAGTACCAATGGGACAGCACGGTCTCCGTCCAACGACGCCGCGCGTCCTCGAGCTCGAACTCGGCGGGAAGCCGCCACGGACGCCCTTCGGCGCGCGATTTTTACTCCTCAAACGCGGAGGACGCCATGTTCTACAACTCCTTTTACGAAAGTCAAAGCGCGTTCTATACCAGCAGAAACGCCCAAAATGGTGGTCAAGGTGGTCCGTCCTCGTCCTCGTCCAGAGGAGGAGGAAGGACAAGCGGCAGTGGAAGAAACCGAAGAGGCGGTCATCGCAGGTAAAAAAAATGTCTACGCGAGAGAGAGAGCAGAGAGAGAGAAAATTGAAGTAGAATTGTCCACACAAAAAAACATCACTCGTCACAAAATACAAATTTCATTCATGTACTCCTCTTCTATGCTTTATAATTCTATTTAAAAGATGGGCGGGACGCACAAATCCGGCCACGCGGCGACTGTCGCCGAGGCTGGTCGCAAAGCCGAACTCGCCCGGGATTATTACGAGGATACGAAAGCGAAGGAGTTGAAAGAATTGGATAAAAAAGAGGTGAAATTGTTGGACGAATTGCGAAAGTCGTTAAAGACGACGGATTCGATTCCGAACCGGACGAGCATGCTCGTGGAAAGAATACGAAGAGGAAAAGAAGACGACGAAGAAGAAGACAACGGAGGAAAAGAAGGAGTTTTGCGAACGAAAACGAAAGGACGCGACCGCGACGACGACGGAGAAAAGGAAGAAAAAGAAACGATGATTTTGAGAGATGAGAAGACAAAGACAAAGACGTACGTCTCGAAAGCCGACAGAAAGCGGCTCAAGAAACGACGACGAGAAGAACAAAAAGAACAACACCAAAACCACACAACACACGCGAGGAAAAGGATAGAGTGACGACGACTCGTTTTTAAAGTAAATATAGAAAGTAGACACTGTGAGTAGAGACAATAATACTCGTAAACATTAAACATCGACGTATGCGAGAACGCTTAAAATATCTCTCCTTTTTGCTCCAAATCTCTGGATTTGAATCGTCACAAAAAGTTGTAACAAAGTTGTTTAAAAAAGCAAACAAACATCATGGGCATCGGCGATATCGTGACCGAGAAGAAGAAGCAGGTAGACGAGTGGTTGAAGAACCAATCTGTGCCGGTGGAAATTGCCGCGATTTCGGCCGGGAGTGCCGTGCAAGGTACGCGCGAAAGAGATCTCTTTCTCTCGTTTCATCTCTCTTTCTGGCGGCGATGTTGATCAGATTGTCGTTAGAAAACCAACAACCTTTTCCGCGTTCTCTCTCTCTCTCTAACGCTCTCTCTCTCTCTTCTTTTGTGACGAACAAATAGGTGGCGTGCTCGGCTTCGTGCTCGGGACGGTGAACAAAAACCTCGCGGAACAAGCGGCGACGAACCCGGCGATGGCGAATCAACCGGCGATGTCCGGCGCCATGTCGGGACCGCCGCACGTGTTGGCGGTGAACTTAGCGGTATTTACCGCCGTCCAAGGCGGGTTGACGTGCTGGATTAAGAAGATGAACAAATTTTCAGAGATTGAAACCGGGATGTTGGCTATGTTTGGCGCCGGCGCGGCGCTGTCGGTGTCGTCGAGTTTGAGCGGGCAGAAGGCGGCGTTTGGAGGGCAGGACGCGGCGATACCGGAAGGGCCGATGCAGATTGCGCAAGAGGCGGTGAAATCGGGCGTTTTGTTTTCGCTCTTGAACGGGGCCTTTATGAAGATTGGTCAGTCGTTTTCTGGGAAGAATGAAAAGACGGACGTGTTTTATTCGCACGCGGTTGGGATGTTGACGGCGCTCGGGTTGGAGAAGTACGAGAAGAATTTTAAGAGAGGGTTGTTGACGGACGATTGTTTGCTTTTGTTGAACGATAACGCGTTGCAAGAGGTACGAATTCCGCCGGGACCGAGGTTGAAGATTTTAAATTACGTGGCGGGGATGCGCGTGGCGCAGCAACAGCAGCAACAGGCGATGAGTTTGGCCGTGAAACCGTAAAATGAAGAATCATATAAATTTAGTAAACGATGCGAATTGAAATAACAACAAGATATATATTAGAAACCAAACGCGAACGAGAGAGAGAGAGAGAGAACGCAGTAAAACAACAATAATACACAGCAACATTATTTTAGTATTGAGGATGATGATAGTACGATTTATATTAAGTAAGTAAGTACAAATTGGAAACACAGAGTTTTTTCGTCGTTTCACCATCTCGTCGAGCGAGCTTCTTGCAGAACCTTCTCGTCTCTGTGGAGTTTTTTTATATTATTTTCAATCAACTTTTTTTCGGAGGTGGTGGTAATAAAAGGAAGTACGCTTAACACTTCTTCAACTTGGGAAGCGTAAACTTGTGGCGTAAAGTGGACGTCGTCACGGAGGCTTCCGTGACTCTGCCGACTTGTTGGTCGGTGTTCGCCCATCGAAACTCTTCGTTCTTGGAGCCGTTGTACCCGACTCTTCGTAACCGTCTCTTTTCGAGTTCAACGCGCTCTTCGCGACGTTTCAACCCAGCACGCATCGCTTCAAAGAACATGAAGAATATGGCAGAGTTGATACCGTTCGAGAATGCACGAGGGCCGACACCAGTAAAGTACATGGGAAGTTTGCCCTTGATAAAGCCAGCCGGCGCTTCTTTCCATACGCCCACAATGGCGCCGCCAAAAGATGGTCTCGCAGCGGCGTTACACATCATGCGCGTCTTTACGACGTCCAAAGGCGTCGTCGCAGCAGCTGCGACGGATCCAGCGATCAAACCCATGGAGATGTCTGCAAAAGCATCGGCTTCATCGTCGTCTTTGTTGAAAAAGTTGCGATGCATCGTTCGCAAAGTTTCGTAAGCCGCAAATTTGACCGCCATGTCTGGGATGTCTTCGAGCAAAGTCGGCGCGTACCCCGTAAACAAACCTCTCCAGCCGGCAGCTTTCGTGATTGTCCCCGCGGCAGCAAAGACGTTCGGGTATACTCCAGCTTGCACGGATCGAATACAAACCGCGGCGGGTACTTTGACCAAGGAGGAACCCAAGGCGCCGATACCGCCAGCCACGAAAGCAGTCTTGGAGACGGAGTAGTCGGAATATCGTTCCAACAATTTCTTCGCGGCACCGTAGAAAGCAAAGTAAGTGCCGATAGCAAGTCCAGCTCCACTCGCGGCACCGAACACGCCTTTATAAAGCACGGAAAACTCTTTGCCGACGGCTGAAGCGCCTCGAGCCAACGCGACGCGTTTGCTTCCGCCATTCGCCATGAAGGCGCTCCCGACGCCATATTTACCCGTGGATACCGCCTTAGCCGCTTTCTGCACCGCGGCAGCTTCCTGTGCAGCTTTCCCCTTGCCAGCTAACGCTTGCATGCGGACCTTGACGGTATCGAGTGGGTGAATCGTCGACTGCGACGCGGCACGAGCGCAACCGCCCGCGATAACGTCGTTCACCGGAATGACGTTTCGCAACGTAATTTTCGGCGGCGCCGAAGCCGGCGCTACCGAAGCTTCGACGTACCCAGACTCGGCAACTTTCGTCGCGGCGCCGCCTCCGGATGGTCGTTGTAATCTCGCCATTTTATTTTTTCCTTTTTTTTGTTTTGTTGTTGTTGTTGTTGATTATATATATATGTAATAATATAGTAGTTTTTCTTCTAAAGTAGTAGTTGTTCGTTCTGTCGTCCAACTAGCGTCTTGAAGTGTTTGTGTGTTATAAACTTCTTCTTCTTCGACCAGGATATGTATGTAGATTAGTAGTGATACAGCGATTTATATAGTAAGCGAGCCTCTGAAACTATTAAACTAAACGCGAACGTTAAGATTGTAGTTGCTGACGCGCTCGCCAATCGCCGTTGACTTCGAAAACTTCGAAGACACCACCTCCTCCAATAAACACCTCCCCAACGAAGATAAACTCAAGCCTATTCCCGTCCTCTTATCTGGTGGTTCCGGGTGTAAAGGTTGTAAGTTTTTGTCGTAAAGATTAAACTCTTCTTTTCTCCACAAATGTTCTTGCTTATGCGCCAGCGATTCCAAATAGAGATCTAAAACTCTGACTTGGATTTGAAATCTCGGTTGTTGTTGGAACGATTTGAGATTTCCAGTTTCTCGCTGGTAGTACTGTTGCGCGCTTAAATTCCAGACGGAGTTTGCGTCTCCCGGGACTAAAACGACGGACCAGAGAAGGACCTGTTGTTAAGATTGATCATTTTCGATGATGATGGTGATGAATCACGTGTCAGTCAGAATACAGCCGTCGCACAAAGGAAGAAGAAGTGAAAGAAAAAAGTCAACACTTTTGAATCCAATCTTTGAATTTTCGAACGTTTGAAAAGACTTGACGAGTGGCGATATTTGCTCTTCCCAGCGCATTCGAATGAAAGAAAACAACGCGCGGAATCCGCCTCGAAAACGGTACTCGCGACCATCGCGCGTGGAAGAAAACGAGAAAATATCACTCGTCGACTGTCTCTCCAATCAATCGACGTCGTCTTTCGCGAATATGTGCGTACCTCTAACAGCGCTAAGAACAAAAGCGAATAAAAAACACAAACTCTTTTCGAGCGCAAGTGATTCAAGACAGACGAACACGTTATGATGTCGTTGTTCTTTTTGTTTACGCGCATGGTTGGATCGACATTTAAAGATGGATGTCGACTCGCAAACGGGTAAATAATTAGTCTCGCGTGCTACTTGTGCGCAAACGTTTGCGAATGGATATTCGTATGTATGTGTTTTCGTTGCGGACTTGCGCGGCGAAAACGATTTTGTGACGCTCGACGCTTCGTTTTTTCTCTCTCGTCTGTGTGGTACTTTTAGGCGGGTGTTTTTTGGTGCCTTGCTCTTTTGAGTCAGTTTGGGCGGGAAAAACTGAATACTAATACTACTACTACTACTAATACTAATACTAATACTACGCTTTAGTCGTTCTGCTGCTATCTATTTTTGACTCGTCGTCGTCGTCGTAGTAGTAGCAGCAGATGTACTACTGTTGCTCGTAATAAACGCGTCCAACTCTTCTCTGTCTACGGGCACGGCTCGACTCAAAACGTCCACTTCGCCTCGTACATTCAGGCACACCTCGTCCTCGACTCTCGCGCCGACGCCGCGGAGACTTTTCGGTAAAGTCGTATCGTTTGGGTCGAAATATAACCCCGGTTCGACGGAGAAACAGACGCCTTTTTCGATGGAAGTGGAGCCTGGGATTAAAGGCGTGTCGTGAGTGTCCATGCCGAGCCAATGGGAGACGGCGTGGGGGAAGTATTGGGCGTATTTGCCTTTGGAGAGGAGCGAGTTTTTGGTGATGGACTCGCCGCCGGTTTGAGACGGGAGCAAGTCGACGAGGACATCGCACGTCGCATCTACGCATGCAACGTGTAAATCGTGTAACGAAACCGGTGTTTGTGAGCGAATATCGCGCTCTAATTTCGCGAGTACCGCAGCTCTCACGTCGCACACGCGATCGTACACTGCTTTTTGGTAGTCGTTGACGAACGAAGCCGTTTCCGAGCCTCCCGCCCACACTCTCGTGATATCCGAGACGTAACCGTTCATTTCACACCCCGCATCCATCAAACACAAATCGTTCGGGTGAACAATTCTATCGTTTTGGTAGTAGTGGACAATAGTTGCACGATTTGAAGCCCCCATGACGGTTGGAAACGCCAATCGATCGGCGCCGAGCGATTTGACCGTATACTCGTGCACGTTCATTAAATCCCTCTCCGTGACCACCTCGTTCGTTCTCGACCTTCTCATGGCCGCTACTATACCTTCTAAATTTGCGCTCGCCGATTTTTGCAACAATATCAACTCGCTCTCCGATTTTCTCCACCTCAACGCTTGCGATTTTGCTTTCAACGCTTGCGTAGGGAACGCGCCGTCGGTGACTACTTTCAACACTTGATTCCCATGCGCAGTCGTCGCAAACCGCTCTTTATCCATAAAAACCTTTCTCGCTGTTGATAAACCACCACTTAAAAACGATGAAGACGACGACGACGACGACTTCAAAACTTTCCTCAAGTATTCTTCCATGCTTTCAATCGCGACCGATTCGTCGCACCCGAAAAACGTCTCCGCCACCTCCGGGTGCGCTCTCCAACCGTTCCAAATCTCATCTCGTTTATCGTACCGTCTCGTAAACAAAACGTATCGCAACGGTGCGTCTTCTCTGTCTTTTATAATCATCGCCGCCGAGTGTGGTTGCATCATCCCGGTAAAATACATAAAATCGGAATCCTGTCGATAACTCGCGTGCGGTATGACTGTGTTCGGGTAATAGGAGACGTCTCCGCTGAGTAAAATCGCGACGGCATTTTCCGGTAAAAGTTTCCCTAACCTGGTTCGTCTGGACGCGTATTCACTTTTCGAGATTCCAGGGGTTAAGTCATCATCCCCACTGAACAAGTGCGGGTGCGTTTGGAACGTCGGTTGGCCGATGTGGTTGATGATGTCGCTTTTGAGCGACGACGCATCGTATCTGTTTTCACCCCGGGAAGAAGAAGAAGAAGAAGAAGGAACCGCTGGCTCCACGTGCGCCGCCGCGGAGGAGGACGAGGAAGAGGACGAGAAGAGAGGAGAAGATTCCGAGGAGGTGGACGCGAAACGAGAGCGCAACGCGCGGCGGAGGACGCGAGCACTGGACATGTCTTTAGAATTCGTTTTCACGAATGAATTTGTGGGGAAAAGGAGAGTTGGATTTCCGAACAATTCGCTCTCGTTATGCGCGGCTATCTATAAAGACAAAGCTATACTCTAACGACTAAAGACGCAAATTACCGCCCGCACAAATACATGAACTACCAATTTTCAGGCACGAAGATTTTCCTCGCGCTTTCTAGCACCCCGAAAAACGCGCCACCGCCTAAGGAGATCCACAGGACTCGAGGACTGGCGCCTCGGAACAACGCCTTGGCGCCTTCCTCTCTGACGATTCTCGTGCCGCAATCCACGACGCCTTTGAGCGGGCTGATCGTGCACGTATCCGTCATCAACCTGGTTTTGATGACGTCTAACGGCGTGGTGACGAATCCAGTGATGCCCCCTGCGGTGGCGCCTAAAATTGTCGCCTCCGCGCGACTGACTTCGCTCGGCGTCCGTCCTCGCCACTTGGCGTAGGAAATCTTCGCCTCTTCGTATAAACTAAATTCGATGGCATCGAACGGTAAATCCCGAATTAAAAACGACCCGTATCCGACAAACAACCCGGTGATACCGCTTGCCCGTAAAATCCCTCCTAAACTTTGCACTTTATTCCCAGTTTGCGCTCTCGTCTTGATCACTTCCGTCGGCACTCTCACGATACTCGACGCCAAACACCCGGTCGCGCCGGCGGCGAACATCGCCGCGTAATTTTGCTCCGGCGGTAACGTTCGCTCTAAATATCGCTTCGTAGGTTCGTACGCGAGGAAAAACAAGGCCGTGGCTGGCACGCACCCGGCGATGTTCTTCGATAATCCGTTGAACACGCCTTTGAAGAGATTCGCGTTGCCTCCTCCTCCTCCTCCTCCTCCTCGAGCGGCTTGCAAACGCGTTTTGATGGTATCCAAAGGGTAGAACAAAGTTTCCACGAATACGCCGGCGCAGACGCCGGAAACGGTTAAACCGAGCAGCGTTCTCGCTGGGAGCGTTTTCTTCGATTGATGATGATTCGTATCGCGAGGCGTTTCTGTCGTCGTCGTTACCGTCGTCGCCTTGTTGTTCTTCGTTTCGTTCCCCGCGCTGGAATCGGATTTGTTCGACGACGAAGAAGAAGAAGAAGACGCGAGCGCGGAGGAACGCGCTCGAGCTTCCGACGACGCAAAATCGCTACCAGTAGTACTGTTATTACTACTACTACCACCACTCGCGGTCGTGTTTTGTTCCATCCTCTCTCTCTCTCTCTTTCAGAGAGCAAAAGTGAACTGCTTTTCCCCAAAGTGAAGTGCTCTTAAAAGAGAGAGAAACTATATGATAAATGAGGACGAAGACATCCGAAGCGACTCGATCGTGATGCTCGGCGAAAGCTTAAAGGACGAAACGCCTTTGCTCGACGTGGCGACGGCGATCGAAAGTGCGGTGTTTCACAACGTCAATGAAGTTCAGTATAAATCTAAAATCCGTTTCTTGTGCGCAAATTTTAAGCGGAACGAAAGCGTGCAAAAGGACGTACTTTCTGGAAGGATACAGCCGTACGATGTGCTCCAAATGCACGACGAGGAATTCATGACGGACGAGATGAAAACGAAAGTCGAGCAAATGCGAGTAAAAATGGATAAACGAAAGGAACGGGCGGTGTTTGCGGATGGCATCGAGAGCGAGAGTTATACCTGTCCAGAGTGTAAAGGGCGAAAGACGAAGTTTATACACCTGAGCGACGCGAGGGACGTGAGGAAAGCGGAGACGTGGGGGAACGCTGATGCTGAGAGCAAGGTTTTAGTCGTGTGCATGGAGTGTAAAAACGAGTGGGTGTGTAGTATATTGTAGAGAGAGGGCGGAATATTGTTGTATGTCTAGTAGTATTTAGTCTAGTTGCGTACTATTTACACAAGGTGACGAAATCGTAACCGACGATGAATTTCCCGTCTCTCCGAATCGTCCATCGCATGGCGTCGTCCCAAACGGTCGCGTTTTCCGGTTTGTTTCCGTCTAAGGCTTTCTTCATGAGCTTTTGCCAGAACGCGTCGGCGTCGAGTTTACCGTCGTTTCCGCTCTTCTTTAAGAGTTTCTTGGCGAGCGAAGACCAAGGCGCTTTTTTTGCTTTCCTCTCGTCCTCGTCGTCTTCGGGGACGACGTCGTGGTCGAGCGCGACTTTTGTGCCTTCGAAATCGTGACCGACTTCTTTCCCAGAGCTGCTGAGTCCGAGACCTCTGTGCGAGGATTTCGTCGTCGCGGTGAGGTGCGCCCGTTCGAAGAGTTCGATTTGCTCGTCTTCGGTAAAGCCGAGTTTGTCTTTGTTTTCGTTCATCGCGTCGTTATTACCTGTCGCGTTATACCCGTCGCTGTCTTTCCCGCATCCTTCTTGACAAAACCCAAACGCATGTCCCCACCAATCTCTCGGTTTCGGAGGAAACGTAAACTTTGTCGTCATCATTTCGTCCGAAGGCGAACCTTCTTTGTCGCTCTTTTTACTACCATCACTCTTTTTATTCTTCTTCTCCTTCTTCGACGATTTCTTCTTTTTCCTCTTTCCATCGTCGTCGTCGTCATCTTTCTTCCTAATATCGTCATCATCTACTTTTTTTCTATCGTTGCTCGCATCGCTATCTTTCCTATCGTCGTCTGAATCGTGATTCGCTCTCACTTCTTCCAAGCCGCCAAACGCTCCGCCGCCTAAAATCGCGTTCAAATCGTCGTAGCTATACTCCCGCATTTTCTCCCGCTCTCGTTTATGATATCTCCCCGTGTGTCCAACCGCACTCCTCGGTCGTTCCGGAACGTCTTCTTCTGCTTTCTCCTCCTCCTCTTTCTTCCGCTTCTTCTTCTTTTCCTTCTTGTCTTTCTTTTTGTCTCCTCCTCCTCCTTTACTCCCATCCTCGTCATCCTCGTCAAAGTCTTCTTTCTTCGTGTAATCTTCCAGTCCTTTCAAAACGGCATCAAAATTCTTCGCGTTCCTGGTCCAATCCGCGCCGACGACGCCGGTGGTATCTCTCCTGTCCGTCCCTAACCCGCTGTTGTGTTCTCGTCTCGACGCGTGTAAATGTTTCTTCAATCCGCTCTTGTTCGGGCCTAAACCGGTACCTTCTCGCCAGCCTTGCTTTTTGAGGATGCGCATGCCGAACGAGTGGACGTCTATGCCTTGGTATTTTTGATTCTCGGTAGATACGGTGGTGGTGGGGGTGGTGGCAGCGGTGGCGGCGGCGGCGTTCGAGAATCCCATTTTGGTTTCTCCCGTTCTGGGGGCGGCGGATTGGAGAAAAGAGAGAGAGAGAGTTGCGACTGAAACCAATACTAAATTCCTTCGCGCGAGGAGGAGAGCGCACAAAACCGCGACTTCCTCGAGCGAGAAAACTTCGAGCGAGTGTCTGTCTGCGATGAAACCTTTTTCCGCCCAAGAAAGGTCCGCGAGTGTTTGCCTTTTTTTATGTCGTGCTTTTCCAAAAAGGAAAGCATTGTTCTAAAATTCGTCTATGCGGCTATAAAATACTATCGACGTTTCTCTATTAAAATCTCTCGACTTTGACTCACGAAAAGAGCGCTCTGAGCTTTGCCTCTGCGTGCAACTCTTCGCTTAGCTTTTCTGTAAAGTCTTGGACGGCGTCTGCGTGTAATCGCGGCTTTTTCTTTGGCATCGCGAAGGATCGCTCGAAGGCGTCCGCGGCGGCGACTTCGGCGCGAACCAGATTCCGAAGCGCGTTTTCTTCGGCGGTTTCTCGATTATCTTCGTCGCGCTCGTCGATGAGAGTATTGTCGTCGTCGTCGTCGTCGTCGTCGTCGTGATGATGGTTATTGATTATGTGAGGAAATCTTTCTTCTTCTTCGATTTCGCCAGCAGTTGTGGGGAAGTGCAAAGAGATTGATGGATATCCAGCCGACCGCGTTGGAGATAAATACGAGAGAGGACTTTGCCTACGTTTCTTCATAGTACTCCTTCCAATTTCGTTCGTACGTTTCTTACTACTCAAGGAAAGCAACGAGTGCGTATACGCGTCGTCTCGGACGTACGCTTTCACATCAGACGTGCTCGCGTGCAAAGTGAGCGCTCGCGATTCACACAGCGAAAGCGCCGTTCGCACGCAATCAAATCCAGCGCGTTGGAGATGTCGTCTCGCGGCGCCGATGAATTCCGAGTCTTCCAACACTGAAACGTATCGAGATAAGGTTTCAAAAAAGTTTTTGTTGTTTTCCGACGAATCCACCGGCGGTCGCGGAAGTTTTGCCCTTTCGAGTTGGTCGATCAAATACGGCACATCTTTACGCCAAAGCGGATCAGGGACATTCTCAAAGAATATTCTCTTCTCTTCGTTCGCGTACGCGCCCGATAACTCGACGTACGGCCAGAAATCGTTATCTTCCTCGCACGCCTCTCGAATTTTTCTCTTCACGTTATCGATGGCTTCGTTGAAACAATCGACGACGATTTTGAAGTCCGTCAAGGAGGGAGGATTCTCCCCAGCGTCTCGTGCGTTTGAAGAATCTGCCAATACTTTTCGTTCGAAATCGGTCGCGACGGGGGCAAATTCGTGTTCGAGCACTTCCGCGAGCGAAGTTTCCACGCGATTTGGAATACCGGTGAACGCCTTTCCGCATCTTTTGATTTGGTTCTCGAGTTCGCGATTGATTTTTTCAATGAACGCGGCGTCTTTCTTCTCCATCGTAGATTCCTCTCCTCCGGACGCCGCCGCCGAGGAAAAGCGCGCCAACGCATCGTCCACGCGCATAATCAACGCTGACGATGGAACTCCCGCCTCTCTGAACGCTTTTTCGATCAATTTCTTAGATGAACTTGTGCTGTGATCTTTACTTGACGCAGCGATGACTAAAAGTGGTGCATTTCCACGCTTTGTCACGGCGGCGAAACGTTTCAATCGATGCACTTCGTTTCTCGAAATTTCCTTCATTTTCGTTCGCGGATTTTCGTATAAAGACGAGCAATCGAGAACAAAGCAGCCGGCGGAGAGACCGGCGACTTGTTCCTCGTACTTTTGCTCTTCCATTTCTTCGTCTTGTTGCGAACGTGGCGTCCATGATTTACCCGGAATGTCTCTGATAATTATCCAGTGAAACGGCTCTCGCATTGAAAGCTTTGACGCGTACGACGCTAGAACTGTGCCTTCTTCTTCGCTACTTTTGTTCGTTGCCGCCGCGCTTTTGGATAATTTTGCGCGCAACCAAGCCGCGACGGCAACAGCATTTGGTGATCTCGTACCTCTGTGTACAGAAGGAGGTTCGTATTCCGCACCACTACACAGAACTAATTTCCAAATGCGCGTCTGTCTCGCTTCTCCTTTTCCGGGTGCGGCAAACGCGCGAGTGGATTCTAAAATTTTCGGCACATCGAGCGGTCTCGCGAACGAGGAAGAGACGTCAACGAGCGTCGTCGTTTGTATTGCGAGCGCGCGAAAGTACGCTCCATCTTTTTCTTCTCTCTTGCTTCTTGTTTCCGTCGGTATCGACGACTCAACGTTTCTTTTCTTGAGCAAGTTACGCAGATCGTCGTTCGCCGGAGCTTGCTGCTTCTGTTGAGTGTAAAAGGTTGGAGAGGCAAACGTCGAAGGTGACGATGACATCATGGACAAGGCTTTCTCTTTCCTCCTCGTCGCGATTCTCTCGTCTTTTCTTGTTCGCCAACGCCACAAGAACAGTTGTAAAATCGCTTTTCGATTCTTCCGAAATCGGCGCAATCGAATCGCTTCCAATCGTTCTCTCTCTTTGCGTTCTTCCTCGGCTTTCCTTCGCGCCAGTTCAGCTTGACGTCTTGCCTCTTCGCGCCTCTTCCGTTCTTCTTCTAAACGTAACTGTTCAGCTCTTTCAGCTTCCAGACGTATTCGTTCCTTCTCTTGACGCTCGCGCTCCAGCTTTTCTCGATACTCGCGTTCAAGCTTTTCTTTGCGCTCCCGAATCTCTTCCTCGCGTTTCTTCGCCGCTGCTTCCTTCTCGGCGCGCTCTTTCTCAGCTCGCTCCTTTTCGAGATGAATGCGCTCTTCTTCTTGTTTTCGTCTCAATTGTGCTTCTTTTTCTTTGCGTTCTTTTTCTATGCGTTCTTTCTCTTTGCGTTCTGCTTCAGCCTTTGCGCGAGCTTCTTCTTCGCGCTTCGTTGCCTCGAGCGCCAGGCGGGCTTCCTCTGCCTTCTTCGCTTCAATTGCAGCTTTCGCGCGTTTTTGTTCCGCTTCGACTCTTTGGATCTTCTCTCGCAGTTCTTGCGCTTCTTTTTGTTTCTTTGTAAGCTCGGGAAATTGTTGTTGCTGCTGCTGCTGCTGTAACTGCTGCTGCTGCTGCTGTAACTGCTGCTGTTGCCCAACCAGCAGTTGCTCCGTAACCTTACCTTCCGAAGCAATTTCATCGTGTCTAACGATAAACTGTCGATATTTGTGATTGATATTCGTTCTCACGAGGGGCGACTTTTTCGTCTCGAAATCTTCGCTTGGATGCGAAAACGTCGTTGTGCGAAACTCGACACACTTCCCGTCCTCTCGATGCAGAACAACGCTCAGACCGTGATGCAAACACAAGGCCTCCGTTTCCGTTTCGCTCGCACGGAAAATCCGCGCGAGCTCTTTGATTGGGAACGGACCTTTTGCCATGCTCTGGTTGAACCTTTCGAGCGTTTTAGAACGCATTTTGACGAAATACTTGTGCAGAACGCACTTTTGTACGTAATTTGCTTTCTCGACCAACTTGAAAAATTTCGCGCAGTTCACGTCGATGTACGCGCTTCTGCATTCTAAAGCAAAATTGACCAATGCGTGATTTAATATCGCATTTCTGGCCGATCTTAAATCGCCGAGCATTTCATGCGTGGACACGGAATATCTTCCGTGAGAGTCAATGCGCAACAACAGTTGCAACGCAAACATTTCAGCCTCGTGATCGAGCGGTAACGCTTGCTGCTTTGCGCGATGGTCATCGTATATGTGACGCAACGTCGTCAACGTCTTCGTGAGTTGCTCGACGTTCAAATGCGAATTGTGACCGTCAGGAGATATTGCCGTCGCTGCGTCCTCGCATAATTCGTGCTCAGAAATTATCGCGTAGCGGACCATCTGTTGCAAAGCGCTCGCGGCGAACGCGTCGTACATTTGCTGCAAACTTAAATCTTGTCGAACAGAGCGCAAACGATCCCAAAGAAACTTTGATTTTACGACAAACGCTTCGGGTCTTTCATCGAGAATACGCCACAGATGCGTCATTGTTTTCGCCAAACCAAATTTAGTTCTCACCATGTCTGGTTGTACGCCGTCTACAATGCGCGTGTACTTTTTGCAACACAAACCGACGGACGTTTTATTTCTATTCGATCCATCCACGCGCTCGAAAAGTTCCAAGTCGCCTTCTTCGCTCCGTCGTTGAAGCTCGGATGTTGGACACATTTCGTTACACGTGCCCGTGATGTGCCTTTCAGACGTCGCTTTGTGTAAGTCATCCCCGAAATCGTCAATCGCGGAAGCCGTCATCTTCATCTGTTGCTTTGGAGGTGGCGTTTTCCCAAAAAGAGACGATCCTTGCATGCCGCCACCGAAAGGTGCAGTCTTCGGTAAGGGAGGTGCGGATGCTTTTGTGCCTCCGCCGCTAAGGAAAGGGGAAAATGAAGGCGTTGCAGTAGCAGCCGGTGCTATTCCAGTAGCAGCAAGACCACCACCATCACCACCAATCTGTGTCCGGGGCGTTGGAATTTTCAATCCCGACGCCGTCGTTTTCACGTCGTTAAAGCTTCCGCCACCCATTAATCCTCCTCCGAAAGTGGATTGGTTCTGTGTTTGCGCTTCCTTCTTCTCTCCTCCTAGTTTCGTAGCGGCTGCGTTTCCACCACCGAATGGTGACGACAAAGACGGAGCGAACGGAGACGGCATTGCCGTCGCGGGAGCAAATGGAGACGCGTTCACGTTCAAATTTTGCTGAGCCAGTTTCGACGCCGGCGCGCCAAAGAGTCCACTCGTATTCGCATTCGCACCTCCACTTCCGAACGGATTGCTGCTTGTATTAGCAGGAACAGATGACGGTATCGAGCTAAACGGCGATGGATTTGCGGCGAACGGCGAGTTATTGTTCGCAGTAGTCGTAGCAGGTCCGCTTCCTCCCCCAAATGTGGATCCAAGACCGCCGCTTCCACCACCAAAAGGCGTAGTACTAGCAGCGGCAGTAGTGGTAGTATTTCCAAACGGACTATTGGTGTTGTTATTCGCATTCTGCATATTCAACGATCCAAATCCGCCGGCTCCTCCTCCACCCGTCGTTCCAAACCCTCCTCCAAACGGAGACGCTGGCACCGCTCCCGCAGTCGTCGTCGTCATCGTCGCGACGGGAATACCGAAACCGGAACTCGCGCTTCCAAAACCAGTCGCGGTACCTCCACCGCCGCTACCACCAAAAGGACTGTTGTTCGCATTCACACTCGCAGAAGCCCCAAACGGAGACGACAAAGAAGGTGCATTAAATCCTCCGCCTATTCCTATTCCTATTCCTGGCTGCTGCTGCTGCTGCTGTTGTTGAGGTTGTTGATTGAAACCACCAAAAGGACTGCTGTTGAAACCTCCACCTCCCGCCGCCGTCGTCGTCGACGTCGTCGCGTTGTTCGTGTTGTTATTCGCGGGGGTCGTTGCGATCCCAAACGGAGAAGGAGCGTTCGCGTTCTGTTGTTGATTGTTTTGATTGAATCCACCGAATTGATTCCATTGCGAGTTGGTGTTATTACTAGTACTCGTATTGTTATTACTCGTATTATTATTCGTGTCAGTGCCTCCCCACATGATGCTGGTTTTTCACTCTCTCTCTCTCTCTATCTCTCGCGTCTCATCGTGGTGACGCGATTAAAGTCTCTCTCGTCGCTTTTGATGATGCGCGCTTTCTTTGCGCGCGTGAAAGTGCCGAAAAGAAAGAAAACTTTTCAAACCATTCCAACGGGGAAAAGTCTTCATTTGAAAGCATCATCATCATCAACTTCATCAAAAGCGTGATGATGTCGTCCTTCTCTCTACCGACGACGACGACGAGGACGAGGATTACGATTAAGAGCACGAGAAAAACGACGACGACGAGGCAAAACGCGGGAGGAAGAGGAGGAAAAGGAGGATGGAAACGAGTGATTTTGGTGAAAGCTTCCTCCTCGTTCGGGGAAGAAGATGTCGATGGAATAAACAAAGACTCCTCCTCCTCCTCCTCCTCCTCCTATCGCCAACCGTCGAACCAAT
>Ga0255773_10002138_pt1 | contig 18696 bp, 22 predicted proteins | sample 011ome_17_FD_179971 | JGI IMG/M metagenome (GOLD analysis project Ga0255773, IMG submission 179971) | Coastal salt marsh microbial communities from the Groves Creek Marsh, Skidaway Island, Georgia - 011502XT metaG (version 2) | ecosystem: Environmental > Aquatic > Marine > Intertidal zone >...
GTTTTCAAAACTTTTGGCCAAGTGAAGTTGACCTAATCGTTTATACCGAAGGCACAACAGTTCCTACACAAAGCTCAAATGTAAGAATTGTTGATTTGTATGCCAACAGTAAAGTATATAAGCAGTTTTTGAAAAGACATAAAAACAATCCACAGGCTCAAGGTGGTAAAGGTCCCAACAACGAAGCAAAATATGACGCAAGGAAAGCATTTAAATGGCAAGGCATAAGATTTTGTCATAAAGTTTTTGCGGTCCATCATGCAGTTAACAACATAGACAGTGACTGGATCATATGGTTAGACGGTGACACACTAACTCATACACCAATAGCAATGCAATTTCTTGATAGTATTAGTCCAGACGAATATGTAGCAACACACCTTGGACGAGGAGAAAGATACCATAGTGAATGTGGTTGGGTGGGCTACAACCGAAAACATTCTCAAGGCATTGATTTTGTAAACGACTTTGCTGGATTGTATATAAATGATACAATGTTTAATTATCCTGAATGGCACGATAGCTTTTTGTTTGATGTTATGCGTAGAGAATACCAAAACAAAGGTGCAAAATTCTTCAATCTCAATCCTCATCCAGATACCAAAGGACTTGCTGGGCATCCATTCATAAACAGTGATCTTGGCAGATACATTGATCACATGAAAGGAAAACGAAAAATACAAGGTTACAGTAAAGCAAACGAGTACCAAATACACAACAATATCGATTATGTAAAAAGGATACCAGGTGTTAGATAGTTTGATTCTTAGTTTTGCTGTCAGTATGCATTTTGGACTATCAAATGAAAGTTTCAATCATCTACATCCACATGTACAGTATAAACTTCCTAATAATTATGTAACAGGCATATATCATAACAGTGACCGTAGAGAAAGTATATACATCGGTAAAGAAGCCACATACAAAGGATTAGATATTACATATGGTTTAGTACATGGATATCGACGCATAGATGTTGCTCCGATGATCAAGGTAAACTATGGCGCCTGGTTCGTTGCACCAGCAGCAACTGAAAATGATGTTGGAATAGTATCAGGAATAGAGGTAAAATTCTAATGTATCAATCTCACGGATGGTGGTTTGCAGACCAAGACACACATTTTGCTAACATGCTCAAAAAAAATATAAAAAAAGGTGGACCACCTACCTATCAAGAACCAGTCCGTGCAAAAAGTTTACAGTTTGTAAAAGACTTTGGAGTTGCAGTTGATATAGGTGCAAACGTAGGATTGTGGAGTAGAGACCTAGCTGCTCGTTTTGCAAGAGTGGTAGCAATTGAACCTGTAGAAGAATTCCAACAATGTTTGCGTAAGAACGTACCAATGGAAAACATTGAAGTTTGGCCAATTGCTCTTGGAACCGAAGATACCACAATAGATATGATTATTACAGAAGGCAACACAGGACACTCACACATAGACAAGACAACTGTTGGCACAGGTAAGGTAGACATGAAACGTCTAGATAGTTTATGGTTTGATAGAATTGACTATATAAAAATTGATTGCGAAGGCTATGAAATGCAGATACTTCAAGGTGGCGAGCAAACAATTCGTAACCATCAACCAGTGATTGTAGTAGAACAAAAATTGCATAAAGATACAGGCGTTACCAAAGCAACACAGTATGGTGCGGTTGAACTATTAAAAAGTTGGGGTGCCAAACAACTAGGACAGGTTCGTAACGACTGTATACTAGGCTGGTAGATACTTTTCAAAGTGTCGATAGATGTTGCCGTTTCGACTTTGATTAATAGTCCAATGTGCTTGACCAAGATCATGTAGCCATTGACTTCTATCTGGCATTGATGGTTGTAATATATTTTTTAAATTGGTATTTGCAACCTTCCAGGTTACTGCACTTTCTTCGCTTACAAAAGTAGGAATACCTTTCAGCACACTAAGCACACTACTGGAACTATTATAAAAAACTGCACATCTTGCAGTCTTCATACTTTGATGAAGTGTGACATTTATACTATCAATCAAACTAACTCCTTCGATTTGATTTACCCAACTCCAATCGTGTTTGGTTTTTGTTCTGTTTCTGTTTAAATCTCCAGGATGAGCTCTAACTCGTATTGGTTCGTTGGTAAGACTGCGTATCTTTTTTATAGTTTTTCTCAGCCATAGGTCCTGATCGAATCCTTTGGCATTCCAGCCATTGTCTCGTTGCAAACATATTAAGATGTTTTCTCCGCCATTACTCCAGGGTGTTACACTTATTCCAAGTGTGTTTTTTATCATGTTCCAGTGCTGAGCTGAACTGTTTTGGTTGCCATAATTACCAGTATTCCAAAAAACACTGTCAAGACTATACCTTAACCACATGTTTTCATGTTGATGATGAAACTTAAAACAACTACCGTCGATACTCATAACTTTAGCACCATCATCTTGTTGTTTCTTGATAATAGATTCTCTAAAGTATATGTGAGGACCACTGTAGCTCATACCTACCCATCCGAGTATTACGGCTAGTCTTGTACGGTATAATTTGCGATCAGTAACTGATTCGCTAATCAAACATCTAGCACCAGACTTGATTGCTCCTTCAGCAAATGCTCTCATTATTTGCACTTTTATATTGTGATTTTTAATTCTTGGCAACGTATTGAGATATACAACTACATCATAGTCCCAACTCATTTACTATAGGTCCGTTCAAGAATACGCCAGGCAGTACCGTCTGCTAGTTCTGCAGGTGTAAATTGATTGTAAGCAAGATTTGCACACAGGGATTTTACCTTCAACTTATTAGGCATATAAGGAGATTCAATCTTGGACAAATCTTTGTTAGCTAGTGGTTCGGCAGCATTTGGTCCCATAGTAAAAACTGGTTTTCCATATATTAATGCTTCAACTGCGGCTATACTATTGTATGTAACTAAACAATGGACGTCACGACTAAGAGCCATTTCCATGGTATCTTCATTGGTTCTTATATGACGACTTTGTTTTTCTCTTATTATAATAGGACGATCAGTATATTTTTTAATGGTTTGTGTGGTTTGTAATATCCAAGTTTCAAGATCAACATCCCAGTAATTTAGAGCTTTTTGACTTGGAGGACAAAGTAAAATATTAGTTCCAGGAGTATGTGGCCAAATTTGTATTCCAGTTTTTTTCAATCTGTCAGTAGGGCAATCACGGCGAATAACACTATTATATTGTAAATTGTTTTTTGTGATCCGATGATATAATTTGCTTTTGCCATGTCCAAAATAACCTGTATCAATATAGTAGAAATCTCTACCGTCTGCTATTGCTTTGTGTATAACTTTTCTTTTTGCAATTCCTCGCACTGCGATTGGCACATCTTTTGGAATATCATCTAACTGTTTGCTTCCTGCAAAAACTCCAACTGATCCATGCAAAAAAGACTCAAGTATTCCATCTGGTTTCTTTGGTGGTTTAATTTTATCAGCCATTGTGTTTTCCTCAACTAATCCAGCATCAATTATTCCATATATATTTGGCTTGCTGAATGACTTTTTAATTATATCATACGGATCTGGGTATTCAGAATTATATAAGTTAGAAGGATCTACTAGCTCTTTGCATATGCCTTTGAAAACCTGTTTGTGTAAGTCGCTCATGCCTAAGTTGTCAAGAGATACTGTAGTAAGTTTTGTAGATTCTTTGTATTCTTCGCAGTATTGATTCCAGATGTCTGAATATTCACAGTCTTGATAGTCTTCAAACCATGGGCCACCTTCGGTATAGTGTATAATACTGGGTTTATTTGTTTTGCTTTCTTTGTACCATCCTACTAACCAGTTCCATTCAGCCCCCACACTTCCAATATCTTTGTCCAGGAGCCAACTGAATCTGTGCAGATATTTTCCAGTTGTTAGAGGGTTGTTTACAAGTTCTTTAGTAACATGCTTATTGGCTTTATGACCACAGTTCCATACTACCATAGAACTCCAATTTTTACGTGGATAAACAGTTTGAACTTGTCCATCCATTTTTATACCTTCTTCAGGAGTATAATCATGATGTACACAGGTAACTGCTTTAGATTTTTTTACCTGTTGTAAAAGCGTTGCAATATCATCTAGCACCAGCATGTCACAATCCATAAAAATTGCAGTGCCTGTAAATTGATTTAGCTCAGGAATAAGAAATCTTGTAAATGTAAATTCGGTACTAGCTAGTTTATCAACGTCACGACTATACCAACCTCGCATTTTTAGTTCATCTTGTTTAAGAAATACAACGTCAACTGGTATGGTTGCATGCTTCAATATACTATATTTGCAAACTTCTGCCGCTATGGATTCACGACTGTCCCAACCAATATAAACTGTGACTGAATCTAATCCCATCTTTCAATATCTTCTTCAGTGAGATTTGCACCTTTCCATACCTCAATAATATGAGCAGGATCGTTGCTATCATTGACACCTTTATGCCAAACATTCTTAGGAATATCAACCGGATTAGGTGGTGAAAGATCTTGGCGTTTTGGATCATCTGGTTCAGCTCTATTGCTTGTTAGCAAGTGTGCTTCACCGCTTACAAGATTCCATGTTTCACTTCGGTTTTTGTGACGTTGCATACTTAGACTGCTATGAGGGTTTATCACAAGTTCTTTTACTGCAAATCCTTCACCCTTGTAAAGTTCTCTATAGTGTCCCCAATCTCTTTCTACTCTTGGAGCTTCCCAATCTTTGAGTATCCAACTGCTTGAATTCTTTTTATTTGTACCACCAACACTAAAAGCAAAACCAACCTTTTTGATACCTGCGTTCTCTTCTAGTGTGGTACCAGGTTTCCTATCACCTCCATTTGCAAAAATAATTTCAGCTTCAGGATTGTATTCACGTATGTCTTGTATAAATTTTACTGCACTATCATCAGCATCATAATCATCATCAAATCCAACTACTTTATCAACCATTAAGAGTTCACTTATAATTGCACCACGTTCTTCGAGTGGCATAAAAAATCTACCTTTTTTACGTTTTAACCAAGCATCACTATTGATACCAACAACCAATGTGTCTCCAAGAGCTTTTGCTGCTTTGAAATATTCAATATGACCACTGTGTATAGGATCAAATCCTCCAGTAACTAGTACTATAGTCTTCTGAGATTCTTCTTCAGCCATTTTTTATTTCTTTCTCTAATTCTTCTTTTCTCATTTTCATCCAATTTATCGCGGTATGAATGTGTCCTGTTGCACTTGGCTGTAAACAACTTTGTGCAAATTTTATTTCATCTTCAAGTACAAAAACACGTTCGATTTTCTGCGATTTGCTACGAGTCATTTCTGTATCTTTCATATTATATACCTACTTTTTAATACCCTTGGTTTCTTTTTACATTCCAAGCAATAGCAGTTTGTAGTCCACCTGGCTTGTTATCGTTTACAACAATACGTTCACCGTGATGAACTCCAAATATTGCACGATCATAACGTAGTCCATGACTGTTGATAAACTTTAATGTTTTGTCTTTTACATCATCATGCCTAGCTGTCATTATAATAATCATATCATCTGGAGGAATCTTTGCCCACATTTCTTTCACTCCAGGCAAAAGTGTATCATTTTCGTATGGATGCTGGTTAACTTCTGCAATGGTACCGTCAACATCAAAAATCCAAGTGTGTCCTAGGTTTTTGCTTAGTTCAAACGGAAACACATCTGCTACTTTTTGTGTAGGGTAATCTGCTCTATCATAGTCAAAATCTTCTATCATAATATTTTTTTTATTCCTCTATTAAGCCAAAAAAGTCCGTTGTAAAAACTACCAATTATACTGTCAATATCGTCTTTAGCATACCCGCTTAACGAGAGCCATATAAGTCCGTGTAGCAATTCTATGTTTACCATATCAGATAACAATTCTTCAAATACGTCTTGTGCTACTCTAGCACAATCAGGTTCGGGCATTAGTATTTCACAAGTGTCATTGTCGATATGCAATTTAAATTTTCGTTGATTGAATGTGTCATACCCACCAACTGCACTATAATAAACCTTCGCAAAGTCATACAACGGATCACCGTAAATTCCAGGTTTATCAAAACTTCCTCTTGGGTCTATAAACCATGCTTTTAGATTTTTATCAATAATAGTATTACTAAAAGTTGGATCGCCATGTATTGGTGTAAAAGTATCTGTTTGCAAAGCACTATTAATTTGGTCCCACCATGGATAATACCGTTCATGAAACAGATTGTAACACTTTACTCCGTTTACAGTAAAACTTTCTCGATTAAAATTTGGTATAACCTGTTGAACACTTTTTACTCTGGTTTGTGTTTTTGAGATGTATACATTAGTAATAGATTGTTCATTTGCAACACGTTCACTTCTACTGTGTAAATCATCTAGTGTATAAATTATGTCACTTAGGATACTGCGTTGTTCTCTTTGTGTCAAGTCATTGATTTCCCAAATATGTTTTCCATGAATACGTTGCATTGTAAATGGATCTGTATCAATCACATCTGGTATACGAGTAAACCCAAGATCTTGTGCATCTTTGTACCAAACAATTTCGTGTTCAATTAAATGTTTATAGTTTGGATCAATTGCTTGTTTGACCACAGTTTTATCAAACATGTCAACTTTATTGAAAAATCTGCTAAGTCCAATTCTGCTATTATTTTCTTCTATACTACTAAAATCACCAAGTTCTTCAAGTTCAGTTGCAAGCACTGTTTCATATTCAAGAATATTTTTACTAAACCACTTCACAAACTCACCACTAGCTGGTGGCATAGTAAACTGTCTACGTTGTGCAAAGTAGAATATACCAGGCACACCAGTGATTTCACTGGTAACTTCTTCTAGGCCTGTTTTTTGCCAACTCCACCTGCAGGTAAAAGCATCAGTAAGATATACAATTGGTCGATCAGCATGATCTGGAAACTGCGGTAGTTCGTTGATGATAAGGTCGCTCCATGTTAATAGTACAGGATCATCTTCAGGAACAAGATTTAATGCCTCATCAATTCCGCTACAAGTGCCTTTTTGATCAGTCTTGATAAGTTTATAATCAACTCCAGGTGGGTCAACTTGCAAATAGTTCTCTAACTGGTCATATAGATAGTCGCCAATAATGATAAATCTAGCAGTAGAAAATTTTTCAAATAGGTGATACAATAGTGGTTTGCCATGCACACTAACCAAACATTTAGGTTTGTTCCATGTATGATGTCTTAATCTACTGCCTCTGCCGCCAGCTTGTACTATAACTGTTAGTGTCATAATTGAACTATTCGATCTGGTAATTGTATTTCATATAGTTTGCGTTTACGCCAATGGTATACACCGTTTGGCATTGCAGGATAATTGTTATACACATGCTGAAAACTCAGATCGTTAAATACAAAACTCTCCAGTTTCCATTTGCCTTTTGCTCGCATGCAGTGAAACACACTGTCAATATTACGTGCAAACAGATATGCTTCCATTTCATCTGCACTTACCTCTACAAGTTCACGCCAGTTGAGATTGGCTCTAAACAGTGCTACTCCAAAAGTCCATGCATCACAGGGTTTTGTATCGCCTTTTCTTATTTGTGTACTATAAAAATCCAAACTAAAACCATCTAGTTTGTTGTCAACCAAATACTGCTCTGCACGGTGTAATTTTTTATTAACAATCTCAAAGTTGTGTGTTAAAAATATGGTATCATCAGCATCAATCATCCAAAAAGCATCAGCATCCTTGCTTTGCTCAAAACCAGTTAGATTAGCAGTTGCCATGTTGCGTTTTGAACTTTTAAGTTGTGTAAGATATTGTACAAGACTTCTGTCACTGCTTATTAGTTTAGACTTTGGGTAATCTACAAAACAACTTTCTAATTTTTTTGATAGATCAGGATTATCGCATAAGATAAATGTTGAATAGTTTTTAAATGTTTCTAACCAGAATCTTAAACATAAAAGTGTATGAGGTACATTGCGATCTATTTTTAAAAAAACATTCACAGTCATTAGGATTTTGACCCAATAGTCCTTCTTATTATATCATCGTGGCTAAACTCTGCCCAGTATAGTTCAAAAGCAACTCCATCTTCAATACCTTCAAACTGATGTATTTTACCAGGTTTTACTTGTGTAAAGTCTCCTGCTTTGAGCACAGTTTCGTCAACTAAGCCTTGTTGTTCTCCGTCTTGCCAAACACGAACAATCATCTTTCCAGATTCTACAAAAAAACCGTTCCATTTATAACAGTGTTCGTGTTCACTGCACTTAAAACCTGCTTTGTATTCAATACGATGAAACTCCAACACTCCGTTTGCGTGTATTAACTCAGTGGAACCCCATATTTTGCCTGCTTTCATTAATGATTCTCCATTACTGTAAGGTTTTTATCTATCCATGGCAGTACTAAATCTCTTTGTCTTAGATGACCAAATTTGGTGATACTTTGAACTACACACTCAGGAAGTAATTGTGTGTCTTCTGCAATGTTATATAAGTTTGTTTTGTTAGGATCCATTGGTTCAACACTGCTTCGATAAACTAGTATGTGTATCCAAGGATCATTGATTTCTTTTCTAAAAAAACCAGATTTACAATCCCAACCATTTACTGATAACATATAGATCAACATAGGCAATGTAAAATTATATTTGTGATTCATTCTAGCATGAAATTCTTGCTTGTTATATTCTATATTAGTGGTTTGTGGAACTGACAACACCAACATTGAATCTGTTGTAGCAATGTGCCACCAATTTTTTAAAGTCTCATACGGATTGGTTTGATATTGTAATACATCATATGCCCACAAAATATCAAAACCTTTTTTTGGTCTTGTGATAGAATTAACATTTTCTCTTTGAAAAACAATGTTATGATGCTTGACGTTTAAGTTTTTGAAGTCATTTACAATTGTACACTTAATATTTAATGGCAATTGTTGTTCATCTCTAGTGGTTGCGTTTGCCCACCATTGTATGTCTAGTGCTTCTGGATCGCTTCCAATACCAGCAACACTTCCAACACTTTCCATAAAATCATCGTAATTATATAGATATTTGATAATATTTTCGTAGCAGTGATCAAATTTTTCTTTTGAACTTGAAAAACTACTGTTCATTGTTATACCTGTACATCTTCCATTCCAGCAGTTCTAAGACGTACAATATGCCCTAACTGCCATTGTTTAGTATCTAAACCCTTCATTATGCCAAGATACTTATTACGCAGTAGAGCAACCTCGTTAATTAATGTTTCAAAGTCAATGACTTCGTCTTCTCCATCAACATACTTTTCTGCATCTCTGCTGGTTAATGCTCGAGCATATCCTTCTAAATATTTTTGGAAATGTTTACGTCTTATTTGTCTTAGTTTAATGTTTAGATAGTTCAGGACTGCTTCAATTTCTTGCAGTTGATTGAATCGATGTTCAGTGAGTCCAGGTAATGCTTTTATGTTTTTTTCAACAAGTCCGCCAACTCTGCACTCACTCTTGGCTATTTCTAACTCATGTTCATAATGAGTAATAAATCCTGGGATCTCAGCAAGATTGTTTGTTACTTTGCTATACCACATATACTAGTACTCGTCGTAGTTAAATTCACCATCATCGTCATACTGATTCAACAGTTCATCTTCTTCCTCTTCTTCAAAATCATCTTCTTCTGCTTCTCCAAGATAATTTGCAATAGCAAGTTTTATTGCACCATCAAATTTAAATGCTTCTCTTAATTCTTCAGCACTATGTTGTCCTATTAAGGCTTCAACAACATGATCCGCTGCCTCGCGAATATCACCTGTGTCGTGCATAAATTGTCGTGTTGCTTTCCATACTAGTGCGGCTAAGTCTAATGACACTATACGTTCTCCTCGTTAAATGTTTCTTCTTCGGCAGGAGCGGCAATTTCTATTACCTCTTCAGCTTCAGGTGTACTTAGCTCTTGTTCTAATTTATTAAAATCTTGCATAACCTTGTCTAAACAACCGTCTTCGTTGCGTTCCCAAGCCTTTCTAAACTGTAATATATCTTCGCCACTGGAAGTTTTGAATGCTAGCCTATTGCCTTGTTTGGTTAATAGTCCTGTTGCTTCAGCTAGATCCACTAATCCACTGTATGGATTCATACCAGTTTCGTATGGAATCTTTACCTGCACTGATTCAAATGGTTTTGCATATCTTGTTTTCATAACCTTACAAGCGGCACGTATGCCTTTAACTTGTGATATCTTGTTGCCATCTTCGTCTTCTTTGAGTTTGAGTTTTCGCATTGCAACAACAATACTTGAAGCATAGATAAAACCTTGTCCGCCAGATATCTTATCATCTGGATCAAACATATCTTGTGATGCATAGGTATGATTGGTACATACCATTCCTACATTGTAACTACCAAACATGTTTACAGTATTACGCACAAGTGCAGTTAGTGCTTTAGGCTTTCTACCCAAGTCACCTTTTAAATCTCCACTATCAAATTGATTAATGTCTGTTGGTGTCAGCAACATACCTAAACTGTCAATAACAAACAATACCTTAGGACGTTCTCCATCGGGCAATGCTTTGTAGTCTTTCATAAATGTTGATACTGTTTTTGCTACGTCATCAATCATGCTCATGCTAAGTTTTAATAACTTGCTTTCATCTGTATCTACACCAAGTGCATGTAACCATGATTCGTCAAGTGCATTCTCACTATCAATTAACACAACAAATATTCCCTGTGCTTGTGCGGCTTTGACAATATTTCCACTTGCAAAATAACTTTTACCTGCACCTGATTCGCCTGCAAATACTGTAACTTTTCCTAGTGGAACTCCTTTGTTAAAGTCGCCTGAAATAAGATAGTTGAGTGCATAGTTGCCTGTACTGATCCAGTCCGTTGGATCGTTAAATCCAATTGACAACCCGTCAATACTTTTTGTAATATCTTTACGAAATTTACTTACGTCAAATGGTTTGCCCACTGTTTTCTCCTTGTTAGTGTAATATATATTATACTATATTGCTTTACGAAAGTCAAATGATTTCTAAAAAGCACTGGTTATTTTGCTTTGCATTTTTATATAGTATACGCCTGTAATTATGTAGATTGTCTTCTAAATTAACTATGTTTGCAACTGGTATTTGTTCTGTGATAGCTGGCACATTTTTATCTTCACACCATTGTAAAAACTCTCTGCTATAAGGTATTGTTTGAGGACGATCAAGATTAACTTGGAACGCCCATTCCAATGTTTCGTAGTTATAGTGATCATTGTTTAATAAATTTGTGTCCCAGTTATGCCATTTATCATAATACTGTCGACCTACAAATGTATATCCAAAACTAAAGTTTACAATATCATTGTTACTTATAAATGTATCCTTAAACGGATTGTCAATTATATTCCATTTTGCATCACTTTTGAATTCAATATTGCGAGTAAAAAGTTTTTCAATTTCGTGAACACTCATGTTGACTTCTTCATACGCATATACAAAACCTAAATGTGCTAGTACATCTGCTAAAATTGGGTGTCGTATCTCATCAGGGTATATATCATGTAGTTTCCAGCCTAATGCAGCCTGAGATTTGTTTTCACTTAGTCTTAATTTATCAATGTCAACAGTTTTTATTTGACTGAAAACCCAATTCTTATGTTGTGTATTCAAAAAGTCTTGGTTAAGATAATCAAGTAAATTTGTATTTTCTGGAAATACCACACCTATTAGGTCGTAAAGTACTTCGTTTGTTTTGCTGAGTGCCCAATGACAATGTGATATGCGTTTGTCAATTTGATTTGCAATTGTATTTGATACTAAAAAATTATTGTAATTCTTTTGGTTTGCTTGTTCTATAAACCAGTGAATTAATTCAGAATTATACTTTGTTTCAAACTCAATAGTATCGTCAGAGTTTTTATAAACTAAGTTAAATCTCATTGTATCTCCTGAAAGAATGAGGGCAAGGAGAAAGGAAAAAAACCTTGCCCTCCTTTGCCGTTAAGATGAAGACTGTCTGCTACGAATCATAGCAAGTATATCTTCGGCTTTCTGTCCACTACCAGAAGGGGAAGCTGGTGTTTGGACTGGTGCAGTTGGAGTTGCACCCATCTCTTCAGGTGTAGCGACCGGAGCAGGAGCCATTGTTTCTGCTACCGGAGTTGGTGCTGGTGCACTAACCTCTACAGGTTGTACTGTTGCTGATGCAGCCGCCGCCATTGCTGGAGCTGTTGCTGTTCCCTCAGGCTTTTGCATACCTGCTGGACGAAAGTATGATCCCCAACGATCAACATCATATGCTTGACCATCTACTGATGCTTCAAACATTTCTTTCATCACTTTTAGTTCTTCTTCACCTGGACGTTTAGGTAGGAAGTCACCTAAATTATATAAACCTTGTTCGTCAATAGACTTGGCTTCTGCTTCTGTAAGTGCAGTTTCTTTCCTTGCCCATTTTGATGTGCTATAGTCAGCATAACCACCTTTGCTAGTTTTACTGATTCTGAAGTCCAAGCCTCTAGCATAATCTGTTGGCAGTTCCTCTAGTTCAGGATCCATCAATGCACTTTTAATAATCTGGAATATCTGTGGTCCAATTATGAAACGTCTGATAGACTTATCTGACTTGTCATCTGCTATAGGATTTTCTCTTACAAATCCTTGCATAATATAACTGCGTTTCTTCCAGTACTTACGACCCATGTCTTCTAAACTTTTATCTTTGAACCATGGACGTACTTCAGTTAGGATTGGACAAGTATCTCCCCACATCTCAACACAAGGAACCTGTACCTGAACACTCTTACTGTCCATCTGTCCTTTGATACCATTGAATGGGAGTTTGATCATTGCACGTTCAATCCAGAAGAACGTGTTGGAATTGTCTGAATCAGGAAGGAAACGTAGAGTTGCACTATCGCCTTCGTTCATATTCCAATGTGGGTAAATTGCGTTATCGCCGCCGCTTGTTTGATTGCCTTGCTTGTTATCTGCCGCTGCAAGGCGAGCTCTTATTTCTGCTAATGAAGCCATTTTCTTCTCCTATTGCCTACGAGTAGCAACTACTACTCTATCATTTGCCTGTTTATGTTTGTCAACAAATAATGCAACTACATTACTTGCACTTTTATTTAGCACAGTAATATCTAAAGGTGAGTTTTTATCTGTGAAAAAGTTAAACATGACTAATAATAGCACATGCACAGGAATAGTCAAAGATTTTGGTTAAGTTTGTTAACCTTTTGCGAGGTAAAGAATTCTTTCTAGCATTGGATCACGTTCTGCTTTGAGTGCTTGTTTGCCAGTGTCAATATCTTCTATCTCTGTCATGTCTTCTGAATCTAAATCGTCCGTTGGTACATTGGTTTTACTGCGTGTAGCATCTTGATCATTTGGATTTACAAAACTGTCTATGCCTTCTTCAACATCTGAACCACCAGCAGTTTTAACAACGTCTTGTCCGCCTAATCCCATTTCTAAACTGCGTTGTTTTCCTGCGGCTGCATCAGCTTGTCCCTGTGCATATCCACTTGCTGGTTCTTCTTGTGTAGGTGATTCTTCAATGCTTTCTTCAACATCAATTTCAACGCCAAGTTCTTGTGCTCTTACCTTCACTAGTTCTCTGCAATCTGCATCTGGGTCTTTATCAGCTAGTTCACCAATGTTATCAAAAAGTTCGTCATCGCCGATTAAACTATAAAGTTGTTCGCTTGCATACTCACCATCTGGTCCACACGGCAATGGTTTTGACATAAGTTCACGTAGTTTTGCTATATCTTCTTCAGTTTCGGGTAATGCCCATGTTCCTTCCATTACTTGGTTGGTCCAGTTTTCAAAAACGTCTGCTTCTCTCATTGTGTTTTCCTTTATTTTTGCCAATATAGGCAATGCTTCTTCTATTCTACTGTCAATTGAACTGTTTACAAATACTTCTCGAACACTTTCAATTGTTTCGTCTAATTCTGTTGCTACTGCTGGATCATATGTAGCAAATATTTCTTTGTATCCACGTTTGCTGATCATCTTCTTGGCTTTGCGTTTTAGATCTGCATAATGCTTTACTGCATCTTCTACTATTCCTAGTGCTTGTTCGTTTTGTGCAAATTGATTACTGCGACTTGCTCTTACAAACTTGCCTAGTGTTTTGATTTCATTTATTGTTTCGCTTATGTGCTGTCCAAATGCATCATATGGTGTGCCACCTTCGCTTACGTGACGTGCCATTGCTTTGGCACCAGCAATGCTTTCAAATGGCATGCGAAATCTTTCACCTTGTGCATTTTCTACAAACAGTGCCGCGATATTTCTAAACCGTTGCTCACCTTCGCCAATGGCACGTGAATGTTGTATAACCACTTTTGCCTTGCCTGGCTGGTTGCTATAGCTCTTGCTTTTGCCTTGAGCTTTCCATGCTTCCATTATTAGACTTTCGTTTATGTCTGCCATGCTGGCCATTTGATACTTTAATTTGTTCATGTTGTTCAAACTGAATGTAAGTAGGTTGCGTTTTGCAGTTTGTCTAAGCATAGCAAGGAAGTCGTACCAATCGCCTTTGTCACCCGGATCCATACCTTTGCCTAGGTTATCACCGTAGTATACTTCTAGGTCATTGTCTCCGTTAACCAACACAACCACTGTGCCATATTCATTTCCGTTGGTACTAAAATTAAATGAAAACAAATCTGCTTCGCTAGGATTTACAGTAGGTTTACCCATACTATCCAAGCTCTTAGGATCAAAGTCTTTGGTTACTAACAAATCATAAATTTGTTGTGATGCTGTGTTTTCTTGTGCCATATACGTATTTATTAAAACATTGCCACAAACGGCATAGGTTCCAAAGTCTCCTCGCTGAAATCTGTAAGGTGTGTATCTAGTTCTTTATGATAACTGGTTAATACTTGTAGCATCCTTATAGCCAAAAGTGTTGACATCACCAAATCATCAGTTTCACCAGGTTTGCCAGCATAACTGGTTCCATGTGCAACAAAATTTTTCAATTCACCAATTAAACTAGGAGAACTAATCGTCATTTTGTTTGTTTCTACAAGAGTTTTAAGTTTTGCACATGCGGCTATCTTGCTTTTGTTTGTGGTGTTAAAACCTTTACGATATCTGCGTCCACTTGCACTGACAACACTACTATCACTGAGGAAATATCCTTCGATGTTTTGTTCACCATATTGTTCTATGCACAACAAAGCTGCCTCGCCTATAGTATTATTTTCAACACTATAATAAACGTTTTGTGGATTTTGCACTGTAGCATTTATTTCTTTGACTATCTCAACCATTATCCGTATTTGGTCTGTGATTGGAGTTTTGTTGTGTCTCCACTCAGCAACTTGTGTTGTTGAATTAGCTTCATAAACCTGAATAGCACTTGGATCGCCGCCAGTGCCAAGACTAGGATCTAATGCAACTACATAGATTCTATCCTTTTGTGGTCGTTTGTACCAACGTACTTGTCCAGTTTTGTACAATGGTTCAAGCAAACCTTCTAAGTCTATTAATTTAGTAGGTGAAATAAGTGTTTCATCTGATATTATAAACTCACAGTCCATTTCACGTCTAAAACGTTCAACGCCAAGTATGTTGCGTTGTTCTTCTGCCCACTCTTCGTCCCTATCAGGATGTTCTCTCCAAAAGGCTCTGTACGCTTTGAATCCATTTATACCAAGTTCTTTTTGATTGCCAAACTCATCTTCTGTTTTGTTGGCACCTTTCCAGATAAATGCAAACTGATCCTCATCACTGTTTGGTGTGCTTGTAATAATAGCACCACCACCTGTGGATAGTGTAGGTGAGATTGATGTCCAAAATTCTCTAGCTATAGTTGGCCTCACAAAAGCAAACTCATCACAGTATAGTAGTGTAATACTCATACCTCGTCCTGTGTTTTCAGTCGTGGTTTGAGCTACTATTCGACTTCCGTTGTCAAATTCTATTGAACCTTTGTTATAACTTGTTACACCTGCACGTATATGATCAGGACATGCTTCGTAACTGTATCTTACACGTTGCATGATTTCTTGTGCACCTGCGTATTTGTGTGCGGCAACAAGTATTGTACTATCAGGCTTAAACATAGCATACCATAACAAATATCCTGCGGCACTTGTGCTTTTACCAGTTTGCCTTGGCATCATTGATATGCTAAATCTATAATTATGATATGTATCTATAAGTCTTTTTTGAAAATCCCAAGGATCGTATTGCAATTTTCCTTGCACAGGATGTTGAATAAAGAAAAAATTACGCATAAAGTATTGTGGCCCAGTATCAGGATCAGCACAACGCATAAAGTCGTTAAGTTGTTGTTCGGTAAATTCTTGTTTTTTGTAAGGAGTTTTGACTAATACCCCATCTTCTTGTCTGGCTACCATACTAGTACTTATAATGCTTGGGCAATCTCTGGCCACAGTTTTTCAAACTTGCCTTTTTGATCAGGATGCCATTCTGTTTCTACTTTTTCTGTAAATTCAATAAATTCTTTGCTACGTGTAATATTATCTGGCGGCAATAGTTCTTTTATACCATGCGAAGTAGCTTCTCCATTATTTCCTTTAATAAGTTGTTGTTCGATCCCAGATAAAAAATCTAATTCACGGTTTGTAGAAGGTCTGTTTGATCCAAAATGTAATTTCCTGTATCGATTGATTTCATCCAGTGCTAATTGTCTTATCTGTTCATTGTGTTGACTTGGATCAAGATGGTCTCCCCATACAACCTGCCAGGTTATAGATAAGTTATGTTTAAGTGCATATGCTTTTAGTTCGCAAATTTTTGTGCAATTGTATAGATTATAAACTGCATGTATTCCTCCACCGTGTGATGAATTTCTTATTTTATTTGCAATAGTGGTTACATTTTTATCCATTTGTTTCCAAGAACTTCCCCACCTTACGTATTCAAATCTTTCTCCAATATTATCAAAACTCATACTCCAACCAACATGATCTCTTGCAAGTAACTTTTTTGGTACTGGAAATTGATCAAAATCTACAGTACAATTTGTTATTAGTGTGACTTTAACATCAGCAGGCAAAATGTCTAAAAGTCTGTCATTTTCCTTCATCATTAACGGTTCGCCACCAACCATTGCAACTTCTTTTACAAAATCTTTGTGTTTGGTGATATAATCAATAACCTGTTGCTCTTGCTTGTTAATTGTGTGATTATTACTTTTTCCAATTATACTTGCCCATTTGGTACTAAAAACTGAACTACAGTAGGTACATGCTAAATTACAAGTGTTATTCCAACGTACATCAATCAATGCGGGCTTATGTTCGTCGAGATTGGCATTAGCAATGTCAAAATCCTCGCTTACGCCGTTGTGCCAATGTCTTTCGCTTTCGCCTGTAATGTTTTCACGACGTATACAACCGTCGCAGTATTTTTCGTGCAATACTCCATTACGGATTGATTTTTTTATTTCTTGAAGTGTTTCGCTTTGTAAAATTGATTCAATCGATCCGTCATCATGCTTTCCTAACATGTTTGGATTGCCTGCACAACAGGTTTTAACCTGTCCTTCAAAATTTAAATGTAGACTACGCCACGGAGCCGCACAGTATTTTTTCTCTTGTTCCATAATTTTACTTATAGTCAATGTCAAGGTACACTAAGTTAAATACAAATATGAGTAGTACCTTAGTATTAGCCCCTGATTATAGTCCAGTCAGTTACCTACCTTTGTCAACTGTAAACTGGCAAACTGCAATAAAACTGTTTTTCATTAACAAAGTTACAGTTTTGGAATGGTACGAAGATTGGATAATTCATAGTGCAAAGTTAGACATGCGTGTTCCAGCAGTTATTGTGGCTAAGCGTGGCTACAAACGTAACAGTTTTGGCATGCGTTTTTCAAGAGAAAATTTATATCTACGTGACTTGTACAGTTGCCAATACTGTGCAGAAACAATAAGTGGAAAAGAACTTACCATAGATCATGTAATTCCAGTTAGTCAAGGAGGAAAAACAACCTGGGAAAACAGTGTTACATGTTGTAGAAGTTGCAACACTACAAAAGGAAATAAACTATGGAAACCCAGGCGAAAACCAGTAGCACCAGACTATTGGCGACTAGTGAATAGGATACAGAATGTTCACATGCACATAGCACACGAAAGTTGGCAACAGTACTTAGGTGTGAAAAATGTAACAGTTACTCGTCGATCCGCTTAGGCTCGACATTTTTTATGACTTGTTTAGATGTTTTTTTGTACTCTAATGGTAAAGGTGCAACTCTAGGTTTTGGTTTTGGCGGTGGAGTATGTAGGCCTCCAAATTTGATACCTGTGATCATGTTACAACGCCATCTTCAAGTAACTTAACTCGATTGGCTAGGTGTGCTTTTTGTACGTCGTCTTTGTTCTGTCCATGATAAGGTACTGCGTGTCCTTCACTTACAAGAATCTTAGTAAGCATACTCCATGAGTCAGTGGCACTGTCGTACACACTAAAGTCGCCTAAGATACGTCCAAACTTGCCTTTCATATCTTCGCCGTTTTTGTTTATTTGTGTTTTGAGAACGCAGGTTTTCCCTAGTAGTTGTTTTACTCTTGCCTTGGCAGCAAGTCCAAACTTTTTTTCTTCTTTGTCTCTTGTTCTTGATTCTGGTGTGTCTATGCCCGCAATACGCACACGCTCATCAGATAGCACTATACCAAATCCTAAGTCGATATCTACATCAACTGTGTCGCCATCCACAACTTTTACGATTGTTGCTCTATATTCATACAT
>Ga0255773_10002139_pt1 | contig 18696 bp, 18 predicted proteins | sample 011ome_17_FD_179971 | JGI IMG/M metagenome (GOLD analysis project Ga0255773, IMG submission 179971) | Coastal salt marsh microbial communities from the Groves Creek Marsh, Skidaway Island, Georgia - 011502XT metaG (version 2) | ecosystem: Environmental > Aquatic > Marine > Intertidal zone >...
AAAACCAATGGTGCCTGCAGATAAACCTGAAATTAATACTGACCAATCAGGAATAAATTGAAAAAGAATAATACTTAAAATGGAACCTAAGATTATAGAAGTGATAATTTTTTTTTCTACTAAATTAGTTAAAGTCATTACTAAAAAATAAATAGGATTAACAAAAACAAATCCTACTAAAATTTTATGAGAAACATAATTAGAAATTAAAAATCCAGAAACAGTACAAATCACTGAAACAAACCACAAAAAACCAGCCAAGCCAAAAAAATAATCAAATTTTTCATCTTGGTTAATTTTTTTATGAACCGCAAACATATTAAACCATGCTGTGACTGCGATAAACTGAGCAACTAAATAATATCTCCACTTCGGATAATTAGAATGGCGAATGATTGGGATTAGATTGACTGTCATTGGATAAAGTCTTGCGTTAGTAAGAAGAACGGCTAAAAAAATATTTAACAACGTCCCTCCAGCAACTATGGTTTCAGCCATCACAAACTGCCCAGGTAGTGCAAAGGTAAAAAAAGTGGAGGTAAAACTCTCTAGCAAAGTAAATCCTGAGCTTTTTAAATAAGCACCAAAAGTAAACATGCTAGCACCCAATCCTATTGCCGGAACGCCAAATGCATGTCGGGCACCTTTTTTAAAACTTAATAAATTAATCACAATTATTATTTATGAGGTTACGGTTTGAATATAGTAAATTTTCTTAATTAAGCTATCGATTTACATATAAAATAAATTAACAAACTCAAACTAAATAATACTGTTTTATTTTGAAATGATTTCAGGACCCATTAGCATCGTAGGTAACCATGTGGAGAGCCAAGGCACATATGTCACCAAAATTAAAAATACAAATAGCACAGCCACAAATGGTGCTGCAGCTTTTACAACTTGAGCCAAGCTCATTCCAGTAATACCAGAGGTAACAAACAAATTTAATCCTACAGGAGGAGTGATCATTCCAATTTCCATATTAACCACCATAATGATTCCAAGGTGGATAGGATCAATTCCCAACTCCATTGCAATTGGAAAGACAACGGGTGCTACAATTAATAAGAGACCGGATGGTTCCATAAACTGACCACCAAGTAATAACAAAATATTCACGGCGATTAAAAATGTGAACCAGTTAAAGCCTGCTCCAAGCATCAATTCAGTAATAGTTTGGGGAATACGTTCTGCTGCTAATACATGAGCAAATAGTAAGGCATTAGCAATTATAAACATAAGCATTACTGTGGTTTTGGTTGCATCTAAAATAACACTTTTAGTTTCTTTGCCACCTAGTGCAGGCAACAAACCTTTAATCATGAGCACTAAATTCCGAGACCATATTGCTAAACCTTTGTTAATTAATAACAACATTTTCAATGGATTTTTAGTTTGTCCGCGCCAGACCAAATACATAATCATTAAAGCGATTGAAGCAATTAATGACCATTTAAATCTTAGGCTAAATTTTACACCCTCGTTATCTGACAAAGCGAAGAAGGATAAAATTAAACAAACGGCTAAAAAAGTTAAAGTATAAACTGATGCTTTAAAACCAACTATTGCATCCCTAGAATCTGTTTTTCGAATCCATGGTTCTTCTTTAAAAGGACCCATGTCACGATAAATAAAAATAGCAACAAAAGCCGCATACACTGCAGCAGCTGCGGCAGCTTCAGTTGGTGTAAATACTCCGCCATATATTCCACCCATAATAATTATAATTAAAAATAATCCCCAAAAAGCATCTTTAGCACTGGCCAATAATTCACTTACACCCTTCCAAGTTTCTGCAGGTAAATTTTTGTAACGAGCAACAATATAAATTGCAATCATCAACATCAAACCAGCCACCAGTCCTGGAATAACACCTGCTAAAAACATTCGACCAACAGATACATCTACTGATGCAGCATAAACCACCATAACAATGGAAGGTGGAATTAAAATTCCGAGTGTTCCGGCGTTTGCAATAATTCCGGAAGCAAATTCTTTTGAATAACCAACTTGGCGCATTCCTGCTATTGCAATAGTTCCAATTGCGACTACGGTTGCAGGAGAAGAACCTGATAGAGCAGCAAACATCATACAAGCAAGCACTGAAGCCATTGCAAGTCCTCCTTGGAAATGTCCAACAGACGCAATGGCAAATCGGATCAATCGTTTAGCCACACCTCCTGTTGACATAAAACTAGATGCTAAAATAAAAAAAGGAATTGCAAGTAAAGTATAATGAGTTCCTACTCCAAATAATGAAATAGCAACAGAGGATAAAGATTCATTTGTGAACAAAGCTACATATAAAATAGAAGATAAGCCAAGCGATAAACCAACAGGAACTCCTACAAACAATAATCCTAGAACTAGTGCAAAAAGAATTAAGGTTTCCATGCTTTGTTAATCTTTCAGTTTATCTTTATTGTCTTTAACAAGCTCTTCAGCCTCGTGACCTGCAATTACCATTTCTCGATCGCCTCGATAAATTTCAAACATAGCTTGCAAACTTCTAAAAGAAACCAACGCTAAACTAATAGGTAATATAATTAATACTAACCAACGCTGAACACGATCTTGCACGCCAAAAGTTTCTTGTATCCAAACTGGCCATCGAAGCTCTTCAGTACCAATATTAATTTTATACATCTTAGACCAGTAATCAATTGCACCTGACCTAGTATCAACGCCAACTGCCTTTAGCCATGATGCATCAAGCAATATTAATCCATAAATTAAACCTGTGCTTGCGCCAAAAATTGCTAACCATTTAGCAATAGGTTTTGGGGTTGCTTTGAGTAAAATATCTACACCTAAATGCGAACTTCTTTTAATACCATAGCTCATACCAGCTAAAATTAACCATGAAAAAAGAACCATCGAAAACTCTAAGGCCCCAGACCAGCCTGTGTTAAATCCATACCGTGCAATAACTTGACTAAAAGAAACAACGGTTAACAATGCCATTAAGATAATTAATAAATTATCCTCAAATCTCTCAACCGCTTTAGGTGAAAATTTCTCCCAAATAAAAAAAAGGATTACAAACCCGAGTAACAAAAGATGAGGTGTGTATCCTGTCATGAACAAATCCTTTACATAAATACAAAAGGGGGTCGAAACCCCCTTTTGTTTAATCTATAAAATTGATTAGAATGATGAAGCTGTTTTAATTAGATCAGCACCAATTTCTTTCTCAAATTTTTTCCAAACTGGTCTCATTGCATCAACCCATTTTTTTCTTTGCTCTGGAGTTAATACATTGATCTTACCGCCTGCAGCTAGAATATTTTTACGATTTGTCTCTTCTGCTGCTTTAACATTATTATTAGCCTCAACAGTAACTTCGTCAGCAATTTTTATGAACTTTGCTCTAGTAGTTGCATCTAAACTATTCAAAAACTCTTTTGATGTCATGAATAAATATGCAAGTACCTGGTGACTTGTTTGTGTTGTGCTGTCCTGAACTTCAAAAAACTTTTTGGTATATATATTTGACCAAGTGTTTTCTTGACCATCAACTACTTTAGTTTGTAAAGCTCCATACACTTCAGCAAATGCCATAGGTTGCGGTGATGCACCCATTGCAGCAATCATAGCTTTTGCAACATCAGAAGTTTGAACTCTAAATTTCAAACCTTTTGCATCAGCTGGTGTGATCAATGCTTTATTTGCTGAGAAGTACTTCATACCGCTCATCCAATATCCAAGGCCTACAAACCCTTTGCTTTCCATAGCATTCAATAGTTCTTTACCAGTTTTAGACGCTGTAAATGCCATAGCTGCATCCATGTCTTTAAAGATAAATGGAAGATCAAATACTCCATACTTTTTTGTATATGAACCAAATTTAGATAACGATGGTGCTAGTAATTGAACATCACCTAACAAAAGCGCCTCAAGCTCTTTTGAGTCACCAAATAAAGTACTATTAGGATAAACTTCAACACATAATTTACCATTAAGCTCTTTGTTTACACGAGCAGCAAAATTATTTGCAGCAACTACTTTGGGGTGAGTGTTTCCACCAGTAACATGTGATAATTTAACAACCTTTTCTCCTTTTTCGCATGAAGCAAAAGAAGAAGTGGCACCAGCTGTTAAAACAAATGCCAGGATTGCTATAATTGAATTGATTTTCTTAAACATTTTTTTCCTTAAGTTAAGTTAATTTAAAAATTTATTATAATTAGTTTTAATTTAACAAACAACAGGCATAAATTTTTCAATTGATAGTTGTATGCTTAATTAATGATACAGGTTGCTTTTTTAATCCTTCTGTACTCTAATTAAAAAAAAATAAATTGGAGACAAACATGTTTAAAAAAATATCAGCGACGTTTATAGCTTTGCTTGTAAGTGGAAGTATTTCATTTTCAGCAGAATTCATAAACATTTTAACTGGGGGAACCTCAGGAGTTTATTATCCATTAGGAGTTGGATTATCAAAAATCTATGGAGAAAAAATTAAAGATTCAAAAGTGCAGGTTCAATCTACCAAAGCATCTGTAGAAAATCTTAATTTAATTCAATCAGGAAAAGGTGAGCTTGCTTTTGTACTAGGAGATTCAGTTCAATACGGATGGTCTGGTAATGCAGAAGCTGGTTTTAAATCTAAATTAACTAATTTAAGAGGCGTAGCTGGAATTTATCCAAACTATGTTCATATAGTAGCTTCAAAAAGTTCAAACATTAAATCTATTGCTGACTTAAAAGGAAAAAGAGTTTCTGTAGGAGCACCAAAATCTGGAACTGAATTACAAGCTAGAGCAATATTAAAAGCAGCTGGTATGAGTTACAAAGATTTAGGTAAAACAGAATACTTACCATTTGGTCAGTCTGTAGAGTTAATTAAGAATAGACAGCTTGATGCAACAGTGCAATCAGCTGGTCTTGGTGTTGCTTCTATAAAAGACTTGGCAAACTCTGTGGACATTGTAATTGTAGAAATTCCTGCAAGCATAATTAAAAAATTAGGTGACCCATATGTTTCAGCAACTATTCCTGCTGGCACATATAAAGGAGTAGATAAAAATGCTCAAACAGCAGGTATCGTAAACTTTTTAATTACCAGTCAAAAAGTATCAACGAATACAGTTTATCAAATGACAAAAAACCTTTTTGAAAATTTACCAGCTTTAGTTGCTACACACAAAGCTGCTAAAAATATTGATATTAAAAAAGCTCTAGCAGGTATGCCAGTTCCATTGCATCCAGGAGCAAAAAAATATTATCAAGAAAAAGGAATTGTTAAATAAACTTTGCAATTTTAAAATAACTTCCTAATCTAACAAAATTAGGATTAGGATTATTTAAAAGTGAATAAAGAAATAAATTCCAGCCCAGATCAAACAAAAAAGTCTGGGCTGGAAGACACACTTCTCAAAAGTTTTCCCAAAACTACAGAGGGAACAATTTTATATTACATAGCAATTATCTTTTCCTTATTTCAGGTGGGAATTGCATCTCATCTTTTTGAAATTACAGGACAGCTTCAACTTTCTACTCACGTTGGTTTTCTTGGTTGTTTGTGCTTCCCGCTAATTAATGCGCTTAACCATAAAAGCATTGCTTATAAAATGGGCGGTTGGACACTATCCTTATTAAGTGTCGCTGTAGCGCTTTATCAAATTGTTGAATATGAAGAGCTTATTTTAAGATCAGGTGAACCTACTAATTTAGATGTAATTTTCGGCATAATTGCTCTGGTAGTTGTGTTTTCAGCATCTTATGTAACTATGGGACCTGCTCTCTTTATTATATCTGGAATGTTTCTTCTCTATTGTATCTTTGGAAATTATCTTCCAGGATTGCTTCAACATAGAGGTTATGAATTAAAACAAATTATTGAACACATTACTTATGGAACTGAGGGAATTTATGGAATTCCTGTTTACGTTTCTTCCACTTATATCTTCTTGTTCATTTTATTTGGATCGTTTTTAGAAAGAGCGGGAGTTATAAAATTATTTACAGATGTCTCATTGGGTTTAGTAGGTCATAAATTAGGAGGTCCTGCAAAAGTATCTATTATATCTTCTAGTCTTATGGGAACTATTTCAGGATCTGGAATAGCCAATGTAGTAACAACTGGTCAATTTACCATACCGCTGATGAAAAAATTTGGATACAGCCCATCTTTTGCCGGCGGAGTAGAGTCAACTTCTTCGATGGGAGGTCAAATTATGCCTCCAGTGATGGGTGCTGTAGCTTTCATTATGGCAGAAACATTAGAGCTTGAATATTATCAGGTAGTCAAAGCAGCCATCATACCAGCGATACTTTATTATTTTTCAGCTTTTTGGATGGTCCATCTGGAAGCAAATAAAAAAAACCTAGTTGGTTTAGAAAAAAGTGAGTTACCGTCTGCTTGGAATGCAATTAAAGCTAAATGGTATTTAGTTATTCCTCTTTTAGTTTTAATTTTTCTATTATTTAATGGTTACACTCCATTATATTCTGGAACGATAGGATTATTTTTAACTATTTTTTTAATTTTGGGTACATCCGCTATTCAAGGAGCATCCAATAAATTCATTCGTTATATTTTTTGGATTTTTTTAGGTATTTTGTCTTCCGGTTTTTTTAAATTTGGAAATCCGGTCATTGTTATTATTCTATCAATATTGTTAACTTGGAATTTTTTTAAAATTGGTGGAAAGAATACTTTATTACAGTGTCGTGATGCTTTAGCAGAAGGAGCAAAGACAGCTTTACCTGTTGGAATAGCATGTTCAGTTGTTGGGGTCATCATTGGAACCTTGACGCTCACAGGAGCTGCTAGCACTGTTGGACAAGTTATAATCGAAGTTGGTAAAACTAATTTATTTCTATCTTTGTTTTTAACGATGATCATGTGCTTAATTCTTGGAATGGGAATTCCTACCATTCCAAATTATATCATTACCTCTGCTGTTGCGGGCCCTGCTCTCTTTGAGTTGGGAGTACCTTTGATTGTTAGTCACATGTTTGTATTTTATTTTGGAATCTTGGCTGACTTAACTCCTCCTGTTGCGCTTGCCTGTTTTGCTGCAGCCCCTATTGCAAAAGAAAGCGGATTTAAAATATCCCTTCAAGCAGTTCGGGTAGCGCTGGCAGGATTTTTAATTCCTTATATGGCTGTTTATAGTCCGGCATTAATGCTGCAAGGTTATGATGGTCAAAATTTTTGGCCATTCCTCTTGTCTTTTATATTTATTCTTTTTAAGGCAATAATTGCCATTTTATTTCTTGGCTCTGCAGTAATTGGTTACATCAAACAACCCTTAAGCATATTTGATCGATTATTGTGCGTTTTAATTGCAAGTTTTTTAATTCTAGCGCTTCCGCTTACTGATGAAATAGCAGCTGGATTAATTATTCTGTTTTTTATTATCCGAAGATTTAAAGCAAAAACTAGATGAGTCTTTGTATTTTAGCTGCTGCAAAGACAAGTATTGTTGCAGCATCTCTATTTACCTTAAGCTGGACACATTCTGTTGAAAAAATTGAGTGGCAAGAGGATTGGAAAATAGAAAATTCACACTTAGAAATTATTGAGGCAAGAGTTCAGGGTTCTGGAGCAGGCATGGATCCTCCTGAAGGATCAAAATTTAAACAAGGCTGGTGGACTTACAAACCAAATCAACTCAAAGTTAAAGAATTGCTTTTGTCTACGTCTGATACTAATTTAGAAAATTGGAAAATTTGTTATAATGGAAATTGCCAGGTATTAAAAAAGAATAACGAAAATCCAATTAAGCTTTATCCTTGCAAATCTAATTAATCTAAACTTTAATCGCAATAACAATTGCAATTAAGATTAATGCACTAGCAGATATATAATTTAAAGTTCTTAAATTAGTTTTTAATTTATCCGAAATGGTTTTGGCAATTCCAGAATAAATAGCTAACGTTAAAAAATCCAAAACTACATAACTAGACATAAGAATAAAAAATTGAATTAAGTAATTTCCATCTGGTTTTAAAAAAGTTGGAAAGATCGTTACAAAAAAAATAACTGCTTTTGGACCAAAAAAAGCAATTAAAAATCCATCTATGTAAAGTGATGTATTAGATTTTATTTTTAAGTTAGTGTTAATATCAATTTTAGATTTAATTTTTACATATCCGTAGGCAATATAAAACAAATAAAAAATTCCTGCCCATTTAAAATAAATAACAATATTAGGAAACATTTTTATAAGTGCGCCAAATCCTAATAGCACCAAAATACCCTGTAATGTATTTGCTGAAACATCGCCAAAAGCTGTCCACAAGCTTCTTCCAAATCCATAATTTAAAGATTGGGACATAATCAACACCCTTGGCGCGCCAGGCGTAATAAACATAAACAGTATTATCTGTAAAAAAATTAAATAATTATCAGGAAGCATTATGCGTGCTCTAAAGGTAAAGTAGAAGTTTGTTTTATTTCTTCCATTGAAAAACTTGTACTTACATCTGTTAAATCAATTTTATCTGTAAGTTTTTTATAAAATTCATCATATTTTTCTATGCTAGGCACTAATACTTTTAGTAAATAATCTATCGATCCGCTTAGTCGATAAAACTCGACTACCTCATCCATATCATTAATTACTTTCACAAATTTTCTCGCCCATTCCATATTATGATTACTGGTTTTTACCTGAACAAAAGCAACTACGTTTAAATTTAATTTGAATCGGTCAACGACAGCAACTTTTTTAACAATATAACCTTGTTTGTAGAGCTTATTAATTCTAGCCCAGCAGGGAGTTGCCGATAAGTTTACCTTTTTTGATAATTCGGCAATGGGAATATCTGCATTTTCTTGAAGAACAGATAATATTTTCTTATCAATGTCATTTAGCATAAAATAAACCAGTTTTAATTTATTATTTAGAATAATATTCTAATTTAAATACTTTTATAGCATATTTTTAACTTATTTTTCTACTAAACTTGAATATTGTAGGAAAAAATTTACATAACCACCAAATTAGTATTTGCATTTGATCACGTTTTTCAAAAGTTAAGCAAATACTGAGCAAAAAATAAGGAAATATATAAAAAAATGACATTAAAAATAAATGATACAGCACCAAACTTCGATGCTGAGACAACCAAAGGAAAAATAAATTTATATGACTGGGCTGGTGATAGTTGGATTGTTCTTTTCTCACACCCAAAAAACTTTACGCCCGTCTGCACTACTGAGCTAGGAGCCTTACAGAGTATCAAGGGTGAATTTGATAAAAGAAATGTAAAAATTTTAGGATTAAGCGTCGATCCTGTTGAAGATCATGAAAAATGGAGCGATGATATTAAAGATGTTACAGGTCATCATCCAGATTATCCATTGATAGGTGATAAAGATTTACAAGTTGCAAAAACATATGGCATGCTGCCGGCAACTACAGAAGGATCTTCAGCGGGAAGAACAGCGGTTGATAATGCAACGGTAAGAAATGTATTTGTAATAGGTCCAGATAAAAAAATTAAACTAATTTTATCCTACCCAATGGCAACCGGTAGAAATTTTCCAGAAATTCTTAGAGTAATTGACTCTCTTCAATTAACAGCAAAACATAAAGTAGCCACACCCGCTAACTGGAAACAGGGTGAAGATGTTATTATTGTTCCTGCTGTAAAAGATGAAGAAGCAAAAACTTTATTTCCCAATGGATGGAATACAGTCAAGCCATATCTAAGAGTCGTGAAACAACCAAAATAAATTAATTTATACAAACAAAAAGGAGAAAATAATGAAAAAAATAATATCAATACTATTTTTTATTTTTTTTACGTCCTCTGCTTTTTCTGCTGAACCTTTAGTAGATAGTGCATGGCTAAATAAAAATTTAAATAATAAAAATGTATTTGTGCTTGATATCAGAAATAAAATTGATGGTGGTTCATATGAGGAATTTCAAAAAGCTCATATACCAGGATCTGTTCATTCTGATTTTTTAAAGGCAAATTGGAGAGCGACAATAAATGGTGTAATCGGACAATTCCCTGGAAAACAACCTTTAGAACAATTGGTTGGAAGTCTTGGTATTGATAATTCTAAACATGTTATTATTGTCTATGGAGGCGTGAACTCAACAGACTTTGGAAGTGCTGCTAGAATTTATTGGACTTTTAAAACCTTAGGTCATGAGAATGTATCTATTTTAAATGGTGGCTTTAAATCATGGAAAAATTCTGGATATAAAGTAGAAGCAGGTGAAAATAAATTAACGCCTAAAGTTTTCAAAGCATCTATTAATAAAAAATATACTGCCTCTTATGCAGAGGTACGAAATGCTAAAAAAGAAAATGGTGTTTGCTTGATTGATGCAAGACCCGAAGCTTTTTTCAAGGGAGATAAAACTCATCCAGCATTAAAAGTTGCAGGAAGAATTCCTGGAGCTGTCAATGTTCAAGAGGCAGAAACAATCAGTAATGACGGTTTTATTAAATCTAAAGCGGAAATCTTAAAACTGTACGATAAGGCTCAAATTAAAGATTTCAAAGGCTATATTACCTATTGTAATACTGGTCATTGGGCAGCAACAGTTTGGTTTGCTTTGAGCGAAGTGGCTAATATCAAAGATGTTAGAATGTACGATGGTTCTTGGGCTCATTGGGAAAAAAATCCCAAAAATCCAGTTATAAAAGGATAAATCTTATTATTAATGCGGGTAATCTAATTTACCCGCATAATAATTTACAGTAAATAAACTCATGGTCACTTTAAAAAAAGTGGAAACTCCAGTTCTTTTCTTTGGAATTATTTTCATACTTTTATTTGCCTATATTACTCACTCTTCTATAGGCCTAAGACATCTTTTGGTTTTTCTCATTGGGATTGGGTTAGGTTTTTCTTTGTATAAGTCTTCATTTGGATTTACTGGAGGTTGGAGAAATTTTATTGAAACAAAAGATAGTAGCTCTCTTCGAGCACAATTTGCAATGCTGGGACTTGCAGTAATAGTTTTTTCTTTTGTCATTGGATCTAAAAGTTTTGTTTACGATGGTATAATCATAGGTGCAATTGCTCCTGTAAGCATATCAGTTGTGGTTGGTTCTTTTATATTCGGCTGGGCAATGCAATTAGGTGGCGGATGTGGCTCTGGAACTTTATTTACAGCAGGCAGTGGTAACACAAAAATGGTTGTGACCTTAATATTTTTTATTATCGGTTCTTTGGTAGGTACGTATCATTTTTCTTTTTGGTCTTCAGTACCTTCTCTTGGTGCCATTTCTTTATTAGACAACTATACTAAAACAGAAGTTTTAATATTTCAGTTAGGCTTAATTATATTTTTTTACTGGTTAGTTTCTTATTTTGATAAAAAAAATAATAAAAAATTTTCCCAGTTCAATATTTTTAATTTTAAAAATACAAATATAATTAGAGGTGCTTGGCCGTTAATTCTAGGATCCGTCTGTTTAGTTTTTTTTAGTTTTTTGATGTTACATGCAGCTGGCCATCCTTGGTCTGTAACATTTTCTTTTGGGTTATGGGGAGCGAAAATTATTACTTTGCTTGGTGTTGATGTAAGTAATTGGACCTATTGGCAATTATCCTACCCTGCTATTGCATTAGAAAATAGTTTATTAGCAGATCCCACAACTGTTTCGAATTTAGGAATAATTTTAGGTGCATTAATAGCATCAGCACTATCAGGAAATTTTTCTAATCAATTACCAATCAATAAAAAATTATTAGTCGCTGCAATAATTGGAGGTTTTTTTATGGGTTATGGTGCAAGATTAGCTTTTGGCTGTAATATTGGAGCTTTGTTTAGTGGTATAGCCTCAGGAAGTGTTCATGGCTGGGTTTGGTTTTTGTTTGCTTTTATTGGATCATACTTTGGAGTGAAAACTAGAAAGTACTTTTATTAATGAAGAATATAATTTTTCTATCCTTATTAACTTTAATTTTTGCGATTATTCTCTATGAACATAACTATAGTGGTGTGGCTTATAATCCTTTATTCCACAAAGAGGGAGAAACTTCTGGATCCATTAATGCAATGCCCTGTGGCCTTGGTGGCTCTCATAATCATAAGCATTAAATCTTACATTTCTTGGGGTTTACAAATTGCTATTTAGGAAATATAACACTTTTAGCGCTGATTTAGTTCAAATTGCGGGCGCTTTATAAAACCAGCTAAAGCGATTTTAACCACCGCTCTAGCCGGTGGTTTTTTTTTGAAAGTCTCAATTAAAATCACCGAAAATTTGATCATAAAAAATTATGAATGATACAAATTTAAAATTAAGTTTTGAATTCTTTCCAGCAGCAAACTCTATTGCTGAGGAAAAGGCATGGGAAAGTTTAAAAAAATTAGAAAACTTTAGCCCACAATTTTTCTCAGTGACTTTTGGCGCTGGTGGTGGAGAGAGATTAAAAACTGACTCATTTGTAAAAAGAATTAACAAAGAATCCCTTGTGCCTGTAGCTGGTCACTTGACATGTGTGGACATGTCCAAAGATGAGATTAACGATCTTGCACTTGGTTGGTTTGAAAAAGGAATTACTAAAATCGTTGCACTTAGAGGGGATGTAAGAGAAAAGGGAAAAAAATATGCTCCGCACCCCAATGGATATGTGAACGCTGCAGATATGGTAGCTGGTTTAAAAAAATTGGCAAACTTTGATATTGCTGTAGGTGGATATCCAGAAATACACCCTGACTCCAAAAATAAACAAGAAGACATCGATAATTTAAAAAGAAAAGTAGATGCTGGTGCTAATAAAATTATAACACAGTATTTTTTTGATAAAGATGTTTTCTTAAAATATAGAGATACCGTTTCAGCAGCAGGAATAAAAGCGCAACTGATACCTGGCATCATGCCTATTTCAAATTTTAAAAAAATTCAAAATTTTAGTAAAATGTGTGGAGCTTCTATTCCTGACTGGGTTGCAAATGAATTTACAAATTTAGATGAAGCTCCAGAAGTTCAAAGTTTAGTGGGTGCAAGTCTAGCGAGTGATCTAGTAAAAAAATTAAAAAAAGAAGAAGTAAATGAATTTCATTTTTATACACTGAATAAATATGAATTAACTTTTGCGGTATGCACAAGACTTTTGTCACTGCAAAATAATATTAAAAATAATAATAAAAATAAAGGAGAAGCAAGAGCATGATACAAGTAGCATCAATTGGATATCCAAGAATTGGACCAAAAAGAGAACTAAAAAAAGCATTAGAACAATTTTGGAAAGGAGAGATTAAAGAACAAGACCTCCATGCGGTTGCAAAAGATTTAAGAAAACAAAATTGGCAAACCCAAAAAGATAATGGAGTGGATTTAATTTCTTCAAATGATTTTTCTTTTTATGATCAGGTTTTAGATGTCATTTGTTTATTAGGAGCTATCCCAAAACGCTACAAATGGGATGGAAACGAAGTCACATTGAAAACATATTTTGCAATGGCGCGAGGATCACAAACATCAGAGTTAGACGTGCCGGCTTTAGAAATGACAAAATGGTTTGACACTAACTATCACTATCTTGTTCCCGAATTATCCAAAAATCAGGAATTTAAATTAAGCTCCAACAAACCTTTTGCTGAATATGAAGAAGCAAAGCAGGCAGGATTTGATACCAAACCTGTAATTTTAGGACCTCTTACTTTTTTATCGCTATCTAAAGGAATTGATGGATCAAATACTATTGATTTACTGGGTAAAATAGTTCCTGTTTACAAAGAAATAATTAAAAAGTTCTCTGAATTAGGAGCTCAATGGATTCAAATTGATGAACCAATTCTAGTTAAAGATTTAGATGCTAATACAGTTTCAAAGATTAAAGCTACTCTTAATGAACTGAAGCAGGCAGCGGGTTCAAGTAAAATACTATTAACAACTTATTTTGAAGATTTGAATGAAGATGTTCAAAAAGAAGTTTTTGATAGCAATGTTGATGTTGTGCATTTGGACTTAGTTCGTGGAACTAAAAATCAAGAATATGTTAAAAATTCATCAAAAAAATTATCTTTAGGATTAGTCGATGGTAGAAATGTTTGGAAAGCTAACCTTCAAGAAAAAATTAATTTTATTAAAAATAATACCTCCGGGGATGTAATTATCTCATCCTCTTGTCCTCTACTTCATTCCCCTTATGATTTAGATCTTGAGCAAAAAGTTCCATCTGAAATAAAAAGATGGCTATCCTTTGCTAAACAAAAGCTACAAGAATTAAATATTATAAAAGGTTATATAAATGAAGGATCACATAAAACAGAACTTGATCAAAATATTAGTGATGTCGAAAATAGAAAAACATCAACATTAATACATGATGATGCTGTTAAAAATAGAATTAAAACTATTGATAAATCAATTATTGATCGAAAATTAGGATATGCAGAACGTGCTAAAGTTCAAAAAAATATTTTTGCTTTACCAAAATATCCTACTACTACGATTGGTTCTTTCCCTCAAACTACTGATGTTAGGCAGGCTAGAGCTAAATTCAAAAGAGGAGAACTTGATGAACAAAGCTATGAAAAGTTTTTAGAAGAAAAAACTATTGATACCATTAGAAAACAAGAGCAAATAGGAATTGATGTTATTGTACATGGTGAGTTCGAGCGTAATGACATGGTAGAATATTTTGGTGAACAACTAAAAGGTTTTACTTTTACATCAAGTGGCTTTGTACAAAGTTACGGTTCTCGTTGCGTTAAGCCGCCAATCATTTTTGGTAATGTATCAAGACCTCATGCTATGACCGTTCGATGGTCTAAATTTGCCCAAGAGCAAACAAAGCAAATCGTCAAAGGAATGTTAACAGGTCCTATTACTATTTTACAGTGGTCTTTTGTAAGAGACGATCAACCAAGAAAATTTACTGCTCAAGAAATTGCATTTGCTATTCGTGATGAGGTAGAAGATCTTGAAAAAAATGGTATTCGCATGATTCAAATTGATGAACCTGCACTACGTGAAGGTTTGCCTTTAAAGAAAAAAAATTGGAAAGAATATCTAAATTGGTCAGTTGACTGTTTTAAAATTTCAGCTGCTGTAGTTAAAAATGAAACCCAAATTCATACGCATATGTGCTACGCTGAATTTGAAGATATCATCGACTCAATTGCAGCTTTGGATGCTGATGTTATTTCAATTGAAACATCAAGATCAAGGATGGAGTTATTAACTACATTTGAAAAATTTAAATATCCAAATGAAGTGGGTCCAGGTGTATATGATATTCATTCGCCTCGAGTTCCCTCTACAGAAGAAATGAAAGAGCTTATTCAAAAAGCTTCTAAACTCATTGATCCAACTCGAATATGGGTAAATCCTGACTGTGGGCTAAAGACTAGAGGATGGCCAGAAACAATTGATGCATTAACAAAAATGGTAAATGCAGCAAAAGAATTAAGGGCTAATTAAAACAAAAAAATGAAGAATAAATACAAGCAAGACACTTATTTAGTTAGAGGCGGTCTAAACAGGTCTAATTTTAAAGAAACATCTGAAGCTTTATTTTTAAACTCTGGCTTTGTTTATGAATCAGCAGAACAAGCAGAGGCCATCTTCAAAGGTGAACAAATTGGATTTCAATATACAAGGTATGCCAACCCGACCATTGAAATGTTTGAACAGCGTTTAGCTTTGTTAGATGGTTCTGAGGCTTGTTTTGCAACATCAAGTGGTATGTCCGCAGTCTTCGGAGCAATGATGTGTCAACTTAAAACTGGAGATCATGTAGTTTCGTCTTCAGCATTATTTGGATCGTGCAGATATATTCTCAAAGAGATTTTGCCAAAATTTGGAATAGAGGTTTCTTTTATAGATGGAAAAAAAATAGATGAGTGGAAAAAAAATATTAAAAAAAATACTAAAATTTTTTTCTTTGAGTCTCCTTCCAATCCTTGTTTAGAGATAATTGATATTAAACAAGTTTGTTTACTTGCAAAAAAAAATAAAATTACGAGTGTTGTTGATAATATTTTTGCATCTCCTATTTTACAACAGCCAGTTAAATTTGGAGCAGATGTAATAATTTATTCAGGAACCAAACATATTGACGGACAGGGAAGAGCAATGGGTGGAGCCGTATGCTCAAGTAAAAAATTTAAAGAAGATATCTTAAAACCTTTCTTAAGACACACTGGCCCTTGCATAAGTCCTTTTAATGCCTGGGTATTGTTAAAAAGTTTAGAAACAATTAAAATTAGAGTTTATGCTCAATCTGAAAGCGCTTTACAAATTGCCAAAGAATTAGAAAAACACAAAAATGTAGAAAAAGTTTATTACCCTTTTCTAAAATCATTTCCTCAATACGCCCTTGCCAAAAAACAGCAAGATAAAGGGGGAACCATGGTTGCGTTTAAAATCAAAGGTAAACAAAAAGAAGCTTTTAAATTTATTAATAGGCTAAAAATTTTCGATATCTCTAATAATCTTGGTGATACTAAATCTTTAGTAACTCACCCAACAACCACTACCCATAAAGTTTTAGGAGAAGAAGATAGACAATCTCTAGGAATTACCCCTAACCTGGTAAGACTTTCTGTTGGCTTAGAAGATATAAAAGATCTCAAAGAAGATATCCTACAGGCTTTAAAATCTTAAATTAGCCATAATTAAAATCTGGAATTGCCAGAATCTAATAAGAGATTGTCTCTATTATTCAACAAAGGCAAATTATGCAAAAAATAATTATAACTCTAATTTCATTTTTTATGCTTAGTACATTAAGTTTTGCAGAGGATAGCGCAAAGAACTTAATGAAAGAAGTGGATAAACAATTTTCGGCTGCCACTAAATATTCTGTATACACTCCAAAGAAAAAACTTAAAGTTGATGAAATAAATCAAGTAAAAGAATTAAGAAAAAATGCAGAGTTATCTCTCAAGGCTGGAAACGAAGTTGAGGCTCGTAAACTTTTAGAAGAAGCGCTTACAATTCTTAAATAAATTTTCCTATTCAAGGCGCAACTTTTGCGCCTTGATCAAAACAAACAAAGTTTGATCAAGAAATAGTCTCATTCTCCGAATACTTAGAATTAAAAGGAGAAAAAAATATGCTAAAACTCATAAAAACTGCAGAAATAAATCCAATTCAAATTAAAAAAAAGGAATCGTCTTTTTTTTCAAGAACAGTTTCAGCCATTGTTTTGGCTAATGCTTTAATAATGCTGATGATTTATGTTACGATTTACAGTGGATAAACAAATTAAGTATTAGAATAGCCGCAATTATTAAAAATTCATTAATCTAATACAATTTTTATTTTAAAGATTGCGGCAAAAGTTTCATTTTATTATATAGCAATATTTATTAAAAAGTTGATATATTGTTATTTAATTAAGTATGGCTTCAAGAATTGAATCAGACAGTTTTGGAAAAATAAAAGTTCCTGCAGACAAATACTGGGGGGCTGGTACACAACGTTCTTTGCAGTTTTTTAAAATTGGAAAAACTAATGTCCCTATAGAATTAATACACGCAATTGCAATCGTAAAAAAAGCAGCAGCAATTGTTAATCAAAAATATAAAGATATTACCCCCAAAGTTGCTAAAGCTATTATTAAAGCTTCTGAAGAAGTGATTGCTGGTAAGCACGATGATCATTTTCCTTTAAAAGTTTGGCAAACGGGTTCTGGAACTCAAACTAACATGAATGTAAACGAAGTCATTGCCAACAGAGCTATTGAAATGCTTGGAGGAAAAATGGGAAGTAAAAATCCAGTTCACCCTAATGATCATGTCAATAAAGCTCAATCTACAAATGATACTTTTCCTACAGCAATGCACATTGCTATTGCAATTCAAGCTAACAAAAAATTAATTCCTGCCATTCAATCTTTGGAAAATGCTCTGGCAAAAAAAATGAATGAATTTAAAAATATTGTAAAAATTGGAAGAACGCATTTACAAGATGCAACACCTCTTACTCTTGGACAAGAATTTTCTGGATATCATATGCAAGTTTCAAAAGCTCTATCAAGAATCAAGAGGGCTTTACTTGAAATTTATCCCTTAGCACAAGGTGGTACGGCGGTAGGAACTGGGATTAATTCAAGAAAAGGATGGGATCATAAAATTGCATCTGAAATTAAAAAAATTACTAAACTACCTTTTCATACAGCAAAGAATAAATTTGAAGCTTTAGCTGCGCACGATTCTATTGTTAATTTTTCAGGGACTCTTAACACAACAGCTGTGGCTTTAATGAAAATAGCAAATGATATTCGCTTTTTAGGATCAGGCCCAAGAGCTGGATATGGTGAATTAATTCTACCTGAAAATGAACCTGGATCTTCGATTATGCCGGGTAAAGTAAATCCAACTCAGTGCGAAGCTGTTACAATGGTATGTGTCAAAGTCATTGGTAACCACAATGGTATTACTATGGCAGGTTCGCATGGTCACTTTGAACTAAATGTCTTCAAGCCACTAATTGCTCACAATATTTTACAATCCATAGATCTATTATCAGACTCCGTCCAATGCTTTGTTGATTTTTGCGTAAAAGGTATCAAAGCTAATAAAAAAAGAATTGATCAATTGCTAAATGAATCTTTAATGCTGGTTACAGCACTTGCACCGAAAATTGGGTACGATAATGCAAGTAAAATTGCAAAAACTGCTCATAAAAATGGAACCAATTTAAAAGAAGAAACCCTTAAAACCGGGTTGGTTAGTGAAGAGGAATATGTAAAAATCATGAACCCAAGAAAAATGGTTCATCCGCAATAATTAGTACAAACTTAAGAAA
>Ga0255773_10002155_pt1 | contig 18624 bp, 16 predicted proteins | sample 011ome_17_FD_179971 | JGI IMG/M metagenome (GOLD analysis project Ga0255773, IMG submission 179971) | Coastal salt marsh microbial communities from the Groves Creek Marsh, Skidaway Island, Georgia - 011502XT metaG (version 2) | ecosystem: Environmental > Aquatic > Marine > Intertidal zone >...
GATAAAACTTTGATTGCAAAGTGATAAGCCCTAAATTTGTTGTGCTTGGTTCAAACGACCAAAATTAATGATAATTTTAAGGATGCATCAAGATTTTTTGTCTATTTCTCTGTTTCGTCAGTCTATAAAATTGCGAAGTTTTATTTTCTGTTTAAGCTGCTGGACTACACTAGTGTTATTACCTAGCCTTATAGCTAATGCCTCAGCGCAAGAGAAGCCTTTTGTTGTTGTGTTAGATGCTGGTCATGGAGGTCACGATTCAGGTAATAGAGGAAACGGCTATTACGAGAAAAAAATCGCACTCAATATCGCACTTAAGATTGGAGCTCAATTGGAAAAAAACCCTGCTATTAAAGTCATCTACACCCGAAAAAAAGATGTTTTTGTAGACCTTATTGAGCGTGCAAATATTGCTAATAAAGCAGATGCGGATTTGTTTATTTCCATTCACTGTGATGCCTTTACCTCCTCTAGAGCTTTTGGAGCCGGAACCTTTGTCTTAGGGCTGCATGAAAACGAACGCAACTTTAAAGTGGCACAAAAAGAAAATTCAGTAATTTTTCTGGAGGAGAATTACGAGCAAAAATACGACGGTTTTGATCCCAATGATCCCGAATCCGTAATTAGTTTGATTTTGATGCAAGAGACTTATTTAGACCAAAGTATCGAAGCTGCAAGTACCATTCAAAAGAGTTTTATAAATAATTTAAAACGCAAAGACAGAACTGTTAAACAAGCGGGTTTTGTCGTTTTAAAATATACTTATATGCCGAGTGTATTGGTTGAGACAGGATTTTTGACCAATAGCTCAGAAGGTGCTTTTTTAAATTCTTCCAAAGGACAAAACCAGATGGCAAATGCCATTTCCAAGGCAATCTTAAATTACAAAAACTTACGTGAAGCAGGGGTTCAAGCAGAAGCGAGCTCAGTTGAAAGCAAACCAATTCGAAGCAAGCCTGTTGGTTTAAATCCAGATTTGATTTTTAAAGTTCAGATTGCTGCCAGCAAGAATCGCATTGCTGCAAAAGGTTATAATTTTAAAGGTTTGTCCCCCATTAGCAGAGAAAAATCAGGTAAATTGTATCGGTATTTTTACCAAAGTTCTATAAGCTATGAAGAAGCACAGCAGCATTTAAAAATAGCCAAAAATAAAGGCTATACTAATGCTTTTGTTGTGGCTTATAATGGCGATAAAAAAATATCCATTAGCGAAGCACTAGAGTTGATAAAATGATGCTCTTCTGAAAATAATTTCTAAATTTGTAAAGCACTGTAAAACGCTTTATTTTGAAGATATCACGCGAAGTAAAAACTGCAATTCTCATCCTGGGTTGCGTTGCCATTTTTATTTTTGGATTCAATTACCTCAAAGGGGCTTCCCTCTTAGATAACAGTAAAGTTGTTTCGTCTATTTATCAAGACGTTGAGGGACTTGTTATCGGTGCTAATGTTACCATCAACGGTTTAAATGTCGGAAAAGTAAGAAATATTGATTTTGATGAAAACTACGATAAAATCAAAGTCACGTTCAGTTTGAGAAGCGATTTGAATTTTTCAAATCAAAGTACGGCTCAACTCTATGAGGCGGGTCTCATCGGTGGAAAAGCTATAGCGATTTTGCCTAAATACGATCAGGGAAGTGAAGTAAAGACAGGGGATGTGTTGCCTTCAGAGATTAAACCTGGTTTGACAGAACTGGTCAATCAACAAATTGCCCCTTTACAAGATAAAATTGAGGGACTTTTAACATCTGCCGATTCTCTCTTTGCCGGTGTGAGTAATGTGATGAATTACCAAACTCAAACGAATCTAAAATTGGCACTTGAAGGTTTAGCTGAAAGTGTAAATAATGTAGCAGAACTTACAGAAAAAATGAATCGGGTAGTTGTGCAAAACGAAAAAAACTTTAAAGGGACTATGAATAATTTAGAGGATACCTCTAAAAATTTAAGTCAACTTACGGATTCTTTAAATCAAATGCCTCTAGGTGCTACGATTGAAAATTTTGAACAAACATCAGCTGACTTAAAAATGATTATCTCTCGTTTAAATAATGGAGAAGGCTCAGCCGGTAAGTTGCTCAATGATGATAACTTATACAATAAACTATTGGGCTCATCAGCTGCTTTGGAGGCCTTATTAAATGATCTAAAAGCGAATCCCAAAAATTACGTCCACTTCTCCATATTTGGAAGAAAAGCAAATACTACAAGACCCAAAGAATAATCCTTATGGGCTATTTGCCAAATTTTATCTTTTTGTGTTTACTTATATTGGGAGGAGGTTTATTTACGCGAAATATTTTGCGAATCAAGAGAAACATCCTACTCGGAAAAGAGGCAGGAAGAAATGATCAGAAGTCTGAACGTTGGAAGCACATGGTTCGGGTAGCCTTGGGTCAATCTAAAATGGGTGTGAAGCCTGTGGCAGCAGCACTTCATTTAGTTGTGTACATAGGTTTTATTCTAATTAACATCGAACTACTGGAAATCATACTTGATGGTCTGCTAGGTACTCACCGACTTTTTGCTCCTTTACTAGGGAGCATTTACGATTTTTTGATTGGAAGCTTTGAAATATTGGCTTTACTCGTTTTAATTGCGGTAATTTTCTTTTGGACTCGCAGGAATCTAGTCAAGATTGAGCGTTTTTGGAAATCAGAAATGAAGGGTTGGCCTAAACGGGATGCTGATTATATACTGTATTTTGAAGTTGTTCTTATGCTGCTCTTCCTTTCTATGAATGCAACAGATGCGCTGCTTCAACAGCAAGCTGCTGAGTCTTATATAAAAGCAGGAAGTTTTCCTGTATCTCAGTTTTTAACACCCCTTTTTGAGGGCTTAGGTCTCGAAGCTTTAATCCTTTTAGAGCGAAGTTTTTGGTGGGCTCATATAACCGGAATTATAATTTTTTTAAACTACCTCTATTATTCCAAGCATCTTCATATACTCTTAGCATTTCCCAACACCTTCTATGCCAATTTAGATTCTCAAGGTAAGTTCAGTATTGATACTGACATTAAAAGAGAAGTGATGCTGATGCTGTTTCCTGAAAAAGCTGCTACTGAGCCAGAGAGCAGTTCACCACCCGATAAATTTGGCGCCAGTGATGTATTCGACTTAAAGTGGACTCAGCTTATGAATGCCTACAGTTGCACTGAATGCGGTCGTTGTACTGAAGTTTGTCCAGCAAATCAAACTGGGAAGAAATTATCTCCCCGAAAAATTATGATGGATACTAGAGACCGTTTGGAGGAAGTCGGTATTAACATCAATGTGAATAAAGGAGTCTTTGAAGACGACCAAAAACAGTTGCTAAATGACTATATTAGTTCCGAAGAATTATGGGCATGTACCTCATGCAATGCGTGTGTAGAAGCCTGTCCAGTTGCCATTGACCCTTTGTCAATTATCATGGATATGAGACAGTATTTGGTCATGGAACAATCGGCAGCTCCTCAAGAACTGAATGCAATGATGGGAAATATCGAAAATAATGGGGCTCCATGGCCTTTCAGTAATCAAGACCGTTTGCAATGGATAAACGAAAAATAAACTCAATTTAAATTTATGGAACGAGAAGAAGCAGAAAGTTATTTACACAAAAAAGTAGAATCGGGAGAAGCATTAAGTCCTGTTTTACCTGAAGGTATCAAAAATTATCTTATTGATATTGACGGTACCATTTGCGATGATATCCCAAACGAAGAACCCGAACGTATGGCAACTGCGACATTGTATCCCGATGCTTTGGTTACGCTCAATAAATGGTATGATGAGGGTCATCTTATCTGCTTTTTTACTTCCAGAGTTGAGGCACACCGAGCCGTGACTGAAAAATGGCTAAAAGATAATGGATTTAAATACCACAGTTTACTCATGGGTAAACCTAGAGGTGGGAATTATCACTGGATTGACAATCACTTGGTAAAAGCGACCCGTTACAACGGGAAGTTTACTGATCTGATTGAAAAAGAAGTTACCATAGAGGTTTTTGACGACGGTCAATCACAATCCTAATCGATGAGTGTTGAGGTCCCAACATTAGCGTCACTTCAAGCACAGGGTAAAAAAGCAGCTGTAGTTTTTTGGGTGGGTTGCGCAGGTAGTTTTGACGATCGAGCAAAAAAAATTACCAAGACGTTTGTTAAAATCCTAAACCATACCCAAACTTCATTTGCGGTATTGGGTACGGAGGAAAGTTGTACCGGTGATCCTGCAAAAAGAGCCGGAAATGAATTTTTATTTCAAATGCAAGCCTTGCAAAACATCAGTACCTTAGATAGCTATGGCGTTACTAAAATTGTAACCACTTGTCCTCACTGCTTCAATACCCTAAAAAACGAATATCCCGAACTAGGTGGCCATTATAAAGTAATGCATCACACGCAATTTTTAAAATCTTTAATCAAAGAGGGAAGCTTAAAGGTTGAAGGTGGCTCTTACAAAGGAAAACGCATTACCTATCACGACCCGTGCTATTTGGGTAGGGCGAATAAGATTTTTGAAGCACCTCGCGATTTGATTAAAAAATTGGATGCTGAACTCGTCGAAATGAAAGCTTGCAAAACTAAAGGTTTGTGTTGTGGAGCTGGAGGAGCCCAGATGTTTAAAGATGCGGAAGAGGGAGACAAGGAAATCAATATTGAACGTACTGAGCAAGCTCTAGATACCCAAGCTGAAATTATTGCTGCTGCTTGTCCTTTTTGCAATACGATGATGACAGATGGTATCAAAAATAAAAAGCAGGAGGACGAAGTTAAGATAATGGATGTCGCTGAGTTGATTGCCAATGCAAATAATTTATAAGACATGATTGTTCCATTTAAAAACTTACCTCCAGAATCTAGAGTTTGGGTTTTTCCTTCTGACAGGCCTTTTAGAGAAGAAGAACTCGGTAAACTCAAAGAAGCCCTTACTAATTTTCTTTCCAGTTGGACAGCTCACAATCAAGAATTGGAAGCTGGATTCGATTTGCCCTATAACCGTTTTATTATCCTTGGTTTAAACCAAGAAAAAGTCCAAGCCAGCGGATGTTCAATTGATGCTTCTGTCCATTTTATCCAAGAACTTGAAAAGGTATTTGAACTTTCTCTTTTAGATAAAATGAGCGTTACTTTTAAGCAGGGGGACTATCTATCGCATAAGACTTTGGAAGACTTTAAGAAAATGGCTAAGGAACGCGCTATTTCAAAATCAACTATTGTTTTTAACAATCTAGTGGACACTGTGGATGCATATCATAACTTTTGGGAAGTTCCGGCTGTTGAAAGTTGGCACAATCGTTTTTTTAAATAAACTAATCGTTTTTTAGATGAAATATACCCTAAACTTCCTCTTTGGATTTATTTTCCTAGCCCAGGGTCAAACAATTGACCCCTTATTAACACTAGATGAACAAGCTCAAAAAATTTGGGTTGACAGTTTGTACAACAGTCTTTCATTGGAGGAAAAAGTGGGTCAATTATTTATGCCCATGGTTTTTACGGAAAGGGATAGCGCACATTACCAGCACACATTAGAATTAGTCAAAAAACAAAAAGTTGGGGGTCTTATTTTTTCATTGGGAGGACCCATGGAGCAAAGCGAGTGGTTAAATCAATTTCAAGCAGCTGCACAAACCCCTTTATTGGTGGCTATGGATGCCGAATGGGGAGTAGCAATGCGTTTGGATTCTGTTCAGCCTTTTCCCTGGCCGATGACACTAGGAGCAGTTCAGGATACAGTTTTACTGCGCAAAATCGGTCGGCGTATGGGTGAGCAAGAAAAACGTCTTGGGATTCATTACAGCTTTAGTCCAGTTCTTGACATCAATACAAACCCTAAAAACCCTATCATTGGTAATCGGTCTTTTGGTGCTTCTAAAGAGCGCGTGATACGGCAAGCTATGGCGGTAATGAAAGGGCATCACGATGCTGGGATATTAACCTCAGGCAAGCACTTTCCCGGTCACGGCGATACAGCACAAGACTCCCATAAAACACTTCCCTCGGTTACTTTCTCTTCCGATCGTATTAAAGAGGTGGAACTCGCACCCTATAGAGAATTGATTCGAGCGGGCTTGTCGTCTGTGATGGTAGCACATCTTTCCGTACCGGCTTTAACCAAAAAAGGATTACCAACCTCCTTATCCAAAGATGTTATTCAACATCTATTGATTGAGGAAATGGAATTTAAAGGTTTGGTGGTAACCGATGCATTGAATATGAAGGGGGTATCGGAATACAACAAAGTAAAAAATATTGACCTGACAGCATTTAATGCTGGGCATGATATATTGTTGATATCAAATGATATCTCTGGAGGAATTCAAGCCATAGCCAAAGCCTACAAAGCGGGTGAAATAACTGAAAGTAGGTTCAGCCATTCTGTAAAGAAAGTATTGAAAGCAAAATACAAAGTAGGATTGGCAAATTACCAGCCCATAAAGACTGAAAACCTGATCAAGGAATTAAATACACCTTTGGACACGTTGTTGTACACAGAAGCAATGGGAAAAGCGTTGACTCTTTTGAAAAATAAAAACAGCATTCTTCCATTGAAAAGTACAATGAAATTAAGGCATATTCCATTGGGCGATGCCTCATCAGCAGCTTTTAAGAACCACTTAAAAAAGTATGGATCAATACACACACTAAATGATGTCACGGCAGCAAATGCCCTTGAAAAAACTGCAGGATTGGATACTCTAATCGTCAGTTTTCACCGCTCCAACGACACGCCTTGGAAAGCTTCTAATTTTAATAAGGAAGAACTGAATATCATTAAAAAGCTTGCAGCTAAGAAAACAGTAGTATTGGATGTCTTTGTCAAACCCTATGCTTTAGGTGCGCTTGAGAGAGTCAAGGGCATAGATGCGCTACTTTTGAGTTATCAAAATAGTGCCATATCACAAAAATTAAGTGTTGATGCCTTGTTTGGAGCGCATCCTGTAAGAGGCAGACTCCCCGTAAATGTTTCTGAATCATTAAAAGAAGGAGCAGGTTTGGACCTCGACGGAAGTTTTAGATTAGGGTTTTCAAGTCCAGCAGAAGTGGGCTTTGACACTACTTTATTATCCGCAGTTGATCAGCTAGCCTATCAAGCTATTGATTCCATGATGACCCCTGGAATGCGTATTTTAGCTGCGCGCAAGGGTAAAATTTTTTATAATAAAAGCTTCGGTTATCACACCTATAATAAAAAGCAACAAGTAAAATCATCTGATATTTACGATTTGGCCTCACTTACAAAGATATTGGGAACGCTACCTCTGGTGATTCAGTCCGTACAAAGAGGGAAACTGTCCCTTGAGACAACTATTGCAGAACTAATTCCTGAGTGGAGCAATTCAAATAAGGCTTCTATTTCACTGAGGGAAATGTTATCTCACTACGCGCGATTGACCCCTTGGATTCCATTTTATAAGGAAACCCTCAACAAAAAAGGCTATCCAAAAAAATCCATATATCAATCCAAGCCTTCGCCAAAGTTCTCTTTGACAGTGGCTAATGACCTTTATTTAAAATCAGATTTTGGAGAGGAATTGTACTCCCAAATCAAGGAGAGTGAATTGTTGGATACCCTGAGTTACAAATACTCAGATTTTCCCTATTACATTCTTAAAAAGCATTATGAAACTACCTCAGGTTTACCTTACAATAAACTAATTGAAGACAGTATTTTAAAGCCACTGGGGTTAAACAGAATAAATTTTAATCCACTTGAAAAGTTTGATGCCGACGAAATTGTACCCTCAGAGATTGACACCTATTTTCGTCATCAAGAGTTGGATGGCTACGTCCATGATATGGGTGCTGCGATGCAAAATGGAGTTGGTGGTCACGCAGGACTTTTTGGTGATGCGGAGTCAGTAGCAGCAATGATGCAAATGTATCTGCAAGGAGGTGCCTATAACGGAATACAGCTGCTGGATCCAGAGACTATATCGACTTTTAATGTTTGCTCCTACTGCCCGGAAGAAAATAGGAGGGGTATTGGGTTTGACAAGCCACAGCTTGAGGGAGTCCATATTTCTACTTGTGGATGTATATCTATGAAAAGTTTTGGACATTCGGGATATACGGGTACTTATGCTTGGGCTGATCCAGAAAAAGAATTACTAATTGTTATCTTGGCAAACCGAACCTATCCTAATGATGATTTTACATACAGTAAAAGTAACATTAGAACACGTTTGCAAGAGCACTTTTACAATGCACTAATCGAATAAAAAAGAATAAAATTGAATATAGCTATAGTATGTTATCCAACCTTTGGGGGTAGTGGTGTTGTCGCCACAGAGCTGGGAATTGCCCTGTCTTCCAAGGGACACGAAATTCACTTTATAACCTATCACCAACCTGTTAGGCTAGAAGCTCTTCAGCACCCTAACATACATTTTCACGAGGTAAATGTCCCTGACTATCCGCTTTTTAAATATCAACCCTACGAACTCGCCTTATCCAGTCGTTTGGTGGATGTGATTCAAAATGCGCAAATTGATGTGCTTCACGTTCACTATGCCATTCCTCATGCCTATGCGGCCTATATGGCTAAAAAAATGCTTTTAGATATTGGAATACAAATCCCGATTGTCACCACTTTGCACGGGACAGATATTACCCTAGTCGGTAGTCATCCTTTTTATCGACCTGCTGTGACCTTTAGCATCAATCATTCTGATCGAGTGACAGCAGTTTCTGAGAGTTTAAAACAAGATACGCTTCGTCTTTTTGATATTAAAACTAAAATTGACGTTATTCCTAATTTTATAGATACAGAGAAAATCAATCGTGTGGGAAAGCCCTGCGAGAGGAGTTTACTTGCGCAAAAAGAAGAAAAAATTCTTACCCATATCAGTAATTTTAGACCTTTAAAGCGGGTGATGGATGTGATCAAGATTTTTGAAGGATTAAGCCCTGAAATTGACTGTAAACTCATGATGGTAGGTGAAGGTCCTGAAAAGGTAAAAGCTATAGAATATGTTGAAAATGCTGGTTTAGAAGATAAAATTCTATTTCTTGGAAACAGTAATGAGATTGATAAGATATTATGCTATTCAGATTTGTTTTTACTTCCCTCAGAAAAAGAGAGTTTTGGTCTATCAGCATTGGAAGCTATGGCGCACGGTGTTCCGGTAATTTCCTCTAATGCTGGTGGTATATCTGAAGTAAATATCGATGGTGTTTCAGGCTATTTAGCAGACATAGGAGATGTAGATACCATGGTTGTCCGAGCCAAAGAGTTACTGTCCAATGATGAGCTACACTCCCAGTTTAAAAAACAAGCCAAACAGCAAGCTAGTAAATTTTCTCTTGAAAAAATTATCGGTAAATACGAGACCATTTATTCGGATGCGGTAGCCTCCATACAATTTTAGTCAGCACCAATCACTCAGGATGGTAAATGCGTTTGGCTTTTGCGTAAACTTCATCCTTATCCAGACTCATTTTTTTAGTTTTAAACCTCGCGTACATTTCCATCTGATCATTGTAATGTGGTGATTCGGCATGATCTGAACTACCGTAAGAAATTACAGATTCAATTTCAGGTCCTTTTTCAGTAAAACGAACTAATTCTATATAAGACTCACCACTGACAACTTTAACTTTACCGTCCTTATAAGGTCTATTAGCCATGGCAGTAATGACATCTGGCAGACCAAAAATTGGAAGTTCTTTTGGACCACGGACTAACTTTTGATAATCTCCAAGTTGAATTTGTGTTGTTTTAAAGTTTTTTAATAGGTAGCCTTTGGTATCTTTAAGCGCTTTAATTATAATTGAAGGTGGAACAATTTTGGGAGGAGGTAGTAAGCGGTAATACTTTCTCAATTGGTTGTAAAACACCGCAAAAATTCCTGCACCAACTGAATTCGCATCAGCTTTTCTATCCCAATTTTGGAGAATACCGATCAGCTCTTCTAATTCTGGATAAGCTGAAGGATTTAAGCCGTCTAGATGATTGATGTCCATCCAGCTAAAAACAAAGGGTTTGGGGTATTGTCTATCGTATTTGATCCTTTTAAAATCCGCATAACTTACCCTGTCGTATTGATCTATCAATTCCTTAAGTCTGGTTGATCGATTGTTGTCATAGGTCTCAAACCCCATATTTTTAGAAAATTGCTCTTGATCCGGATTGTCTAAGGAATGACTCGAACGAAATGGGGTGTGATTGGCGTTGTATATATAGCCTGATTCCGGCTGGATTACTTGAGGTAATTCCTCTATATCATAAGTTTCCGTCCACAAGGTCTTTTGAGTGTTTCCAGGAACGACTTCTTCCCAATCATAGCCTGGAGTTCTTTTGGGTAGTAGACCGTTTGAAATATAAAAAATAGTATCATTCTTATCGGCATAGCCAATATTATAGCCAGGTAGCGCTTTCATTTTAAGCGCAGTATAAAATTCGGTAAAGTTTGATGCCTTATTCATCCGCCACCACTGTTCCAAGGCTCTTATTTCAAATAGGGCAGGGGTACGAACAGCATACATTCCTGTTTTATTCTTCAAGGTAGGACCGTAGATGCTTTGATAATATTTCTTTTTTATTTTTAAGGGTATTCCTAGAATTTTTACAAGCAGTTCTGCTTTCTGTGGTATTAATTCTAAATATTTATCATCTACTCTGTATTTAAGCTTTTCTTTGGGGTGCATTTCCAATGCAAAAACATCTGTTTTATCGGGCTGGTTTACCGTATGCGCCCAACCTAAGTTTTCGTTAACTCCTATCAATATATTGGGACTTCCTGCAAACAGTGCGCCTAAAATATTGGTTCCTTCCTCGCTACATAAATGCGCCTCATACCAAGATACAGGTCCGTCTAAAGGTTGATGGGTGTTAATAGCCAAAAAAGTAGATCCATCAGTAGTTTTTGCACTGTTAAAGGCAAATGTATTGGAACCTTTAGGAATATCATCTGTGTTAAAATCAAAAGTCAGTTCATTTTGTGTGATCTGTCGTACCCATTGGTCCCCTTTGGAGGAAACAAACAACTGCAATTGGGCATAACGCATCATTTTTTTTGGTGTTATAGGGAATAATTTAGCATACAAAACCTCCTCAGGATGAGACGATGCATAACTGTTAAGTCCATCAGCATAAGCTTGGACAATTTTTTTATAATCAGGATGAATGTCCTTGTCATAACGCGTGTTGTATAACGCTTCAGAACCAATAAATTGTGCTATAAAGTCTGCTCCTAAGCCATTATTCCCGATGTGATTGGAAAGCATATTATTCCCCGCCAAATAGCCTAATTGAATAGTGTTGAAATCGTCTTCCGCATGTGCGTAAGCTAAGCCATAGGCAACTTCTGCATCAGTCGCTGCATAAATATGGGGCACTCCATACTGATCTCTTACAATATCAATTTTTGAAGGATCAATTTGTGAAAATGCAAGGCAAGAGCAAATCATTCCAAGTAAAAGGAGCTCAGATCTTCTCATAGATTTTTTCCTAATATATCAATTCTTTTCTACTTTTTAGCTTGAAATTGAATTAGGATTCACCAAAATATTTATCTTGTACTTTCAAAATTATATGTCCATGAAAATACAATATATCCTCCTTTTTTTAGTGTTCAATTTCTTTACAATCAAGGCTCAAGAATCACTTTTTAACGGCAAAAATCTCGACGGCTGGACCGTCCATGGAACTGAATTATGGTATGTAGAAGACGGTTTGCTCGTTTGCGAAAGTGGACCAGACAAGGCCTATGGATATCTTTCTACAGACAAGTATTACGATGACTTTGAATTGACCTTGGAGTTCAAACAAGAAGCCAATGGAAACAGTGGTATTTTTATTCGATCTACTGTAGAGGGAACAAAAGTTAGCGGATGGCAGGTAGAAGTAGCGCCACCGGGAAGTGATACGGGTGGTGTGTACGAATCCTATGGTAGAGGATGGCTGATAAAACCTGATAAATCCAAAGACAGTGCTCTAAAAATGGGCGAGTGGAATGAAATGAAAATAAGAGTTGTAGGGGATAAAATTACAACCTGGCTTAACGGCACTCCTATGATCGAACTTGAAGATGAAAAAATTGGAAATGGCAAAGGTTCTGTTGCGCTTCAAATCCACGACGGTGGAGGAATTAAAGTGCGCTGGAGAAATTTAATGTTGACCTCACTCTAGTAGTATTTGATCAATAGCAGCCGCTAATTTAAAATCTTTATCAGTTAGGCTGTTGTCTGCATCATGAGTTGTGATATGTATTTCAACTTGTCCGTAATCTAATTTTATGCTTGGATGATGCTGTTGATGTTCTGCAAGTAATCCTACCGCATTAACAAAATCCAATGCCCCGAGATACTTTTTAAAGGAAAATTTACCAACTAAAGTATTTGCATTGTAAAACCAACCTTTACTTAATTGGGTCAGCTCTCTTTCAATCTCCTCTTGATTTAATACAGTCATCTTAACTGTACATAATTCCAGTAATGATCCTGTAGGCAAGGTATATCCCAGTTATTGTCCAAATCCACCATCTATTTTTAACGTACCATTCCATTGTTTTCAAATTTAATTTAGTTACAAGCCCCTTCTTCAAAGCTAAGGACCCCGTTATTAGTAGCTACACAATCGTTAGAGTAGGTCTCACCGTCACAACCACAAACTGGAGCATATATAAGATAGCAAGCGGCCTCGAGATTGATTAGTGATTCATCAATACAGTCGTTCTCAGATTCGGGGTCTGAACTTTTGGAGCAGGCTGTAACAACTAAGAGTATTGATAAATAAGCGTACTGTTTAATTTTCATTTTTTATGGGTTTTATACGGCAGATAATTTTTTCATTGCATTGATGAATTGATCTAATTCATCAGTCGTAGTAAAGACATTAGGAGTGATTCTACAACCCTTAACATTTGCATAGTCAATAGCAACGGTAAATATTTTATGCTCTTTATACAGTCGTTCGGCGAGTTCGGCGGGTGGCATATTGGTCAGGCCAACATTTCCTATACCGCAACTCCGATGACTCTCAAATGGGGTATTGATGAGAATATTGGGAACATTTTTTAATGCTTTTTGCCAATAGGTTTTAAGGAATCGCATTCTTTTTTCTTTTCGTTTAAACCCCATCCAGTCAAGATATTCTATCGCATCTGCTATAGCCAGATCTGTTGCTACGGGATGTGTCCCTGTGTGACTAAGTCGTCTGATGTTGTTCTTATCTTTTTCGTGATCAGCCAGCAATGGCCAAATTTTAGGAATATGGTCATTTTTTACATAAAGCAAACCAGCGCCGAGGGGAGTGGCAAGCCATTTGTGAAGACTGGATCCATAATAATCACAATTGAGTTCTTCAATTTTAAAATCGAAATGTCCAATACAATGTGCACCATCTACAAGTACTTCAACACCGTGGCGATGAGCCATATCACAGATTTTCTTGATCGGTAAGATCTGTCCTGTGATATTGATCATATGACATACCATGATCAATTTTGTTTTAGAAGTAATTTTTGATTCGTAAAGCTTAACGATTTCCTCATCGTCTTTGGGATGATTGGGAACAGACACTTTGGTTACCTCAACCGTATGACGCTCAGCAATTTGGGCAAACATATCTTGCATGGCACCATAATCCTGAATAGCATGTATGGCATGATCTCCTGCTTGCCATGGAAAACCACTAATAATCAAATCAAGCGATTCTGTGGTATTCCGCGTTATTACCAAGTTGGAGCCTTTACAACCAAAATAATCTCCAAGTTTTGCTGTAATTGTCGCTTTATCTTCAAAGCGATGGTTTCTCATGTAATAAGAACCCTCAAGATTCACTCTTTTAATATGTCTGAGGTGCTTTTCCATAGTGGGTTTAGGTATAATATTGTAATACCCACTCTCTAGATTGACAAAATCAGGATGCAGTTCGTATTGTGAGCGAATCAATTGCCAAATTTGATCCTCTTCCAAAGGAAGGGGAGGGAGTTCATGTTGATTGGGGTAGTCAATTGAGGGCAGACCTACTACAGGACTTAACCCAACCCAACCCAATCGTTTAATAAAATCTCTTTTATTCAATTTTAATCTGTTTTAAAAACAGTCTTAATTTAATCATTTTATTTTAGTCTTTAATAGCCTCTCGATAGAGTTAAAATAAAAAACCGCCCTAAGGCGGTTTAAAAAAAAACAAATTGGTTTATGAAAGTTTTACTATCAATAAAACATTTAAATCTACTATAATTATAGTAAGTTGCAAAATGCAAATACATTTTTTTTATTTTTTTGCAAAAAACTAAACATCGTTTAACTTTTTTTCTTTTTAATTAAACCCCAAAGCTTAAATGATTGGATACAAACAATAACTACATTTAGGAATATGATAGAAGGAGCAGCTGCTAAAACACCATAAATTAACCAACAAAATGCTCCGATTAGGTTGACTGCTCTAAGACGAAGCATGTCATTTATTAAGAAAGAGGAGATCACAAAGGTGGTGGCTATCCATCCAATAACTTCTAGTAAATTCATTAGTCAAAATTAAGGATAAAAGCTTGAATAAATAGTAATAATAGAAGTTAGTCTCTCTATTATATAAATTAATTTAAAGTGACTTTAAAAGTAGTTTTTCTATTAGATTGATGAATGGATTCGGCACTTAAATTACAATTACTTTTTTTAATCCATCCTTTATATCCCATTTGATTAACATAGTTTAAATATTTTCTTGCCTCTTTATAAGATTCATATCTTCCTGCTATAACATGGAAATTTAAGTCTGTTTCTTCTATAATTAGATCTTTTAACTTATCAAATTTTTCAAGTGATTTAATAGCACTATTTTTGCTTTTTGAGGATAAAATAACAATTGCATATTCATATCCTGGATTGTTAATAATTTGACTCTCCCCATAAGCTATTGAATTTATTCTTTTTGGATTTGAAATTTTTGGTTTAATGTAATTTAGAATTGTTTGGTTTCTTTTCTCCGTTAATTTCAAATTATATTTTGAAGAACCTCTACAATCTGCAAAAGAATATATTTCAAGGTTTAAATCAGGATAATCATTTAGTGTAACTATCAAAGAATCAAGCCTTTTTTTATAATTAATTTCTAAATTAGACTTATTAAGTTTATAGTAAATTGGCCTGAAAACTCTTTTAAAATATGTTTGTTCAGGAATTAATTCAACAGTTATATTTTCCGAATTAATTTTTGGCCCTACAACTTGATACGTAAAAAAATCATTTCCTTCTTTATCTGAATCTTGAATGTATAAAAATGATCCATTTGAATTAAAAATTAAATTCCCTTTACTTGTTTCCTGAACTAATTTTGCTTCTAAAGGAAATATTTCTATTAACGGGTCCTCTGAATACATTAAATCTAAATCATTTTTAAGAACATTATTAAATCCAACTACTAAAGTGTCATTTTTTTGGAATTGATATTTATCATTCAAGCCCTTCAAATTTGGTATAAATTTGAAAGAATACATATCATCGTCACCATTCCCGCCTTTTCTGTTTGAACTTAAAAATCCAACTTGATATTTTTTATTAATTGAGAATGAGAAATCATCCCCCTCTGAATTAAAAGGTTTTTCTAAAAGTTTAGTTTCCCATCGATTATCGACTCTGTTAAAAGCCATCTTTAACTTCAGTTTTTTATTTGAACTTCTAGAGGAATAAAATAAAATATCATTATCGTATAAGAATGGGAATACCTCATCTTCTTTAGTGTTAATGTCTTCACCTAAATTTGTAATTTTTCCGGAGATTACTCCCTTCTCAAGAGTAACAAAATAAAGATCCATACCACCAAATCCATTTGGACGATCACTTGCAAAATAAAGACGTTTACCGTCAGGAGAAACACTTGGATGTAATGTAGAATAGCCTTCTAAATTTATAGATAAAGGATTTGGCACTCTCTTTTCGATGTCTTCAAACGGTAACTGGTACAAATCTAACTGTACTTTTTTATTTTTATCTATTTTGTTGCTGCTTCGAGTTAGATAAAGTATTCTGTTTACAGGATCAAGTGCTAAGGGGCCATCTTGATATCTTGAATTGAAACGAAGATCTAGTTCACTAGACCTAAATATATCTAAAGAATCTAAATCAAAATTTGCTTTAAAAATATTATATACTTGATTTTCTGTGGTTAATTTTTTAATGCTTTGCCTCTGATTGCCCAGATAATAGAGCATAGGACCAATGGAATCTAAAATTATTGCACCAAACTCTGATTTATCAGAATTCAATTTTAAATTTTTCAACTTATATGAGTCATTACTTCTTTTTAGATTTGTTTTGAATTTTGATTCAATTTTAATCTTTGATGCTTTTTCTAGATATTCATCCGATAGTTTCTTTTTTTGGGGAATTAAAGATGCATATTTATAATAATCAATGACAGAGACTTTTTTTGTTTCTAAAAGAGGTTTCAATACTTGTGCAGCTAGATTTAAATCCCCTTTATTTTGTAAAAATTTTGAAAATAATCTCCTTTGATTTGCAGTTAAATTATTTTCATTTTGAGAATAAAACCTAATCGCTTTTTCTTCTTGTCCGTTTATGGAGTAATAATCTCCCCATTTCAATAAATTTTGATTTTCATTTTTTTTTTGAGAAGATGAATTTGATTGACTTTTTGCAAAAAAGCAAAATAGACTTAATAAAAAAATAAATATATTTTTCATAATTAGAATAATCTAGGTGAACGTAAAACACCTTTAAACTTAGAGAGAAATTGAAATCTTAATAAAATTTCATGTGTTGTATTAGTTATTCCAAGCCTTTGATTACCAATCGCTCCCTGATAAGCGTATCCTAAACTGAGGCTTTTATTTATATAAACCCCTGCAATAGCTCCAAAATAACCTCCTGTTTTTCGAGAAGGAATTACTTTTTTTAGTGAGGCTCTATATTGAGGACCAATCCAAAACTTATTATTTATGACTACCCACACGCTATTATCATAAATTGTTTCTGTCTCGGCTGTTTTTTGAAAAAGTATACTAGGTTTAAGTTGAATAGAATTGCTTAATTTAATAAGTCCTCCCGTAAGTATATAAAAATTTCTTTGAATATTGAAAGTATCTTCTTCAATTAGAAAAGGTATTCCGAGGCCTATATAAAATTTAGGACTGTATAGGTAAAAACCTGTTCCAAAATTTAAATTTAACTCATTTTGTGTTTGAATTAAAAATAAATTATCATTCGACTGAACTGTTTGAATATTAGAAAGATCTAGTGAATTCATCCTACCAGACATTTTCAAGCCTAATCCTAATTTTAAATTATTTTCATTTAGCTTGAGATGATAGGAAAAATCAATAGAGCCTGAAGTGTTTCTTGCAGGTCCAATCCGATCACTAAACGCCGAAAAACCGACACCTATTTTTTCAGAAAGATTTGTTCCTAGACTTAGAGCCTGAGTTTCAGGGGCTCCCTCTAAATTTAGCCATTGAGAATGATTTAGAATACTTAATTGAGTATAACTTTGGGCTCCAACATATGCAGGATTTATTAGTTGTTGATTGAACATGTATTGTGAAAAGGTTACCTCTTGTTGAGAAAAGACTAGATTGCAGGTAAGGGACATTATGAAATGAACCATCCAAGAGCACCTTAACCTTAAACTAATTTCCCTTAACATAAACATATCCTTTTTTAATCATATTTGGCCCGAGAATTAATTCGTAAAAATAAGTTCCGTCTGGAACCTTTACTCCATTAAAAAATCCGTTCCAGTCATTTTTGTAATTATTGCTGGAAAATACTTTAACTCCCAATCTATTATATATATAAACACTAGTGTTGGGGTATTTATCGATACCGACTATTTGCCAAAATTCATTTATTCCATCACCATTTGGAGAAAAGCCAGAGGGTATAAATAAATCGCTATAAATAATTTTAGTACTATTTGATACGTACTCTTCAGAACAAGTAAACCCTTTTTGATTTAAAATCACTCTATAAAGGAAACCATCATCGGCTAATTCAGGATTTAAAAAAATCTTTGAATTATTTTGAGGTAAGTTTTTATAATTAATGCCATCATCAGTACTTATTTGCCACTGATAATTTATCTGAGATGGTATATCAATTCCAATGTCTAGAATAATATCTTCATTTAAATTATATTCAACTTGATTTGGTAAAAGATATTTTTCTAAATCAATTTCAGTTTCGTAATCTATAAAATCTAAGATAAGATTTTCATTTCTATCCAATGGTGTAGTATATGCAAATACATTTTGTACCAGACCAAAAGAGCTTATCTCAGTAGGCGAAACCCCCACAATTCCATCAAAATCATCGTCATCAAATCCAGCTTCTATTACATCTAAACAGCCATCACCATCACTGTCAAGGTCAATTGAGTTTATTAGACCATCACCATCTAAATCGACATTTTTTTCTACTGAGTCTAGAATTCCATCATTATCATCATCCAAATCGTAAGCATTTGTTAATCCATCCCCGTCACTATCGATCACTTCAAAAACTTCTAAAGTTGCTGAAACGGATGCAGAGTTGTAATTTTTTGTTTCACCTTGAGTTAAGTTGATAACGGTTTCTCCCGGTAAATTTGGTAAAATAGTTGAATCCGTGAGGAAGGCTACTAACTGATTTTCAATTTCAAAAGAGACTAGGCCTTCACTATTTGAGTTATA
>Ga0255773_10002157_pt1 | contig 18616 bp, 13 predicted proteins | sample 011ome_17_FD_179971 | JGI IMG/M metagenome (GOLD analysis project Ga0255773, IMG submission 179971) | Coastal salt marsh microbial communities from the Groves Creek Marsh, Skidaway Island, Georgia - 011502XT metaG (version 2) | ecosystem: Environmental > Aquatic > Marine > Intertidal zone >...
TACATTTATTTCTGGTTTACTTACTTTTACTACCATCGTCTAATCCTCTGCTACCATTCCGTTTGATGCACTGATAGCTGAACCTACTGCATCTGTTGTGTTATCTATTCTTCTTAGACCTTGAAACACACTACGTCCTTGAGGGCCGCCAACATGAAGCAACTCTGTATCATCATCATATGCTAATGCTGTGACTGAATCACTAGAACCATATAAAGTACACTTAGCATTCTCTTGGAATAGCACCTTCTCGTCCTCGTAGATTTTTTTGATTTGTTCTGCGGATGGGACTGTATTAGACGTTCTAAACAATGATAATTCTGAGTTTGCAGTATAGTAACGAGTAGTTGCATAACTCCATCGCAATATTTCTAAGGAATATGGATTACTTGGAGTAGACGTAGTTCCAGTTGTTGTTACAGAAAGTTCTCCGTTTGTGTAAAGTTTTATTGTAGAACCTTTCTTCGTTAAGGTTAAACATGTCCAACTACCAGAATCGATACCATTGGAAACAGATGCACCGGTTACGTTATTTCCTCTAATTAGATATTGTGCGGACGACACTTCATGCATTGCGCTTATGACAACTTTACTATAATTAGAAGCACCTGTTATATCATTTTCAGCGATTTGCCATCCCTCATAGATTCCTGCAACAGTGTCGTGTTTTTGCCACCAGGTAACAGAAAAGTCATCTGTTAATACTAGGTTGCCTGCAGATGGTTGTCCTAGATATGAACCGCTACTGCTACGATAACTTACTAGATCAGCACCAGTAGCTACAGCCGATTTGGTTACAGTGCCAAACACCTGTAAGCCATTGCGGTTCACGCTGCGATCTTCTTCAGCTTCTTTCAAAGACAAACTATCGTAATCAGTTGATGTAGAGCCTTCTGAACCTAAAATTAGATACGTTGTAGTAGCTGTTGCAGTAAATGTGAAGGTAAATGTGCCATTAGATTGAGTTCTAGTGTATCCATAATTTCCCCAGGCATTTCCTGCTGGAGCAATTGAACCTGCTGAAATTGTAGCCCAGTCACCGTTATTACTAACGATTGCAGAAAATACATATTGCTTACCTACTACTGTAGTAATAGTTTGATAAGCAGAAGAGTATCCCCCATTATCAGCGACTCTTAGAGCATTATTTACTCTTGAAAGAGTTGCGTTAAACCCTTGCCAACTTCCCAGTCCACTAGTAAAACTACTATCATTTCCTGTTAAGAATTCAGTATTGGTAGCAGAAACGTCAGTATCATCAGTGTCGATCAAGGTGGCTAATTTAATATCACCTGGCATCCAACCTGTGTTGTAATCATTTTTTATGTAAGCTACCATTGCATCACTTGTAATGCCACTTACTGTTTCTGGATATTCAGCTATTATATCCAGCCCATAATTAACGTTGTCACCTCCCATTGCAAAAGTATCGACTTGCATTGGAGCAATAGACGGAGCTAATACTCCGCCTAATGAAATATTTGGAATACTACTATCTGAATGATAATATCTACCATTTAGTGATGTTATCCTAGCATTAACTACGTTTTGAGATACATCTACAGTAGGTATGTCAACAACGTGAGTAATATTATTTGATGTGCCTTGATAATTACTATCGATAATTAATTTATTATCTTTAGTAAAGTTTACAGAACTCCAGTAATTATAAGTAGCCCCGCTGTGTGTAATATCAACAACAGTCCCATCATCCTTGATAACACTGACACCACCATCAGTCGCAACAGCAATGGTTGGAATAGGAAGTCCAGTAACACTATCAATCGGTGCATTTGGTAGCACAGTTGCCGTAATATCATTACATGTTGATGCTACTAGTAATTGTGCAGAATTGTTGGAAATCGTTCTATAAGTGGTATTAGTTCTATTTGCAATAGAATCCGAAGTATAAACGTGATTAACGTGAGTGTATCTTATTCCATCATCATGAATAAATCTTGCAATATGAATACCATCTGGATCACTACAGGTTATTAAATATCCATTTACTACAGTAATTGCACTCTTTGCTCTATTACTATATCCAAGTAAGTTATCAACTGCACCAGACCAAGTAAATACCATCCACATCGGAAGGTCTGGGTCATCACCATCATAAATGGTTACCTTAGTTGTCTCAGCAACAATAACAGCAACAGCAGGAAACTCTTTTCTACTACCTCTAGTTGCTGTTCCTAAGGTCTCATTGTACCAAGAGGTGTGCTGAGTTCTCTTTCTCCAGGCACCACCATCGCTATCTTTGCGTGTATCGTATACGAACACATCAACTGCTGTATCACTAATATCTTTAGCAATTGCATCCAGTAAGTACTGTTCTGCTTTTGTTGTACCAGCTACTTCTAGTTTATGTGTAGGTGTAGTCGTGCCAATACCAACGTTGCCACCGTTTTTGACAACAAATTCAGCGGTACTACCTGCTGGTTGAACTCTAAAGTCATTACCACTTGCAGAAAGCTCAACATTACCACTGTTATCTCTAAGTCTTATACCAGCAATACCATCTGTACTTTCAAAATCAGCGACAATATTTGTAGCCCCTGAATTTACATGAAGTTGGTAAACTGGGCTTGCAGTACCGATACCAATTTTACCATCACCTTTAATAACAAATGTATTGGCTACTAAATTGCCGCCACTATCAGTTGGTGTAAACACCATATCCGCGCCATCATCAAAGTTTGTAAAGTAAGTTTTACTGTCGCTCCATTTACTAATCAACAAACCAGCACTAGTACCAGTGCCAGTTGTACTGTTTGTTAAACGTATACTCGAGCCAGTACCAGCATTGTGAATGTGTAATGTGCCGCCTTCATATCCGCTTGCTGTGGTACTTGGTGCTGTTGTACCAATACCTATAATACCTGTGTGTGTAATGGTTAGCCAAGTTTCGTTATCAGATTCATCTCTTATTTGAAAATTAGTACCAGTAACTCTTAGCCCAAAAGCTCTAATTCCTGTGTTATTAAATACCATTTTAGGATTTGTGGCTTTTACTTCAAAATCAGTAGATGCACTGTATGCTGTTGTAGTTCCTACACCCACATATCCACTGGAATAAACATTACCAGTGACATTCACATCTTTGTTGAAATCCCATTCATCATTGGTTGCATCGTATGTGATTGTTGCATTTGCGCCTGCAACTGTAATACCTGCTCCACTGGCAGCGGCGGCATTAGCGGCACCATCAGCCAGTGTAATGTTCAAGTCGTCCACTGTTAGTGTTGTGCTATTGATAGTAGTAGTTGTGCCATCAACTTGTAAGTTGCCTGCTATAACGACTGTACCAGTGTTGTCTCCAACACCTGCTGGATCAATTGTAAAAGTGGCAGGACCTGCCAAGTAGCCTGTTAGTGTTGTGTTGGTGAACGTGGGGCTAGTGTTGGGTAACACGTAGCTTTGTAAATCACTAACTTGACTTTCAGTAATACTCAGTGCTGCTTGATGAGCAGTAATACTTGCCTGTGGCATAGTTACTGTTTTTGAACTCAGATCAAGTGTTGTGTGTAATTTATCTGCGGTTATTTCACCTGCAGGTATATCTGCGGCTGTGATCGCACCGGTAGCAATTTGATCTGCGCCAATTGCTCCTGTTGCTATAGCTCTACTGATTATTTGTCCGACTGCCATATGTGTGTCCTAGTTGTTACACATATTTACCACTTTTGTTTAGGACAGCTCGCCGACGGCAAGCGTGTCTTTACAGGCATAAAACATTTACAAATACTACAAAATTTAGTAGTATTATTAAAATATTCACACTGTTTACAAATATCTAATCGTTTTTTAGATTGTTTCATCTTTGGTATTGTTTACAAGTGTTTCGTCTTCGTCACAGCATCCCATGTTCCATGGTAATGTTTTTTCATTGTATGAAGTGGCCTCTGGATCCACTCCGTATTTTCTCATAACTTCTTCTGGTGTAGGATTCATTGCACTCTGTAGTTTCAATTGTAATTCTTCAATGATTGCTTGTTTGCCGCCTTCTGCTGTTTGAACAAATCCAATCACATCATCAAAGTCCAACTCTAAAAAGTCAGTGAAATTGTCTGCGCTAGGAGCAGGTAAAAATGTAACTTTGTCTATGTTCTCTACTGTAAAATCTTCACTTTGAATCGTTGCTTCCCATGACACCGATGTTACTGCATCTTGTAAACCGTTTACAGTTTTAGTATCTACTTTGTGTATAAACCATCTTATAGTATTAGCCATTAAAACGCTCCTGAATTACTACTTGTACCGGTTTGACCCCAGCCATAACCATCTGTTGGATTATTGCCTCCCCAATACCATCTTACCCAAACTCTGCCAACACAACAACAACCATCTTTGGGAATACTGAAACACAAACGATACTTGCCGTTATAGGTGTTGCTGCTTCTATAAAAGTTTACTCCAGCACTTCCGAGTTGATGTCCTTCAATTTGAGCTACATAAAGGCCGCCGCTTCCACTACCGTTGGTATTTTGCTTCCAGTGACCTACAATATTATGACCTCCGGTATAATTGTGAAAGTATTTAATCTGAATAATAATAGGGCTCCATACATTGTCATATCCTGCAGGGTCTGTAATCACAGGCATTCTCACATGCATGTATCCTGCACTGTCAGGACTTGTACAACTACTATTAGTCCACCATTCTGTTACACGTTCCGCTCCACGATGTAAACTTGCATTATTGATATTGAATTTTACCCCACTCATAAATGCACTACTGTCTGTGCTTAAATATGATCTTACTGTGTTAGCATCTACTGCAAATTCAACACTGCCTTGACCTGCAAGTCTAAGCGTAGGACTAGTTCCAGCATCTATTCTAGTTGCATTAAGTGTTACAGTTCTGTCAGATCCTGTGTATGACCCAGATGCTCCATCTACATGCATATTCAATCCAACTTCTTCATTACGCCATGTAGCAATACCGCCATCTGTATTGCCGATGGATGTATGTAATTTATAAACAGGACTCGTCGTTCCAATACCAACATTACCACCATTAAGATATGACACACCGCCAGTATCTAATACAACTGTATTAGCACTATCATACTTGAGTCTAAGATAACCTCTGTCCCAGTTTGGAGCAGTACTTCCTCTTCTACCCAACATAGCAACTTCATGATCGTTAGAGCTGATTGTCATTCTAGCACCATCACCTTTGATCATAAATTTTTCTGTTGGATTGTTAGTACCAATACCAACATTACCATTCTCTTTTATTATAACTCTACCGCTAGTGTAAGGTCCGCTGTTAGTAGTTGCTAGTATAATATCACCGCCGCTGCTATGATAATTACCGATTACCAAAGAATTTGCATTGCTTGCGAATCCGCCGTCAGCGCCGGTTACGTGATATCCAGCATTGTGTGCCATACCAATAAAGCCAGCATTAACATTGGTAGATCCATCGGTGTTATTATCAGTAAACATCATTAAACCGTTATCAAGTCTTAGACCTATACTACCTCTGACATCTAATGTTTTTAGAGGATTGTCTGTGCCAAGTCCAACGTTACCGCCGCTGGCAATAGATAATCTAGTGGAACCATTGGTTTGAAAATGTGTAGGACCGTCAATACGATTATCAAAATAAAAGTATGGATTTGCATTATTGAGGGCGTAGATACCCATATAATAATTACGTGATGAGCTTGCACCACTTTGTTGATTAAAATGTAAACTAGTCTCTGGAGTACCACTATAACTTGCTGTTCTAATTTTAGGTCTTACAAAGCTACCGCTTGTGGCCATTAAAATTGGTTCGTTGTTACTGCCTGTTGTTGAAAACTTAGTGCTTGCTGATACTGTAGATCCTGAAATGTTTCTACTAGAATCAACTACTACATTACCTGCCATTTTAAAATTAGCACTAGCTTCTATGTCGCCTGCTCCAGCAGTGGCGTTAGCATACGTAACGCCTGCATACATGTGACGCACATTGATACCTTGAGCGCCTGTTCCTGATGTGCCATCGGATCCATTCAAGAAGCTAACCGGGTTACTATTTTGAATGTTAATAAAATAACCACGTTTGGAACTATCGATTACTTTTGTGCCATCTGATACACTATAATCAACAGCTTTGATACCTTTATTAAAACTAAACTCATCAACTGCACTCTCATATGTAAATGTAGCATTTGCACCGTCAATAGTAATACCAGCTCCGTTGGCTGCATTTGCATCAGCGGCTCCACTGGCCAGTGTAATGTTCAAGTCGTCCACTGTTAGTGTTGTGCTATTGATAGTAGTAGTTGTGCCATCTACTTGTAAATTACCTGCTATAATAACTGTGCCTGTGTTATCGCCTACGGCTGCTGGATCAATGGTAAATGTAGCAGGTCCTGCCAAGTAGCCAGTAGTAACAATATTACCAATGCTGCCTCCTGCTAGTCTTGCATCAACTCGTGCATCTGTATAATATAAATTTGAACCTTCGGTAAGTGTACTAGTTGTTCTTTGTTTAGTTGTTTCCCAGGTTGTTCCGTCCCAAATAAACAGTGTGTTTACATCAGTGGCAAACGCTTGGTCGCCTGCATTGTTGCCTGTAAGTGGCAGATATGTGCTGTCGTCATACACATTAACTTTAGCAACAACAGCTGATCCATCTTCGACTACTAGCTCTGCGGTACCTGCTACTTCACGAATCTTGTTCTCAAAACTTGGAGTATTTTCAACATAAGTTGCGAGGTCTTGTGGAACAAACTTGTTAACACTTGCATCGTAAACAATACACATTTGATTAACCAAGCTAGGAATAGGACGCAATTCAACTGGTGTTTTGTGTCCTTCTTGTGTATGCTGTGCATATACAACATAATTTCCATTATTGTTTGTTTCAACAGCTAGATCTTTGATAGTAATTGCACCTCTCATACTACTATGATTACCGCATTGATAGTAAAGTGTATCAGGCGCATTAGCTGGCACTACAAATGTTACAGTGCCACTGTCTGTTCTAGAGCCAGTTACTCCACTAGTATATTCACCAAAATATGTTCCTGCACTAAAATTAGTACCGTTGTCAGTTGTAAAATAAAATGGATGTCCGCTTGCGTTTACGTTGAATGTGTACGTGCCTCCTCGGCGCAATGGTCCAATATTCGGATTGTCTCCATCTCTAGGACCACTAAATGTATAAGCACCTGCGTTAGCAAAACTCACGGTGTAAGTTACTGCGGGAGCAGTAAGGGTAGGAGGAGTAATTGTGCTGGGTACAGCAATACTTAATCGTTGAACTGTGGTATTGTTACCGCCATTTATATCTGGGTGACTGTCTGTAAAGGTTCCCTGATCTGTGACCCAACTGATGTTGTTTTGTGTGCCTGCTCCATCGATCCATTTAAAATGCATAGTATGTGCTTGAGTCATCGATCCATATTGTGTCTTGGCAAAATTGTTTACAGTATAAGTGCCCTGCTTGTATAATGGTACATTTAATTCATTACTATTAGTGATAGCTCTACGTGCATATGGCAAACTGCTGGTAAGCCAATTCCACAACCACTGCGTATCTTGTCCTGCTGCAGGAGCCGCTACATCAATTGTTAATACTTCTGGAGCGATACTTAAATCTACCTTTGGAACGTTAACACTATCTACAGCAGTAGCAGTGATTGTACCATTAATAGTTAAATCTCTTGTACCGTCTCCGTCTAAGTCCGCCGTTTGACTATGAAAGTCAACTAAATTTCTTACTCTACTCATACTGGCATATACCTTATATCTATACTTTGATTCAGCAATGGTGCTGATGCAAATGTTAGTGTTGTTCCGCTTATACTATAATCACTTGGAGGTAGTATTAAACCATCTAGTATAACTAGCACACTGTGATCATTGTGTCCAGCTTGAATGGTGTAAGCTGTAGTTGAATTATTACCTGTGTATTGATTGCTGGTATAAGTTAAATTTAATTTTGCATTAGTTACACTACTGTCTGCCGGAACATTGCCACCACTAAGTGGCAAGCCTAAGTAGCGCACATAAATTCTTGCATTGAGTGCTGGAGTACCTGTAAAAGACAAATTAGTGCCGTTGACTGTATAATTTTCAGTCGGTTCTTGAATAACATTGTCTACCATAACTAGCAGTGCTTGCGCAGTTCCTGGATCGTTATTCAGTGTAAACACTGTAGTCGAATTATCACCTGTAAAGGTTTGACTTGCATATGCACCGCTTGCAATTTTATCAGTGGTTATAGTTCCGTCTTGTAGTTTAACACCTGTGATACTTGCGTCTGCTACTGTACCAACTGCTAGTGCTACGCCGTAATAACGTACATATACTTCCACACCCTGTGTGGGCGCACTAGCTAGTGTGAGTGTTGTGCCAACTACTGTGTAGTTTGTAACTGGTTTTTGCCAAACACCTGCAACATAAACTGTTACAGCATAAGGACTACCTGGATCAGTGCTAAGTGTGTATACTGTTTGACTTGAACCTGCCGTAAATGTATCAGCACTATAGTAATCACTGGGTGCAATTTTATTGAGTGTAATGGTACTGTCTTGTAGTTTAACACCTGTTATACTTGCATCTGCTACAGTACCTACCGGTAGTGCAGTGCCGTAACCTCTGACTTCTACAATTTGTCCATTGGTAGGTGTGCCGCCTAGTGTAAGTGTTGTACCTACAACTGTGTAATTGCTGGCAAGTTGTGGAACACCATCTACAAAAACCTGTATAGCGTTTTTACTGCCAGGATCACTGCTTAATGTAAATGCCGCTGTACTGCCATTTGCAGTAAATTGATCTGCAAACACGTTGGTTGGATCCAACATACTGTTTGTGATTAAACTGGTTTGGAATTCACTGCTGGCACTCACATACTTGAGTATTTCTCCATCAGCAACACCGCTTGCATCTACATCACTTAGATCACTTATTGCACTAACGGAACTTGAAGTTCCAGGAACAAATTTACTATTTGCATTATCCCAAATAAGTGTTTGACCATTAGTAGGAGCAGTTGTAGTTGTGTCAACATCTGATAGTGCAGATATACTATCAGTTGTTAATATTATAGTACCTGCTTTGTCTGGAAAACTAATAGTTCTATCTGCTGTAATATTATTGGCTGTAAATGTTACTTCAAATGTATCGTTATAATCTGCAACTGCATAATCTTCATCAAAATACTGACTGGTGTTTGAACTCATTACAAGATCACCAGTTAATCTAACACCTGTAGATATTGTACTAAACTTAGAACTGTTGTTGTAGTATAATGACACACTTCCGTTTTGAGCAAAACTTGCAATTATTTCTGAACCAGCAGCATTTTTAATATCTAAGTCAGTGGTTCTTATTTCACTTACAGTACCACCTGTAAGAAAACTATTGACTCTTGTGTTGGTATAGTATAAGTTAGTAGTACCTTCGCTGAGATCATCAGTGTCTTTTGCAGCAAAGTCTGTGTTAAAATCACTTGTGGCGTATCCACTTATTGTAGTGGGTTCAAATCTGCTGTTGCTAGTACTATACGCTAGAACTTGTCCATTTGTTATACCTGTGGTGATTACATCATTTAACCCGCCAACAGATTTAGCTGCAAATGCAGTATCAAAATCACTTTGACTGAAACTGTCTCCTGGTTCAAATTCACTATTTGTACTATTCCAAATAAGTGCTTGCCCGTTTGCAGGAGCAGAAGTAGTAATATCTACGTCTGACAGGTTTCCTATACTTGCGGCTGTAATACGTAAAGTAGCACGAGCATCTGCCCTCGCATTTGTAAAGTAAAGATTAGTACTTCCTTCACTTAATGCATCGGTGTCGTGATTGCTGATATCGCTAACAGTTCCAGTAACATTGCCTGTTAAGTTACCGTGTACTCTAGCAACTGTTAGTTCTTTATTGAAGTTCCAACGATCATCTGCACTAGTATATGTTAGTGTAGCACTTGCGCCATCAACTGTGATGCCTGCGCCGTTTGCAGCAGCGGCACTGCCAGCACCACTAGCTATAGTAATATTAAGGTCATCTACAGCGAGTTGGGTACTATTTATAGTGGTGGTTGTTCCGTTAACGGTAAGATTACCCGTAACAGTTAAATCATTGCCAATAGTAACATCATTGGGCAAACCTATCTGTACTTGGTTGTTTGTGACCGCTGTTTCTATTTCGCTTGTTGTTCCAGCAAAAGTTAATGTGTCTGTACCAAGTGTTATAGTATCTGTGCCACTGTCGCCTGCAATATCTGTTGTGGTTACAATAGTTACGTTTTGAGTACTAGCGGCAGTAACTCTACCTTGTGCATCAATAGTGAGAACTGGAATAGCACTGCTACTACCATAACTGCCAGCAGTTACCGCTGTGTTGTCTAAGTTAAGTGTGCCTGATGCATTTGTTATTCCAGTGCCGCCTGTGATTGCTGCCTGGGCTCTCGCATCTGTAAAGTATAAGTTTCCGCTTTCACTAACTTGAGATGTATTTGCTGGAATACTAAACACACCTGTTGAACTATTGTATCCTGCTGATCCGTTGGTAGCACTTACAGCGGCTCTTGTTCTAGCATCTGTATGATATAAATTTGTACTACCTTCACCGAGATCATCAGTGTCATTGTTGGAAAGATCATATCCACCTGTGTTACTGCTATTAATGGTAAGGCTGTTACCAACATCATCATAGTTGACAGTGATGTTAGTACCAGCAGTAATTAAGTTGCCGACTCTATCATCTATACGTTCGTCTGTTTGAAATAGATTTGTAGTACCTTCGTCTATGTCGTCGGTATCAAATGCTGTGCTTACATTTATTAATGCTTCCCATACGCCTGCGGTACTGTTGTATTTCCAGCCGCGGCCCAAGGCTACATAAGTGTCACCGTTTGCTGGGTTTGAAGGAAAGTTTAATGCCATATGTGTGTCCTAGTCTGCTACACATATTTATGTTAAAAATTAACTTTGAAACCTGAAAAGAATGACCATGCTTGGTTGCCGTGAATAGTACCACTACTGCCTTGTCTAAACCAAGCAGCATAAATTTGATCACTGCGCCTAAGCTCTAGTGTTCTAGCTGTACGAGCTTCCATGTATCCACCTTCGCCTGTGTATTCATTTTGATAACTCATTCTACTGCCAATAGCCATGATTGTTTGACTACCGCCTCTGTTGAGTCTAATGTAAATTTCCAAGTTGTCGCCGCCGCCTAAACTCTGTGCGAGAATCTGTACGTTGAAATGATACAATCCAGCAGAAGGTACTGTAAAAGTTCCAGATGTTGTACTGTAGTGATTGCCGTAGTTGAAATTACCAATGTCCGTTGTATTGTTAAAAATGATAGGAGTTGTGCTACCGCTGTTACTGAATGTAGTGGTAAGTCCAGCATGAAATCCTACTCTGGGATTTGAATTTTGATAAGCCATGTTGCCCAACATGTTGTTGGTTGGTACTTGGTTTGGATTTCTACCTATTAGTTTAGTCATTTACTACCAACTCCGTCATTTGATCATCTGTTAGTCCGCCTCGATATATAGCAAACTTTTTAACAACACCGCACCATCTTCTGGGATTATCGCCTGCAGCAGAATATCCTAATCTTATATAGGTCATTCTTTCACCATCTCTGTTGTTGCCGCTACTGGTTTCTGCACTTGAGGTAGATCCATTTACACTGTTCCACATTGTTGCTCTATGTGTGGTGTTTTGAAATCTGTGTATTATACCAAATGGTCTGTTAATAGTAGCACTTATGCCACTTAAATTACCAAGATTACTGAATGTAGTATAAACACTCACTTCTCCATTATTAGTTATAAGTGGTCTTATCTCGCCGCCGCCCACAACGATTCCATAAAGTCTTCTTGCATATTCCAATCTATTTGTTTCACCTTCCCAATGAATAGTCATAGGAGTCATTAGGTACGCATCATCAACTTCTAATTGATCATTGCTTCTAGTGACGCTGCCTCCGTTGGTAGGTATATAAGTACTAGCTGGATAAATTTCTACGCCAAAATCTTCAGTATGCGCTCCCCACCACCACATATAGTGTCCACTTGAACTAGAAGTCGACGAAGCATCTCTATCTACCATTCTAAAGTGATGATAAACCATGTTCTGCCCAGTGGTTTTTCTTGTAACATGACATCTATACCATCCGTTGCCATAGTCTTCCATGTATGCATTGTAGTTTGTACCTACACTTGTTGTGTTTAATCCACTGTATGAACTTGCGCCTGCTGCTTTGCATTCTTGAGCAGATGCATCAAACCAACCCACAATAGGTGTGCCACCGCCGCCGCTCCAATCATATATTCCCAATACACTGTGAGTTCCTGCTTTGATAAACACACTTTGTACGCCGCCTTCTGTATTGGTTCCGCCTCTCCATAATTGGGCACTAGAACCTGTTGCAGTTACAAGTGTTGCAGTATAAGTCCCGTCGGGTGCATAAGCATTGTCAGCAGTTTTAGTACAGTTGTCTGTGTTCCAAGAACTATTTGCTAGACTACTGTAAGGTAGCCAATTTGTTGCACTATCTTCTATTAGCAATCCTCTGCATTCACCTGTGGTAGGATCATGATGAAATCTAGGTTCGTCTTGATCTGCATAAGCAATTAAACCAGCTTCATTGATGTAAGTTGATGTACCCGGAGCACTTTGTGTTCTTGTAAAGTCTATGCCAACGTCAGCAGAACCAGATCCTGCAATTGATCTACTGTTGCCAAAATCAAACATTATAAAAGGTTCTACATTCGGTATATCTAAATTATAATGATAGTCACTGGCTTCTACTCTACGGTTTTCTCTGTCTATGCTAAAAATTACATCATTGCCAAAAGTAGTATCTGTTTTAAACTCTAATTTGTTTGTATTACTGTCATAGTCTAAATTTAAATATTCAGTTGATGCAACGTAAAATTGAATTCCTGCACTTACAGTAGCACCATTTGGTCCAAATAGTCTGATTCTATTAGATGCAGCAACTCCGTCGCCAACTTGTAAAAATGTATCTGGACTGTTGGTACCAATACCAACTCTGTTATTTGTACCATCTACAAATATCATATTTGCATTGCTATCACTGCTAACTCTAAAGTTGTGTACTTGTGAATCTGGATTAACAACTGTTTCACTTGCATTCACTGTGAATTTTCTAACACCTGATGGACGCAAGTTAATTTCTAATGCATCTATTCCTAAATCGTTATAAGCACTAGTACTGCGATTGTAGTTTGTAATTCTATTAAAATTACTGGCAATTTCTGGATGAAGTTCAATACCAGATGCACCGCCATTACTCACAACTAATGGTGCTACTGGATTAGTTGTTCCAATACCAAAATCACCAACATTTAAATAAGATTTATCAGCATTATGTCCACTAAAGAACACAGCATTATTATTACTAGAATCTAGTAATCTATATGTACCAGCACCAACATTTTCTAATCCAAAAATATGTTTTGCAGTTCCATTACTATTACTAAAACCTACAATGTCAGTACTGGTTGTAGCTGTTGCTTCTACTTCTAACGGATAGTTTGGTGAGGTTGTACCAATACCAACTCTATTGTTGGGTGCATCTACATACAGTGTGTTTGTGTCAAACGTGACATTACCGTTTGCATCTGTAAGCAATACTCCTACAATTCCTGTATCTCCGTCTAATACTAGTGGCATATTATATTACTCCGGTTTTGTTGGCCATGTTACATCATCAAGCGATGTTGCACTATTTGTGATGTCACGCAGTGCTTGTCTATATGCTGTGCGTTCATCTGTCATAGTTAAATCACTGCTGGCCCACCAATCTGTGGCTGCAATTAATCTATCACGTTCTTCACGTAGTAGCCGCATAGGCTCTGCAGCAATGAGTTCTGCTTTTTTAGCACTTACTTCTGCCCATGTTGTTCCCCAGTCACTGGGATTGTTTGATTCGATAGCAGTACCATTTGCATCTGTGCCAGTTACTCTAGTAAACATATCTGTAAATTCTGCTTCTGTTGTTGGTTCGCCACGCAGTACCCACTCCGTAATCCCCAATTCTGTTAATGCTGTTGATATTGTTGTCATTTTAATTTCCTTGCTTTATCCTGCGATTTCTAATACTGTTAAGAATGTAGGTGTATTATCACCATTCCAATGTATAGTTGTGTTAGCATATCTGCTTCTTATCTTACCTCTATATGTTATAGCACTTGTTGTGTTTGGCGAATCATAACAATGTAGATTATAATTAAAATAAATATTTGTTGCGCCACTGATATAACCAATTGTAGCATTATCACTATCACCACTCACAGTTCCATAACCGTCTCTATAAATTGCAAAACCTATAGCGTTTTGTTGAGATGGAATATAACATTCATTCATACACATCATAATTAAAAAAGAACTACTAGCATCTTTAGGTGTAATTGTAATGTTTAATCCGTTGTCAATTAATGTAGTGGACTGCGTACTTTGACTTCCTGGATCTATAGTATGATGTTTAACTTGCAACACATTACCCGTAACATTAATTCCTAAGTCTGCAACAGTTGGTGTACTACCACTCGATGTTTGTATTGTATCAACTTTTAGTATACTGCTCATTGTGCGATCTCCATGACATGAACAAATTCGTTAGCACCATTTTCTCCAACTCTCATTACATTACTATTACTAGCCGAATTTCTTATATAAACTTTATAGTTTACTGCACTGGTTGTGTTTGGATGGTCAGGAACAATTAGTGTGAGCTGTGGATATTCCAATGATGTTCCGTGATCAGAATGCATTGCATGATCACCATCAGATTCGCTAGGGCTAGTAACTGCATAACTGCCGCCGCCAATAGATCGTCTTACTTGTAAATCTAAATATGATTGACCTGCATTAACTGTACGTTTAATATTCAATGCAGCCATGAATATTATTCTACTATTAGCATGTTTAGGTGTAATAGTTACATTAAATCCCGACGCTGTCCAAGCAGTACTACTTGTTTCAGTTTCATTTGATGCGCCACTATATGCATAGTAAGAATATTGATGTTGTATAACATGCCCAGGAATATGCACACCATTGCCACTGGTTTTTTCATTGATTGTATCAACATATAAATTACTCATTGTGCAATCTCCCAAACTGATAAATCAGGTGTTCTAAATCTGTTGTCAGTGGCAACAGTGTTTTGAAGCATACTTTCAAAAACACAAGTGTCTCCTATACTTCCTGTAGTTGTAATTTTGTGTTGTAATGATGACCTATTCCATGCAGTACCATCAGCTATGTATTTCCAGTAATTTGTTGTTGAACCGCCGTTTACACTAAATCGTACTCCTGCTCTTGCTTCGCCACTTGTTGATGCTCTGTATATAATAGTTGATAACTGAACAAGAAAATAAGAGTTAGCCTGTTTTCTTGTTAGAGTAACTCTTAGAGTATTATATAACGTAGCATTGCTAACACTATAATTAATGCCATTGTCAGTTTTTTCATCATACCCAACTTGTATTATACTATTGGCTCCGCCCACCAGTGTATTATTTGAAGGAACTAGAACTTGATTAGCATTCGATCCTGTTGTGGGTCCTTGTAGTGTTTGTACTGTTAATATTCCTGCCATTATACTACCGTCATATTTCCGTTAATTGTAAGTGTGACTCCAGTAGCTACACTGATTGGTCCGCTTGCTATTGCATTTTCACTAGAGTCAATTGTTGTGTTAGTACTTATCGTATTACTGTGCTTGCGAATTGGAGATGTTTTTATCTCTGCATCGCTAGAGCCTTGAAGTATACCTGCACTTGTAAGTTTTAAGTCTTGAGAATAACTAGACCCCATTCTGAATATTAAACTACCTGAACCATTCATATTGATGTAACCAGTATTACCATAACCTTGAATTTGTAATTCACCAGATCCTTGAGCTAAATTTGTACTAACTATTGCACCATCAGTGTGTAACTTACTAGTAGGATTCGTTGTACCAATTCCAACATTTCCATTTGATCCTAAGATAGTCATTGCAATATCATAGTTACTATTGTGTCTAAATTTTAAGTTATTGTTTGTTCCTCTAGTATCGATATAGCTATCACCATCACGGTTGAAACGTAAACTGTTAGCTCCGAAGAATGCTTCATATCCAATAGCTGACTTATCACCAGATTTGACTTCTTGAGCACTAGATGCGTATAAATCTCCGCCACTTTTAAAACGCCATTTCTCAGATCCACCCATCATAATTCTTAAATCGTTATTATAAACGTCTATGTGGTTTATGCCAATATCTGTATAGTATGTGCCATTTTGAGCAACTCTTAACTCAACCGCAGATCCATTGCCATCAACATGTAGCTTGGTATTAGGACTATCAGTGCCGATGCCAACATATCCACTGTCTAAAATAGTCATTTTTTGGGCACCATCAACAGTAAATGTTAGGTAACTGTTAGCCGCAGCGTTGAGAGGATCGCTTTCAATTGCAATACTGTTGGTTGGCGAACTCCAGTTGCGTATTCTACCTGATACTTCGCCTCCCACATCTAGTACATTAAAACTAGCATTGTTGCCTGTGTTAAAATCACCTGAACTGGCATCCAACATGGTAACTCCGCCCATTTGCAAATTACCATTTACAATGTTTAGGTGTCCACTAGAGTCAATGCTGATGTCAGGTCCAGCATTATCAATGTGTGCTATATGTTCTAGTTTGAGTGTACTCATATGTGTATCCTAGTTGTTACACATATTTATTCTATTCATCGTCTGGTGTCTGAGCTGCTATGTATGCGGCATAAGCATCTTTGATTTCTTGTGTATGTACTGCATTACAAATTGCCTGTACTTCTGTACTTTCACTTGTAATATCATCACCTGGTGATACTACATGTCGATGAAAACTTCTACTGATCTCTTCACCATCACGTTTAATGACCGTGGCTGTTCTCACCTGAACATGTTTGTAATCACCTACGATCTCGATTTTATCTTCTACTGTTTCTTCTGTTAGTGCCATCGTTTATCTCCTTTATGGCTTGGACTGTCCAACTCTATAATCCAATAGAGTTATTGATTTGTTTTATACGTAAGACTTATACTACCTTCGAAATTACTGCTTATATCTCCAGGCTGTAATGCTCTGTAAGAATGGGTACTACCATCACCTTGCCCGTAAAACTTTCCTGTATTTGTACCTGGGATTAGTCCTATATGAAAACTGTAATCCCATTCATAACTTGAACTAGATGCACCTCTTAAAAGTATTGGATAGGTAAAACTTGCGTTACCACCGGTTGGTGCAGTTGTATCTACATTAAAAGGTAGACCTGCTAATTCTATATCTCCACTTGGAGAAGAGCGTCCTTGCGTTTCATATCTAAGATGAATAGTGACCAACCTACCCACTTTAGTATAGAATCCCTTTGCATATCCAGTTCTTACAGTAAAAGATCCACTACCAGCACAAGGCAAGCTATAAGTCCACTCGCCCTCCTCATAGTCGTCCAACTTATTAGACCGTGCATCAAACTGAATGCCGCCTGTTAGATATAAATCACGCCAGCCACCATTGGATCTTCCTAAGTCAATAGTATCATTTTTTGATAGCCAAGGACCAAAATGATATGTGCCGACATTAGAGTATTGAACACCATCAGTATCTCCATTGAGTTTTTGAGAAATATATTGAGTTCCCGCATTTGTAGATATTGCTAATTCACTACCGGATCCCATTCCGATGGTTCCTATATTACTGTTATTTTCGTTTATACTAATAACAGCTCTGTTTGAACCCGAAGAGCTAGTTCTATTTAAATATAATGAAATTCCATTTACTTTAGAAGCAAGAACTTCACCCACAGGATTAAACTGTACACCTGTACCATTGCCCCAACTTGCTGTTGGAGCGGTAATACCGATTCCTACCATTTTATTAGATGCTAATCTCATCACTTCATTGTGAGACCCACTACCATAAGTTAAAAATCTTATGTTACTACTAGAATCATTTTCAGAACTAATATCTAATAGGCTTTGTCCTGCTGTTGTATTACTTCCAATATATCCAATTTTATTAGTATCTTTCCATAATCCCAGTATCTCACCATCAGATGTAAGACGGTTGAGATTGAACGCTCCCCCGCCATCTCTTGTTACAGCAAGAGAACCAGCAATAGTGTATTGAAGTCCTACTTGTGCTAAGTTAGCAGTTTTGTTTGCTCCAAAGAAGATATTGCCACTAGTATCAATTACTACATGTGAGTTGCCAACACCGCCAGCTGAGAATCTAAGCTCGTTGTATGAGCCTACTTCAAAATGTGTGGTTCTAGAATCTAATCTGGCTAAACTAGTGGTACCATCGTTTTCGTAAAATTTTAACTGACCAATATCGTCTGCACTTCTGCCTCTGATGTTTATTGCTTCACCACCACTAGGCGACACAATATCTAATGTAGTATTTGGACTAGCAGTGCCAACACCAACTCTATTGTTTGCCGCATCAACATACAGTGTATTAGTATCCATTGCAATATTACCATTGATATCTGCTTGTGGTATTTTATCCAAATTCAACGTGGTTGTACCTGCATTGTCAGGTACAGCGATATCTACATATCCACTAACATCACCGTATATTCTAACTTTACTCATTTA
>Ga0255773_10002158_pt1 | contig 18614 bp, 21 predicted proteins | sample 011ome_17_FD_179971 | JGI IMG/M metagenome (GOLD analysis project Ga0255773, IMG submission 179971) | Coastal salt marsh microbial communities from the Groves Creek Marsh, Skidaway Island, Georgia - 011502XT metaG (version 2) | ecosystem: Environmental > Aquatic > Marine > Intertidal zone >...
GTACCAGAGTTATTCTTAACAATCTTTCTTACGCCGTCTGACGCTTTAGCCACTCCCCAGCTTGTTCTACTATCTGTTGAAACTGCATAGAAGACGTCACCATCATTTTTAGTCTCGTCAGCAGTCATAGAATTAATATCTACCCAGCTTGATGAGTTAATCTGGCCATTGGATGAATTTGTGAGTGCTGGAGAGTATGTAGAGTATGGAAGAGAGATCGTTCCAATATCAAATTGAAAAATATTATCAGTAGGATCAGCATTTCCTGTTGAAGATACATACATTATAGTTTGCTCTTCATTAAAAGTAAATATTGGAGTTCGACTATTACCGCCAACACTATTAGCAGGGCTTGGAAAATATTGCTGAACTCTACTACCTGCAGAGGTTATATCAAATGCAGTTGAAAGAGGTAGATAGTGATATCGTGACGAAGCACCCTCTAAGTAGCATGTAAACCAAATTTTAAGTCCATCGGCTTGCATTTCAATAGTATGGGGATTATTAATTCCAGTAGCAACAGCACCAACATATGTAAGCCCTGAATCAATCTCGCCAGGATCTCCATCTAAACTATATTGATAAATGTAATTTGTTCCGTGATTTGCAATATATAATTGTGTTTTATCGGTACTGAAACAAAAACCTTTCATGAGGGTGTTGCCACCAGTATCTGTGGTAAAAGTAGAAGTGACAGTAGTCCCGTTCGTCATATTTGCTAAAGAATACGGAGTAGACGCAACTTTAGTGAATATACCATTATTGGCCGCGTTTCCCAAACCGTAGAGTTTAGTTCCGTCACTATTCCATAAAATATCTCTTATTAGATTAAAGCTCAAAGATTCAGTAAATGTTGCACTTGATATATCATAAGGGCTTGATAATGAAAATCTGTGTACCAATCCTGAAGTGGAATTATAATGTGTCGCATAGAAACTAGTTCCATCAGGACTTATTTTTATATTGCCAAGCTTTGCATAACTTGTTGGCCAAGTATATGTCTTTGTGTGAGTGGGTGTAGAAACATTTGTGTGCGGAAGTGAATAACCACTTAATTGAATACCAGACCCATCAGACTTACCTTCAGCACTAAATAACTGCCAAGAAGAAATAGCTGATGTATCTGCAAAAGGAGTGACTGAATTATATGTTCCGGAAGTACCAGTAATTATAGCAGATCCAGAGTTACCTATAACTTTTTTACCTACATCCGCAGAATCGAACGATCCGCTTGACAGAGTAAAAGTACCATCTCCAGTAGCACTTGGTGTTAATGTTATACTAGAATAAGAAATAGGTTTCTCATCAAAGAACTCGTAATTAGTTGCGTTCGAATTTACATCCCACTGACCTTTGGAACTAAATCCTTGCTGAGGCACTTCTTTAAATACTGACACAATAGGGCTTACTGCGTCAATACTATCAGTTAAATTAAAGCCAACAACCTGATTAGAATCAAAGGATTGAGTAAGAACATTATTGGATACAATATTTTTAGTATTTACACTAATAACACCAGTATCACTTATAGCAGATGTTTTAGTTTCAACTGCAGCAATTTGAGTTGGAGTAGCAGTAGGGTTTTCAACCATGTCACTCATAACAGGGTTACTAACCATTGCTTCTGCTAATTTAAACGCTTTACTTGGCATTAATGTTCTCCAAAATTTCTATATTATTCACTATCTTTTTTTGCTGAAAGATATGCAGCGATTGCCATATCTCTGCGTTCTTTTGCATTTTTGCCTTTAAACTGTGGTGCATCAGATTGTTTAAAATCATCTATCCATGCGCCCATACCATCTGATACTTCAAGCTTTTCGTTTTGTGGTTTCTTTTTAAATGTATTAAGACCTTTACTTCCGCCCGAACCGATGCGCTCAGCTTTATTACTTTGCGTTGTTGCAATTCGTTTCATTGCACCTTCGCCCGATAATCTTTTCTTTTCTTTTTCATAATCAGATTTACTAAGTTTCATAAATCCGGTATCTATTGCTTTTTTATTAGCATCTGCTCTTTTCTGTAAAGGATTAGTAGCTTCAACCTGTTCTTTTTTATTTTTATTTTTTACTGTTGCCATTGCAGTTGGCTTAAGTTTTCCGTGTCGATCACGATCTTTTTTCTCTTTATCCATTCTCATTTTCTGCAAAGGAGACATAATTCTTTTTGTTTGCCCCATGGGTTCATTATAATTTTCTTTTTTAATTAAATCTTTTGGATCTTTCCCTTTAACTTTTGCATCAATATAAGATTTTGCAAGACCAAGAGATGCTACAGTACCAAGAGTTTTAACTTTGCCTTTATTTAAATGTCTAATAACATGTTGTCCAGCTCCTGGCTTAGATAATACAACATAATGACCTCCAGCAGGATGTGGTTTCTTATGTGTAATTTTCATACCAGCAGTTTTTGGTTCAAACTTTTCATCAAGTTCAACTTCTTCACGGACTCTAACTTTAAACATTTTTTCAACAGTTTGTCTACCCATATGTTTTGAGATAACTGTGATAATCTTTTCAAATACTTCAGTATCTTGATCGTTAACAAACTTAATAAAAGGCATTCCAGCTTTACCTGATAATAGCATATTTGCTGCTTTCATAAAGTCAGCTTTATCTATCCCACCACTTTTCTTTGCATAAGCACTTAATTCATTACCAGCTTTTTTCATTGCTGGAGTGGCTACTTCATCAAGTTTTACTGATTCATTTGGATTTTCATCACCAGGTTCTTCTCCGGTATCTTTTGCAAGCATATAATCTCTTACAGAATCAAGATAATCCATTGCCTTAGTAATTTTATTTTGACACCACTCAGGCATATTCTCATCGTCTTCTAGCATATCATGCAGTTCTTCAGCAGCGTCTGAGATAGTGACAAGCTGGGTCTTAGCCATATCACCCTCATAATCATACTCTCCTGCATCAACATCTTCAAACATATAAAGGTCATAAAGAAGTTCGGTATCTTCTTTCATAAGACCTTTTATTTTAGCTGCATTATAATTATGTTTAATCATAAGATTGTTTATGGCAGCCATAGAAAGGAATGGTATATCTTTAGCAGCTAGTTGCTCTAACTCATCTTTACCAAATTTTGCTACCATAGCAGAAAGTTTAATAGCATCCGTAGGTTGGATTCTCTTACCTTTCATACCAGACCAATGTTTAGCTAATCTATCCAATTGATTTGCTGCTAATTTTTCTTCTATAGATTTCATTTTGACCCTCTTACTTTTGCAGCCAGATCCTTGTCTGCCTTGCCCCATGTTCCTGATGATTTAGTTACAAAAGAATTAACTCTTGCAAAACCCCACTGTTCTGGTGTAGTACCAGGTCTGTGTCCAGTTTTCCAAGCAGCAACTCCACGATTATAAACCTGTCTTAATATACCAAGAGGCATACCAGATTTTTCTGCCTTCTTCTTAAGACCTGCTGTTGCATCTTCGTTTATATAAGCTTTAAATTTAATCATTTTGTTGCCCTATTCTTTGCTCTTGCTCTTGCCAATCTAGCGCGATCTAACATTCTATCATGCTTAAGTTTATCAGTTTCTTTTTCTCTGTCAATCTTGGCTTGTGCAATTTTAATTGCATCCTCACCATACATTTGTTTAAACTTTAAAGTATGTTTACTTGTTTTTGTTTTTGCTGTAGCATCACCCGGTGCTGGTTTATAAGCACTTCTATCGTCGTCTGCTTTTTTACCATGTTTAGCAAAATGTCTTGCTCTCGCAAGTTTTGTAGATTTTGTTTTAATACCAGCATAATAACCTTTTGGTTGTACGCCTGGTCTATCTTTAATATCCGGATCTTCCGCTTCAGAAGTCTGACCTGGAGTCATTTCTTTTGCTTTCTTATTAGAAGCATCAGTTCCCCAATCTGGTCTATTATCATACATAGAATCTTTGCTCTTAGCTTGATACATTTTAACTGAATCTAACCATTTTCTCATTGCAGAGCCGTCTTCTTTTTCAACTATAAGATAATTGGATCCTTTATAAATCACTATACCTTTTTCACCAGACTCTTTAACCTCAACCATATCGCCTTCGTTAAAAAGTTCACCGTTTATATACTTTTCTCTTATATCAGAAATGGGTTCCAGTTGAATAGAATTTCTAAATTCTGTTTCTTCTTTTAATCCCATACCTTTTCTAATATCATTAAAAAGCTTCTTTGCATCAGTATTAGACATTTTATCAGGTAAACCCTGAGAAAAAGAAGTAAAGTTATTATCTGAAGCATAACCTCTTTGCTTAGTGCCAGAAGCACCTTCAGCACCTTTGGCATCAGGGTCTCTTTGTCCTGCTGATAATATTTGAATCCCATCTGGAAAATTATAAAAGCCATGCTTTCCTTTTTTACCATTATAATTATTCAGCCTTACTTTATATTCATCTAAGCGGTCTGAACCAGCAATCATAACAATCTTTCTATAACCACGATCATATAAATCAGTTAAAGCATCAAAAGGAGTTTTTACTTTTTTATTAACAAGAACTTGTCTGGCGTGCTTTGGAAACATTTTACGAATATACTTGATCTTACTAGTATATTCTAAAGGGTTATCTTTTTTATCATTAGATTGAGATAGATAAAGAAAATAAGGATTGCGACCAGCAGAAGAAGATAACTTATCCATAAGTTTTCCATGGCCAATAGTAGGCGGATTCATTCTACCAAAGGCAAAATAAGCAACCTTTTCTTCTTCTACTAAAAACTGGGAAAATGAATTAATCATTCAGAAGATCCACCTCTTTTTCTCTGCATTTCTGCTTTACGAATAAGTGGAAACATCTTTTTAGCCAAACGATCAATACGTGTTTTCATTTCAGGCTTATCAAGTCTTTTTTCAATTTCAGCCTTACGTGCTATAGTTAATTCCCCACGAGGAATATCTTTTGTTATCTTAAGTAAGATTTTATTGCGGGCAGCTCTTTTTGCTCTCTTTTGCAAAACTTCCTTACTCGCAACACGTCGAGCAGCTCTCTTTCTACCAAGAGCAATCTTGGCACGATTCCTTTTAAAATCACGAGCTTTCTTTAATCTTTGAGCCATAGACAAAGCTTCATCCGGAGACTCGTCTACGCCACCGTCTAATCCAGTTCTTCTTTTTCTATGTCTTCTATATTTGATTTCATCAGGCTCACCGGGAGCGTAATCTACAGTAATTAAATCTTTAAATTTTAACATCAGCTTCTTCCTGGTTTATCCCATCCCTTTAAAATATTTGGCGAAAAGTTGTTATATGAAAATTCCATTCTATCAACAATCTTTACCGCATCACCACCAAGTCTATCAATTGCTACATAACCTTCGTGACCTGTCGTCTTAAATCCTTTTGTAGTTTGTACAAATGTGTCGATTTTTTTAATATTATTAAGTATATTTATAAGTTTTAATTTTACTAAAACAATTAGTTTTTGTAATTCAAACACCTTTATCAGATTTTGTTTATTCTGGGGAGAGAAAAATTTTAAGATTTCCTCTCTCTTTTTAGCTTGCGCATCTTTGCCGCGTTCTGACTTGCGTTTGAGGATTTCTTTTTCGTATTTGTCTTTGATCCACTTGATGAGTCCGTCGGCATGTCTTCGAGTGTCTTTAATAATTTCGCCTTTCCTGACAAAGGAGTTGTTGTAGGTTTCGATTGTCTGCGAAAGTTCGTCGTTGGACTCAATTTCTTTAAGGGTGCTACTAGATATTTGGTTAAAGAGTTTCCCAATTTCCGAAAGACGTTCATTTACTTCCTCCGTATCCTTTTTTGACATTGTTACTTTAGTCATATCTCTTAACATTGCATCTTGAGACCAGACAGATTTTGATTTTTTAAACTTTGATGTATCCACACCATAACTTGCTTTCATCGTTTCAAAAGACGAGCCAGTGTATGTAGTATGCCAGACGATTCCAATTTTTGCCGATCTGATTTCTTTGGCTGCTGCAGTTCCTTCTGGGACCGCATAAATAATTGTATTAGGGTGAAAAGTGACATACTTTTTTCCATCTATAGTTTGACTGGACAAATCATTGTTGCTGAATAAGAAGTCTCCTTGAACAACACCTTTGATTCCAAGTGAAGGCAGATATTTAAGTGCGTCTTTGAGCTTATCAGCAAGATCACCAGAAGTATCAGCATCGACGTCAGCTGTAGATTTATAGACCTTAGGGTTTTTGTTGAATATTCCTTTTTTGGCAACGAAAAATTTATCATCACTCGGATCAATACCAGCAAAAACAGCAGGAGCGCCATCCCATTTAACACTTACATTTCCTTTCTTGGTTCCACCAAGCATATCTCTTAAATCTCTAAGAGCAAAGATTGCTTCACGTGTACCTTTTACTCCACCATAGATGACTCTATCTTCAATATGAGTCATATGAGTATTTTTTTGTTCGGTTATAGTTTGTTTAAAACTTATCATTTCATCAACTTCTTTATTATTGTTAATGCTCTTTTGCCATCAGGATGATTTGGATTAATACTTACTTCATTACCATTCATAAAATCGGATATATTAGCTGATTTACCTAGTGCCGTAATTGCTTTATGTAGTGGGTCTTTTGGATCATACTTCGTTTCAAATCCACTCTTACCTCTCAGTTCAACCCATTTACTATCACCCTTATTCCACATTTTCATAACATCCATATTTTTATTACGGATGAGTTTTAGCTTAACTCCTTCAGATATGAAACCTTTAAAATTTAACATTAGTTATCCTTTAAGATAAGATCAAAGGTTGCCCCACCACCAACATTATTTTGAGATTTTGCAACAACTTGTAAATCAGTTTTTTCAGTAAACACTAATGGAATAGGATAATCAACTGTAAACCCAGAAGCAAATACTCCAAATTGTCCTTTTACGTTAAAAGAACCATTAAGTGGTCTTGATATGAGTCTAAATAAAGCATCATTATTTGCATCTACATTACCTTGTAGTTTAATAAGATAGCCAGTTTTACCTGCTGGAATTGTATATAGAGACATAAGAGTTTGTCCAGCACCAGCCAATATAATTGCAAGATCTGTAGTTGCTCTCTTAATTCTAATCTCATCAACGTTTGTAGATCCCGTATTTGAAGTAATCATACTTGCTCTAAACACTCTGAGAAACTGGTTAGATGATGCGGCTCCACCAATTGTTAAAGTTTCTGTTATTGGTGCATAGTTTTGATCCAAACCTTGAACTTCAACGGTACCATTATTATCAGATCCTGTATCATCAGCTACAGCTAATACAGTACCTGCGGCGGCATAAGCATAATCGGCGGTACCATCCCATATGGTTTGATATGAACTTGGAATAGATTCTCTGTATCCAAACTTATTAATAGAAGATGTGCCAGAGACAAGACCTTGAGCAATACCAATAAGATATGGTGTCATAATACCATCTACAGTAATTGTTCCACCGCCATCTATAATCGTTACCGGATTAGTGATTGTATCTACTGTAGTGGTTTCAAGGGCCGCTAAAGAAGCGGCATCTAATGCTACTGTACCATCTACTGTTTGAGTTGATGGGAAATTATTAATTGCTACGGTACCATCAACAGTAATTGAAGAATCATTATCTGTAATAGCTACTGGCTGGTTTACCGAAACTGTACCATCTACTGTTATACTATTACCACCATCCTGAACAGTAACCGTACCAGAAATAGGCTGAGTTGCTTGGAAAAAAGTTCCAGTAACTGCGACAGGATTTGTTACAGTATCTACCGTAATTGTTTCTAATGCTGCAAGAGATGCGGCATCTAGTGCTACGGTACCATCTACTGTTTGAGTTGATGGGAAATTATTTACACTTATAGCACCATCAACAGTAATTGAAGAATCATTATCTGTAATAGCCACTGGTTGGTTTACCGAAACCGTACCAGATATAGGTTGAGTTGCTTGGAAAAAAGTTCCAGTTACTGCAACAGGGCTGTTAATTACATCCACTATAATTGGATTTGCTATTGTATCTACAGTTACTGGATTAGTAATTGTATCTACTGTGATCGTTTCAAGAGCAGCAAGAGATGTAGAATCAATAGCAACCGTACCATCTACTGTTTGAGATGCAGGAAATGTAACATTTACCGTAGTATTTTCAAGAGCAGCCTTTGTATCTGAATCTAAAGCAACTGTTCCAGATACCGGAATAGGATTACCCGTATCGTTATTAATTTCAACAGAAGAACCAACATTTACTGTAACATTTTCTAGTGAAACCAGACTACCCGAATCTAAAGAAACGGTCCCTGTAACATTAGCATTTATTGTCTCTAAAGCAGCTAAACTTGTAGCGTCAAGAGTAACCGTACCTGCAACTGTTTGGGTTGCTGGAAAATTAGATATTGTGGCTGTTACGGATTGTAGTGCCGTAATATTTGTACTATCTAAGAACATAGTTCCATCAACTGTTTGAACAGATGGGAAATTATTAATATCTACTGTAGTATTTTCTAATGCAGCTAAAGATGAAGCATCTAATGCTACTGTACCATCTACTGTTTGAGATGCAGGAAAGTTTGAAACTGCAATATCACCACCAGTATTTGTTACAGTACCGGTGATCGGGATAGGATTACCAGAATCATTTTTAATTTCTTGGTTATTGACAAAAAGATAACTCATACGATTCTCCATCCGTTTCTATAAATGAGTGAAATTGATCCGTTGTTTATTTGGAGAGTAAACCCTCCAGTATCATTATCAACTGTACCGGATACTACAATTGGATTTATACTTGCTGAACCAGATTCATCTTTTATAACTAATTGTTCACCATTACTTATTCCGCTAGGAAGAGTGATAGTACACGTTCCAGAATAATTTACTCCGATATAGTGATCATCTACTGAAGCAGTATAGGAAGATGTAGTAACAAGAGTAGTACTAACAATATGACTTGCTATCTGATCTGCCGATGTAACAGTACTAAAAACAAATTTACCTGTAGCTGCATTATATTTTAAATATTTATTATCGGCAATTGTTGATCTATCTACATCATCTAATTTTCTTAGTTTAGTTTCACCACCACCACCAATTGTGGACATTTGGTGTTGTACTCTTTGAATAAATGTTTTATAGTGTTTTGCTAAATCTTCATGTGTTACAAAATCTTGATTAAGAGGTGTTAAGGGATCGTCGTTATTTTCCTCTGTATCACCACCAAATAAACCGAGCTGAGCTTCACTTACACTTCTTTTATGAGATTGGGCTTCACTTAACTTTTTAAAATTAGAAAGAAGATCCTCATTTAATGCATTTTCACTTATATTTTCAACTTTCTCGGTTAACTCTACTTCTAAAACTTTACCTTTTAAATCATCTTCTAATCTTTTTTCATCATAGTTAATATTCTGCTGTTTTTCTTCGGAGATAAGTTTAAAGAAATCAGAAAATGTAGGCTCATTAGCCTTTTCTTCAGCTATTCTTATTTTTTCTGCTTCAGCTTTTTCTTTTTCAAGAGCCAGCTCTTTAAAAAAATCGCTTAATGAGGTTTCATTTGACATTAGATTTCCAACCAATTATATTTTACCATACTATTTATATAAAAAAATGGAGGTGAAATACACCTCCATACAAGTTATATCAAACAAAAGGAAAGTTATTTTTATCTTCGATAGATATATGCATCCATTTTATCTGCCACACTAAGAGGGAGACACATATTATATTTAGGATTACCTAGTCTGGATCCACGACCCTGACATTTAACATAGAATTGGTAATCTTTACCAGCAATTCTTAAATCTTTATTTAAGTTAGATACAATTTTTCTAACAGTATCTAACTGTTCCATATCATCTTTATTTTCTTTAAAAAATGTTCCGATATAAGAATCTGTCCTAGAAGAATTAACTGCAATACCCATTAGCCCATCTTTCCCGAACGAATCATTGAAAAACCAGAAGCAAACATTGTTTGATGAACAGCTCGAGACTGTTCTTCTGTTAATCCTTCATACCGTTCTTTCTCACCGGTATTCCAATTCCAAATTCCCTCTACAAACCACATTATTTAACTCCTTCTATAATAGCTGTAAATAAAATTAAAAGTACAAAGAAAATTGCACAACCAACTGCAGTACCCATTATGCATACTCCTTATATTCTACTACTTTAGCAAGGTCTTCAACAAGCTGCTGACCATACTTAGTGAATAGTATGCCTTGCTCCCAAACAAAATGTTCTACATCTTGAATGTGATAAAAAGTTTCACAACCTGTAATCCAACGTAAAGCATCCCAGTAATCATGAGCGCCCCAGGTTTGGGCTTGATGAATACGCTCTTTAAATTCATCAACTTTCATTTCTTCAATCTTTTTTTCACGAGCGGTATTCTCCTCAAGCTGATCACAAAGAGCATTCCATAGCTCTTGTTTTTGGCGAGGAGTACGATCATTCCACTCATCCATTAAAACTCCACGAGGACGAAACCCATAAACATCTTTATGAAGGTCTGAGAAGCAATCATCTGAGTAAGTGAATTCCATTTTTATATCCTTCCGATTCTCTTTACATAACTAATATAGTATATTTTAGGGATCTTGTAAACCCCTAAAATGCATTTTTATGCAACTTCTTTGAAACCAAAGTTTGCTACAACGTGGCGGTTACCATCTTCGTCTTCGATAAGATCGCCAACTGAGATAGAAGCCATCCGACCTAAACGAGTAATCTGAGACTCAGGGCCAATGTTACCAACTTGAAAAACTTCATCTAAACAAGTAGCTTCAATAAAAGAAACCGCAGTGTAAAAATTTTCATACAAAGCTTTTTCAACAAGATCAACCATTTTCTCTCCACGAAAATCCATGGCCATATCATCACGAATTTCACGCTTCATGCTTTTAGTGCCAGCATTAATTCCAGAGATTTCATCTTCTGTGTAGCGGATTTGGTAAACTGTGTATTTCATTTTCTTATCTCCGATTCTATTTACTCTTACAACATATACTATTATGCATAGTTTGTAAACCCCTAAAATGCATTTTTATGCACTTTTTTTCTCTGTATCTTTTATGTTACAGTGATTAAAAAGTAACCAAAATGTAAATTATTACATTGCTAAATAAAATTATGGCAGAGTATACAAGTATATACCGCCATACTTTTCCAAAAACAATATAGGAGATATTAGATGGAAATCCTCAATAAAGTAAAATCATGGGCTGGAGCTTTAGCTGAAGCAGGTGTAAGCCTAATCGGACTAGGCATCGTCCTTGAAATCCTTTTCGACGGGATGAATATTCCATTTTGGCCAGACGTCAATGTTACAGCAAACATTCTCGGGTTGCTTGGTAACTTTAGTGAACAAGGTCTGGTTGGTTTAGTTGCTTTAGCCATTTTATGGCATATTTGGAATAAAAAATAATTAGCCAGTGAAAATACGGGAAAGAAAAAGGGGGCGATAAAGCCCCCTTTAGTGCTTATATGAACTAATTTATTGCGGATTAATTACATAGTGAATTAGTAAAACAAGAGCAACAGACGCACCAAGCCCTACCATCATCTTACCAAAATCTTTAGCAACTAATGGAAAGACTGATTTGGTTTTCTTCTTACCGAAATAAGTTGCCATTGCAAGCTCACGACCTGCAAGTAAACCAACAAAGACCCAAGTTGTACTCATAGGAATATCATTTAGTTCTTTAAAGAAATACAAACATAGCCAATAGAATAAATCAATCAATGTAGCAGAACGAACATATCGAGTATTATGTTTTTCCAAAACAATTTTTTGTATTTTACCACCCTTTTCTCTAAACATAAAAAACAAGCCGGCAATAAACACAATACTGATAAACACCATTAGGTCTATAGGAATTGCACGTGGTAAGAATACTGCAATGTTAGCAATATCATGCGATAGCCAAGTAAACCATAATCCACCGGTTGCAACCCATTGGGCTACACGCCAAAACTTTTTATTATTTTCAGATACTGGTTGAGTTTCGTCGTACCATTTACCAAAATACTTATGGATAGCAAACCACACAGCATAAGCAAATGCTGCAGCAACACCATAGCCCATAATTGATTTCATTAGCATCTTCTCTAATACAAAGGTGCTAGCAAATACTGATAAGACTAAAAATGATGTTGAAACCGGAACACCCATTCGTGTTAATAAAACAAGAATAGCAGGTGCCGCGGCGTGATACCATTGTACTTCTTGGAATGGGATCTTATTCAAACGGCCGTAAGATATATCGCCACCATTCATATACCACCCATACCAGAGTGTATATAACAAAACAGCGGATGCCGCGGCCCATAATACCTTATAATTAAATCTTTCATTGTTTGATGCCATCCAAGTACCGAGCGTTTGTACTGAATCGTTGGCAATAACTGCATATGCAGCAAGTAGGAATCCGATAAGACTCCACATTGTGAGTAGTTCCATTTATTTTCCTCCGTTAAAAAATAGGCGGAACTTTACATTCCGCCTATCCGATTATTATTTAAATTAAAAATTGTCAACCATTTCTTGAGTAGCTGCTAACTTAGGATCACTTACTAGTCCATATTCAGCAAGAGGACTGTCAGGTCCTGCCATATCATCAGAAACAAAGAACTGGATATATTCCTTAAGACCAGGAATAAAATCAATATGCTCCATTTTTACATAAAACTGCAAAGGGCGAGAGATTGGATACTCACCAGATGCAATTGTTTCAGTTGAAGGCGCAACACCATTTACATTTGCAGCATAGATTGAATCTGTATTATTCAATAAGAATGATAGACCAAACACGCCAATACCTTCTGGGTTATTTTTCAAACGATTTAAGGTTTCAGTATAGTCACCATCAATATCAATGCTTACACCATCAGTACGAACTTTCATACATTCTTTTTCGGCTTTCTTTTTATCTCCACCATTCTGTTTAAAGAACAAGTCATATGAACCAGCTGATTTACAACCCACTACCATAACCTTTTTATCAAATACTTCACGTGTACCATGCTTGGTACCTGGAATAAATGTTTTGATTGGACGATCCGGAAAGTTTGGATCTACTTCTTTCCAGTTTTCTGCATTTGATTTATTTGAAATTGCCAAATAGATATGCATAGGTGTAATGTTTTCAAACCCTTTAGTTTCTAAGCGGCTTGCAAATACGATACCATCATATCCGATACGAACTTCAACTGGCTCACTTACACCATTTGAAGCACACCGTGCAATATCTGAATCTTTAATGTGTGATGATGAGTTTGCTATATCAATAGTGTTTGCTCCAACACCTTCACACAATTTTTTACGACCAGCACCTGAGCCACCTGACTCAATGATTGGTGTTGGGAAGTCAAAGTTTTCTCCAAAAGCCTCTGCAACAATTGCTGCATAGGGTAATACTGTTGAAGATCCAGCCACGTGAACTTGGTCACGTGCACTTGCCATAGTGGCAGTCGCTATTATAGCAACCATTAAGCTTAATAGTTTCATTTCTTTCTCCTTTGCTTGACGGCTTTACCCCGTCGCTCGCATTAAAAAAGACAAAGTCTTTACCACTTTGCCTTAAAATTATTTATTAAGGATGTTAAAAGTTAGTGTAACAGCTATGTAAAACTTAACTATTTTCAATCATTTCTTTTAGTTTTTCATAAGATTCTTTATTTCTAGCAGTAAAGGATACCGTTATTTTAGTATCCTTTAATTCTAAAATCTTACACGTTAAATTATTTTCGTGTAACATATGAGCAAAATCTTTAAGTTTTAAATGACTTGATATGTCCTTTACAACTTCGTACATTCAAGCCTCCCGTATAGTTCCCGATAAGCTTTATTTATAGTAACTATGGCCTTAAGAGGCCATAGCATATTGTACTGCTGATTCCGCAGCTTTTACTTTACGTGTTTGGTTGTAACCAAACCACTGATTATAAAGACGATTTTCTGCATTCCGTCCTTGTTGGTGATCAGTATAATATGTTACTGAGTTAAATGCTTGCCACCAAGTACCAGCACCAAGTTCTGCACCAGGCTGTGACTCAAGTGCATCAAAGCACATTTTAGCACCACGGGAAAGGTCTTCATATGAAGTAATAACTTTTTCTTTTCCTTCTGTTGTGCTATGTGGAGCAATATCATTATAGAAGTTAAGAAGGTCTTCAACTTTAAAACGCTTGGAGCCTAAGAACTGAGCCATTTCTTTATACTTCTCAAATTTTTCATGAGCAATACCAAGCTGTTCTTTTACCATTTCTGGATTAAAGACAGAACGATGACCAACTTTTACAGATTTATCAGCTTTCTCGCTAAGGCTTAAGGTAAGAGTATTATTGCATACAACACGAATTGGTGTAAACCGAACATCGATTGCTTTTCCGTACTGGTGTGGATTTGAGAAAAGCATATATGAATCAACTTGATCTTCCTTACCGAATACATCAAATGATTCTTTTACTTTAGCCAAAGCCCATACAATCTGTCCATTCTTTAATGAACCAGCTGTATGCATTTCCATATCTCCAGCCATTACATAATCTGAAAAGAAATTAAACGCTTCAGAGTTTTGTACTGGATTCCAGTTTTCTCCAACATTTGTGAGAATCGTATTATCACTAGTACGAATAAGAGCTTGTTGTCCTGTAGGTACTTGTTCTCCACCAACATTTATATAAGCATCAACTTTTTCAACTTCCCAGTCAAGACCAGCTTTTTGCTGCATCTGTGCAGGTGTTAAATCATTACTTACTGGTACTCCAAGACCGTGCCAAGGTAGTGCTCCAGCGTACGCCATTGTTTCTACTTCATGTGCCATATTTTTCTCCGATTCTTTTTCATTTAATATGTAAACATTATATATTATTAATTATACCTTGTAAACCCCTAAAATGCATTTTTTTTAATTATTTTTTATAAATAGTATCAACCGTGATATAAATTGAGAGAATCCTTATGCCAAGTAAAGCAAGACTTTTAGCAAAATCTATGATAGAAAGTCCTATACTTTCCGAAATAACCACAAATCCAACTGTCACACCAACAACAATAACTTCGTCAATTAATACGGCAGTAGATGATGTAGCAACTGGAAATTTTGCATCAATAGATTTACTGCCTAATACCGGTAATGATGTAGGTGATCTGGCTTTTGTTCGAGCAACTGATAGATTATACATATGGAGCGGCGAAGGTTGGTATAACATAGCATTGGTTAATACCACACCCACGTGGGATTCTGGTGGTCAACCGGCAGGCTCTTATGTGTTAGATGCAGATAGCCCACAGACAGCAACTATAATTACTTTAGCTGCTTCAGATCCTGAAGGATTCCCAGTTTCTTATAATTACGTCACTAGTGGCTCAATGGATTCCATCGCGACCATATCTCAAGATTCATCAGTGTTCACGATTACTCCAAAAACTTCAACTCAAGCACCTGATGGTGGTACAGGCACTATAACCTTTAGGGCCACAGACGGCACTAATATCTTACCTCAAGTTTCTAGTTTTACTCTGACATTTCCTGTAGATTGGTCATCAATTACACAACAGGCTCAAATACAAGCCTCTGATGCTGATGGTTATGATGATTTTGGTAATGCTATATCTATCACCCCTGATGGTGGTACAATAATAGTGGGTGCGCATCGCAATGATACTGGAGGAACTAATAATGGTGCTGCTTATATTTTCACCCTTTCTGGTTCAACTTGGTCACAGCAAGCTCAAATACAAGCCTCTGATGCTGAAAGCATGGACCACTTTGGATATAGTGTGGATATTTCAGAAAATGGAAACACAGCCATAGTAGGCTCATGGAATGAAGATACTACAGCTTCTAATGCTGGCGCGGCATACATTTTCACCAGATCAGGCACATCGTGGTCACAACAAGCTAAGATACAACATTCCGGTGCTACACAAAATGATAATTTTGGTAGTGCTGTATCTATCACTAATGACGGAAATATGGCTATTATTGCAGCGAGGGCGAGAGAGGATCAAGTCAACTACATAAGCTCAGGCGCTGCATACATTTTCACTAGATCAGGCACATCATGGTCGCAGCAAGCCGAATTATTCCCTTCTAATCCGACAAGTAGTGATGAATTCGGCTGGAATGTATCCATCTCCAAGTCTGACGGGAATACAGCCATAGTAGGTTCTCCTCTTGAAGACACGGGTGTGAGCAACGCAGGTTCTGCATACATCTATACAAGATCAGGTACTAGTTGGTCACAGCAAGCTCAAATACAAGCGTCTGATAGGGGGAGTTCTGATAATTTTGGTAGAAGTGTATCTATCTCGGATGATGGAAATACGGCTATTATTGGATCCCCTTATGAAGACTCAGGAACAACAAATACCGGAGCTGCTTATATTTTTACCAGATCAGGTACAACCTGGTCACAACAGGCTAAAATACAAGCATCTGATCTTCCTGGTGGTGGCCAATTTGGCATAAGTGTGGACATAAAAGGTGATGGTGATACAGTAGCAGTAGGAGCGCAAAATGCTAATAACGGTGCTGGTTATGCCTATATTTTTACCCGCTCTGGTTCAAGCTGGACACAAGAAGTTAAAATACAAGCATCTAATGCAGGGCCCTCAGATCAGTTCGGGTGTTCTATAGCTATTAGTGAGTCATCTGTTGTAGTAGGTGCATATTCGGAAGATACTACTGCGGATGAATCTGGCTCTGCATATATTTTTAGTTAATAATTAGAAAGGTTAGATTTTTTAAAAAATGATTGATCCGATTACAGCAATTAGTGCTGCAACGGCTGCTTTCAATGGAGTGAAAAAACTTGTCGCAGCAGGACGGGAAATAGAGGATGTAGTTGGTCAATTAGGGAAGTGGTATGGAGCCGCAGCAGATTTAAATAGAGCAGAGTCTCAAAGAAAGAATCCACCCATTTTTACTAAATTATTTAGTAGTGGTTCGGTTGAGCAAGAGGCTCTTGAAATACTAATACACAAAAAGAAACTTGAAGAACAAGAAAAGCAACTTCAAGATTTATTAAATATTCGTTTTGGTTTTGGTACTTGGAAAGAAATGGTTGAACTAAGACGTTCAATTAAAAAAGAACGTGAAGAAACCATTTATAGACAGCAGGAAAAAAGAGCGGCATTTTTTGAAGGTTTACTTCTTACATTTTTAGTTATATTAGGATTTGGAATTGTAGGTGGTGGAACATTCTTAACTGGGCTTGGTGCTGGTTGGTGGTAATTTGGCCGCTGGTTTTTACTACGCTTACAATGATCTATATTGATAATCAACCACCATCAACCTTAGTACGAATATGTGTTTATCAACATCCAGAGAAATCGTGGATGAAAGAAAGACATTGGATATGGGATTGGGAAACGTGTCCTATAGGTGTAATTAGAAATTAAACTCCAAAACTTTCGCCACATCCACAAGAGGCTGTGGCGTTTGGATTTACAACTTTTAAATAAGAACCACCAAGTTCCTCTACATAATCTACAGTACAACCGAAAACAAACATCTCAGCTAATGGATCTAACCACAAATTTTCTACTGTAGGTTCTTTGTCTGTAGTACCCCACTCATATTGAAACCCAGCGCACCCACCACCTTTTACGGTTAATGATACGTTGGGTTTCCCTATTCTTTTAAGATATTCTTTAGCGGTTTCCGTTACTTGGATCATCAAAATATTTATCCAACATTTCTAACATATCATGATATTTTGCTACTTCTTCCATTTCGGTTTCAATAGCTTCCATAATATCTGGGTGTTCTCCTACGCCCACAGGATTGTGAAGATATACTTCTATATTGGCCACATGCTTGTCAATATGACCTTGAGCGTGCGATCTAAAAGCTTTAATTAAAATTGGTCTCATACTCATTTTACTCTCCATTATATGATTATGCCAGTCTGGGTGAATATCGTGGATCATTCTGCTAACGGGTTATCTAGTGCTTCTTGTAAAGTTTCTCTAATATCTTTATCCAATATTCTCATATCTTCATCTATTCTTGACTCGGTTTGTCTCATAGTATCACGAACATCTTTTTCGGATTCTCTTATAGTAGATTCAACTTCACGGATGCTCTTAGTAACATCTTTTTGCAGCTGATTCATTTCATTTCTAATACCTTCAAGTACATCATCTATACTTGATTGTGTGTCTTTAATTCTATTTTCAGATAATTCTAATTGTGTATTAATATTATCACGCATATCTGCCATCGTATTCTGATTTTCTTGCAAAGCAAGTCGTTGTCTTTCTTGTGAAGTATCTAGTTGAGTTGCTATATCACTACGAATATTAGACATTGTAGTTTGATTATCTTTTAATGTTGTTCTTAACCTTTCTTCAAAGGTATCAAGTTTTGTGTACACATCATTCTTTAGATTTCTGACTGTAGTATCCATATTAGTCATTTGATCGTCTACACGTATTTTCATATTATTTGTTTTAGTTTCAATAGCTGCAATTAAAACCTCAAGTCGATTAATATCAGCTTTAATATCAACTTTAATGTCTTGTGTATAACTTATTGCATCTTCGAGTTTTTGTAATTGTAAAGCATTTGCGGCTTGAATTTCATCTATATCAATATTTTGGATAATTTCTTTCATATCCATATAATCTTTATAGATTTCAAATCCGCCCCAGG
>Ga0255773_10002170_pt1 | contig 18569 bp, 29 predicted proteins | sample 011ome_17_FD_179971 | JGI IMG/M metagenome (GOLD analysis project Ga0255773, IMG submission 179971) | Coastal salt marsh microbial communities from the Groves Creek Marsh, Skidaway Island, Georgia - 011502XT metaG (version 2) | ecosystem: Environmental > Aquatic > Marine > Intertidal zone >...
AGTAATCTATAAAGACAAGAGATGTCAGTTAGAAAATTAAAACCAATCACTCCAGGGCAGCGTTTTAGAGTAGTAAACGGATTTGACGCGATTACTACTGATAAGCCGGAGAAGAGTTTACTCACTCCGTTAAAAAAGTCTGGAGGTAGAAACAGTCAAGGAAAAATGACAATCCGTCAAAGAGGTGGAGGTCATAAGAGAAAGTATCGTATTATCGATTTTAAACGTACTAAAGCTGGTGAAGCTGAAGTGCTTTCAATTCAATACGATCCAAACAGAACCGCTTTTATCGCATTACTTCAGTATGCTGATGGTGAAAAAACCTATGTAATTGCACAAAACGGTTTAAAAGTTGGACAAAAGCTTGCATCCGGTGAAACGGTTGCTCCAGAGGTGGGTAATGCGTTACCACTTAAGAACATTCCATTAGGTACAATTATTTCTTGTATCGAATTACGTCCTGGTCAAGGTGCAGTTATGGCTCGTTCTGCGGGTTCATTTGCTCAATTGATGGCAAAAGAAGGAAAGTTTGTAACCGTTAAGTTGCCTTCAGGTGAAACTAGAATGGTTTTAGCTGATTGTATTGCAACGATCGGTGCAGTTTCAAACTCAGATCATCAATTGTTAGTATCTGGTAAAGCAGGTCGTAGTAGATGGTTAGGTAGAAGACCTCGTGTAAGACCAGTAGTGATGAACCCAGTCGATCACCCAATGGGTGGTGGTGAAGGTCGTGCTTCTGGAGGACACCCAAGATCTAGAAATGGTATTCCAGCTAAAGGTTATAAGACTCGTTCTAAGACTAAGAGTACCAATAAGTATATCATAGAACGTAGAAAAAAATAATTAAGATAGTATGGCACGTTCATTAAAAAAGGGACCTTTTGTTCACTACAGTTTAGAGAAAAAAGTCCAACAAAATATAGAATCTGGTAAGAAATCAGTAGTTAAGACTTGGTCTAGAGCTTCTATGATTACTCCAGACTTCGTAGGTCAAACCATTGCAGTACACAACGGGAAGCAATTTGTTCCGGTGTTCGTAACTGAGAACATGGTAGGTCACAAATTAGGAGAATTTTCACCAACGCGTTCTTTTAGAGGTCACGCAGGTGCTAAAAACAAAGGAAAAAAGTAAGCTATGGGAAGTCGTAAAAAACAAATGGCTGAACGAATTAAAGCCGAGAAGAAAGAGCTTGCCTTTGCTAAGTTGAACAATTGTCCAACTTCGCCTCGTAAGATGCGTTTAGTTGCTGATTTAGTTCGCGGTAAAAAAGTAGAGGAAGCATTAGCTATTTTGAAATTCAACTCTAAAGAAGCTTCAGGTCGTGTAGAAAAACTTTTGTTATCTGCACTTGCAAACTGGCAAGAGAAGAACGAGGATGCTAATATCGAAGATGCAGATCTATTCGTTAAAGAGATCCGTGTTGATGGTGGAAGTATGTTAAAGCGCTTACGTCCAGCTCCTCAAGGAAGAGCTCACAGAATCAGAAAACGCTCCAACCACGTAACATTGGTTTTAGGGGATAACAACAATATTCAAAGCTAGATAATAACATGGGACAAAAAACAAATCCAATTGGAAATCGTCTAGGAATCATCAGAGGTTGGGAATCTAACTGGTACGGTGGTAATGATTACGGTGATAAATTATTAGAAGACGATAAAATTAGAAAGTATGTTTTTGCTCGTTTAGCAAAAGCAAGTGTATCTAGAGTTATTATCGAGAGAACTCTTAAGTTAGTAACTATTACGGTAACTACTGCTAGACCTGGTATCATTATCGGTAAAGGTGGTCAAGAGGTTGACAAGCTTAAAGAGGAGCTTAAGAAAATTACTAAGAAAGAGGTTCAAATCAATATTTTTGAAATTAAACGTCCTGAATTAGATGCCAACCTAGTTGCTGCTTCTATTGCTAGACAGATTGAAAGTAGAATCTCTTACAGAAGAGCTATTAAAATGGCGATTGCTGCAACCATGCGTATGAATGCTGAAGGAATTAAAGTTCAAATTTCAGGTCGTTTAAATGGAGCAGAGATGGCGCGTTCAGAATCGTATAAAGATGGACGTATTCCTTTATCAACATTTAGAGCTGATATCGATTATGCTTTGCATGAAGCTCATACTACTTACGGAAGATTAGGTATCAAAGTATGGATTATGAAAGGTGAAGTATATGGTAAGAGAGAATTATCTCCATTAGTGGGTATGTCTAAAGGGGCTGCCAAAGCTGGAAATAAGGATAAAAAACGTCGTAGAAAGTAATTAATAAAGAGGAATAACAATGTTACAACCTAAAAGAACCAAGTTTCGCAAGGCCCAGAAAGGGCGTATGAAAGGGATTTCTCAAAGAGGTCATCAGCTTTCTAACGGAATGTTTGGTATTAAAACATTAGATTCGCATTTCATTACAGCACGCCAAATTGAGGCAGCTCGTATTGCAGCGACTCGTTATATGAAGAGACAAGGACAGTTATGGATTAAAATATTTCCGGATAAGCCAATTACCAAAAAGCCATTAGAAGTACGTATGGGTAAAGGTAAAGGTGCTCCAGAATATTTCGTAGCTGTTGTAAAACCAGGTAGAATTTTATTCGAAGTTGCTGGTGTTGAACACGATATTGCAAAAGAAGCATTACGTTTAGCAGCACAAAAATTACCTGTGAAGACTAAGTTTGTGGTTTCAAGAGATTATTCAGCATAATTTTTAAACGAAGAAGGTATTATGAAACAATCAGAAATTAAAGAATTATCAGCTGAAGCTTTAGTAGAGCAAGTAGCTACACTAAAAAAACAGTACGCTGATCTTAAGGTTGCACACGCGGTGACACCTTTAGAGAATCCACTTCAATTAAGAGAAGTGAGAAGAACAATCTCAAGATTATCAACTGAATTAACTAACAGGGATAACCAATAATTGGTTCTGCTTTATGGAAAATAGAAATTTAAGAAAAGAAAGAATAGGCGTTGTTACTAGCGATAAAATGGAGAAATCAATTGTGGTTTCAGAAGTTAAGCGTGTAAAACACCCTATGTACGGTAAATTCGTGTTGCGTACAAAAAAATACGTAGCTCACGATGAGAAAAACGATTGTAATATTGGTGATACAGTAAAGATCATGGAAACAAGACCGTTAAGTAAAACCAAGACTTGGAGACTAGTTGAAATCCTTGAAAGAGCTAAATAATTATGTTACAACAAGAATCAAGATTAAAAGTAGCAGATAATACCGGGGCAAAAGAAGTTTTGACCATCCGTGTACTTGGAGGTACAAAGAGAAGGTATGCATCTGTAGGAGATAAAATAGTAGTAACTGTAAAAGAAGCTACCCCTAATGGTCAAGTCAAGAAGGGTACTGTATCTACAGCTGTTGTAGTTAGAACTACTAAAGAAGTTAGACGTCCAGATGGATCTTATATCCGTTTTGACGATAATGCTTGCGTATTGTTAAACCCAACCGGAGAAATGAGAGGTACTCGTGTTTTCGGACCTGTGGCTAGAGAATTACGCGATAAGCAGTTTATGAAGATTGTTTCACTAGCTCCGGAGGTGCTTTAATACAAGAAGGAAAAGATGGCAACAAAAATGAAAATTAAAGTAGGAGATACAGTTCGTGTTTTAGCTGGAGATCACAGAGGTGCTGAAGGAAAAGTACTTTCTATCGATACAGTAAAAAATAGAGCACTAGTAGAAGGAACAAATATGGTTTCTAAACATCAGAAGCCAAGTGCACAAAATCCACAGGGTGGAATCGTGAAAAAGGAAGCACCTATTCACGTTTCTAATCTTTCTTTAATTGATGGTTCTGGTAACACTACACGTGTTGGTTATGAGCTCAGAGATGGAGAAAAAGTGCGTTTTTCTAAAAAATCAAATGAAGTAATTTAGTTATGGCATACGTACCAAGATTAAAACAGGAATATAAAGAGCGTGTAATAAAAGCGCTTACAGATGAATTTGGTTACCAAAACGTAATGCAGGTTCCTAAACTTGAAAAAATTGTAGTAAGCCGTGGAGTAGGTGAAGCTGTTGCTGATAAAAAGTTAGTTGATCAAGCAGTTGAAGAACTTTCTCAAATCACTGGTCAACGAGCAGTTGCTACCCTTTCTAAAAAGGATGTTGCAACTTTCAAACTCAGAAAAGGAATGCCAATTGGAGCAAAAGTTACTCTAAGAGGAGAAAGAATGTATGAGTTTTTAGATCGTTTAGTAACTACAGCTCTTCCACGTGTAAGAGATTTTAATGGTATTAGAGCTACTGGTTTTGATGGTAGAGGTAACTACTCATTAGGTATTACGGAACAAATCATTTTTCCAGAGATCAATATCGATAAGATTAAGAAGATCAACGGTATGGACATCACTTTTGTGACTTCAGCTCCAACCGATAAAGAAGCAAAATCATTATTATCAGAATTAGGATTACCTTTTAAAAAGAATTAATTATGGCTAAAGAATCAATGAAAGCCCGTGAGGTGAAAAGAGCTAAAACTGTAGCCAAGTATGCAGAAAAGAGAAAAGCATTAAAAGAAGCTGGAGACTACGAAGCGCTTCAAAAGCTTCCTAAGAATGCATCACCTGTTCGCATGCATAATAGATGTAAGTTAACTGGTAGACCTAAAGGATATATGAGAACCTTTGGAGTTTCTCGTGTTATGTTTAGAGAAATGGCTAACAATGGATTAATCCCTGGGGTTAAAAAGGCTAGCTGGTAAAAACAATAGAATATTAATTGGTTTCAGGTTTAACAACTGTTAAAAACCGTTACCGCAAATTTATAGTTATGTATACAGATCCAATAGCGGATTATTTAACAAGAATTAGAAATGCAAATTCTGCGGGTCACAGAGTCGTAGAAATTCCTGCATCTAATTTGAAAAAGGAAATAACTAAGATCTTATTTGATCAAGGTTATATTTTGAGTTACAAATTTGAGGAAAATGGACCACAAGGGTCTATTAAGATTGCCTTAAAGTACAACTCGGTTTCAAAAGAGCCTGTGATTAAAAAAATCACTCGTATCTCTAAACCAGGTCTTAGAAAGTACGTAGGTGCTACAGATTTACCTAGAGTCTTAAATGGATTAGGTATTGCGATTGTTTCAACTTCTCATGGAGTTATGACATCTAAGCAAGCACAAGCGGAAAAAGTAGGTGGTGAAGTAATTTGCTACGTTTATTAATAGTTAAAAGGAATAACAATGTCTAGAATAGGAAATAATCCAGTAGCAATTCCAGAAGGCGTTAGCGTAGAAGTAAACGATAACATCATTACTGTTAAAGGTAAACTAGGTGAGTTAACTCAAGAGTACTCTAATGTAACTGTAGTTGTAAGCGAAGGACAAGTAGAAGTATCAAGGCCAACTGACTCTAAAGAAAACAAATCAAAGCATGGTTTATACCGTTCATTGATTGCAAATATGATTGAAGGAGTTTCTAAAGGTTGGACAAAACAATTAGAATTAGTAGGGGTTGGATACCGTGCTAGTAATCAAGGTCAAAAGCTTGATTTAGCAATCGGTTTTTCTCATAATATCGTTTTAGATATTGCACCTGAAGTTAAGGTAGAAACCATATCTGATAAAGGTAAGAATCCTATCGTTAAATTAACCTCTCATGACAAACAGTTAGTAGGTCAAGTAGCTGCTAAAATTAGAGCGTTCCGTAAGCCAGAACCTTACAAAGGAAAAGGTATTAAGTTTGTTGGAGAAATTTTAAGAAGAAAAGCAGGTAAATCAGCTTAATAAGTAGCATTATGAAATTATCGAAATCAGAAAGTAGAAAAAGAATAAAAAGAAGAATCAGAAAGATTTCTTTTGGTACAGCTACTAAACCTCGTTTAGCGGTTTTTAGATCAAATAAAGAAATATATGCTCAGCTTATTGATGATAACCAAGGAGTTACTTTAGCTGCTGCATCTTCAAGAGATAAAGAGATCGGTTCTGCAAAGGGAACTAAATCAGAAATCGCTGCCTTAGTTGGTAAATCGATTGCTGAAAAGGCTGTCGCTTTAAAAATTGACACTGTTGCATTTGACAGAGGTGGATTTTTATACCACGGTAGAGTTAAATCATTAGCTGAAGGAGCTAGAGAAGCTGGACTTAAATTCTAAATTATATTATGTATCAGAATTATAAAAACGTAGAAACTGTAAAACCAGGAGGTTTAGAATTAAAAGACCGTTTGGTAGGCGTTCAAAGAGTTACTAAGGTAACAAAAGGGGGTAGAGCCTTCGGATTCTCAGCAATTGTTGTTGTTGGAGACGAAAATGGTGTAGTAGGTCATGGATTAGGTAAATCTAAAGAGGTTGCAACTGCAATTTCTAAAGCGATCGAAGATGCTAAGAAAAACTTAGTTCGTATTCCTTTGAATAACGGAACCCTTCCGCACGAACAAAAAGGAAAATTTGGTGGAGCTAGAGTTTTCATAAAACCTGCATCTCACGGTACAGGGGTGATTGCTGGTGGCGCATTAAGACACGTACTTGAAGCAGTAGGAGTACATGATGTACTTTCTAAATCACAAGGTTCATCAAACCCACACAATGTAGTTAAGGCTACTTTTGACGCCTTATTGCGTTTGAGAGACGCAAGAACTGTTGCTGCAGAGCGTGGAGTTTCTTTAGAAAAAGTATTTAAAGGATAAGCTATTATGGGAAAAATTAAAGTTACACAAGTTAAGAGTGCTATTAAGAAGCCTCAAAACCAAAAGCGTATTCTTGAATCATTAGGTTTACGTAAAATTGGACAGGTGGTTGAACATAACAACACACCTGAAATCCAAGGAATGATAAATAAAGTTCAACATTTAGTTTCTTCACAAGAAGCTTAATCTAAATCATTGTAATGAATTTAAATAATTTAAAACCTGCCGAAGGTGCTGTCCACAAAGCTGGAAAAGTAGTAGGTAGAGGTCAAGGATCAGGAAAAGGCGGTACCGCTACTCGTGGGCATAAAGGTGCTAAGTCTAGATCTGGATATTCAAAGAAAATTGGATTTGAAGGTGGTCAAATGCCGTTGCAAAGACGTGTACCTAAATTCGGTTTCAAGAATATAAATAGAAAAGAATACGCGGGAATCAATTTAGATCGTTTACAATTGTTGGTTGACAACGGCATTGTTAAGGATGCTGTTGATTTAAATGTGATCATTGAAAATAGATTAGCAGGTAAAAACGATTTAGTTAAAATTTTAGGTGGAGGAGAACTCAAAGCTGCCTTAAAAGTAACTGCTCATAAATTTACGGCTTCTGCTAAAGCTGCAATAGAAGCAGCTGGTGGTGAGGCGATAAGTTTATAATCTAGTAATATGAAGAAATTTATAGAGATCATATCGAATATTTGGAAGATTGAGGAGTTAAGAGGTCGTATTTTAATTACTCTTGGTCTTTTGTTAGTGTATCGTTTTGGAGCACAAATCGTGTTACCTGGTATTGATACCACACAATTAGCTCAATTATCCTCCAATACCGATCAAGGTATTTTAGGTATTCTTAATGCTTTTACAGGAGGTGCATTTGCAAATGCTTCTGTTTTTGCATTAGGGATTATGCCTTATATCTCTGCTTCTATTGTAGTGCAATTGATGGGAATTGCTATTCCTTACCTACAAAAGCTACAAAAAGAAGGAGAGAGTGGTAGAAAAACCATAAATCAGATTACACGATGGTTAACTATAGGAATTTGTGTGGTACAAGCACCAGCCTATCTTTATTCATTAGGAGCTCTTGGAGTGCCTGATTCTGCTTTTGTGTTAGGTAAGGGACTTGATTTTATGATTCCTTCAGTAATTATTTTAGTAACCGGAACTGTATTTGCAATGTGGTTAGGTGAAAAGATAACTGACAAAGGAATTGGTAATGGTATTTCCTTATTGATTATGGTAGGTATTATCGCTCGTATGCCTCAGTCATTTGTTCAAGAATTTATTTCAAGAACAACGACAGGTAATGGAGGAATAATGTTTATCCTTATTGAATTAATTTTGTGGTTTGTAGTGATTTTAGCTTCTATTCTATTGGTTATGGCAACACGCCAAATTCCAGTTCAATATGCAAGAAGAACTGCTTCAGGAGGGGTTGATAAAAATGCGATGGGTTCAAGACAGTACATCCCATTGAAGCTAAACGCTTCTGGTGTAATGCCAATTATTTTTGCTCAGGCATTAATGTTTTTACCTGGTTTATTAGGAAGATCATTTAATGAATCTGGAGTAGGACAATGGATGGAAGTTCAATTTCAAGATATCTTTGGATTGGCTTACAATATTTTATTTGCATTCTTAATCATTGTTTTTACTTATTTCTATACAGCGATTACAGTGCCTACAAATAAAATGTCTGATGACTTAAAACGAAGCGGTGGATTTGTTCCTGGTGTGAAGCCTGGAAAAGAAACAGGAGACTTTTTAGATAAGATTATGTCTTTAATTACGTTACCTGGATCTATTTTCTTAGCTTTGTTGGCTGTTTTACCAGCGATTGTTGTAAAAGTATTAGATGTTCAATCAGGTTGGGCGTTATTTTACGGTGGAACTTCACTACTTATTATGGTTGGAGTAGCTATCGATACAGTTCAACAGGTAAATGCCTATTTATTAAACCGTCACTACGATGGCTTAATGAAGTCTGGTAAAAACAGAAAAGTTGCATAATTATGGCTAAACAAGCTGCTATAGAACAAGATGGAAGTATCATCGAAGCATTGTCAAATGCAATGTTTCGTGTAGAACTGGAAAACGGGCATGTTGTTACTGCACATATTTCAGGTAAAATGCGTATGCACTACATCAAGTTATTACCTGGAGACAAAGTAAAACTTGAAATGAGTCCATACGATTTAAGTAAAGCGAGAATTACATATAGATATTAAGAAACGAATAGGATGAAAGTAAGAGCATCAATTAAGAAAAGAAGTGCCGAGTGCAAAATTGTACGTCGTAAAGGCAGATTGTACGTAATTAATAAAAAGAATCCTAGATTTAAACAAAGACAAGGGTAATTATGGCAAGAATTGCAGGGGTAGATCTACCCAAACACAAAAGAGGCGTTATAGCGCTAACCTATATCTTCGGAATAGGAAAAACTAGAGCTAAAGAAATTTTAGCAGAGGCAAACGTTAGTGAAGACACGAAAGTATCTGACTGGTCTGACGATAATATTGCAGGTATTAGAGCTGCAGTAGGTAATTTTACCATTGAAGGTGAATTACGTTCTCAAACTCAAATGAACATCAAACGTTTGATGGACATTGGATGTTATAGAGGAATTCGTCACAGATCAGGATTACCACTTAGAGGTCAACGTACTAAGAACAACTCTAGAACCAGAAAAGGTAAGAGAAAGACAGTTGCAAACAAGAAAAAAGCAGTTTAATAATCAAGTAGTATAATGGCAAAGACAAATACAAAATCAGCTAAAAAACGCAATGTAATCATTGAGTCTGTAGGTGAAGCTCATATTACTGCTTCATTTAACAACATCATTGTTTCATTAACAAACAAAAAAGGTGATGTTATCGCTTGGTCATCAGCAGGTAAGATGGGCTTTAGAGGTTCCAAAAAGAACACTCCATATGCAGCTCAATTAGCTTCTGAAGATTGTGCAAAAACTGCTCATGAAGCTGGATTACGCAAAGTTAAAGTTTATGTTAAGGGACCTGGTAATGGTAGAGAATCTGCTATCAGATCACTTCATAATGCTGGAATTGAAGTAACAGAAATTATCGATGTTACTCCACTACCACACAACGGATGTAGACCACCAAAAAGAAGAAGAGTTTAATTAAGGCCGTAAGGCATTTATTTCACAGATACTGTAGTTACGATTATCGAAGGATTAGCCTTAATTCATAATCACAGTATCAAAATTTAAGAAAATGGCAAGATATTTAGGACCAAAATCAAAAATCGCTCGTAGATTCGGTGAAGCGATATTTGGAGACGATAAATCTTTAGAAAAAAGAAATTACGCTCCAGGACAACACGGAAATTCAAGACGCCGTGGAAAACAATCAGAATACGCTGTACAGCTTATGGAAAAGCAAAAAGCAAAGTACACTTATGGTATTCTTGAAAAACAATTCAGAAACTTATTTGATAAAGCAAACCGTTCTAAAGGAGTTACCGGTGAAGTATTACTTCAACTATGTGAATCTCGTTTAGATAATGTTGTTTACCGATTAGGAGTTTCTAGATCAAGATCTGGAGCTAGACAATTAGTTTCTCACCGTCACATCACTGTTAACGGAGAGATTGTAAATATCCCTTCTTATCAATTAAAAGCAGGTGATGTTGTTGGAGTAAGAGAAAAATCTAAATCGCTTCAAGCAATCAAAGATGCGATCGATTCTAACAGCTCTGTTTATGAATGGATGACTTGGAATGGAGAAAAAATGGAAGGTACCTATGTAGCTATTCCTGAACGTCTTCAAATTCCAGAGAATATCAAAGAACAATTAATCGTCGAGTTATACTCTAAATAATCAACACAAGATCCTATTATGGCATTATTTAATTTTCAAAAGCCCGATAAGGTTATCATGATTAATTCAACAGATTTTGAAGGGAAATTTGAATTTCGTCCTTTAGAACCTGGATATGGATTAACTGTTGGTAATGCTTTAAGAAGAGTGATGCTTTCTGCATTAGAAGGTTTCGCTATTTCATCGGTACGCATAGATAAAGTTGAACACGAGTTTTCTGTAATACCTGGTGTTGTAGAAGATGTTACTGAAATCATTTTAAATTTAAAGCAAGTTCGTTTTAAAAGACAGATTGATGATGTAGAAAACGAAGCGGTTCAAGTTACTGTTAGTGGTAAGGATCAACTTACTGCTGGAGATATTCAAAAGCATATTTCTGGATTCCAAGTATTGAATCCTGATTTAGTGATCTGTAATATGGAATCTGATGTAGATTTCACTATGGATCTTTATATTGAAAAAGGTCGTGGATATGTTCCTGCAGAGGAAAACAAAAAATCAGGAGCACCATTAGGAACAATTGCAATTGATTCCATCTTTACTCCGATTAAAAATGTTAAGTTTTCTATTGAGAACTTCCGTGTAGAGCAAAAGACAGATTACGAAAAGCTTGTTTTTGAAATCATCTCTGATGGATCTATTCATCCTAAAGATGCTTTAACGGAAGCTGCTAAAGTATTGATTCACCACTTTATGTTGTTTTCAGATGAGCGTATCACCCTTGAGGCTGATGAAATTGCTCAAACGGAAACTTATGATGAAGAATCATTACATATGCGTCAGCTGTTGAAAACTAAATTAGTTGATATGGATCTTTCTGTAAGAGCTTTAAATTGTTTAAAAGCAGCTGAAGTCGATACCTTAGGTGATTTAGTATCATTCAACAAAAACGACTTGATGAAGTTTAGAAACTTTGGTAAGAAATCATTAACTGAATTAGAAGAGTTAGTGGTTAATAAAGGCCTTAGTTTTGGAATGGATTTGTCCAAATATAAATTAGATAGAGATTAATTAGATCCAAAGCTTAGCTTTGAGATAAAGAAATAGAACAATGAGACACGGTAAAAAAGTTAATCATTTAGGAAGAAAGAAAGCCCATAGAACGGCGATGCTTGCTAATATGGCCTGTTCATTAATTGAACACAAGCGTATTAATACAACTGTAGCTAAAGCGAAAGCCTTGAAAGTTTTTGTTGAGCCTATTATAACTAAGGCAAAGGCAGAAAATAATCAAACTACGGAAAAGGGAACTCACAACAGACGTATTGCTTTCTCAAGATTAAGAGATAAGAATGCAGTTACGGAACTTTTCGGATCAGTTGCTGAAAAAGTGGCGGATCGTCAAGGTGGATATACGCGTATCATCAAACTAGGTAATCGTTTAGGTGATAACGCTGATATGGCAATGATCGAACTTGTAGACTTCAATGAATTGTACAATGCAGATAAGCCTAAGGCTAAGAAAACGCGTAGAAAAAAGAAATCTACAGCTCCTGTAGCTGAAGTTGCCGTTGAAGAAACTGTAGTAGAAGCTCCAGAAGCTGCTACTGAAGAAGTAAATGAGGAGGAAGCAAATGACAAAGCATAATGATCATTTGTTTTTTTAAATAGAATTAAGGATAAGTCTATAGCTTATCCTTTTTTTTTGTTTTTTTGTGAACTATAATACTTGATTTATGAAATATACAACTAGAAAACCAGCGTTAATTTTACTTGCAGATGGAACTGTTTTTCATGGTAAAGCTGTAGGAGGTAAGGAAGGGACTTCTTTCGGAGAAGTTTGTTTTAATACAGGAATGACTGGTTACCAAGAAATTTTTACTGATCCCTCTTATTTTGGTCAGCTCATGGTGACAACCAATGCTCATATTGGTAATTATGGAGCTACTGAATTAGATACAGAATCCGATAGTGTTAAAATTGCAGGTCTAATTTGCAAGAATTTCTCTTATACCTATTCTAGAGATTTAGCGGAGGAATCTTTAGAAGATTTTTTAAATAAAAGCAATCTATTTGCTATTTCTGATGTTGATACACGAGCATTAGTAAGTTATATTAGAGATCACGGAGCGATGAATGCTGTAATTACAACCGATGTTGATAATTTAGATCAAATTGCTAAGGAATTAGAAGCTTTTCCTTCAATGAAAGGATTAGAATTAGCCTCTAAAGTATCGACTAAAGAACCTTATTATTTTGGAGAAGAAGATGCTTCTATTAAAATTGCTGCGCTAGACATTGGAATCAAGAAAAATATCTTAAGAAATTTTGCTCAGCGAGGAGCTTATGTTAAAGTGTTTCCTTACAATATCTCTTTTTCTGAAATGGAAGCCTTTACTCCTGATGCATATTTTATTTCAAATGGCCCTGGTGATCCAGAACCCTTAAGCGAGTCTATTGAATGCGCTAGAGGAATGATCAATAGCGGAAAGCCAACCTTTGGTATTTGTTTAGGACACCAAGTTATTGCACTAGCAAATGGGGTTTCAACCTACAAAATGCACAATGGTCATAGAGGAATTAATCATCCGGTAAAAAACTTAGCTACTGGTAAAGGAGAAATTACCTCTCAAAACCATGGTTTTGCGGTCAATAGAGATGAAGTTGAAGCACATCAAGAGTTAGAATTGACTCATATTCACCTCAATGACAATACTGTGATGGGAATAAAGATGAAAAACAAAGCTGTTTTTTCTGTTCAATACCATCCAGAAGCAAGTCCTGGACCAAATGATGCGACCTACTTATTTGATGATTTCTTTAAATTAATGAATTAGTAATTCGTAATCCTATGTTGAATTATTACAAATAAAACAATTCTGATGAAATTGGTTACTAATAGTTCAAAAAATAAACGAATAGAATAAAAGTCATTTAGCGAAAGCAATAGCTTTCCTATATTTGCAAAACAAAATAATTTATAACATAAAGCATTATGAGTATTATCGTAAGCGTACACGCAAGACAAATTTTAGATTCTAGAGGGAATCCAACAATTGAAGTAGATGTGATCACTGAAAACGGATCTTTAGGCCGTGCAGCAGTTCCTTCTGGAGCTTCTACAGGAGAGCATGAAGCACATGAATTAAGAGATGGTGGTAACACCTATATGGGAAAAGGAGTGCTTAAAGCCGTTGAAAATGTAAACACTGTGATTGCTGAAGAACTTTTAGGCATGTCTGTTTTTGAGCAAAATGCTATTGATGCGGCTATGATTGAATTAGATGGTACCCCAAATAAAGCAAAATTAGGTGCAAATGCTATTTTAGGTGTTTCTCTTGCAACTGCAAAAGCTGCAGCTGAAGAATTAGGAATGCCTTTATATCGTTACGTTGGTGGAGTAAGTGCTAATACACTTCCAGTTCCAATGATGAACATTATTAACGGAGGATCTCACTCTGATGCACCAATTGCTTTTCAAGAGTTTATGGTAATGCCAGTAAAAGCTCAAAATTTTACACATGCAATGCAAATGGGAACTGAAATATTCCACCACCTTAAAAAAGTGTTACACGATAGAGGACTTTCAACAGCAGTTGGTGATGAAGGAGGATTTGCACCAACGTTAGATGGTACAGAGGATGCTATTGAAACCATAGAAAAAGCGGTAACTAATGCTGGATATAAATTTGGTGATGAAGTTATGATAGCACTTGACTGTGCTGCTGCTGAATTCTATGTAGATGGTAAATATGACTATACTAAATTTGAAGGAGAAAAAGGAGCTGTTCGAACTTCGGAAGAACAAGCGCAGTACTTAGCTGAATTAGCTGCTAAATACCCTATTATTTCAATAGAAGATGGTATGGATGAAAATGACTGGGAAGGTTGGAAATCATTAACAGAAAAAGTAGGAGATAAAGTTCAATTGGTTGGAGATGATTTATACGTGACTAATGTGGAGCGTTTATCAAAAGGTATTCAAAATGGAATTGCAAATTCTATTTTAATCAAGGTAAATCAAATTGGTTCATTATCAGAAACAATTGCTGCGGTAAATATGGCTAAAAATGCTGGTTATACGTCAGTGATGTCTCACCGATCTGGTGAAACAGAAGACAATACGATTGCTGATTTAGCTGTAGCATTAAACTGTGGTCAAATTAAGACTGGATCTGCTTCAAGATCAGATCGTATGGCTAAATACAATCAGTTGTTACGCATCGAAGAAGAATTAGGTTCAACCGCTTATTTTCCTCAACTTAATGCATTTAAAATAAAGCAATAATTACATATTATTATTCAAAAATTAAGGGCGCTTTATAACTAGGCGCCCTTTTTTTATGATTATTGTCACTTAATAATAAAATGCTGCTATTTCGGTTGCTATTCAATTGTTTTAGTGCGGTCTTTTTATTATTTTTGAGATCCTTTTTAACAATTCAATAATCTCAATGAAAAATAAAGCAACATTAGAATATCAAGGTAACTCCTACGAATTTCCAGTAATTGAAGGAAGTGAAAATGAACTCGCAATAGACATTAAAACGTTAAGGGCTCAATCTGGTATGATTACTATTGATCCTGGTTACAAAAACACAGGTTCTTGTGAGAGCGGAATTACCTTTTTAGATGGTGAAAAAGGAATATTAAGATACAGAGGCTATACGATTGAGGAATTAGCTGAAAAAGCTTCTTTTTTAGAAGTTGCTTACTTGCTAATTTTTGGTGAATTACCTACAAAAAGAGAATTAGAAAAATTCCATGCCGATATAGTTAATGAATCTATGGTTGATGAGGATATGAAGAAGATTCTTGATGGATTTCCTAAATCAGCACATCCAATGGGTGTATTATCTTCATTAACTTCAGCCTTGATTGCGTATAATCCTAAATTTGTAAATGTTTCTTCAGAAGAAGAAATGTATGGAGCAATTGTTAGAATTATTGCAAAGTTTCCAGTTTTAGTTTCATGGACATACAGAAAACAAAAAGGGTTACCATTGGATTATGGAGATGAATCATTGGAGTATGTTGAGAACTTCATCAAAATGATGTTTAAAAAGCCAAATCATGAGTATCAGAAGAATGATACGGTCGTTAAGGCAATGAATAAATTATTAATTCTTCATGCAGATCACGAACAAAACTGTTCTACCTCAACGGTACGTATTGTCGGTTCTTCTCATGCAGGTTTATTTGCTTCATTATCTGCTGGTATTTCTGCACTTTGGGGACCACTTCATGGAGGTGCTAACCAAGCTGTTCTTGAAATGCTGCAAGCGATTGAAGAAGATGGAGGAGATACGAAGAAATATATGGCTAAGGCTAAAGATAAAAATGATCCATTTAGATTGATGGGCTTCGGTCATCGCGTTTATAAAAATTTTGATCCACGAGCACGAATTATCAAAAAAGCTGCAGATGAAGTATTAGATGCTTTAGGTGTTGATGATCCAATTTTAGCGATCGCTAAAGGATTAGAACAAGAAGCGTTAAAAGATCCATACTTTGTTGAACGTAAGTTATATCCTAATGTTGACTTCTATTCTGGAATTATTTATAGAGCATTAGGAATCCCTGTTGAAATGTTTACAGTGATGTTTGCTCTAGGTAGATTACCTGGTTGGATTGCTCAATGGAGAGAGATGCGATTGAACAATGAACCGATTGGTCGACCACGACAAGTTTATGTGGGTGCCACTCAGCGAGATTTCGTTTCTATTCAAGATCGATAAAACACCAGCCCTTTTCTTTAAAGGGCTTTTTTTATAAAAAAAATAAGCATCTTTGTAGCATATTTAACAAACTATGTTACCTCTTAAAATATATAATGAAACTGCTCCTTTAAAGGTAGTGTTACTTGGAACTGCGACTAGTATTGGTCCTATTCCTATACCGGAAGAAGCTTATGATCCGAACTCTTTGATGCATATCAATGCGGGTACGTATCCTAAAGAGGCTGACATGGTAGCGGAAATGGAAGCTTTTTCTGAAATTCTTAAGAAGTATCAGGTTGAAGTTATTAGACCTGAAGTCATTGAAGATTGCAATCAAATTTTTAGTAGAGATATTGCTTTTGTAATTGAAGATTTCCTATTTAGATCTAACATATTACCTCATCGGGAAGAAGAATTTGAGGCAATCAAACATGTTTTAGATCAAATCGATCCTGCAAAATGTATAAGACTTCCTGAAGAAGCGCATATAGAAGGTGGAGATGTTATGCCTTGGTTTGATTATATCTTTGTGGGGGTATATACAGCTGCTGATTATCCAAATCAAATTACTGCTCGAACCAATTTGGAAGCAGTAGCTTTTCTAGCATCGTTCTTTCCAGATAAAAAAGTGAAATCTTTTGAACTTAAAAAATCAAATACCAATCCATATGAAAATGCGTTGCACTTGGATTGTTGTTTTCAACCTATTGGGACACACAATGCACTGGTCCACCCTGATGGATTTTTAAATCCTGAAGAGTATCAATGGATTGTTGATTATTTTGGAGCGGATAATGTTCTTGAAATCACTAAAGATGAATTGGTGATGATGGGATGTAATGTATTTTCAATTAATTCTACAGTAGTTGTTTCTGAAAAACGACTTACACGTATCAATGAGTGGATGCGTTCTAAGGGATTTACCGTTGAAGAAATCTCGTATAGTGAAATAGCTAAACAAGGAGGAATGTTGCGTTGTAGTACACTCCCATTAATTCGAAACTGATGAAACAAACCACCAATACACTACTTATGATTCGTCCGGTTCACTTTAGAGCCAATCAGGACACTGCAGTTGATAATTATTTTCAGAATGATATTGATTTACCACAGGAGGAGCTCTTATTAAGAGCACAAGAAGAGTTTGACACCTTTGTAAAAAAACTCAGAGAAGTTGGAGTTCAAGTTATTGTAGTTGATGCCGATGCATCAGTGGATATTCCCGATGCTCATTTTCCTAATAATTGGATTTCATTTCACGAAAATGGTACGGTAGGAATTTATCCCATGAAAGCTCCTTCTCGTCGTTTAGAACGCAATGAAGAAGTTTTGGAAGTTCTAGAAGAAAATGGTTTTGTGATCTCAGAAATTATTGATTATTCATCAGCTGAGGCAGATGGGGTTTATTTAGAAGGAACTGGGTCTATGATTTTAGATCGTGAACATCGGAAGGCCTATGCAGCACTCTCTATGCGAACCAATGAAGATTTGTTTATTGAGTTTTGTGAGGATTTCGAATATACACCTATAGTTTTTACTGCTAGTCAAGAACTCAATGGTGAATCACACCCCATTTATCATACTAATGTAATGATGTGTGTAGGGAGTCAACTTGCAGTAGTATGCTTAGCGTCAATCAAAGACAAAAAAGAACGTAAAACACTTATCAAACAACTTAAAGAAGATCATAAAGAGCTAATTGATATTACTACGCAACAAATGAATCAGTTTGCTGGAAATATGCTTGAACTTAAAGGTAGGGGAGATCAAGCTTACCTTGTGATGAGTACGGCAGCTTTTATGTCACTTCGGCCTAATCAAATCGAAATCATAGAGCGTTATTGTACTATACTACATGCTGATTTATCGACTATTGAAACTTGTGGAGGAGGTTCAGCACGCTGTATGATGGCTGAAGTATTTTTGCCTAAATCCTGATAATTAACTACAATTATCCACTCATTTAGTATATTTGCACTCCATAAATAAACTTCATGACTATTCAGGATAAGATTACGGTTAAAGCAAATGAACTCTTAAAAAAAGAGTACCATCAGGAATTTGATTCCTTTGATTTTCAACCAACTCGTAAGGATTTTGATGGAGACATCACTTTGGTGGTATTTTCATTACTTAAAAAAATAAAAGGAAATCCTGTCGCTATAGGTAATGCAGTAGGTCAGTATCTCACGGATGAACTAGAAGAAATAACAGACTTTAATGTAGTGAAGGGTTTTTTAAATATTACCATTTCAGATGCCTATATTATCGATCAATTCTATAGTTTAAACCCCAAAAAAGATATCCACGCTAAGGGTGGACGTTTAGTGGAGTACTCCTCTCCAAATACCAATAAGCCCCTTCATTTAGGACATATTCGAAATAACCTCTTGGGGTTTGCTGTTGCTAACATATTAGAAGCTGCAGGTCATAAGG
>Ga0255773_10002171_pt1 | contig 18567 bp, 10 predicted proteins | sample 011ome_17_FD_179971 | JGI IMG/M metagenome (GOLD analysis project Ga0255773, IMG submission 179971) | Coastal salt marsh microbial communities from the Groves Creek Marsh, Skidaway Island, Georgia - 011502XT metaG (version 2) | ecosystem: Environmental > Aquatic > Marine > Intertidal zone >...
ATATCATCGATCATCATCATCGCGAGAAGAAGAAGAAGAAGAAGAAGAATCACCCATGATCTTCGCGACTGCGTTCAACTCTCGACTGATCAACTCGAAGCTGGTGAAGGTGATGGCAGCCGCCGGGGTGGTTCTCAGCAAGTTCGTCCCGACGCCTCGGTAAAACGCCTTGGCGCCGCCTTCTCGGTAAATGTCCGCGGCTAAGGTGAGAGCACCGGAGAAAGGGCCGTAGCCTTTGACGTGCATGTGCGATCGGAGGACTTCGTGCGGGTACGTGAGCGTGCTGGCGATGATTTTGGCGACGCCAGAGGAGAGCGCTAAATCCGCCGCGGTGAGCTCGTCCGCGGAGCGGAGGGTGCGGAATTGCGCCAACTCGTGTTTTAAACGCTCGTAGATTGGGAACTGGATGGCGACGTGGGAGATGCCCATGAGGGATGGGGCGAGGCCGGAGTAAAGGCCTGGGATCCCTTCGCATCTCGCGATTCTTCGTAACGCGTCGAGGGTACCTTTGTACGGCGCTCTCGCGTGGCCGACTAAAGAGGAGGAGAGCGTTTCGGAGTATTGCACTTGGAGTCTAGTTTTGGCGACCCAGAGCGGGTTGGTGGCGAGGATGGTGGCCGCGCCCGCGCCTCCAGCAGAGACTATGTGCGCGAGCGTGTCGTTCCCGTGCTGCTGCTGGTGGTGGTGGTGGTGACTACCGCTTGCGCTGCTCTCTCTATCGCTATTCTCGCTACTACTCGTCGCTTCGCTCCCGCTCTCCCGCCTATGTTGCCTATTTCTTAAATCCGCGTTCCTCTTCCTCCGCTCTCGAAACACGTGCTTCAAATACCCGTACGTGGTAAAATACACCCCCCAGTTCGGTAACAACGCCGCCACCGTCGGTCCTAGTCCTCGATACAAACCTCTCACCCCTTCGCTTCGTGCGATTTTCTTCAAACTCTCCATCGTGCTCATATACGTCGAGTCGCTCAAGGTCGACACTTGCAATCTCGTTTTCAAAACGTCCAAAGGGCAGACAATTACGGCCGCAATCGCTCCGGACGTTGCCCCGGACACGCAGTTCACCACACCGGTGTCCGATAAGGGGAGGTATAAGGATGAAGGGAGGATATCGGCGATATATTTTCTCCGGCGTTCTTGCGCTTCGTCCGATGAAATCATCATCCTCTCGTCCTCGTCTTCCATTTTTTTACGCGCGCGAAGAGTGCGATGAAAACACTCTCGTTCGAAACGCCTCCTCCCTGTCTCTCCCTTATACTCTCTCTCTCTCTCTCTGAACCGTATCCGCGCGAGAAAGGAGGAGGAGTTCTGTAAGAAGAGTTTTTTATTTAGGGGAGAAAAAAGTCAAGACAAGGGGAGGCCAAACGCACCAAAAAGCTCTTTCTTTCTTTCTCTCTTCTGTGTTGTTTGTTTGTTTTGTGTGTATTTTCGTTCTCTCGCAGAGTGTTCTCTCGCGGCGTATTCATTCACTTCATTTTTCAATTCATTCGTATCTTCGGATAGACACACGAGACATCACCAATTGGAAAACCACATTGGACACACAAGATAACAGAGAGAGAGATACAGAGAGAAAGAGAAAGAGAGAAAGATATGTCGTTTTGTTGCAGTTACTCTTTTGTTTCTTCTGCCGTGTCTTCCTCCGCGCGAATGAAGACGACGTCGAGAGGAGGAGGAGAACAACAACAACATCAAAAGAGGCTGATGATGATGAAGCTGATGAGCAAGAAAATGGGAAGGACACGTCGCTTAAATTGCGCGATGATGATGAGTGCATCGAAACGAGACAGAACGACGACGAATAAAAGGAGAGGAGACAGAGGAAGGCGCGCACTCCTCGCGCCAGTGTCGGCGATTTTAGACAACGAGAATAGCAGTACTAGTTTTAACAACGCGACGAGCAGCGGCAGCGGGGAGAACAACAACAAAGGCGGGACGACTGAAAAACGAAGGCGGAAAAGCAGACAAAAGATTACGAACAACCCTTCGATCAACGCGTTTCAACAATTTTTCGACGTGGATGCGAACATCATAACCACGGAAGAAGAGGACGACGAGGACGACGAGTTTGAAAAGACACAGTTGGAGATATGGGGACAACTGACGAAGAGTTTAGGGAAGGTTTTGATGTTTACGTTTGGCGTTCCGTATTTCGCGAGTTGTTCCTTGCAGGCGATGTTTGTGGATCCGTGGTTGGAGTTGAAGGTATCGAAGCATTCGAGCAGTGGTGCGAGTATGAGCGGGTCGTATTCTTCTTCGTCGCTGACGAAGACGCAGACGGAGTCGGTGTGTAACGACATCGCTCGGTTCGAGAAGCGTTTGTATTACGAAAATTTGGCGCAGTTTCCAGACGAACAAGACGCCGCAAAGTTTGAGAAGACGAAGAGGAAGTTAGTGGCGGAGGAGATGAAACGGTTGGAGATGAAAGAGAGAACGAGGTCGACGAAAGCGCTTGGTAATTGGATCGGGAGTATGATGTACGTGAGCATTTTGGCGTGCGTTTTAGTCTATCAGAAGGAGTTTGTGTCGAAAATGTTGACCGAGTTGAGCGCGCAGTTCAACGGATTGGATTCGGCGACTCAGGCGTTTGCGTTGATGCTCGGGGCGGATATGGTGGTCGGGTATCACTCGAGTGACGGGTGGCAAGCATTTTTGGCTTTTATGATTACTCGATACGGAGGGGATTATCATAAGTTTGAGACGTTTGCGAGAATGTTTGTGGCAACCGTACCGGTGTTTTTGGACGTGTGTTTCAAGTATTGGGTGTTTAACAAGTTGAGGAAAATCTCGCCGAGTACGCAAATCATTCTGAGCGAGATTGAAAGGCATTGAGAAACATACTACTACATACGTACAGTACAGAAAACTGATGTTGTGAACACTAATGCATTTACTTCTTTATATAATATGATTAAAAACCTCCTCTTGTGCCTACCGTGTTCGAGTATTAATTTCTACTTTTTTTAAGTTTGATTTTCGCAGAAGTGAACGACTGAAGCTAAAACGTCAAATTCGTGCCATCTCGCGACGTTCCGAAACACGCGCAAACCATCACGCAAGGCGCCCGGCTTAGAAGTGGTTTCGAACAAACCACCACACGGGCATCGGTTCTGGACGTGACCAACTTTAATTCTCGTGCATCTTTTGCACTTCAAATCTTGCGTCTGCGCTTTGCGAACGCGCGCGTTTACTTCGTCACAGAGTTTCATCTCAATCCACTGGAGATCGTATCGATTCTCGCACTCCGCGCAGCGCCACTCGCCATCGGCTAAATCTGGATCTCTGCACAAATCTAAATCTCGAACGTCGCCGCAACATTCGCACACGACGTCGCGTAACGCGAAAGAGATGCACGGTTCGTGAAACGTCGCTTCCGGACCAAACTCTGGAACGGAGAGTAACTTGAGTGCATTTTTGCGACATCTGGTAACCGCATCTGCGATCGTGTCATCGAGAGAAAGCACGGCAATTACTGTTTTGACGAACGCTAACGCCGCGTTGCCTCGAAGGTGATTTGGTAAATGCGCTCCGGGCAAATTTTCCGGGAACAAGTACCTCTTGTCGAGACGAGTAGCGCCGTGCGTGGATCTCGACGCGTGCTTTTCAAATCCGCGCGCGACTTGGAGAATTTTCGGCGTAAAGTGCGAATCTATTTGCGCGCAGAGCCATGTCGCTTTCTCTTCCTCAATTTTGAGTCTGTTTCTAGCCAAATTTTGGTTATTCGCGTCGTCCGCGTGGTATTTACTCTCCTTTTTCGTTTGCTCTGGAGTTGCGTTCTCCTTCCCATCGTCGGCGTCGGCCCTCCTCTCGGCGGCGGAGTCCGCGTTCTCTTCATTGGTATCGTCCTCATTGAGTTCCAAATCGCTCAAATCATCTGGTGCTTCCAGTTGTGCCTTTATTCTATCCGTCTGCGCAGCAGACACGTCTTTGTCCTCTTTCGCGACACCGAAGCGACCGTCGGGACCGAGTTCGCGTTCGCGTTTCCACGGAAGGACGATAAAGTCGCCAGCGATCGCTTTGAAGTGATCGCTCAACGCCTCTGGAAGAAAAGTGGCGATGTTCCAGTGCATTTCGAGCGATGCTTCGTCCCCTTCGACGGCATGTGGATCGAGTTGTGTATCCGTCGGGACGTTTTCCGTCTCCATCGGCGCCTCCCCAGCCCCGTTGTTCAAGAACAACTTCTGAAGGACGGTCTCGTCTGCAGCCAAACCCCCGAAATCGTGCGGTCCTCTAAATAAGAGCGTGTGCCAGACCTTCGTGGGTTCGAGTTCGAGCCAGTTGAATAACTCCCGCGTACCTAACGCGTTACGTAAACCCGTGATGAATGCCGACGCCGAGGCCAACGAATTCTTCTTCGTCGACACGATGACGCGTCGCGTATCCGCGAAAACGACATCCGCGCCTAATCGGTTGAGTTCTGATATGAGTAACGTGAACACTTTTCTCGAACACAACTCCACCAAATGCTGTAAACCCGGTTCTCGCATTCTCGAATTGGAAGAAAATATCCAGCGTCGAAGCTGCGCCAAAGTGGCGTCGGCGATTTCGTTGCCTCGTTCTGACGCGTCTCGGAGCATCTCTGCCACCATCTTCCTCAACGTCCGAAACGCGTTCGACGCGTCGTGTCCACCGCGGTCGGCGACGGTAGCATTGCCTCCATCGAAACCTAACAACGCGCCTTGTTCGAGATCGTTCAAGATGTGTGAATTCACGATGGCGCAAACCACCAAGTGATGGACGCGCAGCTCGCAACAGACGGATCTGTAAACGCCGGATTTCGAAAGTTCGCATCTTGGCGATTCCATCGATTCCAAAGTCAACGTCGAACTAAGCTGATCATCCATTGATCCACCACCGTAGTCTGGCTTGCCGTTTTTCCCAGACCAGAGAACTTGATGTTCATCGCGAAGTCGTCGCGCGAAGAATGTATCTAAAACGTGCGTGGACCAGTCCGAATCGAGATTACAGAGAGGAATGTGCGCGTAGCGGGAGATTTGGATAGACTTCTCCAAATGTTTCGAGGTGTGCGCGAGACGGATAGCAGCTAACTGCGCAGCGTCGCGTTGCCACGCGATGCCTTTTTCACTGAGATACTCGATGTCGCCAGAGTTGAACGGGACGACTAGAATGGGCGAATCTTTTAAGGCGGTGAGCACTTTCTCAAAACGTTTCGCCGCTTTCGCGTTCTTGTTCATGCCGGCGCAAGAGGAAGCGAAAGCGTCGTCGTCGTCATCGAATTCAGGAATACCGTAACCAACAGGCGGTGCTTCGAGCAAGACGACGCTTGGACCGTTCGAGGCGTTTGCAAACTCAGAGACTGCGTCGTTGAGGTTTTTCGCTGCCGCCGCAGACGTCCTGGCGTAAATGACGCGCCATTCGCACTTTTCAGAATCTCGATCTTCTTCCATTTCCTCGTTACCGTCGACGCGTCCTTTCTCGCCTTCAAACATTTCCGAAACGAATTCACTGTCAACTTCGCGAACCGATTTTCCTCCAGGTTGGAGCAATATGAGCAAACCTTTCGATGTCCCTTTACCGCCTCTCTTTGGAAAGTGTGCGGCAAAGACGCCTTTGCCGTCCAACGCCGCGTGATAAATCGAGCAGTGGCGCAACAAACCCGCGGATGAAAGCGCGCGATCGTCCGTAAAGTCCATCATAGACGGCAAGTAGTTCACTTCTGTCGTCGTTTTCATGTCCAAATTCGTCGCGGATACTTCCAACATAGGTTGCACTTTCTTCTTCAACCCTTCTTTGTGCGTCTTTTTCAAATCGTCTAATATTTCATTCGCGGCTTCTCTCTTCACTCGAGCGACGCACCCGATGGTTTGAATCGACCAATCTTCTAACGGTACGTCTCGTTCATACACGCCAACTACGTTTTTATCCGCGAGTAACGCTGCGACGTCTCTGCCGTATTGAACCGCGGACAATTTCGAAGCGTCAAACTCAACTTCGTAGACATTCAACGTGCTCGTGCCGTCTGCCGTCATGAAATTATTCGTGTTTTGTGCTCGCGGTAACGCAACGTTGACGCGCTTTTTCCCGTTCAAACCTCTATCACCTTCGGGATCGGGATGGTGCGTGGCAACGTACACTTTTCTCGGCGCGGAGAGCAAAACGGAACGCATGGCGCCATCGGCGACGACCCAGACGCGGAAAACGCCCGCCGGAGGTTCTTCGACTTCGGCGCCGCCATCTTCCAAGGATGAAGGCGCGTTGCCTCGCGAGTAATCATCGATGGAGACAATCTGCCACGGAGAGGTGGCCAAAGACTCGTCGACGTTCTCGAGAAACAAGTCCATTTGGCCGATGAAACTATCGTCGTTTGCGCTGTGACGGCGCTTCTGACGAGGAAGGCCCTCGCGTTCGCGACGTTGATCTTCGAGATCTTCTCGATGTTTTCGCTCGCGCTTTTCCTTGCGCTTTATGCGCCAGCCTTTCGTGGCGTGCTCGAGCCACGACGCGTAATCGCTGTTTGGATCCGGTGCAGGCAAATTCATGTTACCAATCGGAGGCGTTCTGGGCCCGCCGTGATGGTGTCCAGTGTCGCGGTGTCTCTGGAACACGCGCACGCGCGCGCCTCTCGCCGGTGTAATTCTAGCCGCGCCAAAGTCTTCCATGTCGTGTTCATCATCGTTGTCGTTGTCCTCGTTTCTCGTATCTTCTTCGTCCTCGTCTTCCGAAAAGTTCAATTGCTCGAGGTATTCATCCTTGGTCTGTCTGCTGAAGCCCGTCATGGAATCGAGTTTGATCTGCTTGCGCTTATCCTTGAGTTCGCGAATGCGCTTATTTAACCAATCCGGGTGCACCACGCCGGGACACGGATTCTTGACGTTTTGCAAAGCTGCCGGAAGGGAGATAATTTTCTGCACCGCGCCGCGCAAACGACCTTTGTAATACTCCCAATCGAGAATATCGCGCAAGTCTGGCATTTCGCCAGCTTCTCCCGGAGGAGCATCTTTCAACCACTCTCGCAAATATTTCCTCGCGACCGCAGGTGTGCTCGAAAAGACGGAAACCGGAATGGCTCTTTGCGAAGTAGGCGCGCCGTGAGGTTTCGCCGAGATGATGTATTTGCACACCAAACCTTTATCCTTGACGAGATCAGGGGCTTCGAGAAATTGTGCGAGTCTTCTCGCCGTCGTCACCGACGTGGACTTCCTATCGCCGTATTCTGCCAACGATTTACTCATAACGCTCGATTCCGAAATGTAATCGATGAGTTGTTCGTCGTCAATTTCTTCTCCTTTCGTGTCGAGCATGTCCAGAAGTCGATTGGCGATGTCGCCTACTCTCTTGTACACCTCTTCCAGCGTCTGCCCTCCTAAAAATGGAGAACTCCCGGAATCTTCAAAAAGTTCGGATTGAAACACCTTGATCAACTTCAACTCGCCTCTTCTTTTCAATTCGAAGCCTTTCAACTCCTCTAAAGACCCGTCGTGATTGAAAACCGCGTAACGCTTCTTAATCAGCACGCCTTCTTCTTTCGACGCCGGTAAAATCATCGCCCTGTACGGACCGTCGACTTCAAACTCGATGGACATCTCCGAAGACTGCTTGTAAATTTGCTTTTCTGGGTCGACGAGCGTTTGATATTGATCGTTTCTGGTTTGCAAATCGGTCATGCGGTTGAGAACGACGCACGGATAGCTAACCTTCAATTTTTTCTTCATGTTTCCGGACCCGTCGCTGTTCGGCTCGAACGTGTATTCCTCCGGGAACGTACCCGGAAGACAGCACCAGATACCGTCGGTATCCAACTCGAGCGGCATACCAATGTCATCGACGAGTTGCTTTGCCATTTGGATGATGCGCGCGCCAGTGAGCGTGACAACTCCAGCCATTTCCATAGAATACCATCTCGCGCCTTTTCTCATGACGTACCCGTAAAAAGAATTCAAAATACACTTGTGCGCGAGCTGTAAGGAATCGTACAACGTCACCATATCGGCCGCCTCTTTCGTCTCGATAGGGTTCCCTTCCTGTTTCGCCGCGGACAGTCTTCCTTTCCATTGTTTGTTCAACCCTTTATACTCGTATCTCCGATCGCGAAAAGTTCGCACGGTATCGATGTAAAAACTGTTCTCTTTCATGCAAATCGAACTCTTTTTCGTTTCGACCACGGGCTTCTCCATGACTTTTCTGTACACTTTTTGCGAGTACATCTTTAAGCGCGTCTTCTTTGCGATTTCTTGCTCTTGTCTGCTCAAATCCTTCCAAAACCGTTTCGGTTCGCCCGGAATTAGCGGCGGAAACCTTTCGATCTGCAACTGCGCTTTGATTTGCGCGTAATCCGAGCTCGTCGCGGAGTAGTGTTCGCCTCTCCACGTCCACTCCATTTCTCTCAAGCAAGTTTTACCTGGACGGTTAAAATCACACGACGCGCAAATATCTTCGTTCACGTTCGCCATCGGTTGCAATCGATTGGTCAAGATGATGTTCGGGTACATCGCCGCGACGTCTAAGTGATAAATCAGCGGATTCACCTCGCAGTTCGGGTTATCGCGCAATTCCTCCAGCTTCTTCACGATGCCTTCTCTAATCTCTTTGTAGTTTTCGACGTCATCTTCCGTCGCTCCTTTACCTTCGTGCTTCAGCGCGTACCTCAAATCGTCGTCAACGGCGTCGATGAGTTTTTGGTACCCTTTCGGTTCCAGCTTGAACTTGACCGGAATGTCCGAGCGAAACACGCCCGATTGCAAGCACTCCACGTGGCCTCCAATGTACGTCTCGCTTTCCAGCGGATGGCCGTTGAAATGCTGTTCGCCCGCACCTCTTTGCTTGTTCGGGCACACGATGTTTCCTCGATACGCTTCAACCATGAGCAAAGACTCGCACAACGTCCCAGACCCTTTTCGTAAAACTTCATCTGGCGTAAGCGGAATGATTGTCGCCAACGAAAAGATGAAAGGATGAACGTACTTCATGTACAAATAATACGTAGACACGGCATCGGATACCGAATATGCCGCCATAGTTTGCGGTTGCGAGCGCGCAAATGGAAGCATATCTTCCGGGTCGACCTCGATGGGGTTAAATTTCAACAACTTCTTCGTGACTGCTTTTAAACCGTGCGACCCAGCCGGTAAGTACGAATCTCTCTTCACCCAGTGAAAGGCGTCCAAATGCAAAGCAAACTTTGACCTCGTCTCCCCGGAATCCGACCCTCGAAAGCCAATTTCTCGGTACATGGACATCCCGTGTTTTTTCGCTCTCGTTTCAATGAAAGGGAAATCGAAATAGTCGCCGTTATACGTCACGTACACGTTCGGTTGCGCGTCGCGCATGTGATCGAACCATCTGCGCAATAGCGCCTTCTCGTCCGGCTCGTTCCACACGATAAACGGCCCAGGATATTCCGGTTTCGGATTGTATTCAAAATCGTCGCAATCTTCGCTGACAACTTCGCGATTGATAATCAAATAGCCTTGCCCGTCCAACATGTACGAAATCATAAACACTTGATCAAACTCGGCGTCGGGAAACTTCAAAGGCAATTTCGTCGTCTCGATATCAAACGCGCACACTCTCACTTCCGCTCTTCTCTTCAAATCTGGCCTGTGCGTAATGATTACATCTCCATCACCAATTTCAACTTTCACGTCGTACCAATGTCCACACCTCACCTCGGAATCAATCATATACCTCATGTGATACGGCACGTCGTACTCTCTGATATCCAACATCGCGTCTTCGTAATCCGTGAACGTCTTCTTTTTCGAATTTTCAAACACCCTCTTCCCTCTCGCGTCTGTTTGCATAGCATCGTTCCCACCGCCATTTTCGTGCGCATTTAACGCATCCTGCTCGTGCAAAGCCTGATACGCCACCGATGCGTTCGATTTCGCCTTGTTCTTCTCTACGATTGGCAACAACTCTCTCCGACACTCGTACATGCCGCTCTGCGTGTAAAACGAAATCTTCAAATACGTCTGCTTCAACCCGCTCAGATGATTTTTCAAATCCAAATCTTCCTTGTCCACTAACTCCACCTCTTTCACGTGCTCTTTATGTTTCCTTCTCACGTACGCCTCCACCTCGTGCTCGCTCCCGGGCGAAGTCGCGAGCATAAAATACGGCGCGTATTTCTTCTGCACTTTGAACACGGAACCGTCTTGGCAGGAAAAGTACAAGTTCACCGCCGCGTGCGGCTTTTGCGCTTGTTTGCACTCCACCGTCGTCTGTTGCGTCGTAATAACACGAACGCGTCATAAAATAAGAGAGAGAGAGAGAATGCGCGTGCACGCGTCAGCGCTAACTCGTCGTCGCGATTATTCGGGTCCGCGCGATATCGACAACCGAGAAGAAGAAAAACTAGAAAAAGAAGAGCGTAAACGACGAAGAAGAACACGAAAAGCGCGAAGAAGACTTTGAGACGATGAGAAGACCGGCAGACTCCTCCCGCTCACGTGTTGTCGTCCGAGAGTGGTGGTAAAAAATCAAACGCGAGAGACGAAAGCGCTCTCTCTAATCTGCCCTCTTTTGGTAAAGGTTTGAAAATTTTTGAATTTTCCCTCGGGCTGCGCTTTCGTATCTCGATCGCGCTCACGTACGAAGAAGCAGACAAAGAAGAAGAATAAGATACGAATAAAACGTACCGCGCTGGCGTTGACCAACCATCCCAACTGCACGTCCTCCGCGTCTGCACCTTCTAAACCGTTCAAACCGGGCACGCGGTACCCCAACTCCTCTTCCAAATTGTCCTCCTCTCTCGCGATCTCCAAAGGCGTCTTGGTAGAAGAGTTGCTCGCACCAACGACACGGGATTGATTCTGGCCTTTGCCTCGTCTGGCTTCGCCGTACGTGTTCGCCCCTTTATTGTTGTTTTTCTTGTAATACCCAGTCATATTTATAACGCTCTCTTTAGTATCTCTCTTTCTTTAACGCGTTCGCGTCGAAAGGAAACACAGCCGTATGAAACACTGTCGATGTGCGCACAAATTCTGTCGCCGTTTTTTGAATTTTTCCTCCAAAAATCGCGAGTGTTTTCGGGAACAAAAATGCTAAAAAGGACGACGGTTTTAGGAACGAGAGGCTTTGCGTCGTCGTCGTCTGCGTCTGCGTCGTTTTTTGTCGGTGGTGCACTCCTCTCTCCTCGAATTCATGGGAGTGGTTTTGAGAGTTGTTTGAGGAGGAGGAGGAGTGGGAGTAGTAGTGCGAGTGGTGATGATGTTTTGCCGCCAAAATCATCATCTTTGCACGAGAGTTTAGTAATAAACGAAGGCCCCGGGGAGAAGAGATGGTCGGTCAAGGAGCTCGTCGAGAGAAGTAGCGGTAATCGTAGTAGTAATAATAGTAGCGGATGCGTGATATCCGCGGAGGAGTTTAGGAAAACCGCGGAGAGCGTGAAACTTTCTTTCGACGACCAGGAGGAGGAACAGTTAGCGAGGAGAGAGGTGGAAGAGATCGTTCGGTTTAGCCAGATGGTTTTATCGTCATCGTCATCATCATCGGATGCTGGTGGTGGTGGTGGTGGTGAAAATAATAGTGCAGATGACGGCGTGGAGGAGAGGGCGGCAGAGAGGAACGGGCCCACGCCTCGACGCCGAGCGGACGAGTAAAAGTTCTTCTCCTATTCTACGCGGCGATGAACGCCCGACTCTTTTAAAATCTACTCACATTCTATGTACTCTATTATGTCGCGCTACTTACTACTTCTGTGCCGTTCTTGTTGGAGCATTTCCTTCTTCTTCATCTTCTCTCGACTTGTTTTACTCACGTGGAACGCCAACGCCGCGGAGACTAGGACGCTCGCGTTCATGGCCAAAGCGACTTCGCTTCCGAAAAAGTCTACCGCTAATCCGCTTAAAACGGGGCCGAGTAACAGTCCGACATCGCCTGAGTTGCGGTATATGCTCAAAGCGGCTCCGCTAGCTTTTCTTGGGGCTATTTCGGCGACAAATGTCATCGGAGCAGCACCCATGATGCTCGAAGCAGCGGCCCACGAGACGCACGCTGCGGCGAAACCAGCGTCGGTGGAGCTTCCCGCGATGGCCATGACGGCGAGCGAAGAGAGAACCGTCGTCGGCGCGATGACGTTTCGAGCACCAAACGTAGTGATGAGTTTCGAGGAAGGGACTAATCCAATCAAACTCGTCGTGGCCATAGCTGAGAAGAGCATGCCTAGATTTTGCGCGTCCATGCCGTGCGAAATGGCTAATATAGGCAAAACGGCGCCTCTTCCGCCGGCGCCGGCGAAAAATAAAGCAGAGTTCAAGAAACACACCGACCAGAAATCGGAACGTTTGACGAGCATACCCAACTGCCTACTATCTGCCGAAGCCGACGGTGACTTTTGCTTCTCTATGGCGTCTTTGTTAAGCGTCAGAGACGCGTCCATCGTCATCGAACCGCCGGGTTGTAAGAGCTGTGTTTTTTTCTCGGATGTTGGCGTCGTCGGTGTTGTCGTTTCATCACCGCCTTCATGAGTGGAAGACGACGACAACGACGACGACGACGAAGACGAAGACGATAAATGTTTCGTCTCTGGCGCCGCGTACAACGCCACCGCGCTCAAACTTCCACTCAACGCCGTCGCGAATAAAAAAGGCGTTCGAATATCCTCGCCACCTAACGCGTACATCGCGGAAATCAACCCCGGGCCTATGGCCGCTCCAGCCAAAGCAGCGCCTTGATGCATGTTCATTGCGTTTCCTCCATTCATCATCCCTTTGTTTTCTGTTTTCGCGATATCACTCAAACTTACCGACGCTCCAGTCGTATACATTGAAGATCCAACTCCCGCTAAAAAGCGCGCTCCCAACAACTCGTAATAAGATCCGCTCGTAAAAGTGTTCATATTCGCCATCGTCGTAACCATCGGACCGAACCACAACAATTTCTTCCTTCCAAACTTATCCGCAAAATACCCAGCCGGCGTGTTCACGCACAATCTCGCCGCCGCGAACGCGCTGAGAATAGAACCAATCTGCGCACCCGACAGATGTAACTCGGTACTCGCAAACGACGGAATGGTAGGCGCTAAGATACCGTGTCCCATCGCGCACGCGAACGAAAGGCCGCAGATGGAGAGGATTTCCTTGTTCTCTTTGAGAAAGTCTGAAACAGGAAAAATGTGCCGAGTTCCTTCAATATGGTTCTCTGAAGGGACGATTTTCGATGACGATGATGTTGCCGTCGTCGGAGGAGGAGGTAGAGGTGACGGCGTTGGTATCTTCGGTGATTTCTTCTTCGTCTTTCGTCCTCCCGTCTTCCTCTCGTCATCATCTGCAGTCGAAGAAGAAAACAAAGCCTTTTCGACGACACCAGTCCAGAACAACAGCTCTTCTCGCTTCGTCTTCGTCTTCGCGGAGGACACCACCGCTCTGCGTAACATTTTGTTACTCGACGTAAACGACACCTCCAACACAAAACGTTTCGTTCTTCTTCATCTCGTCTCTCATCTCGTCTCTCTCTCGAAAACTCTTCTTCTGCCGCCAAAAACTCTCTCTCTCTTTCTCTCTGCGCGAAGAGTGTCTGTCTGTCTTCTCTGCGCGCAAATAGAGTGCGCGTGCTCAAAGAACCACGACAACACGCGAGAGAAAGAGAACGAGACTTTGTGACGACGTTTCGGCAGCTCTTTGGGAAAAAAAACGTCCAAAAAGCCAAAGAAAGAAAGCAACGACGAAAAAGTAACAACACCACCAAACCAGAGAGAGAGAGAGAGAAACGAGACACACACGAGAGTTCATAAACTCGTATTTGAGATTTTCGTGGTGTCCTTCAAAACGCCACACTTTGGTTGGACGCGCGACCCTTTAGGAAACGAACGGAGAGGAAAGGAAGGAACGCGTATTGTTGTTATATATATACACACATATACACACATAAACACACACACACAAGAGAGAGAGAGAGAGAGAGCGTAAAAGAAGAGCGTAAAAGAAGACGGACCACCCGCAGACAACGGAGAGCGCGTCGTTCGTTGTTGACACATCATCATCGAAATCATTTCTCATCACCAAAAATCAGAGATGGAAAATCTCCGCATCTCTTCTTCCCCGAAGAAGAAGCAGACGACGACGACGAAGAAGAAGAAGAAGAGAGACCCCCTGAGCGTGGAGATTCCAGAGACGACGACGAAAACGAACGAGGAGGATTTGGCGGGAGAAAAAGAAGGAGGGACCGGTGAGACGATTCAGACGACGAACAAAACAAAGACGGTGTGGACGAAACCTCCTTCTCCCGCGCGGCAGATGGACAAGACGGACGCGTTGCTTTCGCCGACGAAAATTGAATGCGAGCAGATAGAAAAAGATAACGATGCGAAAACGATCGATGAATTACTGATGGAGAGCGATATAGCGGACGTGGATTTACCGTACGATAAGAACGATTCGGTGGCGTTTTTCGATTTAGACCACACGGTGGTGGATACGAACTCGTCGTGGTTGTGGGTGCAACACGAGGTGAACTCGGGGAGAGTCGGCGCGCACATGATATTGACGGCGATTTACTGGTTCGGGAGGTACGCTTTAGGGTACGGCGCAGGCGCGGAAAGAGCTGGGGCAGATGCCGCGGAAACGTATAAAGGCGTCCACGCGGATAAGTTGAGAGGAGACGTGGAGTCATTTTTTGACGAGGAGATGAAGCATAGAATACGACCTGGGTGCGTGCCGGTGTTGAAAGCGCATAAAAGCAGAAGTCAACGAGTGATTATGTGCACGTCAACGTGGCAGCATCCGGCGGAAACCGCGGCGAAGATGTTTGGTTTTGAAACAGAAGCGGACGACGTGATTTGTTCGCACATGCAAATGGACGAGGAAGGGGTTTTGAACGGGAAGTTGGCCAAGATTGCCTACGGCGACGAAAAATACGAACGAACGAAAGAGTGGGCGATAAAGAATAACGTGGATTTGAAAAAGTGTTATTTTTATACGGATTCGTATTCGGACGTGAAATTGATGGAGCACGTCGGGTATCCCGTGGCGGTAAATCCAGATCCGAGGTTGTTGAAACACGCGGAGAGTAGAGGGTGGGAAATAGTAGATTGGGGGGTAGCGCCGCAAAGGGCGAAGAAACCGAGGTATCACTACGGATGCTTGAACGGGGCCAGGCAGTCGTACGCGTGATGAGAGAGAGAGAGAAACTATATATTATTGTTCTACACTGTGTCGTTGTTGTTATTATTATTATTTACATATATACTAACCGTTGATTTTATTGAGTGAAGAAAGAAATTTTACCATAACTTGTGTGTCTCTAAGTTCCTCGATTTTTGGTACAGCCTCGCTTTCTCCAACCGCTTCTTCTCGCGAAGCGCGTTCTCCCGGTCGTCGTCTACACTATTATTGTTATTATTATCATTATTATTAATCACAACTCTCTCTGGAATTTCCTCAACCTCACCGAGCGGACTCTTCTTACTATTCACTTTCGGTATGAACGAACCGTATTCGTGCGTTGGCGGGAAATACCACGTTTTCCACGACGGTTGTTCCTCTTCGTCGTCGTCGTCGTCGTCGTTTTCCCCTCTATTCGATGTCGTAGTTCGCTTCGCTGCCGCCGCCGCCGCCGCCGCTTTACTCCTCAGTCGTTTCAATTCATCCACCATCTTTCTCACGTCTTCGTCTTCTTCGTCTTCTTCGTCTTCGTCTCTTTCTTCTTCTGTCTCGAGCTCCTCCTCCTCTTCCTCCTCCTCCTTCTCTTTCTGCATCTTCTTTTCCGACGACGACGAGCAACGACGAGGAGGAGGAGGAGGAAGCGGGTCTTTCAACACCTCCTCCAAACTCGACTGAAAATGTTTGTGTTTCGTCTTATTTCGCATCGCTTCCACTCGAGACTGCACGGTAACGTTGTTGTTGTTAATATTCTCACTTTTCCCACTCATCCTCCCCCTCCCCCTCTCTCTGGCGCGTTGATTTTCCTGCATCCAATACGCCTCTATCGCTCTGTTTTGGTAAAACGACGTCGTTTTCTCTTCGACGTCTTCGGAGTCGATGAATTCATTCCGCGCGTATACGAACCCCTTTTCCCCGACCAAGACGGAAGGATTGGACGGGCCTTTGTGGAGTTTCCATTTAGGTTGGTGTTGTTGCGACATTTCTCTCCCTCTGCGCTCTCTCTCTGCGCTCTCTGCTCACTCCCTCTCTCTCTTATCTGTCCGCGTTTGCGCGGGCAAAAGCGAACGACACACAAAACAAGCGGAGAATGGAATGAAGAATTTGGTGAAACTCTTGGTACTTGATTTTTAATTGAATAAACTAGTAAATATAATATCGGAGAGACGATCAAACACACAGACATCAAATCAAATCGACTTGGGCTGCTCTAACTGCTCCACCCCACTTTCCTTCAACATCTCCACCATCCTATCGCACATCGCCCTGGTCTTTTTCGCGATTTGCAAACTTTTCCTCGCGTCCAACTGCGACGCCGCCAGTTGTTTCTTCAAACGCGAGATTTCGTCGTCCTCGTCGCCGCCGGCGTCGTTATCATTCGTATCGTTGGCTGCCGCTAAACTCGCCTCCAACGGCGACAAGACACCTTTTTCTCCCGCTTTCTCTTTTTCTTCTTCTTTTTCCTCCTCGTCTTCGGTGTTTGGTAATTTCATCTCTCTCTTCAAAAACGTCTCCACGAGCTGTCGTTTCCTCGCCTGTTCGATTTCCAAACTCGCTTGGACGTTAAATCCAATCTGACGGGATTTCCGCAATCGCTCCTGTAACTCCTCGGCAGAGATCGCGTTGAAATCTGCTTGGTCTGATTTCGCGGCGGTTTTCAGACGGCCGATGATTGCGTTGAATTCATTGTGAGTATTCGCATTATTCGGCTCTTGTTCTTGTTGTTGTTGTTGTTGTTGTTCGGATGACATCTTCGTGTAAATGAGTCGTGTGTGTCAAGTTTAAAGACAGCACTTAAAACGATCGCTCGCGTATTAAACGCGTCGTGGTATACCAGAGCAGCGTTAAAGGAACCCGTGCTCCAATGTGGGAATTCCAACGTGTTATTAAGTATATCTCGAGTCGTGTGTATGCACTCAAGAATATGAATGGTTTTCCCTTTTATCCAACGAGGACTTTGGGAAAAAATACGCGCGAAAATTTTGTATCTAAAAACTCTTCACTTATCGTACATGTACAGTTGTTGTTCTTGTTCAAACGCGGGGCCTGTCTTTCTCTCGTTAAAGCGCGCGACGGTTTTGAAACTCGTCGTCATCTCTTTAGCCGCAGCCGCTTCTTCTTCTTCTTCTTCTTCTTTGGCTTCTTCTTCTTCTCCGTCAAAGGCGAATTTTTCGGACGCAACTTGTGGGGCTGCTCCGGTAGGGAACTTGGTCAATAAGAATACTAACAACAATACCAACAGCGGGACATCGAGAGTTTCGAGAAGCTCTGGAAGAATTATACCTCGCGGGATGGCTTGGCGATCGCACGGGACCGATAACGATTCTCTCGTGAACGCTTTGGTGCGTAACAGAGTGTTGAAAACGAGGAAAGTCATCGATGCCATGCGAAGGGTAGATCGAGGGAACTATTGCGTACCGTTTTCCGGACAGTCGGCGTACGAGGACCATCCGCTGCCGATTGGCTCGAACGCGACGATTAGCGCGCCGCATATGCACGCGGCGTGTTTGGAATTGGTACACGATCGAGTGACGGAAAACGCGAGAGTTTTGGACGTTGGAAGCGGATCCGGGTACCTCACTTCGTGTTTCGCGGCTATGCTCGATCAGCACGACTCGTACGCCGCGGGTTCTATTCGCGCGGAAGAGGTGGAGGATAGACGGCCGGGCTTATCAGATACGAAATACCCAATCGTCGTTGGCGTGGAACACATCAAAGATCTCGTGGATTTCTCCATCGAAAATACCAAAAAGGACGGTAAAGGCAAGTACTTGCAAGGCCCGGAACCTCTCGTCGTCTTAAAAGTCGCCGACGGTCGCGAAGGGTACCCCCCGTACGCGCCGTACGACGTCATCCACGTCGGCGCCGCTTCGCCGGAAAAACCGACAAAACTTCTCAAACAACTCGCAAACGGCGGAAGATTGGTGTGCCCGGTCGGAAGAGGTTGGCAATCTTTGCGCGTCTACGACAAAGACGATAAAGGTCGCGTCACCGAGTTTGACGCGATGGGCGTCACGTACGTTCCGCTCACTGGCGCGAAAGAACAAATGGGTCGCGCGTCCGCGTCGTCAGGGAGTTTTTGGTAAGCCTAAATAAAGTTTCTACAAAAACGAATGAGAGAGAGAGAGACATAGACACAGACGCGAGCGAGCGCATGTCGTTTTGTTGGTTCATTCCTTCAACAAGAGAGATCTTTTCAAATTTTTCTCACAAATCCATCCACGAAAGACACGCGCGTAAACACACTCATAAAGCATGTCCGCACTGACCGTTTCGCTGTTGAGCGGCCGCGGCGTCAGCACGAAACCACGCACCTCCAACGATTCGTCTTCCTCGGTTTCGATGAGGAAGCATTACCAGCGTCGTAACTCTCTTCATCATCCGACGACGACGAAAAATCATCATCCTCGCGCGACACCCGATCGAAATTGGATTAAGAACAACAACAAGAACAGCGCAAACAACGTACAAAAGTCCTCGAAGGTACGCTCAAACTCCCCCTCGTTTG
>Ga0255773_10002173_pt1 | contig 18560 bp, 8 predicted proteins | sample 011ome_17_FD_179971 | JGI IMG/M metagenome (GOLD analysis project Ga0255773, IMG submission 179971) | Coastal salt marsh microbial communities from the Groves Creek Marsh, Skidaway Island, Georgia - 011502XT metaG (version 2) | ecosystem: Environmental > Aquatic > Marine > Intertidal zone > Salt...
TTACCACTGGGGCGCAGATGCGTTTCAAGCACTTGGATTGACGCTCAAAGTGCTGACTCCCTTTTTCTTGATTCCTGCCCCTAATGTTGCAGATCAGTCGACGCTTAAGTTTGCCAGTTGCCCTGCCCCAAGGCAGGTGACAGCGCCCCAAAAGTAAACCTCAACAAGTTTTATCAATCCCTCGCAACATGTCTTATATGCCCAAGCAAACATACAAAGTACTTACATTGCTATTGCTTTGCTCCATCCGCATACACTTGGTCGCCGCACCTCTAGCCGAGGGCAAGGCGCGCTTTCTGGGTTGCAACTTCACCGACTCCAGCCAGCCGGGGCTAGTGGATTACTGGAATCAAACTGTCCCTGGCAACTACGGTAAATGGGGCTCAGTCGAGCGCACCCGTGACGTCATGAATTGGACTAACCTGGACGAAGCATACAACGTGGCGCAGACTCAAGGGTTTCCTTTCCGCTATCATGTACTGATCTGGGGTAACCAGCAACCCAGTTGGATGGACACTCTTTCCAGCTCAGATCAACGAGCCGAAATCGAGGAATGGTTCGCCGCGGTGGCTACGCGGTATCCGGGAATCGACTACCTCGAGGTCGTGAACGAGCCGCTGAACGCCCCGCCAGATGGCAACAATGATAGAGCCAACTACATCGCCGCCCTCGGTGGCACAGGGTCCAGCGGCTGGGAATGGGTGCTAGAATCCTTTCGCCTCGCGCGTCAATACTTCCCTGGAACTCAACTAGTACTCAATGAATACAACGTTATACGCAATAACGACAATACCACCAACTACCTCGCCCTCATCGGGCTGCTCCAGGCTGAGGACCTCATCGACGTCATCGGCTTTCAGGGACACGCATTCACGACTAACCCCGCATCCGTAGGTGCCATGACCACCAGCATCAACCGATTCGCAGCCACCGGCCTGCCTGTCATGGTGACTGAAATGGACATTGATGGCGCGGTATTCGTGGATCCCAACTGGATTCAGGACGACGCCCTGCAACTGTCCGAATACCAACGCGTGTTCCCCCTCTTTTGGGAACACCCCGCCATCGTCGGCGTTACCTTGTGGGGCTGGCGTCCCGGACTGTGGCGCGACACTGAAATGGCCTACCTACAGGACACTGACGGCACGGGGCGTCCCGCGCTGCAATGGCTCAGGCACTACGTGGCTGGGGAGGAACCGATCATGAGCTTCGAAGCCTATGCGACCATCCAGGGGTTGCTCGATAGTGAGCGCCTGATTGATGGCGACGCGGATGGCGACACATTGTCCAACGGTCAGGAATACTTTGCTGGCACACGCTTTGATCACTTCGACCCGCCGCCGGGCAGATGGGATTTCGCACCCAGTTCTACGGAGATGGCATTACCAGTTTCCCCGCTGGTGGATGCGGGCAAGGTTTACATAGAGCGCAATGCCGTGGTATCGGACACCGGATGGCTCACTTCAGGCTCCTACAACTGGGACACTCAGACCGCCACCAACACCACCTACTCGGGCCAAGAAAGCAAGGTGCGGAGATCCTTCGACACCGATATTGCTCAGTTCTTTGAGCCCGCTTTCGATAACGGTGATATCTTTTACGAAGCCAATATCGGTTGGGGCTCTGTCCGCTTTGAGTGTATTGAGGATAGAAAGGCCGCAGTAGCCCAATATCGGGTCCATTCGGACGCAGCCTTGCTGGCCGAATTGACTGATGCCGTCGCCAACAATGGCACTGTCAGCTTCGACGTAACGATCCTAGCAGCAGACTACGATCCGACAGACAGGCCTAGTCGGTTTGATCTCATCCTAGCGGGCAACACCTCCGTAGATGGTTTCAGCCCATCCATCGAAGTCGATCCTGGCTTTGATTTCTCAACCTTGCAGGCGGACGTTTCGCAGTCGGCTCACATCACGGTCAATATCGCCGACCTGAATTCTTTCACAGATATTGCCGGAAGCACTTACGTGCAACTTGCCTTCGGATCATGGGTGCCCGCCGGTGAAATCATTGGCAATGCCGCCGCATCAGGGAAAATCGTCACCTTCTATATTGACAACCTGACTGTAGACGCTGTGCCAAATTCCGCCCCTCATATCAAGTTCAACGGCAGCGGCACAAGCGCCATACCCCAACGCTTCTACCGCCTTCGCTATGAGCAGTAATATCACGCAAAAGCTGATTCCTGCATTAGAGGACTTGGTGTTAGCATGCGTGTAGCTTTGAAGGCGGGCGTACTTGTTTTCAGCAATTGCAGCGCTAGAACAACTGTGTCTCAAGCAAGTTCATTTTTGTATCTTTTAATGGATGTTAATAATAGGGAATTTTTGTGCGCAATTTCCTTGAATCTTCGGATGGGCCATTAAGAGTTTCATTAATTATTATTTTTAATTCATGAGTATTCATTGTTCAACGCCACTAGATTGCCTAGAATAGTGGATGCAATTTACGCCTTCTTTTCATGCGCAGCACTCGCCAATGGGCGCGCATAGCTCATTGACAATCGGCATGGCCGGGGCGCCTGGAGGCATGGCAATGGAGCGAGGTAGTCCCGCAGACAGTGCGGTTTTTATTGGCTATAAAACCGCTTCAGGTCGCATTCATTCGATGCCCTTTTATCAGGGGGGTGATAACGATGCGGAGCGTTACAGCCAATCGAGCGCCGAAGGCGGAACTAGTGCCTGCGTATTTGATGAGGCTGTGTTAGGGCGTGATTACTGCTGGGCGACGGATGCGTTTCAAGCGCCTGGCGTGACGCTCAACGTGCTGACTCCCTTTTTCTCGATTCCTGATCCTCTGGTTGCAGATCAGTCGACGCTTAAGTTTGCCAGTTGTCCTGCGACGTTCTTGAGCTTGATGATTGAGAATGATAGCGACGAGGACTGGGATGGATTTTTTGCATTAAAAAATGATAAATATTGGTCACCCTTGTCGAGTAGAGGCGAGGGGCAGTTACGCGGAGCTGTGAGCCGAGATTCTATGGGTTTTGCAACGGATGCTGAGGTTGAGGAATTTTGTGATTTTAGTGTCGATCGCGCGCTGGATGCGCAACATACGACACCCAATTTTTTATTGGGTCCCGTGGCTGGCGTGCGCTTCAAAGTGGCTGCTGGCGAGCGCCGAGAAGTTCGGATTACACTCGGTTATTATGTATCAGGTGTTGCGACTTTTAATCATACAGCGAGTTATTGGTATACGCAGTATTTTGATAACATTGAGTCTGTTTTCTCATATGCGGTAGAGCATTTTGATGCGTACGCCAAAGAGGCACAGATTCGTGATGCTGAGCTACTGGCATCTGGATTAACGGATGCACAGCAATTCATGATCGCGCATTCCACGCGCAGTTATTATGGATCAACGCAGTGGCTCGTCGATCCCGATGGAAAGCCTTTGTGGGTGGTAAATGAAGGTGAGTATTTGATGATGAATACGCTTGATTTGACCGTCGATATGCTGTTCTTCGAATTACGTTTTAACCCCTGGACAGTACGCAATGTATTGAACCAATTCGTAAGCCGATATTCGTATGAGGATGAAATATTTTCTCCCGAGGCACCAGAGACTCTGTTGCCCGGCGGAATTTCCTTCGCGCATGACATGGGTGTAGCCAATCACTTTAGTCCGGAGGGCTATTCTAGTTATGAGTGTAGTGGTTTGGACCGGCTCTGCTTTTCATACATGACCTGCGAGCAGTTGACCAACTGGGTGCTGTGCGCGGGCGTGTATGTAGCCAAGACTAAGGATCTGGAGTTCGCGAGAAAGCACACGGATGTGTTAACGCGCTGCTTTGATAGTTTGTTGCGTCGTGACCATCCAGAGCCTGAGCACCGCAATGGTCTGATGAGCTACGAAAGCTCGCGGACTAAGGGCGGCGGTGAGATCACGACTTACGACTCACTAGACCATTCCCTCGGGCAGGCGCGTGACAATATTTACCTCGGCGGAAAATGCTGGGCGTCTTACTTAGCCCTGGAATACATTTTCAATGCCTTAGGTGATTCTCAGCTCGCTGAATCGTGCCATGCTGCTGCGTTGCGTTGTAGTGAAACCTTGGCAAATGCTTTTAGTGAATCAGACGGCTTTATACCTGCTGTGTTAGATGGCGAAAATAGCAGCGCCATTATCCCCGCCGCGGAAGCGTTAGTTTATCCGTGGGAGATGGGCATTCGAGATGCGATCGCCGAGGATGGAGCTTACGGACCTTATATTGGTGTGTTGAAGCGCCATTTGATTGGCATTTTGAAGCCCGGAATTTGCCTCTATGCCGATGGTGCATGGAAGTTGTCCAGTAGTGCCGATAATTCTTGGATGAGTAAAATTTGCCTGAATCAGTATGTGGTTCGTGAAATATTAGGCATTAGCTATGAGGGTGAGGACCGTGCGGATGCAGCCCATGTCCAATGGCAGGTCGAAGGGTCGAAATTTTATGCATGCTCGGATCAGTTTACTTCCGGCAAGCCGATTGGTAGCTTGTATTATCCGCGCATTGTGACGAGTTTACTGTGGATGTCAGAAAGTCGGTTCGCTTGCGCAACAGAGGTTGCTCAAGTCGCTACGACCACTCAATAACAGAGGTGCCTCATTTCACTCAAAGCCTTTCTGTCTGCTAGAAAGTTGGTTTTAGTCTAAGCGATGTCAGCGCCAACTTTGCTTTTCATCTCCGAATGATTTGCTCGTTTTACGTGGATGTGTTCAGGGTGACCCCGTCAGCTGCAGTGGATATTGATCCATTTGGCCAAGTTCAATATAATGGATTTTATGGGATCTATGATGTGACAGTTAAATTGGACGACATCGAATTGACCGCGGAATTTGAATGACTACCAGGCGGAACAAGGGCGGTTTCACTGATGCTAATACTCGTCGCTGAATCATCATTTCCCCTACTGCACTTGGGCTTGTTGTGGGTTTATAAGGTAGAGTTTTCTGCGGTCGTGAGCCTATTTGGATCCTGACATTATTTTAGCCAGCAAACTCATTTCAGTGGTTGGTTTCACTTTCCATCATATCGGCGTCATTTATCGCAGTATGCTGAATCCTTAATCCTGTGTTATGGTAAAAGTTAACTATTGCCGACTGCTACAGTCACGACATCTACCTTAATCCGACATGCAGAGCGCCGCATGCACCCGAAACAATGTTAGCATTACCCCGAGTATTTAACTTCTTAATATTGATATCGCTTTCGTCCGCGGTCGCGCAGGCGCTGACAGTCGGCGCGTATTGGGCGTTTCAGACAGAGCAAGACCCGGGAGATACTTTTTCTGAAGTGGTAAATGTCGCTAATTGGGCGAATGGAACAGCGTCATTTTCTTATAGCGGCAGTCGCAAAACGGATTTCACTAATTTTGGCTTAGGTTATACTGCATACGATGGATCAGTGTGGGCTCGAGGAAAAGCGCTCGGATGGAATACGAATGCCGCTTCGTCGACGAGTAACACTTTTCAAGTTAGCCTGGATACTACGGGGGTTGAAGGTATCTCAGTGCGTTTTAAATATCGCCTCAACGGAGTGCAGAGCAGCGCGGGTTTGGTTGAGGCCTTAAGCAATTTCGAATACAGTGTCGACGGCGGCGGCTTTATCGCTGTGCCGGGAGTCAGCCTGGCGCTCAATAATAATGACGATTATAATAATGAATGGAGTGCAGATTTAAATGCAGTTACTGCGATTGAGAATGCAGGATCCATTACCTTGCGTTGGACATTTCCAGACCTAATTCAAACCATTGGGGCGCAAATTCGAGTCGATGATCTTGAGTTAGTTGGTTTGTACGATTCGGTCAATTATACGAACTCGAGCAGCGCGGTGCTTGAGCTCCGGACTCAGGTTAAGGCCTATACGCCGAGCACCTTTTCTGCCAGTACTGTCAGTTATAATTTGTCTGGTGCCGATGCGGATGACTTTGAAATTTCAACGAGTGGTGTCCTAACCTTCAAAACTGCGCCAGTCTATGTAAGTCAGTCGTCGTATACCGTGGTGGTTGAAATGACAGACGCGCAAGATGCTTCTAAGGTCGAGCATGAAACTGTGACGGTGACGATTCTTAAGAGTGCTGCAATCACCAGCCGAGAGCGTCATCACCCTGCGGGGCAGTATAATGTTCTTTTCATTCCGATCGATGATCTGCGCCCGTTGCTCAATGTCTACGGCGAAGACGATCCACTTAAGCCGATTACAATTGATGGGGAATCAGGCACACCCAATTTTGACCGACTGGCTGCATCTGGAGTGACCTTCCTGAATGCCCACTGCCAGCAAGCAATTTGTACCGCATCGCGAGCATCGTTCCTGACTGGCTTGCGTCCGGATACAACGCGTAATTGGGCTCTTTCTACCCGCTTCCGTGAGGTCATGCCAAATGTAGTGACACTACCTGAACACTTTAAGAACAATGGTTACGTAACATATGGAGTGGGCAAAGTCTTTCATGGCCAGTCGTCCGATCACCAAGATGATGACCACAACTCGGGTGCCGACTCATGGAGCGAAGGTTGGCATAATCCCAGTGATGGTCGTTTTAACTTTTATGAAAGAGGGGACAATCCGAACGTTTGGAATACTTGGAACAAAGCCGCGATGGCAGACGCAAGTAGTGTCTCCGCGACAGATGTGGGTGAATACAAACGAGATGGTGTTACAACGATTGAAGACAGTGATTACAAAGACGGTCGCGCTGCCGAGTTGGCGATCGAGAAAATCGCTGAGTATGCACTCAATGGCACTCGCTTCTTTATGGGCTTAGGCTTTCAAAAGCCACACCTGCCCTTCAATGCACCGAAAGACTATTGGGATCTATATGATCCCAGCGCGATTGATATGAGTAATTATTTGGGCACAAGAAGCATGCCCACTGGTGCGAACTCTTTTACTGCACCCTATGGAGGCGAGCCATCCTCTTATGGCGATGGTGAGACTTATTTACCGACGGTTGAAGAGCCTGACCTCAGTATTTTCTTTAATGATAGAATGCCAAATGTGGATTCCGCAAGACACCTCATACATGGTTACATGGCCTGTGTTTCTTTCATCGATGCGCAGTTAGGGAAAGTATTAGATGCCCTCAAAGATCCCAACGGTGATGGGTCGGATGCAGACTCCATTGCCGATAATACGATCGTAATTTTATTTGGTGACCACGGCTTCCACCTAGGCGACCACGGCGCATTTTGGGCGAAGCACAGTAATTTCGAAGTTTCCACGCGCGTACCTTTTATCATTCGCTCCCCCGGGATGAGCGCTTTGGGAACAGCTGGAACAATGACCAATGCACCAGTTGAATTGGTGGATGTTTTTCCCACACTGCTCGATCTCTGCAGCTTACCAATTCCTGACGAAACGACCAGTATTGCAGATGATATTATTCGTTATCAGATTTTGGAAGGTACCACATTGCTACCTCTATTAGAAGATACTCAGCAACCTTGGAAATTAGGCGCCTTTAGTCAGTATCAACGAAATATTTCGTACAAACCCAGTTATGATTCGAATCCGCTCTCAGCTGCTGGTCCAGGTCAGGGGATGGGATACAGTATTCGTACGGATCGTTACAGGTATACTGAATGGTGGCGCACAAACGGGGACTATGGGGCATTTAATGGTTCTTCTTCACAACCGTATGACCCAGACGCCAGTCAAGTCGTTGCCAATCAAGCTAGCTTCGTCGAGCTATACGATTACCAGAACGACCCCCTCGAGACAGAAAATCTAGCTTATACGCAAGCGACTGCGCATGCGGCACTGATCACTGAGTTGCAGGCACTACTACATGATTCTGATAATAGTGATTATGTGGGCGATGGCTGGAAAAAGGATTTACAGAGCTCTCCATACAATGCCCCCGCTAGCTATCCGGTGACGAAGTCGCAATGGATAACGCTGCACCAGACTCCTGGGCATACTGCCGCGGATCTCGTCGATACTGAGGATCCCGACCACGATGGCATTCCTAATCTTTTGGAATATGCCATGGGTACGCATCCGTTTGAACACAATCCTGCCCAAGTCTCGATGAGTGATTCAGCCGGCGCTATAGCGATCCAATATCCAGAAGTGACAACTCGAGGCGACGTTTCGTTGATACCAGAGACCAGCGCATCGCTACAAACCCCCGCTTGGTCAGCAGTCAGTACGACCACGACAAATACTGTCGGCGCGAAGCGCATGCAAGAAGCGTCATTGACGACTGCAGGTGGAACAGGATTCCTCAGGCTGCGTGCCGTCGAAGAGTAGCCGTTTAATGGGCAAAAATACATGTACTCGTAGATTTAAAACAGCCTACGACAATTTTTTTGATAAAACTAAAAACGAACAGAATGAAACAAATCTTCACAATTGCTTTCGGCTCTAGCCGAGTGTGCCAGCTATTACTGAGCGCTTTATTTCTGTTTTGTGCTCAAGCGACGGTCTGTATCGCGCAGCCTAATGTGATCCTGATTATATGCGATGATTTGAACGACTCGGTCGAAGGTATGGGAGGTCACTCACAAGCCTATACCCCAAATATTGAGCGTCTCATGGACCAGGGTGTTCGCTTTACCAACGCCCATTGTAACGCACCGATATGTGGGCCTTCGCGGGCGAGCTTGTGGAGCGGTCTATTGCCTAGCACCAGTGGCTACTATGGGTTTGACCAGCAGTCTAACGACTGGCGGGACTTTGAGATCTTAGGCGATGCAGTCACCTTGATGGAGCATTTCAAAGCGAATAGCTACACAGTTTGGGGCAGCGGTAAAATCTTCCATAATGGGCATGACGACAACACTGTCTTCAGCGTGATTCCAGCGGATGATGGCGCCGGGCCATCTGACTTCGGACCTTTCCCTTGGAACGGAGAGGTCCCGCTGACAGGCAACTACACCGGCGAACAGCATCCCGATATGCCCACAAGTAATTGGGGCTATTATCCCAGCACGACCTCATTAGACAATAATCCCGGAGATACCCCCGGCTATGAAAATTATCAGTGGGCTTTAAAAGATGGGCCATTTACATACACAAGTGAATCAGGGGCTTTAGGTGTGAATGGAGATGTTCGAGACCTCATGCCTGACGAGATTAGTGCACAATGGGCTGAGGGCAAGTTAGGGCAGGCCCATAGCAACCCTTTTCTCATGGTAGTCGGCATGAATAGACCGCACGCACCGTTCTATGCCCCGAAGGAGTTCTTCGATCTCTTCAGAGATGCACAAGGGAATAATACGGTCACTTTGCCGCCGCACCTTCCAAATCAGGACGACTTAGCCGATCTTCCTGAAATCGCAATAGGCAGACCCTCTGGGGACCTGCTTAATCGGGGCTACCAGAGCGGCATAGATAAGTATAAGCAAGACTATGGCAACGGTGCGAATGAGTGGTGGCTTAATTTTGTCCAAGGATACCTCGCCTGCGTGGCTTTCGCGGACCATCAAGTAGGTGTCATTTGGGATGCTTTGCAGGCCAGTGATTACGCTAGCAATACAATCGTGATTGTAACCAGCGACCATGGCTATCATCTGGGCGAGAAGGATCACTCCTCCAAAACGACGCCGTGGGAAGAAACGACCCGAGTGCCGCTAGTCATCTACACCCCAGAGATGCGCCCAGGTGGCAGCCTTGAATCTGTGGCGGGGCTTGAGTGTCGTGCACCCGTGTCGTTAATCGATCTCTACCCGACCTTGAATGCGCTCTGCGACATGCCTGCCGATCCTAACGGAGGAGCTGGCAAGAATAATACGGTTCTAGATGGCAACGATTTGACTCCACTCCTAGAGGCGCCTTTGGCAGGGCAGTGGGATGGGCCGAGGGTGTCGCTCTCACACCTCCATAACGCTCGAGTGGACTGGCCGGAAGATACGAAGAGCCCATGGGCGCTCAATCACCACGCGGTCCGCTCTGAGAATTATCGCTATATCCGTTACAGCGATGGATCTGAAGAACTCTACGATCATTCCTTAGATCCGAATAATTTGCCCAACCAGGTAGATCCGAATGAATGGACCAATCAGGCGGGCAATCCGGCCTATTCACCCGCGAAAGCTGTGATGAAACAGCGACTTTTCGAATCACTCGGCATGGCTAATGCAGACAATCTGGTAGTCAACGGCAGCTTCGAAAGTGACCTGAGTAACTGGGTGGTCGGTGGCTCGGCAGGGGCCACACTCAATGCAACAGATTCATTAGCAGGCGATCGCTCCGCATTGGTCACGATTAGTGGCACAGTAAGCAACGAGGCATTCGTGGACTACCAGTTTAATGATGCCGACGGAACAGCACTTACTGAGCAATCCAATGAGGGGAGTGATGCTGGCTCGTGGAGCTTTGGCTCGTTTCGAGTACAATCTGGCGCGCTCAATGTAGGCTACACCCAGGAATTTAAGTCTCCAAAGGCAGATGATAACTTAGCGGCTAGTGGGAACACAAATCCAGTCTATCGAACATACACCCTGGACTCTGCCATGACTACTGGCGATTTTGACTTCGTCGTCGATTTTGCTGAATGGGACCTTCGCCGAAATTGGGATAGCTCTGCCAGCTCGGCAGCAGGTAAAGGGATGCAGTTTTCGCTTATGGGGAACGGCATCGTCAATGTGCGCTTCGAGACTTACGCAGCTGCTGGCTTCCGCGCCAATGTCTCGGGGCTGGCAACAGGCAATTTTTATGGCGGTAGTTTTGACTTTTCCTTAGCCCGTCGTGAGCTGAATGGAGGTTTGCTACGAATTACCGGAAATCTCGACAGCGGGGTATGGACGGCTTCCGCAAATGACGGAGAGGGCGGTGCCTACCAGACGATTGTGAGTGGGTCAGGCCTGACTAGCATTGATGGCATTCGCTTTAATACTCTCTCCCCATCTGATGGATCTTGGGGCGGAGCGGGTGCAGGCACCGCGACTGATCCCACAGTTGATGGCACCTCTGGCGACTACATGCGAATAGATAATATCACCTTATCAAATACGATTACTGCCTTAGATGGGGAACTCGAGCAGAACATGCTAGCAGTGCTTGAGCCCGGTAAAAGCTATCATGTTTCTGCGTGGGCGAGAAGTAGCAGCTCGGGCGCAGTTCAACTTGAGATGAGAGAAACGAGTGGCTCTGGCCAAGCGACCGATGTTGCCGTCGCTAGCGTCGCGGCAAACGACACTGAGTTCCTGCTGATCGAGGGCGACTATACGGTCCCTGATAATCTTACGGGACTCTCACTGATCGCCCGAGGGGCAGATTTTTCCCTCGATCATGTGCAGGTCTACGAATACCAAACTCCAAACATTGTCGCCTCCGTGTTGATCGATGATGGAGATGGTTCGATCTCGCTCGGCTGGAACGCGGAATTGGGTGTTTCCTATCGGCTAGAACAGTCGTTGAACCTAGCCAATGATTGGGTGGTACTACAAAGTGATTTGACTGCGGATAAATCGAATATGATTTGGGCGCTTACAGAGAATCCGACTGGCCCCCGCGCTTTTTGGAGGGTGATTAAAACCCCATAGGCAGACGTCCCTCATTCGTAGGTATCTCCACCATTCAGCTGTTGCCGCTGCTAGTCTGTGCTTTGTAGGACAAGGCTTAAGGTCCAATGGCTGCTTTATTCCTCAGGGTGAATGGCTCAAGCATTCGATGCCAATTTAAGGCGTTTGCGATAATTTCCCGGGGTCGTCCCATGTTCAGCCCGAAAGCTATTGATCAAAGAATTGACTGAGTAGTAGCCACAGTTTTTAGCGATTTCATCCAAGTTGGCCTCTGTCGTTTGCAGCAAGTGTGCCACCGCATGCGTGCGTTGATGGCGTATTTCTTGCCCAGGTGATTTACTGTAGCAGTTGGCAAATGCCTTTTGCAGACCTTGCTGAGTGACGCCCATGGCCTCTGCGACATCCGTTGCCTGTATACCATGATAGAAATTATCTTTGATCCAGTGCAGTGCATTAGCTACTAATGGGTTTGCGACTGCGTAGCAATCTGTACTGAGCCGTGAGACGACACCGCTTGGCGGGTGACGTAGGATGGAATCGGAGCTTCTACTAGAGTTAGAATCCAGTAATTTTTGCAATGTTCTTGCGGCGGTCAGGCCGAGTCCTTCCTGGTCGCTATCAACACTACTGAGTCCGACGCTCAGACCTTGGTTGACTAAATCATCATTGTCGACCCCCAGCACCGCGATGTTTTCTGGCACGCGCAGATTGTTTTTGAGGCATATAGAGATCATCTCAGCTGCCGCGGTATCTTGGAAAGCAAAGAAACCCACCGAGAGTTCTTCCATTTTACGGCCCTGCGCTTGAGCGAGGTCATGCAATTCCTGAATGACTTTGCTTTCAGTCCTACCCGCGGAATCAAACACGGTGACTTTGCCGCCATCCGCTTCCATGTGGTTGATAAACGCTTGCAGACGCTCCTCATACATTTTGATTCCATCGGCCGTTAAGGCAAAGACCTGTTTATAACCATGGTCCCTGAAATGTTCGGCAGCTAGTCGGCCGATTGCTTCATTGTCAGTCACGACCCTGGGAATCGATAGATTGTGGTCGCCGAGCCCGAGGTCGACCAAGGGAATTTTGTGTGTGCGAAAATATTCGAGTGTTTGTGTGCATTGCAGCAGAGCAATACAGCCGTCTCCTTGCCAATTGTTTAGAATGCCCTCGTTGTGGGTAAAGCTCTTAGGGCAATTCAGTTGCCAACCGTTTTCACGCGCAATTTGAGCGACTCCTCGGTGGATGCGGTAGTCATACCATTCAAGCAGCAGCAGGATGTGTTTACGTCGTAACATGGGCTAAGCCGTTTTTCTAAGGGGGCCAAGAAACAACTGTAGTTTAATCTAGATAGTGAGTTTATCTAAGAGGTAAAATTGAACCGTAAATAACATAAAATGAAACTGATTGTTTGGCAACTATGGATCCTGATTCTTGTGAATTTCATTAATTTGTATTTTTAAGTCATTTGTGAATATATGAAAAGCAGTCAATTTTTGCTATAATCCACGTTTTCTGCAATTTAACCATCGGTACTATTTATATTTACACGTATAAAGTAATTTGTTAAATCTCTGTCATTTCGCGTCATCCTTTGTTTTGCTCCGTATCCGACGCCCCATTTGTCCCCTTTCGCTAAATGAAAAATCGTTCTGCACCAACTCATGGTTTTGCGCTGGTTATCGCGCTGTCCCTGATGGCCTTCGTACTACTGCTGATTCTGAGCATTACAACGCTGGTCCGCGTCGAAACCCAAAGTGCGAATATTCAGCTTGCTCAGCTTGAGGCACGCATGAATGCCCAGCTCGGAGCAATGATCGCGCTGGGGGACTTACAGCGCTACACAGGGCCCGATCAGCGGGTGACGGGAACGGGTGAGTTAATCGATACAACCGTGGACTCTAAAAAACAACATACAGCGGTTTGGGATGCCACGGCAGCAGCAGGTGAGGATCCGATTAGTTGGTTAGTCTCCAAGTCACAACAAGCGCCATTTAATGAAGCAGAAGCTACCGATTCGGAATGGCCGATTTTAGTTTCTGAGAAAACTAGTAATGGAAACTTTTTAGCCGAAGCGGTTCGCGCAGAGCCAGTGCCTATTACGGGGCAGAACAACGAAAATACTGGAGAATACGCATGGTGGGTCGGCGATGAGGGCGTCAAGGCAAAGCTGACCCTAGTCGAAGACGAGAACTTAATTGCAGGTGATTCTACAGCGCGCCTTCGCACGGCGACACGGAGTGGGGTGGAAGCATTGGATTCAATTGGCACAACGTATTCATATGAGGATAGCCCCAATTTTCGCAGTGATCTATCCAAGGCGATCAATGCGGAGCAACTTTCCTCTTCTGTGTCTAACCTCAAAGCTCACTCGCATGACCTCACCACTTACAGCCAATCGCTGCTAGTGGATGTGCAAAGGGGAGGCTTAAAAGAGGATCTGACTTACATTTTGAATAAAGGGGTTAACGCGGGATCAATATTTCAAAATATTAAAGACCTGGATGATGAAAAGTATGGGAGCTTGGTGATACCAGATGCCTACAATCGCATCACATGGGAGCAATTAGCGTCCTATCATGATTTGGCAAAAGAGACAGGTACCTCCTCCATTAGTGCAAGGGCTCAAACAAAAGAGAGCCATGGGGTATTTCCAATCCTAACTATGCTAAGTATTAATTTCGCAGTATTACTTGATAGCAATTACACCAACTCAACACAAGCCCCAGCCGATAGGGAATACCAGGTAAATCACCACCTACGCCCTTGGTTCGTTCTGGCAAATCCATACAATGTGACTTTAGAGGTGGAAGATTATCGTATTCGTTTACAATCGAAATATACTCGTGTAGAAATAGAAACGGATGATCTGGAACCATTGTATCCACGGATATTGTTAAAAGATATATTTAAACATATGGTATTTACTGTGCCATCGGTTTCATTGAAACCTGGAGAAGCAAAGATCTTTACGCTCAGTTATGATAACGATTCTGCATATGGCTATACTTTTAACAGTTCAAATTATACAACGGATTATGACTGTCAGTTACAGTTTGGAGGTAATCAAATTTTGGGTGCGAATACTGAACAAGAATTTCTTTTTGAGGAAGGTTGGGACGCTGGTTTTTCTTCGATCCGCTTAGTGCCTAATGGAAACCCGCAAACCCTTAACGGCACTCTGCTCGAAGATGGCACTCGTGTAAAACCACTTAATTGGAAATTATCGACTGGTGGTGGGACGTGGGTGCGCACTACGCTACCTGATGATGCCCAAGAAAAGCTTGTCCAAACCATAGGACCCGCGGGATTTAACGACGGTCCTAGCACACAGCATCTCGGGCATTGGTTGATCAATGATTTGCCGCAAGATGTGTATTCGCGAAGTTGGCACGCTACGAAAAGTAATCCTATCAATACTGATTGGAAAAAGAATAACAATTCACCGGGTGCGAGTTCTTTTATGTTGTTTTTAAACGGAGGTATTAGTGAACCAGTAGCTAATACATATTCAACTAATAACGGCGGGTGGTTGACTGATCTAAACTTCCGTAGCCCACAACAGGTAAAGATGAAGCAGACGTCATTAGCTTCAGCCAATTATCGCACATACTTCATTACTTTTGGTGCGCAGTTTTCTCACACAATATCCGATACGAATACTCTTGGAAGCGATCCATCTTCATTCCCTTGGGGAGCGGGCTTTGTCGCGTACTCTAAGGATCCGGTAGATTCCCGCAAGACTGTATTGTTTGACCTGCCGCGTAGCGATGCCGAGTCGGGGATGTCATCAATTGGACAGTTGCAACATTTTAATGCGGGCGGTTATGCTGATACTCCTTCCGATTGGCAGGAGGATTTAACGAGTGACCTACTCGTAAATGTAGAAACGGCTTACGCACCAGCCTATACTGTTGGCAATAGTTATGTGACTCCATTCGTCCCTCGTAAGGAATTTTATCAAGTAGTTGGTGACAATACCTTCTTGGACCTTTCGTATGTACTTAATGACATACTATTTGACCGGTACTTATTTTCCTCGGTGCCTTCATCTGGCATTATCGAAAACCTCACTAACACACGCTTAAAGCCTTTTGAAGATGCTATAACCTTTCAAAATGATAACGTTTCAGATGTAGCTGAAGGCTTCTATGTCGATGGGGGATTTAATGTGAATTCAACTTCTGTAGAGGCATGGCACGCTTTTCTTAGTAGTTTCAGAGGCGTCGCATTTGGAGGGCTTAATTCTGCAGATGCCTATGGCGTATTCCCACGTAGCCTACATCAGATAGAAGAATATGTAGACGGCTCAACAACTGATTTGGGACGCTTATGGACCGGGTGGCGGCACATCGAAGAATCGGCTCTCAATGATCTTGCGAGTGCGATTGTCGAAGAAGTGAAGATCAGGGGGCCGTTTCTTAGCATGGCAGATTTTGTCAATAGAGACTTAACGAACGCCGGGCCGGATGGATATGATACCAGAAGCTCTGGTGCCTTGCAGTCAGCACTAGACCGGACTCAAAATTTCGAATACGAAGACCTTAAACCAATTTTAGCACTGGATCAAGACAAGGCGACTGGTAAAGATTTATTTGATTATCAGGAAACCCAGAACCTTGGAGGGGGAGATATAATTGATACTGACGGGTCCCCCATAGCTTTAGCGGCAACGACCGCAGGAATCCCAGGGTGGGTTCTTCAGGGAGATTTGTTGCAGTCCCTAGGTCCTGCGATGTCAGTACGGTCAGACACTTTTCTGGTGCGTAGTTATGGGAGTGCCAGCAATGCGTTCGATAGTCAGGATACTGCCGAGTCTTATTGCGAATTAGTGGTTCAACGTATTCCTGAGTATGTTGATTCCGCACAAGATCGGCCCAGTGTGGTTACAGATGATTTGCAGGGTACCACGAATCAGTTGATGGGACGTCGTTACAAGATTATTAGCCAGCGCTACCTTACTGCGGCAGAATTATGAATTATTCACACCTAAAATGGAGCATGAAAAGCTCTACTATATTATTTTTTATTTTGGGTATCTGTATTCAGGCGGTACAGGCAATTGAAGTTCGTTTCATTGCAGTAGAAAAAGGCCTAAAGGATCTGTATTATCTCAATGCCGAGGGAGATTACACAGAAACTAATTTACCTCCTTACGAGGTTAGCGAGCCCTTTAATGTGCGACTGTCGGAAGGGAAAGTGCGCATTTTTCGTCAGACGCTCATTGAGGATCGATTAGTTTATGAAACTATTGCTGAGGCTGATCCAGGTTCTTTACGGAAAGCTCTAGGGGTGATTCACAATCAAGCACAAGTCTGGCGCTTAGGACTTTTTGATGATAGCGCAAAGGCATTCCCCGGTGGAACCTTTAGAATTATTAATTTATTACCAGTGGCTATTGCGACTCGGATCGGCACGACTCCAATTAAAACAAAGCCTTATGCCGCAGATATTGTTTCTGTTGTACCACCGGGGCCTCGCCCTGTCGTAGGCATTGTTGCGGCTTACCAGAAAGAGGGCAATTGGGTCCCTTTTTTCGACAAACCGGTCGGAGTTTTACCGAATGCTCGAGTTACTGGTATTGCTACTGTAACTCGCGATGGCATGGACCTGGCATATGGTACGGACTTAGAAGACCTTAGCGGGGAGCCTAGGGTGGACTACTTTCTCCTGAATGATCGCCCATAGGACGGCTCCGGTCCTATTTACTTTTAGGCTCTTCCTGATTACGTGTATAAGGTGCCTAGCAAGCCGTTTTCGGCCTTATCGAGAACCTGCCAAAAACCACAGTCCCGACTCAAAAAGACCCATTGCGGCGGCGGGTGTATTAAGCTAACTTGTGGCATGCCTCTTTTAACAAACATCGCGCGCTTTGCCTTCGGGCTTGGATGCATTCTCAACCAAAGCGCGCTGTTCGCCGCCGACGACCTTCGCGGCACACGTCCGAACATCGTCTTCTTCCTCGCGGATGATCAGAGTTTCCCGGACCACGCGATCAATGGGAATACTAAGGTGCCAGCGCCCACTACGCTGGCGTTTTCGAAGGAGGCCTTGGTCTTTGACCGGGCCTACACTGGTCAGGCCGTTTGTGCGCCGAGTCGCTCGATGCTCTACTCGGGGCTCTATCCGATTCGTAATGGCTGCTTCCTCAATCACTACTCCGTTCGCTCGGGAGTGAAGACCATCGCGGCTTATTTGCGTGAGCTTGATTACCAAGTAATCCTCGCGGGCAAGTCGCATGTGAATCCCCGCTCTCAGTTTCCTTGGAGTGAGCAGATGAACCCCGTGCGTGAGCCAGGCCTGCCACGACCAGTGATTCCTTTGGCAGAGATGGATCGATTTATCGCGAATTCGGGCGATCAGCCCTTTTGCATGATAGTAGCCAGTGAATATCCACATGGGCCCTACATCAAGGATACTCCTTTTACTGCGACCGACATCCAGATGCCGCCCTACCTGCCGTCCACAGAAGGCAACCTCAGGCGCGCCACACAATACTACGCCAGTATCGCTCAAAAAGAGAAGGAATTTCAGGCGGTCTTGAATTTATTAAAGCAGCACAATCGCGAATCGGACACCCTGGTTTTATATGCCGATGATCATGGCGCGGACCTGGGTAAATTTACCGTGTCGGATCGCGGCTTACGGGTGGCCTTCATGGCGCGCTGGCCTGGGAAGATTGCGACGGGCCGCACCGCGGCGCTGACAAGTTTTGCAGACTTTGTCCCGACCGCGATTGAACTGGCGGGCGGGACGGTCCCCGAATATCTCGATGGCAAAAGTCTGCTTCCAGTCTTGAGCGGCAGCACATCAAAGCACCACGACTACGTTTACGGGGTCTCGCACAATCAAGGCATCCAGCGCCGTAGTGTCTTTCCGCAACGCTCTGTGCATGACGGGCGCTACCATTATGTGTGGAATTTTAACAATATGGAACGTATCGAGCGCGAGCGAGCCGCCGGCAAGGCGATCAACTACTTCCTAGAGCGCGGCGCTAAAGAGCACGGCCTCCCGGAAGAGCAACTCTTCGATACCCAGACCGATCCTTTCGAATTCAAGAACCTCGCCGAGGATCCTGAACTGGCAGGGACCAAGGCCCGCCTTAAAGCCGCGCTCTT